>Ga0315268_10000900_pt1 | contig 34770 bp, 31 predicted proteins | sample C1_top_MG_FD_204535 | JGI IMG/M metagenome (GOLD analysis project Ga0315268, IMG submission 204535) | Sediment microbial communities from Yellowstone Lake, YNP, Wyoming, USA - C1_top | ecosystem: Environmental > Aquatic > Freshwater > Lake > Sediment | place: USA: Wyoming | collected 2017-08-01
CTGTATCCAAGGAGGAATCCCGTATGCTACCTGAGATGGAAGGCAAACTGACCCGCCAAGCGAGGAAGGATCGGTAGTTTGTTTGAGCATATACACTGCGTATAAGTCGAGGGTGGAAGGCAGTCCATAATTCTGCGGGTAGTTATCAATAGCGTACATGGCGTCGCTCTCAATGCCTGAATGTCCCAAGCCAAGACCGTGACCGAGTTCGTGTAAAATGATCGACTCCACTTCTAGGTCATTGGGGTTGGAAGCTCTTTCGGGTGGCAGGTTGATCTGAATTTCGCCTTTGACGTAGGCGTTACCGGGCACGGTGTATGCGAAGTTAAGTGCCCTTCCAGCGAAGCTCAAGCCTTGCCCAATCAGGAAAGATACGGTAATGACACCCTCGCCCGGGCTGTCGGTCAGATAAAATAGGTACGGAGTGCCGGTTCCACCTTCGAAGCTGTCAATAAACCACTGTTGCGCGGAGTACCAAATATTCATTGCAAGAAGCACCTGTTGTCGCTGGACATCGGAAACGCCGCCTGCAACGTAAACACCAATGTAACTCTTTGCCCATTTCTGACCGAAAACTGGAACGCATGCTTGCCCCTGGGCAAAGACTAAGTGGGCGCTCATTGGCGCTAAGCTGAGAATCATAAGTCCAAGCAAGGCTGGCCGGAACAACTGTGGCTAATCTCCACTCACTCTCCGACGGTGGCGCCGCACTTGTGGCAAAACAATGACCCAGAAGGAAGTTTACTTCCGCAATGACCGCAGTAGGCTTGTTCCTTTAAACTACTGACAATTGGTCTTTCCTTCATTTTCGTGGTCGGGCGTTTGCTTAAGGCATAAAACGGGAACATTATGGCGACGCCGATTAACAAGAACCCTAAGAGATACAACAGATTCAGCGATGAGTTCCTAGTCGGGATGAATATCACATCTGTTACTGTAATGAAGAGTGATAGGGTGCCAAGATTCTCAGATGTCAGTGTCGTTGAAGTTGATGACCCTACTGCGACAGCCTGTATGCCCTGACTGAATCCGATCGTATATGTGGATGTAGTGGTTTCGTAGAACTGGACTGGCCCTGTAAAGCCGTTGGTTGAAGCATAGAACAGAGTCGTTACCATTACTAGAATCCCGAAACCCACAAGCACAACTGAGAACAGAAGGGTGCGGTATTTCATCGCCGTCTCACTTCGGCATGAACTTACTCATGAAGGTGCCCTTTGGTTGTTATGATTTGCTGCCTTTTGCGTGCTCTACATGCAAGGAGCGGAATTCGTTAGGCATCGGTTTGTTGTCCTTGCGCCTATGAACTTCTCTTGTAGCTCTTGTACATGTAGAAACCCTTCTTTCGCTTCAGTCCGTTGTAGAGTCCGTAACCCCACGGTGGTGTGTTATACTGAGTGCAGAAGGCTCCAGTAATGTTTGCTTCATTTAGCATATTGCAATATTTCTCGATATAATTCGCCTGTTCGTCCTCATCGTATGGATATTTCTTCAGGGCATCGAGGTCGTTCAGCCACATATTCGCTGCTCCTTTGTATGTTTTGCAACACCACTCGGTGGAGTTGACAGGCTTTCCATACTGTTTCATCTGGGAGAAATGATTGATCGCCCATTCCGCTGTCCCACCGACTGCATCCCAAATGTAAGCGTCCGTACAAACTGATTCAAAGATAGGGTCAGACCACGGAACAACATTCAGAGCCTCCCTGACACTCGCAGCGTAAGCAATTTGATAGCCGTAAACCTCCTTGCAGAGGGCAATTATTTTTCTGAACGCTTCAGACAGAACCGATTTCCACTTTTCGATGTCAAAGTTTCCGACCGAGCCGTTATGCTCGCGTTCTGGATACGTGCTACCAGGAACTAGACCATATGCGTCGAGGGTGAACTCGTGTCCGACCATGTAAACTACAGACTCGGACATTTCTCTCAGAGTCTTGACTTTTGCGCGAACTTTCCTATCCTATCAATTGTCACGTCTATTGGCAAGCTTAGGTACATTGTCCCCGTAGCGTTTCATCAGCCAGGAACGTTTCGTTAGGATTTGGTAAGTGTGCCGGGGCGTCTTTCTAATGGTTTCGAGTGCTTTGTCTCTGATTTCGTCTGGGATCTTTTCATGAAAGAAGTCACTCATCGAGCAGGTAAAGATCATTCTTGGTTCGCGCCATTTCAAGGGCCGAGTTAGCAAATCTTCATGAATTGTGACCACATTGGGCGTTGCCGGGTATCTCTTGTTCTTCATTCCATGTAGCCTGGGGTAGAGCCTGCACATGTAGCAGTTATCGCAGCCTGGAGAAATTCTCATGCAGCCGGTTGCCCAGTTCCATGTCGCGTCGGTCCATTCAATCGATGACTTGTCGGCCATGCCAACTTTCCCCTATCCAGCCGGACCGTGCCTCGACGTATTCGTCTAGACGACTTTAACGGTATTCGGTGGCATTCGCCAACCCGAGGATCGTCTTAGCTGAACGCTTCTGTGGTCGGTCATTCTTGGCCTGTCTCCTTCTCAAGGAGCCTTAACCTAGCCCGCCGCAATTGCCGCTCGTCTAGCCTGTTGAAGTATTCAGTCAGCGCTTGCAGTATAGCTTCAGGCTTGGATCCCACAACTCCCCCTTGGATTATCTCATCTAACCGTCTAGCCAGTTCCCTCGTGAGATCGAAATTTATCCTGGTACTATACCGATCGTTCTGCATCCTCCAACTTCTTTCGGTCCGCTAGTGGCTCATTCGAGGGCTCTAGTTCTGAAAGCAGAAACTGGGAAGATGGAGTTCATCGTTCTCCGAATCTATCACAGGGTCAGAGGTTATGTCACTCTCAATCTTCTTTTCTTCTCCATTCAAGTCAGGAGATGCACGAACTTGGATGCGCTGTATTGCGAACCTATGCTAGCGTTCCCGGCATCAGCTGCTGTCTTCAATATCGCTGATCTACTTCCTATCTCGAAGACTCTCTGAGCCAGTTCCCATCCTTCGCCGTAATCCTTCTCTTCCGTATAGCCTGCATCCACTCGAACTGCTGGCTCCACGGCTTTCAGTTCGGAAAGTTTCTGATCAACGTAGGGTTTCATGCGGTTTGTGATGGCGTTCTGGTCTGCTTTCAGTCTCAGAAGGAATTTGCGTTCGAAGAAGTAATGAAAAGTCACCAAAGCGTCATCAAACTCATCGACAATCGGTCTAACGAATTCTCTGACAATTTCCAAAGCTTGTAGGTCAGGGAAGCCTGCCTCTACAATTAACCAGACCTCTGTCATCGGAACTATCCTAGGGCGTCTCCGTCTCCTGGTCTGGTCTAGCCAGATATAACAGCGAACATTCTAGCTAACGGTTACTAGGCGGGCTTGCTTCAAGGCTGGACAGCTCAGTTGCCCCTAAACATCTCACTAGATCGCTAGGTTGCCATCTCGGCCTGTATTTTTCTTATGTGGGAACCCACAGGAGGTGAACCCATGCTAATAGAACTGCTACCTAACTGGTTTGTCGCTAACCTTCCAGTAATCTCACTACTAATCCTCGGCGTGCTTGTAGAACGGCACTTCGTCGGACGAATGAACACATTCTCGAATTCGATGGCTGTGAACTTGACATTCCTACGTGTGACTCCTCTGCATTGGATCCTCGACTGGTACGCTAACATTGGGCTCATTTGGGGAATCATTGGAGCCCTATCCTACTTAGCCCAAAGAACAACATCAGACTCCAACCACCATCTGCGAGGATGGTACTACGCAGTGAGTTGGCTCTATAGCTCAATAGTCGTGGCTCTCGTCATTCTATTCGCAGGCAACATCAACGCGTGGCTTACCGCAGGATAGTCTTTCCGATGGTCAGAGCCGAATCCTCCCTTCCAGCTTTTCTTTCGAATGATTTGATGAGGGTATGGTAGACTAAGGGAGTAGAATATCATTCATTGTGAGAGGACGAAATGATAAAGATCTCATCACGATAGCACCCGTATCCGAAGACCTTCCAGCCTCGGAAGATCAAGTCTCCTCATCTCGTATGATTCCTATGCCTTCCAGAGGCGCAGGTCTGGTTGCTAATCACCTACTATGTGGATTGAGCTACACCGCAATCGTCGCAGAATTTTGCTCCTCGTCGAAGCTTGACGCCGCAATTCATGCAGTAGATTTTCCCCTGCCTCGTAGGCGGTTTGTTACGTCTCACTCTTTGATTACGTGTCGGATTTGCTCGAGGGCTTAGTCACCCTTGTAACGGCCGAATATGGCACATTCGTTCCCCGCCTGAGCGGTGGTGTAACACCTGCAAGGGGATATAGTCCGCTGAAATACGAGCAAGGTCAGAAGCTCAAGGATCTCGTTACGGCATCGGAGGCCGTCGATAGAGAAGGCCGCGGGATTCGTTCCCACATCTGGAGGATGAGAATCATGTGGAGAGTAAAGAACATAGAGCAAGAGTTTACTGACTTTCTTGAGAAGAACGGCATTCCGGCTCCCTCCGCGAAACCCGAGCGACAGCCGATTTTCTAGATCCTCTTGACTTTGAGAGAGCCTTTCACGCATCCAAGAAAGAAGGCTAGTTGACGCTCAATCGAAAAGTGGACTAGGAGCAGAGAGGTTGACAGTTGTGGAGCGAATCGCCGAATTAACAGGCATACCTGCTGACACTGTGCGGGAATATCTCTCAGACCGCTATAAGCGACCTCTAAATTCAGGTGGGACGACCAACGATGCAGCCAAAGAGAGGGCTCAAACCTAGGCCATCCGGAAGGAGATGGAAGGCATTCGCCGACAACGCGAATTCAGCCCGAAGCCATGGACACGTGCGAAGGCCATGCAGATCACAGGCGATGTGGGATTAGAATAATTTGCCCGACATGCGGACGCCTAGGCTACCTGAACGCTGAAACCCTCTCAGTTTAAGTGAAGTGGATAAGAGCGAAGAGGAACAACATTCACAAGATTCTACCTGAGCATCAAGTCAAGAAACTAGCTGAGACCTGCCAGAATCAACGAGATCGTGCGCTAATACTCGTCTTGTACGAGAAAGGTTGCAGAGTAGGGGAGATACTCACACTGAAACTGGGTGACGTACAATTCGATACGCACGGAGCGATTATGATTATGAAAGGGAAGACGGGTCCCTGTAGGGTGCGAATAATCTTTTCAGCGAAGGCATTGTCGGAATGGTTGAACCATGATTCGTCAAGGCTTGATTCCGAAATGCCTTTGTGGACCAGCTTTGAATCTGCTGGGTCGACAAAGCCACTCGAATACTACGCGTTCAGAAAGATGCTGTCTGTCACAGCCTCAAGAGCTGAGATAAGCAAACGTGTTAATCCTCACTCCTTCAGACATGCAAGCTCGCAACCTCGCGAACGTGCTAACGGAGGCTCAGATGAAGAAATATCTCGGTTAGGTCGGCAATTCAAAAATGGCTTCGACCTACGTCCATTTGTCGGGGCGGAATATTGACAACGCATTGCTGAGGCTCAACGGCATTAAGACTGAAGATGAAGTAAACAACGAAGAACATACGCTGAAGATCAAGACGTGCTTACGTTGTCAAGAGGCCAATTCGCCGACCAGCGGTTTCTGCTCGCGGTGTGGCTGTCCGTTGGACGTGAGGACGGCAATGCTATTGCATGATGAGGAGTCGAAGATCGATTACGTAATGGATAGAATTGCTGTCGATCCAGAGTTCAAGGAGTTCGTGCGATCCAAGCTAAAGGCCATGGCGTTGACTGTGGCTCTGTGAGGTGAGAAATTGAACTATAAACAAAGGCTCAAGAAGGAAGCAGATGTAAGGTCGAGACTTAGCAGGAAATTTGGTTCCCTCACGAAAAGAAGGATGAAACTCGCAGGCGGCGAGGAACACGAATGCGACTTTGTTTCCGCAGACGGAAGGATCGTGGGTGAGATCAAGACCTCGGAACCAAACAAGCAGAAACAAGCAAGCAATCAAGCAAGGCTCCAAGGACGGCTACGCTCGGAGATATTTCAAGAGACTGTTTGCCCTTACTAGGGACTAAAGCAAGAAAGAGAATTCTCGTGCTGACTAACCGCGTGGTACATGACCGGTTTGTTGCAAGCAAATACGGTAAAGTTGCAGAAGAGTTAGGTATTGAATTTCGGCATGTCTCTGCCTGACAGGATGATCCTTCAAGAAGCGAGCAGAATATGAGCATCCTCGAATCTCAGGTGGGGCACCTGCCCCCGTAGAACACCACTACGGCGTCAGTGTGGGTCATTGAACGTCCGATCATCTCCGCCCTTGCTGCCATCAGAGCGTAATATCCAGCAATGCCGAAGTGACTGCTGTGCTTCACAGCGACGAAGCAAGCCTGTGCCTACCACGGATTGTATTCGTGCATCGCAAGCGGGGGCTGCCAAACCTTTGGCTGTTTGAAGGGGCGATGCCAGGTCAAAGGCGCAGAGCATTCGCGAATGCGCGGAGGGCTTGGGACCCGGTCCCGTAAGGGTTCCGGGGTTCGAATCCCCCTCCCCAGCATCGCCGTTCTAAGTTCAACTATGACGGCTGCTCATGGTCTGGAGTTGAGAACATATGGGTCGATGAGGTGGGCGCTTTAGATTGTTGTTCTAGCATTCTCTCAAACTCGTATACTTCCCTGTTTCTTTCAGCGGTCTCAGCCAGTTTCTTCTCAGCTTGGGCGGGTTCACGCCATACGGCGTCGAGCAATCCTCTTACCTCACTCTCGTTCCTAGCTGCCTTGCAAATGGCCTGAATGGTTAGGGTGGGCTTGCACCCGCGTTCACGCAGCTTCTCGTTGAAGTCCGCGGCTTTCAGGAGGCTGATGTTCAATCGGTTCGCGTAGGATGCTAGGCTTATGGTTTGACCGCCGACGACCACCTTCTCCTCGGGCTTGAAGGCCGTGCCAGCGAACACCCCGGTCACGCCCTGTTTCAGCTGGCGGCCTTCAGGTGTGTCGACGCCGAAATCCTTGCTCCAGCGGAGAACGTTAAGGAAGTCGTCCACATCCCGTTTGCGTACTAGGCCCCATTTGCATTCCAGCACATACGTGGTGGGGGGCGAGAACAAGCCAGGCGTTACGGTCCATACGCGGTCGACCTCTGCGTTGCTCCGACGGCCCCCGACACTCCTGATTAGGTGGAGGGTGATGCGTCTGGGATCCATGCCGGCGGTTCTGTGAGGCTGCTCACGGAAGCCTGCGCCGACAGTGAACTTATCCACGAACCACTCTACGGCGGCTTCCCAGTTGTGGCCTATCCGGTTGTCACGGCCCTTCTCGATGCGGATGTAGTTCTCTTTCATGGCAATGGCTGCTTGCAAGTCCTCGGATGGCATGGAGGCGTGGTAGTAGTAAGTGTAGGCGTTGAAGAGCTTCACTTGCCTCAGGTCTGGGTAGAGCTGCAAAGCCCGCTGGAGTGCGCCTTCCGATTCGTACTCCGAGCAACCAAGCTCATGCGTGATGTATGATTGTGCTATGAGGTCGCGGGTCTTCGACGCGGCAAGGATTACATCGCGGATGCGGTGCACACGCTCGATGATAGGACTGGTTGCTGCCGTTCCTGCAAGGGCTGTTTGGGTTCTCTCCACGGCTTCAGTGATGGCTTTCTCTCTGGGTTTCTTGGGGTCTATCCATGTGAGTATGTAGCCCCCCTTGAACGGCGTCTGCCGCTCATTGGCCCTGTAGCCCCGGACGTAGATTAGCCCTCGCCTCTCGAATCTTCGAGCATTGGCCATGATATCTGATATTCTAACGCCCACAGGCTTCAGAGCCTCAGCGATTTCTTTCGAAAAGTAGGCCTTGTCCGCGTGGTCTCGGAGGAAGTTGAGAATCAGGCTTGCCTTGCTTGTGCTCCTGTTTCGCTTGTCAAGGAACCGGGCGGCGTATTGAACAAACTCGACATCCCCAACCTTGGCTGCTGGCGCTTTCGTGGTGTTGAGCAGGTAGAGGTAGTAGGATCTGAGGTTGACCCTGACGCCTGCTCTTCCCTTGAAGGCTCGATGCGTTTCCCTTAGCGGTCGCTTGGAGCGGAGTACGAGACCCCTCCCCCAACATCTTCGCAGGCAAGCCCAGACCGATCCCTCACTCAGCCCCGTAGCCTCCACAATCTCACTGTGAGATTTCGGTCGTCCGTCAGCAAGGACAGCCAGAATTCTCCTCTCGCTGGGACGCCACCGCCTGCCCAAACTCCTCCCACTAACGGCGCATAAGAGAACTTGACAGATTTAAACGCTCAAGCGAATTGAAAAATCAAGCAAAAAGCAAGCGGGAAAAAAACAGATCTTCAGCTCAAAAACAGCTGAAAATCAGCTCAGATAGCCATCCGGAGATGGCGCCGGGGGTGGGATTTGAACCCACGAGGCCCAGAGGACCAACAGCTGTCTTGGCCCAGTCCTTTTGACAGCAGATCTCGAGGTTCAACGTCCTAAGATGTGGACTCTGTCGCCTTACCTAGCTAGGCTACCCCGGCACCAACTATCCGTTATGCCAGAACGTATTTAGTGTGGCGGGTTTCGCGACTGTTTCCTAGAGTTTGCGTGTACCCAAGAAATTGGGCAGACTGCCACCACCATACCCAGGGTGTCGCCATCCTAGTCGGGATAACCTACACACTTTCCGCTCATCGAGACCGTTAGTATCTCTTGAGTTCGGCGAATAGGTTCAACACAGCCGCGGATTGGACATAGTTCGAAGCGCTGAGCGGGAATTGGCCAACGTTCGCCCGCGAGGGAAACTGAGTACAAAGTGGAGAATCCTAAAAGGGATTGAATGAGGTATCCAAAGGTGACTCCACTCCTTCAAGGGTGTGGCACAGGTGCCACCGCGCCGCAATTCAAAGGAAACCTGAGCGCACAATCTCAAGGCGATATCTGTCCCAACTCTTACCATGTTCTCGTGAGACCTTCGACTTTGTCAAACGCTCTGTCTGTCGAGACAACCGATCCATCCATTTGCAGGGCCTCAGCTGCAATGCCTGCGTCGAAATACTCAAGGTCCGTTTCCTCTTCGAGTCTTGACACCAAATAGAAGGTGGAAGGGTTGAATTTCGTTACTTTCTGTTCTAGGGCAGGATAATCCCCTAGGAGTGATGCATATTTCTCCATTCTCTGCTCGAATGTGAAGCCTCTACTCTTCAAAGTGATATCGAATTCGAAGAGCGCGAATGCTCCCAAGTAGACTTGCGGTTCATCTATCAGTCGCAGATGCTTCTTAGCGCGTTCATGGTGCTTGTCATTCGAATCTGCAGTAGCGAAGAGCACGACAGTATCCAGAACGGGCAACTAGCTCTTCCTTCGGAATATGAAGCGTGACGCTTCATGTCGTTCTTCTTCAAAGTGAATTCCTGTTAGGCTACCCGCGAATTTCTGGTCGCGTGGTGCTACTAGGATAACGCCTCCTTTGAATGGAATAGCGATGAGTCTATCTTTCTTACTGATGCCTGCGATTTCACGTGTTCTCTTGTCGAGAACGATTCTATACTTGTCGTCTAGTGCGACTTCGCCCAAGTGTCGTTCGTTAGGTGACTGCTGTCCCACATATTAAGCATATTTCCCACCGTGGAAGAACAATCTGTGCGACCGAGGTTGCAGGAAACTGCGAGTAAGTAAAAGGAGTGGTCTCGGCGTGTGATTTGAACTGACGAAGTTCGAGAACAGCGCTGCCGTCTTGCCCAGCTAGGCTACGCCGGCGCACGATTATCGGTTGTCATGGAACGTATTTAGTGTGGCGGACCTCTGGAATATCTCAAGCGAACGACCGGCCGAAAATCGAGCCGGGTGTCACCACCCTATCGAGGGTGTCACCACCCCTGTAGGGGTGTCATACAGCCGGCTCCTCGCTTGAAGAGGAAATCCAAGCATCATTGAGTTTATTGAGTTCATTTGAACAGGTTTGGTCAATCCGCAAATTGGGTTATACAACTCAGGATGAGGTGGCGCAAGGGCGGTTTTTGAAGGCGCGATGTCGCCACCGAGAGTTTATATGGCCATAGCAATGGCGCTATAGCATATGACCACCACCGTTCAGGTTCGCGATGAGACGCGCCGCCTCCTAGAGAGCCTGAAGAAACAGATGGGTCTCCCGAGCTACGACGATGTCATCAGAAGACTCGCCAAGTCGAAAGCAGGAATTCCCGACTCGCTCTTCGGTGCCTGCAGAGGTTCGCGCCCTTTTGTGAGGGAGAAAGAAGTCGCGCACAACTTCTAACTACATAATTGACACCGACGCTTGGGTGGAATACCTACTCGGAACTAAGACAGGTCTGAAGGCAAGACCGTACGTCGAAGGAGGGCGGGGCCTTACTCCTTCAATCGTGCTCTCCGAACTGCGTAGATGGTACCTGAGAGAGATCGAGGCGCGCCGCAGGTCTCAACGTGAAATGCAAGCACATTTTTCATTCATAGAATCGATAACAGAGATTGTCCCGCTCGACGGCCCCCTTGCCCTGCAAGCTGGCGAACTCGATTTCCTCATGAAGAAGAGATTCAAGGATTGGCCACTCGCGGACTCCGTGATTTACGCCACTGCAAAATCACGTTCGGCCGAGCTGGTGAGCGGAGATCCACATTTCGAAACATTGGAAGGCATCGTCTTCATTGGTTGAATATTGGCGCCGAGGATTTTTGACCCCAAAAGGCCCAGAGGACCAACAGCTGTCTTGGTACATTCAATTCGAAGGCAGCCAAAGAACACCTGCTTAGATTGGATTAAACCCACTCTCGCCGAAAATACAGCGTAGCTACAGAGATTTGGCAAAGAGAGGTCTCTTTCGTTTTTCGAAGAGGGGGCTCTTTGTTCCCGAAGAGAGTGGCCTCTTCGGCGGCCCTCTACCATCAAAAGCCGACGCAGTGAGCCTGACTCCTGATCGCAAGGTGCCCCAACGCCTTCCGAATTGAAATAGAGCTGCTGTCGGCGAAGATATAGTTGCTCTATTGCGGTCGGCTCAGGAAACTTGCTTGCACGGAATCATCAGCTGGCAACCTTCATGACTATCTCTTCCCCGCGTCCGACGATTACTCGCCTGTATCCTGAGAGCGCTTTGTCCAACTCTTCATCACCCGTATCCACGAGAAGCGGTTTTCCGGATCCAATAGAGGCGAGCTTGCGTCGGGTCGCAATGATGATCACATTTTCCACACCCACAGCCCTGATCACTCGCGGGCTAATCTGCTGATTCCCCCTGCCAAAGACGAATCCCTGGCGACCAATAGGCGACACGATGATCTTCACCTTCCGACCATCAATCAAACGCAGCAGTTGATCCTCGTTAACATCCGAATCAACCAGTCTTCCTTGGTACACGACATCGACACCAAGAAGCGTCTTCTTCACACCAATGGCATCTGCAACTGCCTTCACGGTCGTCCCCGGCCCAAGGATGTAGTACCAGTCACGGTCCATGAGTTCCCTGACGTACTCGCCAATAATCTGCTGACTAGTCGTCTCACCAGTAATCGCGGAACTGCCGTTTTTGGATGATTGAATGAGCTGCTCCTCGTAGGGGACGCGTAAGTACCCGTAGAGTTTTGCCGCGACGCGGTTCACTCGGAATGCTTCCTCATCAACGTCCATAACCTCTCCGTCTCGAAGTTCGGTTTCGCCTCTCAGGAACTTCACTGCAAGCTCTCCAGCCCTGCGCGGGCTAACGCCGAACACCGCTGAGTGAATTTTGACGCCGGCAGGGACGCCCAAGACCGGGATCGACTGCCCTACTGATTCGCATACGTCTCTGGCGGTTCCGTCTCCCCCAACGAACATGAGCAGATCGACCTCCAAATTCAGCATAGCTTTGGCCGCTGCTCGTGTGTCTGCCGAGGAAGTCTCCGCCCGATCCAGTTTGCCCACGACCCCTGTTTCGAATCCGGCATTTCTCGCTTCATTCTCCCCCATCTCGCAAGGGTAGGTTACAATCTCAATTTCATCCTTGAGGGAGCGAAGACTTCCAAGCGCCTCCATGGCTCTGGTTGGAGCGATCGCAACCGCTCCCAACCGCATGGCCTTCTGAAGCACCTCCCTTCCATCAGTTCCCTTCAAGCCAACCCGGCCTCCCATTCCGGCGATCGGGTTCACGATCAATCCCAGTCTCTTGCGAGGCGCCAAGCGCGGGCACCTAACTCCTGAGCATTAGCGTCACGACTTGGCATCTCGGATTTTCGGGAAGAGGTGAGCGATGAAGCGGCGCCGGTACGGGTTGATCTTGCTACGCAGGAGGTCGGTGAGAACGTAGTAGCTTGTTTCGAACTCCGCCAGGGAGTTGTTCCTGAACTTCATCACTGGCATGTTCGTCTGGGGGTTTTCCCACGTTCTGTTCCAAGCGTCAACAGCGCCCACGAGCCCTCTCTCCTGATTCCTGCCCTCCAACTCGCTCCGCTCAACCAACAACACCACGAGAAGCCTGACCACTCCCTCGACTCGCGTGTTGAGAAGAAATCTTCGGGTCGAGTTCCTAGGCGCAGTTGAATCCAGAACAACGCTCCTGCGGCTTCTGAGGATCAAGTCCCTTAACGCAGCGAGCTGGTCGTAGACGAATTCTTCCTCCTTAGGTGGCTGGACGGGGCCATAGAACATGCCACGCAGGTCGTCAACGCTTAGGCGCACGAAATTCGCATTGTCAGAGACGAGGCGCCTAGCCAGCATGGTCTTTCCAGATGCCGGATAACCGCTCAGAACGATATTCCACAGCGGCAAACGAACAGGCACCCACCGACGCGCGATCTCACTCTCGCCTATCCTCACCTTGGCTTTAAACTGAAGCGGCACATTGCCTAGATCGGCAGCTCTCACCCTATGTCATTCAGCATTTGCACGTTCATGCCCTCTAATCATCGAGGTGAGTGTGGCAAATGCGCCTACAAAAGCGGCAGCTAGGAAGAAGCTTCTCATCCCTTGAGCGAACTCTTCTGCGACTAGGCCACTTTGCGAAGAGCCACCCGTGAGGAGTTGAAGCATGGCAGTGGGTGGCAACGCCGTGGCCATTAATGTTCCAAGCAGCGCAACCCCAATCGACTGCCCCATGAAACGCATCGTGCCCAACGTTCCCGCCGCCACGCCAAGCTTCTCTTGCTTGACGGACCCCATCACGGCGCTCGTGTTGGGAGATGAGAACAATCCATAACCTATCCCCACCAAGACGAGCCTCCAAACCACATCAAGAGCTGAAGACGTGGCGTTCACTTGAGTGAACAGAAATAGACCCAAGGTCACACAGAACATACCCGAGCTGCTCAGCAGCCTCGATCCGAGCCTGTCCGACAACCAACCGCTGAACGGTGAGAGCAGAGCCATTGCAGTTGATTGTGCGATCAGGTACAGCCCCGCGGTTTGCGGGTCAAGACCTCGAACGCTCTGCAAGTAGATTGAGATCATCAACGTGACACCCGTAACCGCAACATAGCTCAAGAAGGCTGCCGCATTTGCTGTGGCAAACAAACGGTTACGAGCGAGCAACCCGAGGTCGAAAGTTGGATAGCGCGCGTACTTACCTTCAATTAGCAAGAATATCAGAAACGAAAGACCGCCTAGCGCCAGCAATCCAATGCTGAGCGGAGAAGACCATCCCAAGTAGCCCCCAAGCGTGAGCACGATTAAGAAGGGCGCGAGGGTTGTCGAGAGTGCGGCTCCGCCGGCGATATCGAATCCCTCCCCGCGCTCATTCGATCTTGTCTCCCTTACCTTGAAGGTGGCAAGGGCGACAACAAGGATGCCGATTGGTAGGTTCACGTAGAAGATGGATCTCCAACCGTAGTTGTTGACTAGAACTCCACCTATTACAGGGCCAGCCATCAGCCCCACGTACACGGCCATCGAGTTAATCCCCAACGCCTTACCACGTTCCCATCGAGGAAAGGTGTCGGTTACTATTGCCGCGCTGTTGGCCGCAATGAACGCCGCACCCGCCCCCTGAATCGCCCTAAAAGGCACCAGCTGAAGTTCCGTGGCAGCAACGCTGCAGAGAACTGAACCCGCGGTGAAGATCACGAAGCCCAAGGTGTAGAACCGTTTCCTACCCTTGAGGTCGGCCAGTCTGCCCACATTCACGAGAAGCACTGTCAACACCAAGAGGTAGGCGAGAGGAATCCAGATGGCGGCTTCAAGCCCGATCCCAATTGACGCAGCAATCGAAGGGATCGCGATGTTTACGATACTGCCGTCAAGCGGCGCCATGAAAGCGCCGACAGTGGTGATCAGCAGAACGGTCCACTTGTAATTTGACACGTCGTCAGCATTCGCAACCCTCAAACTTGAAGCCTCACCATGCACGCTCCTCCGCACTGCTCAACGCACTAAAGGCTTGATAGATCAAGTCCTAACGTCAGGTAACACAATATCCGAACCAGGAACCTATCAAAGAAATCCACGCCTATCCGTCCGACGCGCGGAAGAATCGTGCCCCAACCTACCAGCTCACGCTAATGTCTCGGGTCAGATTGTTGCCTAGAAGTGTCAAAGGTCAATATTATAACGTATGACATGGAAACCGCAGCCGCTAATGCGTGTACCAACATGCAGGCAAAGTCGGCGTCTAAGTGGCACGTCGTTCGACTGTTCGTTCCTGCGGACCTTCCACTCGAGACAGTGAACCCGGTAATGAAGCGCCAGCGAATGGATGGCGGCTCTTCGACATCTTCGACTGCCATGCCTATTTCTACGAGGGGGACGTCCCAGAATATGATGGGGACGAGAACTTTGAGTGGCGGGTCGTTGACGTTACGAGGACGCCTGATACCCTCCCTGCGGAATTTCGAGAAAAAGTACTGAACGAACTCGCGTCAGAAGGATGGGCGTTTCATTCAGTTGATCCCGCCCCGCCGTTGGCTTATTTCAAGCGGCCCCGCGGAAGGACTTCTTTTCTCCCTACCTTTAGTTGTTCACTGCAGCTCGAAGAACGCATCCGCATCTCATTCCCGTACATTCGGATGCGACGTCGTCTCACTCGAAGTCTAGAGGTTAGGCTGGTATGAACTTGACGCCGAGTTGACGCATTACTCCGAAGATGTCTGTAATATTCCAGCGTTCGACTGCCTTGCCATTTGCGATACGGAGTATCGTTGTGCCTCTGATGGTCACAGTCTTTCCCGTGGCGGGAATTCCCATAAACACTCCCTTGTGAACGGCCTTGCCGGCGACGTGCACGACGACCATGTCTTTCTCGCCAAAAACCTGTTCCACGGCAAACTTGAGATCGGGAAATGCTGTTCGGAGTGATAGCAGGAACTGTTTGGTTGTTTCTCGATCTCCGTCCTTCTGGTCAGGGCGGTGGTCGATCAGTGTGTCCGCAAAGAGCGCGTCTGCGGCAGCTGTGTTGCCTGTGTTCACGAACTCGTAGACAATTCTGCTGGCGATTGACTTGTTTTCTTCCGATGACATAATCTCATCGGCTGGCGTTTCTATTAGATGGCGTTAAGTGCACTGCTTGGTTTTCGTCGTCGATTGTCGAAACGAGTTGGGCTCGAGAATCATCCCGGCCACGCTGCAGGAAGCGTGGTTTCTGTGCTCGTCGCATCATTAATCCGTTATGTGGTTTTCATTTGATAAGGACGTCTTCAATTATCCTACCATAGATGTCGGTAGCTTGGACGAGTTGGTCTTTGGGCATGTACTCGTTTGCCACATGAGCCTGGGAGATGTTTCCAGGACCCATGATAACAACGGTTCTCCTCGCCGAAGGACGAAAGTGTCGTGCGTCCGTGAAACCGAATATGCCCGTCAGGGCAGGTTTTCTTCCAGTAACCTTTCGAGTTGATGTCGTGACATGCTTGATGAAGGGGAGGTCACGCGATAACTCGAACGGGATTGCGGCGAGGATGTTCCGAACGCTGTATTTCAACTGCGGCGTCGCCTTCTTCAGTCGCGTCAGTTCTTTGTCCACCTCCTGTCGGGCGTCCCTGGGTGTTTCACCTGGAATTAGTCGTCTATCGACTTTGATTGTGCATCGGTCCGGGACGGTGTTGGGCGCCGTTCCCCCGCTGATTGTGCCGACGCTTCTGGTCGGTTTGCCTAGGATCTTGTGACGTGCTCGCGGCTTGAAAGATTGTAGTTTCATGACCAGTTTGGAAGTTTCTTCGATCGCGTTGATTCCAAGCTGAGGAGTTGCAGCGTGAGCCGCTTTGCCTTCTAAGCTGATCTCGAACCAACTGACGCCCTTTTGGCAGATTGCAACGTCCAAATCGGTTGGTTCGCCGATTATTCCCAAATCCGGCGCTAGGACTCTCCCGGCTGCGAGAGCCCCAATTCCCGAAAATCCGCCTGTTTCCTCGTCGACGCTGGCAGCAAAAATCAGGGTGCCTTTCATTTCGTCCGCGCGATCAGCATAAGTCAATGTCGCCGAGAGCATTGCAGCCATGGAACCTTTCGCATCTACGGCCCCTCTGCCCACTAGCGTTCCGTTCTTTTCGCAAAGTGTGAAAGGATCGGTCTTCCAACCTGTTCCGGGTGCCACAACGTCAACGTGCGTTGAAAGGAGCAGCTGAGGCCTGCCCTTGCCAACGTAAGCAAGCAGATTCGGCTTGCCGGGAGCGAATTCGCACACCCTTGTCCTCACATGTGCCTCGCTTAGTTTCCCGCGAACAAACCGCTGGAAATCGCGATATCTTTCTCCTGGAGGGTTCACAGTTCTGATAGCAATCATTTGTTTCAGGAGTTTGATGACTGGAAGATCTGTCATTCTCATACGCTCAATTTGCTATAGTAATTGGCGCGCACATTAGTCAGAATGAATATCTCAGTACTGTACTGTGAGTCATCTGACTTACACCGACTTATATCTCGCCGCCGTCGGTCATCTGCTTGTGAAAAACCATGACTTGGGGACAATTCGCATACGACTGGCGCGAAGGAGTGAACGTCGAAAGACTCCGAAACGAGAGACTCGCGAAAGCACGAAAGTCGATGAAGGAAAACGGACTCACAGCAATCATAACAATGGACCCTACGAACACTCGCTACTTGACCGGCACTGCAACTCCGCCTTGGATGATTCGAGTTCCAGGGTGGAGATATTCCCTGCTGGTCGAAGGCAATGATCCACTGCTCTACGAGCACGGAGACATCAAGATAACCACAGCAAGAGACTGCCCATGGCTAAAGGGCAATGTGAAATCAGCCCTCGTCTGGATTCGTGGCAGCGGCCTTGCCGATGTAACTGAATGGGCCGCCAAACAATGGGCAGAAGACCTCAAGAACGAACTCAGTCAACGTGGGTACAAGAAGGAGACCGTAGGCCTTGACGTGTGGGAGACCCCCGCGGTTAGAGCCCTAAAGAATGTGGGACTCGACGTCGTGGAGGCCCAACCCGCCATGGTGAACGCAAGAGTCATCAAAACACAAGACGAGATCGAGTGCCTGAGAATTGCCGCATCGATCTCCGAAGCGATATTCAACGAGGTTCAGAGGACGATTAGACCCGGCGTACGGGAGCGTGACCTAGTTGGCGTCGGCGCGAAGCTTGGCTGGGAATACGGTTTGGACGACATTATTGGGTTCACAGTCTGCTCTGGCGTCTATGGTTGGCCGAACTTCAAGTACCACACCGATAGAATCATCCGACCCGGCGACGTAGTTACATTCGACAACGGAGGCAACGCATACAACGGGTACATCGCTGACTACTACCGCACGTTCTCCTGTGGAAGGCCTAGCGAGAAATTCAAACAATTCTACAAACGCACCTATGACTGGCTTTACGCAGCCATTAACGCAGTACGACCAGGTGTAACCACGAAAGAGTTGTGTGAGAAATGGCCGACTGCTCAAGAATTCGGGTACCAAACAGAATGGGAAGCTATCGCCAACCAATGGGGCCACGGAATCGGTCTCTCGCTCTACGAGCCGCCTTCAATTACCAGAATCTGGTCGCCTAAGTTCCCATACACACTGAAAGAGAACATGTGCTTCGCTATGGAAACTCAGGACGGAACCGTCAAGGACGGTGGCGTGAGAATCGAGGAAATGATTCGTGTCACTGATACGGGTCGTGAAATCCTCACCAAGTACCCTGTTGACGAAATAATTGAATGCCCGTTGGCGTAGAAAACCCACGCCAACATACCTCTTTTTTTCTTCTACCGATTTCACGATCGCGGTGTATTGTTGATGGAAGTCGGAACCTATCTGGATGCCGCAGAAGGAAGACCCGCGGACCTAGTAATCAAAGGTGGAAACCTCGTCAACGTCCACGTCGGGGAGATCCACAAAGCCGACATCGCAATCAAGCAAGACAGAATCTTGGCGGCAGGGAACGTCGATGACCTAATTGGCCCAAACACCAAGACGATCGACGCATCTGAGAAGTATTTGACGCCTGGATTGATAGACTGCCACATCCACGTATACGGAAGTCACCTAAGTATCACGGAATTTGCCCGCACAGTTGTGCCAAGAGGGACCACCGCTGTCGCGACCGATTTCTACGAGTTCGGCATTGTCACAGGTCTTCAAGGGGTCAAGTATTCGCTGCAAGAAGCCAGCAGAACTCCCCTCAAAATACTGTTCGTCGCACCTGTGGTCTCATACATGCAGAATCGACCGTTTGGCGCAAATGAGAAAATGACCCCTGCCGATTTAGAAGAGATGTTGAACTGGAAAGAAACTATCGGCATCAATGAACCTCCACCCGCTCCAGTCTTTCAGCGGGATCCAGTATTCGTTAAGCTCATCGACCTCACAAACAAAGCTGACAAGATTGTTGTCGGTCATGCCTGCGATCTTCACGGCATCAGGCTGAATACGTATCTGGGCATGGGAGCGAGGTCGGATCACGAATGCGCGGCTCCAGATGAAGCCCTTGAGAAAGCCCGACTCGGAATGCGCATTCTTGTAAGAGAAGGATCAGCAGCCAAAGATCTCGAAAAAGTGGTCAAGGCGATTACGGAACATAGGATAGACTCCCGCTTTTTCGCATTCTGTTGCGACGAGAAGGATCCAATTGATCTGCTAGAGAACGGACACATAGATCACAATATTCGAAAAGCTATACAGCAAGGCGTGAACCCAATCACGGCTGTCCAGATGGCATCGTTGAACGCAGCGGAATATTTCCGCATTGAAGACCAGATGGGAAGCATCTCTCCGGGCAAGATCGCCGATATGCTCATTGTGGACGACCTCCCCCTGTTCAAAGTTTCGACAGTCATCGTGAACGGCCAAGTTGTAGCCGAGAACGGCCAGCTATTGTCGCCGGTTGTTAAGTCCGAATACCCAGCGTTTCTGAAGAACACCGTAAACGTCAAAGGTCCACTCAAACCGAGCGACTTCGAGATCTCTGCACTTCCGGGAAACAATAGAACTACCGTGAGGGTGATTGGTGCGACTGATGGAACACTCATCTCAGAGCGCACTAAGGCAACTTTACCCGTGAAAGGCCGGTTCATCGTATGTGATCCTGACAATGACGTGCTGAAAATCGTGATAGTAGAGCGCTATAGTGCATCTGGCAGAATCGGGAAGGCTTTCATCAAGGGCATAGGACTGAGCAGGGGGGCTGTCGCTTCAACTTTCAATCCTGTCGGAGAAAATCTGCTAGTGGTGGGTTCGAGTGACTCCGATATGGCTGTGGCAGCGAACGGCCTTGTCGACATCGGTGGCGGTTTTCTGCTCGCTGAGAATGGAAGGATTGTAGAGAAACTCGAATTGCCCTTAGCAGGGCTCGCATCTGACAAGCCTGCTCAAGAGGTGAAGGACGGTCTCTTGAGGATGCACAGAGCCCTAGCGGAACGAGGATGCAAACTCAAGGCCCCCTTCCTCACATTGGGCTTCATGGCGATGCCCTATGGGATCCCTTCATACAAGATCAGCGAATACGGTTTGGTCGATGTTGACAAACTGAAGCTAGAAGAAGTGATAATCGAATAAGGAGAAAGTGAGCATTTGACTCAAACTTATCTCTGCAAACGGAATGAAAGTAAGCGGTTCTCTCCGCCAGGTCATTCCAAGACGGAGAGCTGGCCACTTCTGGGCCCTAATGACGGGTCAAGAAACATCACGGTGCATGTGAGTGAGATGAAATCCGGCGGAGGGGCCTTCAAACATTCGCACGAGACATCCGAACAGGTATACATCGTCTTGAGTGGAAGGGCAGAGATGACCATCGGAGGGCAGACACTCAAAATCACAAAGGGAGACGTTGTCTACATACCACCAAACGTCGAACATGAAGCCAAAGTCCTTGGCAAGGAGACCTTCAAGTCGATAGTGGTCTTCGCCCCCCCACTCTAGATTCATGCGTACTGGAGTCATTGCGGAGCCAAGTAGAAGGGGGAAGGAGTGCCGATAGGTATGGCAATCACAGCCGATGTCAAATCAGATGCCAAGGGACTGCAACCCCGACTTAGAATGGAGGACATAACGAAGACCTTTCCGCGGGTAATTGCCAATGACAATGTGAGCCTTGAGGTCGGTGCAGGTGAAATACATGGATTACTGGGAGAAAACGGCGCTGGCAAGACCACCTTAATGAACATACTCACGGGAGTCTACAAACCGGACAAGGGCCGCATCTATCTTGACGGTCGCCCGACGGTCATTTCGTCCCCGAGAGATGCACTTAATCTGGGAATTTGCATGGTTCACCAGAAGCTGTCTTTGGTTGAAAGGCTCACCGTTGCGGAAAATCTACTGCTGCCAAAGATCCGCGAGGCACCGATTCTAGTTGATCCAAATGCGGTCGAGAGCAACGTGCGAGCTCTTGAAGATCAGTATGGCATGAAGCTTCCTGACATGCGAACGAAGGTCTGGCAACTTGCCATGGGTGAGAGACAGCGAGTTGAAATTGTCAGAGCGCTGTTTAGGGGAGCCACTTTCCTTGTATTAGACGAACCGACTTCGCTTCTGACCCCTATAGAAGCGGAACACCTGATAACCTCCCTAAGACAGATGGCAAAGCAAGGCCTCTCAATCATCTTCATCTCCCACAAACTTGACGAAGCCATGATCTTCACAGATCGCATAACAGTGCTAAGAAAGGGGAAGGTCATGGGAAAGCTGAACGTATCCGAGGCAACTGAAGCCGAGCTCATAAGATTGATGATGGGCTCGGAGATTACACCGAGCGCGCATCTGCGAGCCCATCCTGATCGTGAACCGCTCTCCTCGACTGAGACGCCGCCACCACTCCGCCCTGAGGCAGAATCCCATGAGGTCCTAGCAGTCAAGGACATTTGCGCTCTGAGCGATAAGGGCGTGCCTGCTCTCAGACAAGTCTCCTTCTCAATGCAGAATCAAGAGATACTGGGTGTTGCAGGGATAGCCGGCAATGGTCAGAGAGAACTGGCCGAGGTCTTGGTGGGTCTTCGAAAATCCAACGGAGGGACCAAGACAATCAACCAGCGCGACATGACAAACAAATCACCGAAAGAAATCGCGAAGATGGGCGTTGGGTACGTGCCGGAAGAACGCCTGAGATACGGAGTTATTAGTGATCTTTCGGTCGAAGAGAATCTGATACTGAGACTCTATGAGTCCGACACCTTTGCTAGGAGAGGGTTGTTGGATCGAGATCAGATAAGGGCCCACGCTGAGAAGCTCATCCAAGAATACAGCATCGCGACTCCAGGACCAACCTTTCCAGTCAAAACTCTGTCGGGTGGCAACCTGCAGCGACTCATTCTTGCGAGAGAATTCACCACCCCGACAAAGCTACTCATAGCCGCCCAGCCAACTGCCGGTTTGGACATAGCGGCCGCCGATTTCGTTCACAGGAAACTCATCGAGCTTAGAGATTCTGGGACAAGCATCTTACTGATTTCAGAAGACCTTGCCGAGGTCATGGAAATCAGTGATAGAATAGCAGTTATGAAGGAAGGACTGATCCGAGGCATCTTCTCGGCCGACCGAGCCGACCTGCAAGAAATCGGGAGACTCATGACGGTGAGCAATGCGTGAGCCTCCGTAAACCGCAGAACCCGTTGCTCTCATTATTTTGGCGATATGGAAATGTGCTGTCAGTCCCGCTGGCCTTGGCTCTCTCAAGCATCGTTTTCATAGTCCTCGGAGAAGATCCGTTAGCCATATACAGCAGCATAGCGGTCGGCAGCATCGGAACCCCTTACGGTCTCTCGGAAACTCTCATTGAGACTACACCCTTGCTGCTAATCGCTTTGGGGCTCTGCATTGCGTTCCGAGCAAAATTCTGGAACATAGGCGCCGAGGGCCAGTATATCATGGGGGCAATCGTGGCAACACCGTTGGCGCTTTCTCTCGGTAACTTACCCTACTTGGCGATTCCGGTTGTGCTTGCCGCAAGCGCTGTCGCCGGCGGGGCCTACGGTGCGGTTGCCGGTTTTCTCAAGGCGAGGCTCGGAGTCAACGAGATAATCACCACGCTCATGATGAATTTCATCGCCATAGAGTTCCTGAGTTACCTTACTTGGGGGCCGCTTATGGGAACACTTGGAAAAGCGGGTGGTTTTAGCAAGTCCGGGCAACCATTGTCTGATCCAATGCCTCTCACAACTCAGTTGCCGAAATTGTTCGATCTGGCTGAACTTCGAATTCACGCCGGAATCATATTGGCAGTGGCACTCGCTGTTGTTACGTACATCTTCCTAGTCCGAACTTCTTGGGGGTACCAGATTAGAGTCCTCGGATCGAATCCAGAAGCTGCACGATATGCAGGTATGAACACTCAGAAGCTCATGCTTATCGTGTCATTCCTGAGCGGAGCATTGGCCGGGCTCGCGGGGGCCGTGGTTCTACTCGGCACCGCTCATCGTCTGGCAGAACGGTTCGCCACGGGATACGGTTATACCGCAATCATGGTGACTTTGCTTGGAAGATCGAATCCTCTCGGCATGATTTTTTCTTCATTCTTTGTGGCGGGGTTGAGTACTGGGGCTAACTTCATGTATAGAACCGTGGGACTGCCGATTTTCATAGTAAACGTGATCGTGGGCCTGATACTCGTAGTAATGCTTGGCATTGATGCTGCTTCGCGTCTGAGGACAGGTTGAGGAAAATTGATTGAAATAATGATAATATCAGGTCTCTTCGCCGCAATGTTCAGACTTGCTACTCCCGTGTTGTTCGCAGCGATAGGTGAGACTTTCGCAGAACGCTCAGGAGTGTTGAATCTCGGTCTTGAGGGAGCAATGATCTCCGGCACTTTCTTCGGATTCGTCGCAACCTTCTTCTCCGGCAATGGCGCCATAGGTGTTGCGATCGCGCTGCTGGCAGGCGCCTTGATAGGGCTACTGATCGCATTCTTGACCGTTAGCCTTGGCGTGGACCAGATGATCGCAGGGCTTGTTGTCACACTACTTTTCACAGCAGCGACCAGCTTCTTGCTCCGAGTGTTGTTCTACGTTCCAGGCCGCGAGGTATATCCAACCGTGAATGCTGTCGGGAAAGTGAGCATACCTTTGTTATCAGACATTCCAATACTTGGCCCAGCTCTTTTCGAACAGGATCTCCTGCTGTATCTAGCCCTTGCACTGGTCCCCATCAGCTCCTTCATTTTGTTCAAGACAAAATGGGGTATCATCATCCGGTCAGTAGGAGAGAACCCTAGAGCAGCAGACTTGATGGGAACCAACGTGTACTTTACGCGATATGCCTGCGTTATAATCAGTGGAGCGCTCGCCGGATTGGGAGGCGCTCACCTATCTCTTGTCGACCTCGGTAGTTTCAGGGAGGGAATGACGCTTTTTCGAGGATTCATAGCAATCGTTATCGTTATCTTCTCGAACTGGAAGCCTCAAAATGGCCTATGGGCCGCCCTCATGTTCGGGCTCGCAGATGCTTTACAATTGCGACTCCAGTCGATGCTGGTTGAGATTCCATATCAGTTCTTCTTGATGCTTCCTTACTTCATAGTCATAATCTTCCTAGTGATCGCAGCAATCCGTGGACATCTCGAGGTCCCAGCATCGCTACTGGAACATTATCGTCGGGAGTAGCTCGTAGGCTGTATGCAGACTCCCACCTACCTTACGGCCGGGCTTTTGATCATCATCGTCGCCCTGAGCTCCATCCAAGCAGTTCCATCCAAGCAGCAGTTCCATCCAAGCAGCAGTGCACGGTGGATCAAAGACAACAGAAATCCAATCGTGACTCCAACGCCAAACGAATGGGATTCCGGCGGCGTCTATCTTCCAAGGGTTCTCTATGACGGCAGGAGGTTTTGGATGTGGTACCTCGGGTATGGAGAAGGACTCGTTTGGCCAGGCAGAGTTGGATCTGCTGTCTCCTCGAACGGAGTGACATGGGAGAAACACGCTGGATCTGTTCTCTCACCCGGACAGGAAGGCGCCTGGGATAGTTTTTCCGTAAGTCCAGGTTCAGTCATTTGGAATGGCTCGCGTTTCATGATGTGGTACCGTGGGTTGGGTCCCAGGTTCGAATTCGGAGCTTTTGGGGTAGCACTTTCGTCGGACGGCATATCTTGGACGAAATACCTTGGCAACCCTGTCTTCCCAGATAGTTCTGGGGGCATGCGGGTGCTTGACTACCCTAGCGTATTACTAGACCAGGGCACGTACAACATGTGGTACACCAGTCAAGCGGCGAGCGATGATCTGTACGCGGTATTCTACGCAACATCGAAAGACGGAATCAGATGGACCGCCAGGTCACGCCCTGTTTTGGAGGCGGGAATAGACGCTTGGGACAGTTTAGGAGTGTACAATCCCACGGTGATTTCCGATAGATCGAGCTATTCGTTGTGGTATTCCTCTCATCCTGGAATAGGCTACGCAATTTCCAAGGACGGACTCTTGTGGACAAAATCCAACGATAATCCCATTCTTTCACGTGGTCCCCCGGGCAGTTGGGATCGTTATTCGATCGGAAATCAAGGTGTATTGGCATTCGACGATACAATTCTTCTCTATTACTCGGCTGGAAGGTCTCTCGTGCCGACCGAGGCCAACAGTTCTATCGGGCTTGCCCGTCCTCCATCGAACGATGCTCTAAGTGGAATGACGAGCTTTGCATTCGATTTGCTGTTCGCAGCTCTGGTTCTTGTATGTGTGCTCGGCGCAACTTTCCACTATCGTCGCGCATCCGCAGGTCGATCACGGTATTCAAGTTGAAAGTAAGTTGATTGACGACCTTCCGGCGGTGTGTAATGTGGGTTGGCTGACTTACACTGTCTTATATCCAGCTTGCACACTCGATTTTGAGTGATGTGAATTGACGGAGAAAGTTACGCGGCGTGATTGGTTGAAGACAACTGGCGGAGCGGTTGCTGGCCTAGTTGTGGGAGCCGCGGGCGGCTATTTTGCCGGTTCAACTACAGCACAACCACCGACGTTGCCCAAACCCGAGAAGAAAGTCGCCAAGGTTGCCTTCCTCTTTTCTGGTCCGATAGACGACCTTGGTTGGAATGCACAGCACTATGCTGGCTTGCAGTACCTTGCCTCTCAGGGGCGCGAGACGCACTATACTGAAACAGTAGATCCTACGCAGGTCGAGAAAGTTGCTAGGGACTACATTGCACTAGGCTACAATTTCATAATCTACGGAGGGGGATGGGCGAGAGAAGGCTTCTTAGCCACGGCGAAGGCGTTTCCGGACACCGCGCATCTACTCGTCGAGGGAACTTCCGAAGATTGGGGTCCTAACACAGAAACGACCCTAGACCAATCTCAGCAGACAGGATACATCGAGGCTGTGTTGGCTGCGAAGCTGACAACCAGCAAAGTGGTGGGTAATGTAATTGGTATGGAAGTTCCGGACATTAACCTCTGGACTTCCGGTATTGCAGCTGGCCTCGCTGCAACAGACCCAAGCATCAAGCGACTCTATTCCGTGGTAGGAAGCTTCGAGGATCCCGCCAAAGGAAAGGAAGCCACCCTGGGACTCATAGAAGCCGGTGCAGACGTCATCTTAGAGTGCGGCGACGGGACTACTTTCGGCATTGTCGAAGCCGTCAAGGCGAATAACGTTAAGACGATGAGCCAATGGGGAGGTACTCGCGACTTTGCGGGAAGCAAGGACGATAAGCTCTTGGGAGAATTGGGGGTGGCAGAAGGTTACTGCGATTGGTCGGTCGCCTTCGCCAACTCTGTCGCCCGATTCGAGGACGGAACATTCGGTCACAGAGGCTATGAACCATCCTTCCAAAACGGTCAACTAAAAGTCAACTTGAATCCGACATACCCAGAATTCCAAAGCTTGGTGGACGATCTCTCAACCAAGATAAAGAACGGGCAGGTAGCGGTTCCGACATCTCAATAGAGTCCGAGCGGCACTTCAGCAGAAGACTCGCTGACTTTCCCTACTAGAAAGTTGGTGGGTAGTCCACCGTGAAGACCTTCACTTTTTCTGGATCCTTTGACAGATTTCTCATTCGATGAGGCATGTTACTCGCGAAGTGAAGGGTATCGCCTTCGCCTAGCGTGAAGCTTTCCTTTCCAACATCGATTGTGAGGCTGCCCTTAACAACTATTGCAATCTCCTCCCCGGGGTGAAAGTAGAATCCGCTGTCCGCCCCGGGTTCCAGAACCGCATAACCCGCCTGAAGCTTCGACGTTCTCGTATCAAAAGATCTGTAGTACGTTATTCCGGGCATCTTTCGGTAAATTCGGTTACCTTCCGCCTTCGTGAGTACCGGTTCTATCTCGGACTGGTCAGCTGCCGGCTCAGCCACGTTAGACGCGTACAACTGCCTAAACAGCCCCTCGCCAATCTGAGTTCCAGTCCTTACCTCCCATATTCTTGTCGTTGCGCTTTTCCCTTCTCGGAAAATGTCTACAGCTACGGAATAGAATTTGTCAACCATATCTTTAGAGGTCACCCACAGAATCTCCTCGATTTCGCTTCCCATTATAGTGCACAAGATCATCTCAGAGTCAGTGATTAGAGCTGTGAATGGAATTTGCTGGCAGTGCTTCACATCAGCGATCATCAAGAGGTCCTCAACCAGAGAAGTCTGTGTACCATCATCGATCTTCATCAATACTTTCGGTCGGATTCCGTTCTTGTGTGCAGCTTGTATGTCTTTCAGGCTTCTCTCAATCACTCCTTCGGTGTCGCAGCCGATCGCAATCAAAAGTCGGCTTTCAGCGCGGCTTACGATATCTAGGAAGAGTCTGCTAATTTCGGCTTTCGACCGCACAACTTCGGTTCGCTGAGGCGACCGCCCATTTTCCAATGAAGCAATTTTCTGATCGATGGAAAACGAGTCTTTCCAAAGTTCTTCGAAGAATCGTCTCATCGAGTTGACGAAGAACTTGCTATCAGTCCACAAGGATGCAAGGGAACCGGTCTTGTTTGTTGCCCTCGAATAGCCCCCTCCTAGGATTATCTGGGAACCATCAACAATCGTCATGTGGGTGAAGACTTGGTCGCAGCAACGTACGTCGCATTTCCTGCTTAGCGCTTTGGCCACTTTCAGATTGTTGGGTTCTAACTCGATCATGATTCTGATGCGAACGTGTTTCCTCGACATTGAATCGAGGATCTTTTGATGATCGAAGTCTCCGAAGTGACTCGTGGCGTCCTTTGGTATCATTATCAGTAGCTCTTCTCGCGCTTGTCGCCACATGCGGCCCATCGCCTCCCTTGATTTCCTTTCACCCAATGTCACCCGGAAGCGAGCTTCTTTGTCTGTTTCAGGCTCGTTGTCGCCGCTATTCCTGAGGGCTTCCAGTACGGGGATGCACTGTGCAGTCCTCTCCCGAAAACGCTTGAGCTCCTCGGCCTTAATCGAAATGAGGCTTGAGAGCATTGACCTGGGACTAACCGCAGAGAATGTGCTCTTCTTGTCAGACAGCCTTTGTTCGACGAGGCCAAGCCTACTCAGTTCCTTCATTACCCTGTAACCTTCTACTCGGTGGATAGAGCAAGCCCTAGCTATCTGGGTGGGTGTTGAGGTGCCGAGTTTCAGCAGTGCCAGGAAAGCTTCAACTTGCAGGCGCGTCAGGCCGAGATCGTACAGAATTTGCATGTTATTGTCAAATCTATGAACCGTTTCCAATGAATCGTCAAAAAGGCTATTTTGCCGTGATATTTATCGCGTATGGATGCTTTGCTCGTCTGAGACTGTAGGTAAGACTGCAAACTTACCCACACTCATATCCTCGTGTTCGCTTTTTGCAATTAGGCATTAGTTGTTTGAAGCAAAGCCACAAAATTGGTTGCGACAAGATATGAGTGAAGTTTACCGCTATCCGGCCGTTGCTTTTCGACCTGATGAATACCTTCGGGCAAAGACGGTAGAGGAGGTCGTATCAATTCTCAAGAAACACGCAGAAGAAGCCCGTATTGTAGGCGCAGGGATTACGCTTCACGAACTCGGCGTTATGGGCATGCTCTCGGGAGTGAAGAAGCTGGTCGATATCCAGCAACTTGGCCTAGATTACGTAGAAGCGTCAGGTGAGGTCACGAGACTTGGAACCTCGACCCCTATCCACAAGATCAGAGACCATGATCTATTCAAACGCGAACCCTCTCTCCGTGCGATAAATGACGCAGCTGATTTCGTTCCGCTACAAATTGTGAACACAGCGACAATTGGAGGGCAGATATGCTCGGGTCTCCCGATACTCAGTTTGCCAACTGCCCTGATGGCTGTAGATGCTAGTGTGAAATGCGTGAACTGGGAGGGCGAAAGGATGATTCCGTTGAACAACTTTTACGTTGACTACTTCCTTACCGACCTCAAACCCGACGAATTCGTAACCGAGGTACAGATACCAAAGCAGTCAGAAGGAGCCTCGGCCTTCAAATATGAGAAACTGTCGGCCGCTGACTATCCTTTGGGAAGCGTTGCCATATTCATAAGCCGAAACGAAGGTGGACAATGCCAGAGTTGCAGAGTCGCTACTGGATCGCTTGGAAAGGTTCCAATGCGGGCTAGAAAGGTTGAGGAGAGCTTGATCAAGAGTAATCTGGACGGCCAATCGCTGACCCGAGCTGCAGACCTTCTTTCGAAAGAGATAGATCCCATTACTGATCTGCGAGCATCAGCAGACTACAGACGCAAACTTGCGCGGTCCCTGTTTAAGGAAGCGGCTGAGACGGCAATCAGCCGATTGAAAAGGTGAGAGTTATGGAACAAATGCAAGTCAAATTGCGAGTGAACGGTTCCTACCATACCGTTTTGATCAAGCCCCATGAGAGTCTGCGCGAAGTTTTGAGAAGAATCGGGTTCACAGGTGTCAAGAAGAGTTGCGACGTAGGAGGTTGCGGCGCTTGCACCGTTCTCCTCAACGGCGATCCGGTATACTCTTGCTGCATTTTTGCTGCATGGTCCCAAGACAAGGAGATTACCACGATTGAAGGCATCGCCTCGCACGGACGACTTCATCCAATCCAGCAAGAGTTCGCCAATTTAGGCGCCGCTCAGTGTGGTTTCTGCACCCCTGGCCTGGTCGTCTCAGCCAAAGCACTCTTGGACAAGACAAAGCAACCAACGGAAGAAGAGATCAGGAGGGCAATCGCTGGCAATCTGTGCCGATGCACCGGATACGTCAAGGTTGTTGATGCAATAGCGTCAGCTTCTAAGAAATGAGGTGAGTTGAGATTGGCGACAAAGACCGAATTGGAAAAGGTTGCAGAATACAGATACGTTGGCCGGAGGATTCCTAGGGTCGATGCGATTCCCAAGGTCACAGGCGAAGCGAAGTACTACGATGATCTATCGCTTCCTGGATTGCTTATCGCCAAAATCCTGAGGAGCCCGTTTCCCCACGCGAGAATCAGACGAATCGACACCAGTAAGGCTGAACAACTACCAGGCGTTAAAGCCGTCTTGACTGGGAAGGACATCCCCCTCAAGTATACCTTCAACTACGTAGAACATTTGGACGCGAAGAAGTCCGAGAAGCCCCCCACTGAAGATGTAGCCGCCCTCCGAGGACTAATGCCTGAACCACGCGCGGACAAGGCACCGTTGGCAATTGACAAGGTTCGCTTTGTCGGGGATGAAATAGCAGCTGTCGCGGCTATCGACGAAGAAACCGCAATCGACGCACTGAGCCTGATTGAGGTTGAGTTCGAACGTCTGCCATCGGTGTTTGATCCCAACGAAGCTCTCAAAGCAGGTGCGCCTCAGTTGCACGATGACGCAGCCGGCAACATTGCTGCTCATCTATACGGCGAATGGGGCAACATCGAAGAAGGTTTCAAGCAGGCCGATCTCGTCGTTGAGAACACTTTCAAGACAACTCATCAAGCCCACGCGTGCATGGAGACCCACGGTTGTGTAATGAGCTGGGACGGTTTAGGCAATCTCACAGTTTGGACTTCAATTCAGGTGCCGCACCCCTTCCGACGCGAACTCGGAAGAATTTTGAGAATTCCCCACAACAAGATCAGGGTGATTAGCGAGTATGTTGGCGGGGCCTTCGGATCGAAGACAGAGCTCGGCGCCTACCATGTAATATGCGCATACCTAGCCAAGAAGACTGGAGCTCCCGTCAAGCTGAGGTACACGAGAGAAGAAGAATTCATGGCGTCAGGTTGCAGGCATCCGTTCACACTGACATTGAAGACCGGGGTCAAGAAAGATGGAAGCATAACCGCAAGACAAGTCAACATAGTCGTCGACAAGGGAGCCTATATTACTCAAGGTGCCGCCGTCACATTCTATTGCCTCACCGTGCCAATGCCAGGCATCTATAGACCAGCCAACTACAAGTACGATGCCAAGATAGTGTACACGAACAAGCAATCACCAAGCGCCTTCAGAGGGTTCGGAAATCCGCAGGCCGCCTGGGCGATAGAATCTCAAATGGATATTATAGCCGAGAAGCTCGGAATCGACCCAAAGGACTTGCGACTCAGGAATGCTAACCAACCGGGCGACATTACCTTATCCGGATTCCAGGTAAGCTCGTGTGGCATGTCGGAATGCATACAGAAAGCAGCCGCGGCGATCGGCTGGGATGAAAAGAGAAAGGACAAGCTGCCAAACCGGGGAGTAGGAATGGCTTGCTTGTTTCACAGTTCCGGAGAACGAGGAGCGTACGGAGATTGCGACACGGCTACAGCCACAGTCAAAGTCAATGATGACGGAAGCGTCAGCCTCTTCCTTGGCTCTCAAGAAATCGGAACAGGCAACTCAACCGCCCAAGCGCAAATCGCAGCGGAAACATTGGGCGCCCGCGTTGAAGACATAAGAGTAATCATGGGAAACACTGATCTGCCTGCTTTCGACTTGGGAGCGTATGCCAGCAGAAGCACGTTCATTTCAGGAAATGCGGTGAAGCTGGCAGCAGCGAACGCCAAGAAACAACTACTCGAAGTTGCGGCCAACGAGCTTGGAGTCGCAGCAGAAGAACTCGACGCCAAGGAGGGCAGAGTATTCGTCAAATCCAATCCCACAAGATCATTAACGTTCCAAGAGGTTGGAATAGCCGCCTACTACGGGAAATGGAAGGAGCATTCGATCGTAGGAGTTGGAACATGGGATGCCCCCTCTACACTCTTCGATCATGCGACTAGGAAGTGGAAGCCACCGGGGATGGCGGCGACGTATACCTTCGGATGCCAAGCAGTGGAGGTCGAAGTCAATCCCGAGACCGGCGCCGTAAAAGTGCTGAGAGTAGCCAGTGCCCACGATGTCGGACGCGCAATAAACCCCACGCTCCTCGAAGGCCAAATTGAAGGAGCAATCCACCAAGGTCTGGGATACGCTCTCTCTGAGGACATGCGAATAGAAGAAGGACGAACGCTCGTGACCGACTTCAGGGACTACTTCCTCAGAAGGGCGCCCGACATGCCCCCCATTCAACCAATATTGGTTGAGACCAATGACCCACACGGCGCCTACGGTCTCAAGGGAATCGGAGAACCAGCGATGGTCCCGGTCGCCCCCGCAGTTGCGAACGCAGTGTACCATGCCATCGGAGTAAGAATCAGCGAACTCCCGATAACACGCGAGAAAGTTCTCAAGGCAATGGAAGCACTCAAACATTGAGGGTAGGCTCGGATGGGACTTCTTTCGTTTCCCATGCTGATTAGAGCATTCGCGTGGATGGCCAACAGAAACGAGAAAGCAAAATCGATGATACGCGGCAACAAGACAGTGCAGCTGGAAGTGGAAGGAGAACGGCCAATCTGCATACACCTAGCCCAGAGCAAGGTCACGTATGAGAAAGGACGGGCCGAGAAGCCAGACGTCGTACTAAGGACTACTCGCGAGAACATCCTCAGGATGCTGAGCGGAGAGCTAAGGCAAGACGAGGCATTCACTTTTAAGAAGATAGAGGTAGTCGGATCAGTCGCCGACGCCATGAGATTCAACCAGATGGCCCAAGCAATAATGCCTTCTTCGGGGTTCCTGGTCAAGCTTGTAAAGGCCATAGCCTAGAGATCCACACTGAAATCGACGGGATTACTGTGCAAAGGAAAAATCCGTCAAATGAAAACGCGCGCCTTCGCGACCTGAACTACGAGAAACTGTTCGATCTTCATGACCGCGTTGCCATTGTTACCGGCGCTGCGAGTGGACTTGGCAGAGCCATAGCAGTAGGGCTAGCTACTCACGGAGCGAGCATCGTCGCGGCGGACGTAGACGCAGAAGGTAGTAAAGAGACCGCCGCCGAAGTCAAGAAGCTGCCCAAACAATGTATCATTGTAAAGTGTGATGTTGCAGAAACAGCTGACGTGGATCGTCTCGTCGAAGAAACGTTAGCCACCTTCGGAAAAATCGACATTCTGGTCAACAGCGCAGGCGTATCGAAAGCCGAAGGACCTGCTGCGCACCTATCGGAAAAAGACTGGGACGACACAATCTCTGTCAACTTGAAAGGGACTTTCCTGTGCTGCCAAAGAGTCGGAAGGGTCATGATCAAGCAGAACGGCGGAAGAGTCGTCAATATTGGCTCCATCGACTATCAGGCAGCCCTACCGCAATTGGCAGCCTATTGTGCAAGCAAAGGCGGAGTCGTGAGCTTGACGAAATCATTGGCTGTGGAATGGGCGCCATACAACATCACCTTGAACGTAATCGCGCCTTCGGAATTCGACACCCCACTTCTCGCAAAGTTCGCAAAGGGCCGAGAGAAAGAGTTGCATGCCAAATGGGTGAGCAGGGCGCCAATCCCTCGAGCGCGTGGTTACATCGGCAAGCCAACCGAAGTCGTGGGCGCTGCTCTGTTTCTGGCCTCTGATGCCTCTAGCATGGTCACAGGTCACGTTTTGCACGTAGATGGCGGGCTGTTGGCAGGATGATTCGCAGAATCGCCAGAGTTGAAACGTCACGGTCACATGCTTCGTGAGGTTGATAACTTGATAGTTGATGCTCACTGCCACGTGTTGGAACTAGGCGCCCCGGCGTGGACAGGTTCATGAAGGAAATGTTCAGGAGCTACTTCCAAGCGACGGGGCGGCTTCCGGCATTTCGAGAACCCACAGAGGAAGACTGGAAGCCTCTTCAATATCTCTGGGTTCCTTCAACTCCCGAAGAGATAATCAGACTTCACCCCAACGTGGACAAAATAGTCATCCTCGGAATCGCTCCGCAAGATTACACGGACTACACCGCACGAGGAACCGTAGACTTGGCTGGGGTGACAGAAGTTCCCGGCCCACCCAACATTGAAGAGACAAACGACTACATTGCCGCCGTAGTCAAAGAATTTCCGGACAAGTTCATCGGTTTCGCTGCCGTCAACCCGAAATTCAGAGGAGTCAAGGCGGCGGTCAAAGAGCTGGACAGAGCAGTAACAGAATTAGGGCTTTCAGGTCTGAAGCTCTATCCCTGCTACGACCATTACTCTGTGGACGACAGGGAACTGGCCTTTCCAATCTTTGAGAAAGCCGAAGACCTTGGAATACCTGTATTGGCCTACCAAGCAGCTGCCACGGCTGTGGATGTTCAACTGAAGTACGCCCAACCGTTTCTGCTAGACGAGGTTGGAAGGGAATTCAGGAAGCTGATAACCGCGCACATGTGTGCACCTTGGGTCGACGAAAGTCTACTGCTCCTCATGAAGCATCCAAACTTCTACTCGGACATGAGCTACTTCCCAATGGCACTTGATCGGGAAGAACTCTACCGTATTCTCCTCAAGTGTATGACGTGGGGCGTACCGTTGTCCAAGCTGTTCTGGGCAACCGATTATCTAGGTTTCGAACTCCCAGTAGTTCTTCTGGAGAAAATGCAAACGGTCAACGAAGAGTCAGAACGATTAGGCAAACCAAAGATTCCTGAGGAAGCCATAGTGGGTATCGTTGGCGGGAACTTCGCCAAGATGATGAATATCGAGGAGTGACTGGTCGCCCAGCTCTGTTCGTGCATACGACGGCACAGGAGTGGTTCAAGAGTCGACAGAAAAGCTGCCTTTTCCCGAATGCACGTCTGGCTACAACCACTTAGTCGTCACAGTGATCTAAATGGGCGGAACGATCCTGAAGCCCACGATAGTAATTCTAGCTAACACCATTCGGGCTTCGATCCGCTCTTCTCTCGTCACAGGAAGGTCAAAGCACCGGGGGTGATTTTTCGGTGAGTGTTCTCGATTCGGTAGTTTCAAAGCTTCGTTCTGTTCCAGGTGTGGTTAATGTGCGAACTCTCGATACCGCTGAAAGATCCAAAATACTTGAACTAGAGGAGAAGGCCAGTGCAGCGCCCGGCTTCGCTGGACTGGTCGTGCTCAACGATGGGGTCAGAGCAGTATTGGAGCGTGAGTTCGTCGTCTGCATCAATCATTCTTCCGATCTGAGGCATCCGCCCAAACCAATCCTCGTTCTGAGGGCTGGCACGGACACCATAGGCGAGGAGATCTGGAACCAAGACCAGTACGCTCGATTTCAAGAGGATCCCAACATCACTTTCCTGGGCAAGAGTTTCGTTCTCCACCGAGACAGACTGGAAGCCGCTAGAGGGAGCCCTCTTCGCTTTGTTCTTGAGGGACAGGGCTTTCCGGAAATCGAGAGCATCG
>Ga0315268_10000901_pt1 | contig 34659 bp, 24 predicted proteins | sample C1_top_MG_FD_204535 | JGI IMG/M metagenome (GOLD analysis project Ga0315268, IMG submission 204535) | Sediment microbial communities from Yellowstone Lake, YNP, Wyoming, USA - C1_top | ecosystem: Environmental > Aquatic > Freshwater > Lake > Sediment | place: USA: Wyoming | collected 2017-08-01
AACGGTATTAGCCAGCTTAGCAGCCTGTTGAGGGGTAGAACCTATCGCGCTTACTCGGATCAATTGAGTATTCTGAACAGAAACCGCATTGATCATTTTTCCCAATTGAGTAGGGCTTTCTTTCAGGCCGAGCTTATCGATCACCTCCAATAATACCGGGCGGCTGGTCACCATCTGGCTGTAGGTGAGTGCCATGCGCTCCCCTGCAATTACGTCGTTATATGTACTTGACCCAGTATTCTTGGATGGGTCCACAATCAGGGTAACAGTGGCGCGATATGTAGGTGGCATGACAGAAGAAATTGCAAATGCAACGGACGCTGCCAGTAGAGCCAGGAGCACAATCAACCACGATCTCCGAAGAAGGAGATCAAAGATGCGACTCAGATCCACCTGATCCTGACTGGATGTATCTACTGTCTCTGAATTAACCATAAAACCTCTTTTCTTTTAAGAAAACAGTGATAAATTGTCTCGGGCAAATTGGAGTGCCTTTTTCTCCAATAAAACCAACTTCCGCGCTCCGCCCTTTCGACAAAATTTTATCAACAAGAATCCTGCAAACCTTATGGTCTCCCTATCGGATATCTTACCTCGCGGGGAGAATTGCAGACGGTTCGAAACAAACAAATCGGGTAGTGCATAAATACTTTTTTGTGTCCCCTGGCTTGCCCGCCTACTCGCCTCAGAGATCTTCTTTCTTGCCTGAATCAATTCTATAATGACTTTTTTGTAATGAACTTACACTTCCTGGCACGTTGGGTAGAAAGAAATAAGCGGGTGCCAGCAACCTGCATTAACCTGCTCCAGCTGGCCGTCTCCAGCCGAAGCGACTATTTTCAGGGTGCTCCCATTTACTCAAATTAGAAAAGCGACCTCCTCTAAACGTAGCCTCCAATCAGATCATTTAAGCAATACTCAACCGAGGGCTATAGCATCAGCTATGGTCATCTAGAGTTACTATATATCACAGATTATAAATTTGATTACTGACAATTGACTTACGTTTATCCCTTACAATCCTATAACTCACATCAAACCAAGGCGATAAAAGGCCGAGGGAGGAAAAAATTGGCCCATTACTTATCCCGATCACGGTATTGCCAGATCGTGCCGAAGAGCGCCAGGACCGCCCACAGGAAGAGCAGGAAGACAACGTCCTGAAATACTCTCATATAAGGCCTGGCCAACGGTGAGGCTCCCACCACAGTGATCAGCGCTCCGATAACTGCCGTGGAAACCATGCTCATGAAATCCTCGAAACGAACTGTCAAGGCGCCAAAGACGAGTGCCAGTAGAATCATCAACGTAGCCTGGAGGGTGGTAATATCTTGAATTTTGAAAGCTCCCTCCACCAGCATGCGGGTGACACCGTTCTGGTTGACCACAAAACCTGTCACCAGCCCGATCACTACCCCCAGTGCGCTGCCGGTTAGCACCATCAGCACAGCTTTCATGCCACCGGCGATGACCGATCCCAGAAGCCCCCCGACCAAAAAGGCGATCAGCGGGAGAAAAGGTTCAATGATCGGCGGCGCCTTATAGAATGCCGGCACCAAAACCGCCCCAATCAACCCACCTAAGATGAACCCACCCACCCGGGGTGAATGTAAGAAAATACCGGCGCCGCTGAATACCAGCACAAGTCCCAAGATAACTTCTAAAGCATCAATCCAAATCTCCATGCCTGAAAGATCTCCCTATTGACGTGCGAGTCTGGGGTATTTATAATCATTTATAGATGAATTCACCGGACTGGTCAAGTCCCGTCCATATTTTACTGTCTTTTTATCTCTGGAGCACCCCTATGAGTGAACACCATAAGAATCCTCACCTGGAAGAAGCTCACCAGCATCTCAAGGCTGCTCGCCAGGCCATGCGCCAATCGGTCGAATCCATGCTTCCGCCTGGTTTCGTCGAATCGCGCCGCAAAGCCCGCAAGGAGTTCCTGCTAGCCGTGCGCAGCATGCTGGATGCAGCCATCGAGCGGTTCGAAAAGACCACCAAATCATCATAGTCTTCATCGGCGTCTGAACAACATCCAACCCAGGCTCAGAAGTGCAGCCAACCCCAAGGCGGCTGCCAGGACCAAGTGGTCAGCCAAATAGACCTGGGTGCCAGCCACCAAGAAAGCTGAGAACAAGATCGCCCCCACCAGGCTGCGCTGTGTACGCTCCAGGCGGGCGATCTGGTTTTGTATCTCCCGGCTGTGCACTTCCAGGTGACCCTGCTCGATACGGGTCAGGAGGCGGTCAGCTTTTCGAGGTAAGGCGACCAGGATACGAAATAATTCCCCAACTTCTGCCAGAAAGGTTTGTAGCCAGTCATTGCGCTCCGATTCGAGCAAGTGGTTAGCATAAGGCGTGACGCTCAACCACACATTAAACTCCGGGTTCAACCCGGTGCAAATACCATTCAAAATCGAAAGGCAACGTCCCAGCAAGACCATATCGGTCGGGAATTGGAATGGCATCTCATAGATGAGACCTTCAAATTCATGGGCAAACTCCAGAGCCTCTTCATGACGCATATTGCGCATATCGCTGATCGATTTTCCCCATAGCTTCTGGAAAGCACGTTCATTGGCCCGTTCGAGCAACTCCAGGTCTGCCCCAGGGAGCAGCACATCCAACAACTGATAGCCATGAACCACGCGAGCAGCATCGCGGGTCACTGATGCAACGAGCAGCTCACGCATCCCCTCCAACGTCTTTTGAGGAAGCCGGCCAGTCATCCCAAAATCGACAAAGACCAACTGCCAGGGCTTCTTCTGCTGCTCGCCATCCCCGGGCAATGGGAGGATAAACAGGTTGCCAGGATGGGGGTCGGCATGGAAGAAGTGGTCCTCAAAGATCTGTTTCAAGTAGGTATCCAGCAGGCGATCTGCTACCTCAGCCCGGTCGATCCCCGCGGCCTCGATGGCGGTGTAATCGGTAATTTTGATCGCCTGGACGTCTTCGAGCACCAGGACGCGCCGGGTGGTGTAGGGCCAATAGACACGTGGCACGCGTACTTCGGGGCGGCCCTGGAAGTTTTGGGCAAAGGTCTCGGCATTCTTGCCTTCGTGCAAGTAATCGATCTCCTCATACAGCGATTGGCTAAATTCCGCGATGAGACGCGGTACGTTGGCATGTTTCCGGACAGGTGGATAGCGCATCAGCCAGCCACCTACCACCCGCAAAGCTGCCAAATCCACCTCGACAATCGCCTCAATATTCGGGCGTTGAACTTTAACCACGACCGGTGGAAAATTTTTGCCGTCTCCACCTGTCTCCGGCTGCGTGAGACAGGCGCAATGCACCTGGCCTATGGAAGCTGAAGCCACGGGAACTTCGTCAAATTGGCAAAATTTTTCATCCAGGGGAGCGTTCAATTCAGCTTCCACCACCTTGCGGATATCCTCAAATCTCTCCGCCTGCACTTCATCCTGCAGACCTGCCAGGGTATCGGTGATCTGGCGTGGTAAAACATCCAGGCGGGCAGAAAGGAACTGCCCTACCTTGATCATCACCCCGCCCATCTCTACCGCCAACGACCGGAAAGATTGCGCAGTGCGGCGCAGGCGTTCCGGACGGGTACGCCTGGCCCAGCGCCTGAAACCCAAACGATATAGTATGATATCCCACAAAATTACATTCAGAAACACCCTGGCAAAGAACCACAAGATTCGGCGATATCTTGAGCGAAACATGGACTAAGTATACCCCGCGATTGCCGCGTTACAGCAGGTATTACCGCTGCTAAACCAGGTCTTTCACAAGAAAGGAAAACGTCGCTATAAGGAGTGTTCGATACAACGACCGCGAAGCGTCCCCTTCGCGATTTATGCACCCCGCGAAGACGGGGTCGCGATTTATGCACCCCCGGTGGGTCGGGAAGCAGCCTCAGCGCGTTCCTTGAGATGGCTCAACCAGCGCCAAACGCTGGCTTCGCACACCTGCCCACACTGCTCCGCCCCGCTAGCGCGGGATCTGCGACTTCCGCGGAATCTAGCGACAGGTGCGGGATGACATAGAAAATTTGTCAAGCTGCTTTGTAAAAACCCTGACTGTTAAATTATCTTTTCGAAGCCTGGGCGGAATCCAATTCCATCTGGATCGCCTGCAGCTCTGAACGAACGCGCTGGTATTCCAGTTGAATTTGTCGCCACTGCTGCTGAAAAGCCTCGACCTGCAAGGTGGTTGGCTCCTGGCCAAGCAATGGATAAGTGGCTTTTTCTAAGTCACTGCACAATCCAGAAAGCCGCTGTGCCCCCAGATTCCAGCTGCTCGTTTTGATCGTGTGTGCCTGACGGTAGAGCGTCTTCCAATCCCGACTATCTAATGCGCGACCCATCTCCTGCAAGGCACGCGGGGTTTCAACCAGGAAGATATCAATAATTCGGTGAAAGGCCTGAGGATCGCCAATTGCCTGCACCCACTGGTTGATCACAGCACGTTGGATTGCCGGTTGACTGGGTAACTCCACGGCCTCTTGCGGCGCAGAAGGTACCTTTGAAATTGAACGCTGGATTGTCCGGTAATTCTTCAGCCCAGCTGCCAGGTCTTCCACACGGAAAGGTTTGCCCACAAAGTCATCCATCCCGGCTGCCAGGTAGCTCTCTCGCTCTCCTTCAATGACACTGGCAGTCAACGCAATGATATACGGCTGGCGTTCGGGAGGAATTTCGACTCGAATCCGTCTGGTAGCCTCGACACCATCCATCTCCGGCATTTGCACGTCCATCAATACAATGTTGTACTGCTCGGCGCGCAGAGTCTGCAAGGCTTCTAGTCCATTGGAGACCACATCCACCTTGTAACCCAACCTTTGCAGAAGCAACTGCGCCACCTGCTGATTGACCACATTATCCTCTGCCAGCAGAATACGCGTAGATTCCGGTTCAGGCATTTGCCCTAAAGGAATCTCAGGGGGCGTCTCTACTGGAAGTGGAGCCCGTTCACCCATTAAGTTCAACAGCACCTGGTAAAGCTGGCCCGGTTTGACAGGTTTTTCGATCATGCCATCAACCCACCCCATGCCAGCAAGTGGCCGGGTGCCCAGGTGGGTGATCGCCACCAACTTTGGAGGATGCTCGGATGAAAGTTCATGCATCTGAGCGACCAGCGAACTGATCGGAAGGTCGTTGGCCTGAAGGTCAATCACCCCCACGTCAAACTGATTCCCTGCTTCCAATAATTCAATTGCCTGGGAATACGACTCAGTAGCATTTACGACAAATCCCCAGGAGGCTGCCAGGCGGTTGAGCGATTGCCGGCTGACCGGATTACAGACCACCAACAGCAAGTGCTTTCCGATCAGTTCTGGCACTGGGCCTTCGGACCAGGGAGCGCGGGCTTGTGATGAGACCTCAGCCTGGATGGTAAAGTGGAATGTAGATCCTTTGCCTGGAATTCCCTCGCTGTTCACCCAAATCCGGCCACCCATCATCTCAGAGAGTTGCTTGCAGATTGCCAGACCCAATCCACTGCCGCCATACCTGCGGCTGACGGAGACATCCAGTTGACTGAAAGGTTGAAACAGGCGTCCTTGCTTTTGAGGTGCAATGCCAATCCCAGTATCGCGCACCGCAAAATGAAACAGCCAGCGATCACCGCTGCCACTACCCGCCAGGAACAGAGGCTGGGTCTTTCCAGTGCGTGGCGCGGGCTGGCCACTGACCACGATGGACACTTCCCCAGCCTCAGTAAATTTCACTGCGTTGGTCAACAAGTTCACCAGGATCTGGCGAAGACGGATCGTATCGCCATACACCTGAGTGGGCACATCCTGGGAGATATCGTAAGCCAGCTCAAGGCCCTTTTCGGCCGCCCGAGCCGCCACCATATCGAGCGCTTCTTCAACACAGGAGCGAATATCAAACAGGCGACGCTCAAGGTCCAGCTTGCCAGCTTCAATCTTAGAGAAATCCAGGATATCGTTGATAATCGCCAAAAGCGCTTCTCCGCTGGTCCGGATAATACTGACATACCGGCTTTGCTCGGGGGTGAGTGTGGTTTCCTCCAGCAGATGGGTCATGCCAGTCACACCATTCATCGGAGTGCGAATCTCATGGCTCATATTGGCCAGGAATACACTTTTGGACCGGGCAGCCGCTTCGGCGGTCATGCGCGCATCCTGTAATGTGACGAACATGCGGGCGTTTTCAATGGCAACCACCGCTAGCTGTGCAAAAAGCTCCAATAAGCGGACATCTTGCTGGCGAAAGATGCGCGGCAAATTCTTATCCCCAATGGCGATCACCCCCAGCAGTATGGAATCATGGAGCATGGGTGCCACCAACATCGCCATCCCCCCCTCAGCTTCGTAATCAGCCTCATGCCCTGGCCAGTTCTGGTAATCATCGATGATCAGCGGCTGGAGATTTTTTGCGACCGTACCTAACGGACCTTCACCCAGCGACCGGCGCTTTCCCATATTATTGATCATCATATGGTGGCTGGCAACGATTTCCACTTCCTTACGGTGCTCATCATACAGGCCCAATTCTCCATTTGAAGCCTGCATCAACCGGACAGCACGCTCCAGGATGGTCTCCAGCAATTGCGAAAGGTCCAGCTCCCTGAGGATATCGCGCATGGTCAGGATCATGCCTTCCAGCTCATCGAGGCGACGTATTTCGATCTCCTCGGCACGTTTGCGCTCACTGATATCATGCAAAGCAGAGATAATCATGCGCTGCCCGGTGATCACCAACGAGGTGATGTTGCGAGTCACCGGAATTAACCGGCCATCCTTGCTGCGCAATAAGTCTTCAATACTTTCAGAGGTGATATCTGGATTAGTGTAGATTCTAGCCCGTGGTTTGGTGCGCGCATCAGGCGGGAGGAGATCCTGGCTGCTCATCTTCAGGAGTTCCTCACGGCTGTAACCAAAAAGGTTGACCGCTGCCTGGTTACAGTCCATGAGGCTACCCTGAGCATCTTCGATCAAAATAGCATCGACCGCTTCCGCAAACAAAGCCCGGTAGCGAGCCTCGCTGTTTTTAAGGGCCTGTTCAGCTTTTTTCCTCTCACCGATCTCCCGGACAAACACCAACGTAGCAGAGTGTCCCTCAAGTTCGAACAGCCCAGCGCTGATCTCTACATCTACCTGATTGCCATCCTTGTGCCGCATGAAACTCTCAATGCGATAGGTTATTGCCCCGGCATCGGCGCGCAATTCAGCCCGGTTCTGAAAGCTCTCCAATTCGGAAGCATTCCAGAAAGAATCCACCGGCGCATCGATAATATCCTGAGGACGATAACCTAGTATGGCAGCCAATTGCGGGTTGCAATATTTCACCTGGCCATTCTGGACAATCAGAATCCCATCCTTGGCCCGTTCGGCCATGTTGCGATATAACATCTCACCGGTCTTTAAAGACACTTCAGCTTGCTGGTGGCGAAAGATTTCCCGGCGCCTTAAAAACAACGCAATCGCCACCGCAACCAGCGAGAGCAAAATCGCCCAGATCAGAATGGAAGACGATGGTTGTCCATTCATTAAATAGAATTATATATCAACTATGAGATCAGCGCGTTCCAGATCTGGTACACTCCAAAGAGCAGCCGGGCAAGCGCCGAAAAAACGATCAGGATCCGATTCACCCGCGGGCCGGTCTGGCGGAAGAAAGAGAACAAGATCACCATTGCGGCTTGCCACAAGCTCTGTCGCGCCACTGGCACACTGGTCAAGACCGTCTCGTGATTACGAAAAGCCTTGTAAGCTCCATAGGCCAGGTACAACAAGAATAATCCGCCGATGCCCTGAATCCAGCGCAGGAAAAGCGGTGGGAACTGAGTCAACACAATCAAGACCAGAAATACAATCGGCCCATCACTGAGCAACGGTGCCATGGTGGCTGGCAAAGTGCGCTGCCAATTGCCACCGTTCTTCAACGATTGGGATAGCAGATACGCCAGGAAAGGCCCTGGTGTGACGGCAGCTGAAATGCCCAGGGTCAGACCTTGCAACAAGTAACCGGGCAACCTATCTCCCTTTTATGAGAATTTACCGCGAAGGACACCAAAGGCACGAAGCGGAGAGAAAAACAATATTACGTACTCCACATTCGTGCGACCGGCTTTTTATGGGTTCAAAATCGCTTAACCAAGCCCTTTTATATGCCAACCTCATTGAAATCAAAAACCGGCTCTAACCCGGCAATCATTTTCAACCAACGCTTGCATTGGTCCAGGTTGAAAGGTGGGGTGCCAGAAAGATAATGGTTTCCGAACGTTCTCTGGTCAATTTTCCATTCGATCAAGTACAGGCGTTGTTGGCTGGCAAAGGTGCGGATGCGTCCCACCTGCCAGTTCTGGTTGGGCGGACTTGTGAAACTATCATCCAGGAGAGTCTCTCCAGTTTCAGCATCCCAAATTCGATAGTGCAGGGTGGCTTCCTCACGGCTATCGTTGGCCACCACCACCGGCAGGTATTTTCCGCTACCCGGTTCGCCAATCATCACACATACCGGGACCTGACTGCGCCGGATATAGTGATAAGCCAGCTTCTTGCCAAAATAATAATCGACCACAGCATCTGAAAACTGCGGCCAGCCATCCAACACATTCCACCACAACAAACCGGTGGTGCGCCACTTGCGTAAACGGGTGGATTCAATAAAGAACTTCTTGGCCTCGGCCTGGGTCATCTGCGAGGCCAGGATGAAATCATCCAGGTCCTCTGGAACATGACCGAAAAGCTCCTGCACCTGATTGGCCATCAGTTTGATCCGATCACGGTCAATCGCCTGGTGCTGCCAGTGGTACACGGCATGCACCTGCCACTCCGCATTGTCTTGCCAGGGCCAGAGTGACTCTGGGGAGAGGAAACGCTCCATGGAAGAGCGGTTCGGACAGCCATGGTAACCAATCTCACCGATGAAGTGAGCCGAATGCAGGGTGTAAAATGGGCTCTTGTAATATCCGCGCGGGCCCCACAGGTGTTGCTCGGTGGTCGCACCAGTCGGATAGGCTTTTGGAGGGGTATGCGGGGAACTGGGGATATAAGTGCGGTGCGGGTCCAGGCGATGGAGCACCAGCGGAATGACCTGGCGCGTCAGGCGGTTTTGTTCCGGAGATAGGCGCTCACTCCAATAGGCGGCATCGATCTCGTTATCGCCGCACCACACTGCCAGGCAGGCGTGGTTGCGCAGCCTCCGGGCAATGGCTTCCGCCTCCTTTTGAACCTGTGCCAGGAAATCCTCAGTCTGTGGATAGATACAACAAGCATAGGCAAAATCCTGCCAGACCATGAATCCTTTTTCATCGCAAAGGTCAAAAAAGCGATCGCTTTCATACACATTTCCGCCCCAACAGCGAATCATATTGCAGCCCAGCTCCTCAACCAGGCCGATGGCTGGTTCCACACGCTCAGCATCTCGGCTATGGAAAGCATCCAGGGGAACCCAGTTCGTCCCCTTCACCTGCACTGGCTCGCCATTGACATAAATGACAAAATGGTACTCTGGATCTGGTGGAGTATCTATGCGGGCGGGTAGATTATGGGCAGATTCGGGCATCCAGGGCAACCCTGCCAGGTCAGTGCGATCCACGACGATCTTGCGCAGCCCAATCCGGTCCACCCGCTCTGCCAGCACTTTTCCCTCCCGACAAAGCTGGGCGGTGATGGTATATAAGTTTGGCTCACCGTACCCCTTGGGCCACCATAATTTAGCCCCGGGAATTTCAATCAGGCAGCCATCGGCCGTGAATTCAACTGGCCACTCCTTCTCAAAAACATGTTCTCCACATTGTCCGCGGAAATGCACGGAAAAGCCATCCACCTCCGGAGAACTGGTGCGAAATTGAAAGCGCACCCCCAGCACTGCTCCCTGCGGCCCAGCATCAGCCGTCCAGTAATAAATCTGCTCGAATGAATTTTCTGCCACCGGCTCCAACCAAACTGGCCGCCAGATGCCCACCGTCACAGCCCGAGGAAGGATATCCCAGCCATATTGGTGCGGCGCTTTGCGGATAAACAACCCCTCAAAGCGGTGCTCCCAGCTCATGGCAACCGCATCGTAAGAGAAGTTGCGGGCGGCATTGACCGGCGAAGCCAGACGCACAGTAATCGTATTAACTTCCCCTGGTTTGAGCGCCTGGGTAACCTCAAAGCGTTGTTCAATGAGCATATCGGCAGAATGCCCAACTTCAACCCCATTGACCCATACTGTTGCCAGCGTATCCAGGCCAGCAAAGACCAGCTCCCAACGTTGATGGGAAGCACTTTTGGAGAGGGAGAAGTTGCGTGAGTACCACCATTCATGAGTCTCAAGCGGACGTAACCTGTGGATATTCGCAGCCACAAATGGGTCAGGGAGCAGGCCAGCCTTCTGCAGATCCAGTTGAACATCCCCTGGGACTTGAGCTGGTACCGCTTCAAGCCCGACCTTTTGTAGTTCACTGGGATGCGAAATCGCGTATTTTCCTTCAGGAAAATGATATAGCAGCCAATCGCCGTTGAGAGATATACCAGCCATAGAAAACTCCTTTTGGTTTGGGTAACTTCGAATGTACCAGCAATAATTCTAGATCATTTCACAAAGATTGGCAATTCAACTTAAATTAGGAAACCCACGGCAAAGGGAATGCCCGGGCCACCTCCGTAGAATCTTAAATCCAAAACCCATGAAGACTCGGGTTTTCAATACTATAATGGGATTATCACACGGCTTGATGTGTCAAAAATCACCTACCAACCCAGAGAGGAACGCTTGATGGGATTTCCATAGAAGGAGAAGGTCATGAAAGCCAAATTAATCCCGATCTATTACGAAACAGCCCAGGATCCTGATTTTCTCAATCAGGTAGGTATGTTGAAGCGCTTGCTGGCTGAGGAAGGTGAGATTCTTGAACCGGTCAAACTGGGCTCGCCTCTACCAGAAGCCGATGCGGTGGTATTTCCGCAGATGCTGGGCAACGCCTACCGCCAGTCTGAAGCAATCCGGGCCATCCCTTTGCCCCGGTTGGTCATCACCTCCGAATTCGGCACCGTCTCGATGTGGGATTGGGAGATTAACCGCTATCTACACTCCGAGGGTATTGAGGTGGTCGCCCCCTATCACCTTGCCCAGACGAAGGCAATCTGCAAGGCACTATCCCTGAAACGAGAACTCCACCAAACCCGCTTTCTCGTTTACCAGGATAATCCTGGAGAAGGGTTCCAGGCCAGCATCTTTAAACGGTTTTACTGGTGGGAACAGGAATGTACGCAGCGGATGAACAGGCAATTCGGGGTTCAGGTCGTCAAGAAAAGCTATAAAACCCTGGCGACCACCGCCAAACAGATTCCAGATCGAGCAGCAAAAGACACCTGGGAAAAGTGGCAATCCAGACTGACGATCGGGGAGATCTCTCCGCGGGCACTTCAAAGCGCGATCAAGCTCTACCTGGCCATTAAGCAAGACCTTGACAAAGATGCCAGCGTAAAAGCAATCGGCATCAATTGCTTGAACGAGTCGCATTTCTCCGATACCACCCCCTGCCTGGCCTGGAACATGCTTTTTGAAGAGCAAATGCTGCTTTGGGGATGCGAAGCGGATAGCGTCTCGATGCTGACCGAATACCTGATCTATAAATCCCTGGGTACCCCGGTGATGATGACCAACCTGTATCCCTTCTTGATGGGGCAGGCTGCAATAAAGCACGAACGTATCCCCGATTTTCCAAAGGTCTCTGAGGAACCGGAGAACCACATCCTGGCCGCGCACTGTGGTTACTTTGGCGTGGTACCGCAATCGTTCTCTACGGAATGGGCACTCAGGAAGAAAGTCCTGGCAATCGTCGATGAGAATGCTTCTGCGCTGGATGCCAGGCTACCGACAGGCGACATCACCCTGATCAAGCTGGAGCCCACGTTCCAGAGCATCTCTGTCATCGAAGGAACATTGGAAGGTTACGCTCAGTTTGCGGGTTCAGATTGCTTAAATGGGGCAGTCATTAAGGTGCGCGACGGACATGGCCTGTTGAAGCAGGTCGCTTCTCACCACTATATCATTTCCACGGGGCACCAGGCGGCAGCCATCGAGAACATCGCCAAAGTATTCGGATTGGCGATGACGACCAGTCGTTAAGGTCAAGGGTCAAAATAAATGACTACCTCCTGAGATACGGATTCATTTCCGGCCAGGTCGTATACCTTGGCCTGTACGATATGCTTTCCGACGGTTGCTGGCCAGGGAAAGCTGAAGGGAGCCTGTTGGATTACGCCCACCCGCCTCCCATCTACATACCAATCCACCTGCTGGATGCCGGAAGAATCGGAAGCTTCTGCTTGTAAGTTGATCTGGCTCTCTTCGGAAAGACGAAAATGCTGGTCAGGAGCCGGGTTATAAATTCGCACCACGGGCGGTGTATTATCCACCGTCACCTGGATGATTGCAGTATCAAGGCGCTGGTCCTGGCGAACTACAATCAGCCGGATGGCATACAACCCATCCGATTGGCTGAGCGAATCCCACACTCCCAGGACGCCACCCTTCAGCGGGGTACGACTTTCCTCGCCGATCTGCAGCCAGTTGCGAGGGTTGAGCCCCTGCCCGACCTGCAAGCGATACGAAGAAAAGCCTTCGCCGCTGGCCGTCCCTTGAATTGAGATTTTTCCCCGCACAGTAGCAAAAATGGGCGGTACGGAGATCTGGACATCCGCAAGTGGAGAAGGGGCCTGGATTACATCATAATCCGTGGGTGGAAGCGGCAATCCTGCCAACCGGGCCCACTCCTGGGCTTCGTAAGGCACGACCAGGAAGGTCTGCTCATCGACTAGCTCCGGTGGGGTGAAGACAGTCGCCAGCCTTTGAGTCTCGCGGTTAATCTGCAATTTCCGATACAGGTTATCTACCTCGGTCGGCTCGTTCCCCTCTAAGAACACTTCATCGACTGTTAAAGGGCAATCCACGCTGGGCAGCAGGCCCGATGGATCGCATACTTCCCGTTGGGTGATCCCAGCCGGCGTTGACCAATCGGCAACCGGCAGATCACGCTGAGCGTACTGCATCAGTGCATGCCAGATTCCGGCTACCATACTGGGAGCCAAGTGAACAGTCGCATCCTTCTGCACTGGAAGGCCTAACCAAATCACCAGCAGCCGTTGAGAGGAATAGCCGACCGTCCACATCTCGCGAGCGTTATCAGCCTGCCCGATTTTAGCTCCGGCCGGCCGGCCGATTTCAAGCGGGTTGGGGTATCCCAGGCTGGGCCAACGAGCAGTATCATCGCGCAGTACATGGTGCACGAGGAAGGCCAACTGAGGGCTGAGCACCGATCGCTGCTCCGGTTTCGCGGGCCCCAACAAGCGATTGCCAGCTACATCTTCCACATCCAAAACCAGAGCAGATAGCTGGCCATAGCTGGCAGCAGGCTGAAAGCCTTGATCAGCAAATGAACTATAAGCCTGGGCGATCTCCAGGAGAGAAGCATGACCACCGGCAAAAAGCAGATCGGCCGGATTATCGCTATCCTGCAGGCCATTTACCCCGAGTGGCTCTGCCAGCCGCCAGACATTGACCGGGCCAATCTGCTCCAATATTTGGGCAATTGGAACCAGGTAATCATTGGCCAAAGCCATTCGGAGGCGCTGCGGTCCATGAAACTTTCCATCCGGGTTTTGCCGACCTGCCAGCTCGGGCGGCAAGCTGGAAGGGATATCCCAAACCAGGCTGGCTGGTCCGAAGCCGCGGGCAAAAGCAGCCATAGCGACCAGGGGGGTGAGAAGTGATCCCGGTTGGTGGCTGGTGACCTGCGCACTTTCGCCGGAAAGAGTCTGATCTCCTAAGAAGGCTAACAACTGACCGCTCTGCAGATCGACCAACGCCCCACTGGCAGCCAATGCAGGCGGCAGGGGAGAGAGATCAGGAGATAAAGAAGGTAACAGGCGACCAGCCTCGCAAGGCGCAGCGGCAGGCACCTTTCTTCCCTCCAAACGCGCCAGCTGCATCGAGACAGTACAGGCCAGTTGGGTTTGCAAATCATAGTCTAATGAAGTAATCACTCGCAGACCACCTCGCTCCAAAGTTTTACGACCCAGGCGAGCTTCCAGACGATCCAGCACCAGGCGGTTGTAGGCCACGGCAAAAGGAATCTGCTGGCTGGGAGCTTCCTTTAGAGCCAGCCCAGAGGGTTTGAACTTTTCAACCTGCTCGGCAGTGATCAACCCCATCGTCTTCAGACGCTCCAAGGCAGATTGTTGCCGTTCGAGCGCAGCAGCGCGGGCATCCAACGGATTCAACGCTGGAGCTTCTGCAATAGGAACCAATAAAGCAGCCTCTGCCATATCGAGCTGGCTGGCGGATTTACCGAGGTAAAGCTGGGCAGCACTTTCTGCTCCATAGGCCAGGTGACCATAAGAAGTGCTGTTCAAGTACCATTCTAAAACCTGACCGCGCCCATAGGTCGATACCAATTGTCCAGCCAGCAGGCGCATACGCAATGCCCGGCGCAGACCAGACGGCTCATTCACGAGCAGGAGGTCATCCACCAGACGTTCCGCAATTGTCAGGGGAGCAGGCAAAGTCATCTTATTCCAGGAGAATCCCGGGCTTTGCCAGAAATCCGGCTGCAGGAGCGCGACCGTGACCTGCACCAATTGGGGGGAGAAATGCGCTGGCTGGTCTGGGTCAATGGACAAGGAGCGCTTTGGGATGCCGGGATTTTCCAGGCTGAACAGCACATAATGGCCTGTGCGATCATAAAAACGGGTAGGCTGCAGGAACTGCCCATTTTTTGGGTCCAACAGCACCGGAAGCTGTTGGAGCGAGGGAAGCCCGGCAGTCAAGTCAGCGTAAAGGACTGCTAAAAAGATGACCGACCCTGCCAGCAACAGGCTCAATATCATCCCTATTCCCAAAGCACCCTGCCCAGTCCGATATAACGGGCTGCGTTGATGCCGTTGGCGGCGTTTGAGACGCTGTTTTACCACAAGTGAAGGCTGCATTTTGCGCGATTAAGAACCTGATCCGGATTATGTCGGAGACGGCGTAGGAGTCCGACTTGGGAGAGGAGTAGGCGTGGACGTAGGGGTTCGAGTGGGTTGGCGTGTGAAGGTGGGGGTCACAGTACGCGTGGGTTGGCGGGTAAAAGTGGCAGTTGGAGTGACCGGGGTAGAGGTTGGCGTAGATAGCACAGATAACTTTTCCTGTGCCAGCTCGATCCATCCGGCTGGGATGCTCTCGACGGGCAGTTCGAGCAGGGCTTTCCAATCTTTTACCGCTGCACTGATCTCATTGATCTTCTCAGATGTCAAAGCCCGCCAATAATACACTTGCGCCCGTTCGGTATCATTGACCGGATAGGCCTCGGCAACGCTGAATTCCTGGTAAGCATTGCGATACCTTTCATCCTTAAAATAAGCCTGGCCCAACATGATGTGAGCAGCAAAAGACTTAGAGTTCAGGCGAGTAGCCTGGCCCAGGTCCTTCTCAGCTTGGGTGAAATCGCTCTTTTCCAGGTACATGATGCCGCGTTGAAAATAAGCATCAAACAGGCGGGGATTAATTTTGAGCGCTTTATCAAACGCCTCCAGAGCAAGCTGGTCTTGCTGGCGCGCGGCGTAAGCCGCTCCTAACCAAGATATTGCCTGAGCATCTTTCGCTTCATAGCGGATATAGGTCTCAAGCGATTCCAGGGCACTGCCAGGATCGCCATTGGCAATATAAGCCTCGCCAAGCAAACGATAACTTTCCAGGAAGGTAGAATCAAGCTGGTTTGCCTGCCTGGCATCCTGCACTGCCAGCGGATATTGGCCGCCAAGTAAATATGCCCGAGCGCGGTAATAGTAGAGCTTTGGGGAATTTGGCACCAGAGATGGAACCACTTCCAGCGCCTTGAGGGCTTGCTGACCATCTCCTTGATCCAGATAGAGTGCGGCCATCTCAAGATAAGCATCATAAAGCTGAGGATCCAATTCAATGGCCTTTTGCAGGAAAGTCAGGGCCTCCTGCCAACGAGTGGGAGAGCCAGCCAGCAGGGAACGCGCTTTACCCAGATAAGCCGGCGCAAAATCCTGGTTCTTCTCCAGGGCTTTGTCGTATTGCTGCACGGCCTGCCGGAAATTATCCTGCAAGCGATAAGCCTCTCCGAGAAAATAATACAGGTCCGGTGAATTGGGTTCAAGCGTAATAACCTGCTGTATGTAGGTCGCCATATTCTGGTAATTGCCCCGCCCGTAGGCTTGCAGCGCCAGGAAATACGCCTCGCTCCCAGGATGCGGTGTATTGACATAAACCGGAGTCGGGGTATAAGTTTCCTGAAGCAATGCAGATAGTGGGGTTATTCCCGGGGTGGGAGTGGCCGAGCGAAATAAAGGGGTGGAGGATACGGTTGGTGAGATGGTGGGAGTATAGGTGTTATAAATCTTCGACTGCGGAACGGGCCGGCGCAGGTTGAACCAGCCCAGCACTCCGGCGGTTACCAGGCCTACCAGGATGATCAACGCGCCGATAAATATTGCAGTCTGGAACCAGGAACGCGGTCCAAAAAGACTCTGGCGTTGCTCACCCACCAGCGCCGGCACTGTCCAACTGCGCTTTTGAAAGCGATAAGGAATAGCCAGGCTCGGATCTGGCGGCGACGCGCCAAAGAGAATCAAGCCGCGGCGCACCTCTGAGTTATCAGGTTCCAATTCCTGGGCCTTTTTTAAGCAGTACACACGCTCCCGATTCGTCTCAACCACCGAGCTCATATATAGCCAGTATTCTGCTTTTTTGCTATTCAAACGAAGAAGTCGAGTCAACAGGTCACGCGCCCGCGACTTTTCGCCATTTTGAATCGCCGACATCGCGGCCTGGTACAAGTTCTCTTCGGCGCCCATGCATTCAGTTTAGCATAGCCCTTCAGGTTCAGCAAGGCATTAATCGTTTATAATTTTCAAAGTGCGCCGTTTTTGGTTTTTTCTCTTAAGCCTGATCATTTTAACCACCGGTGGGGTAACTTGCACATCCCCAACCCCCCTACCACTTCCCTCTAAAACACCCCCCGGTGATTTGCTGCTTTATCACACCCCTACCCCTAAACCAATTTCCAAAGCAACTGAAACTCCCCAAAACACCATCACTCCCCTGCCATCCCCGACTGCCACGCCACTCACCCACATAGTGGCAAGGGGTGAGGATATGGGTGGCATTGCCTATCGCTACCAGATTAGCCTATCGGCGCTGATGGCTGCCAACCCTCAAATCAACCCAAACCAGATGCCTATCGGTACAATCCTGGTGATTCCCTCTGCAGGCAACTCGCATAATCCACCTCGACCTGCCTTCACCCCTTTGCCTGTCAGCCTCGGGCCGGTGCACTGCGTGCTGGTTCAGGATGGCGGCACCTGGTGTTTTCTGATGGTCCATAACCCTTCAGAACAGGCAGTTGTAGAGGTAAGCGTGGCAGTCCGAATCCCAGGTGCGGGAAACGATCCCGCGCGTGAGGAAATCATCCCCACGATGCTGGACCGACTTCCCAAACATTCATCGCTCCCGGTGGCTGCATACTTTGCGGGACCACTGCCGACCTCCTTACAAGCCAGTGCCGCAATACAATCGGCGCTGCCACTTTCAGTAGACCAAAACCGTTTTCTAACTGCCCAGCTCAAAGACCAGCAGACCGACATCTCCACCAACGGGTTGTGGGCATCGATCAGTGGGAAAATCATGTTGGATCTACCGGCCGACCCAAATAAAATGGTCCTGGTCAGGATAGCTGGAGCGGCATTTGATGAAGCTGGCAACCTAGTCGGGGTCAGGCTGTGGGAGAAAAAAAGCGCCCTTCCTGGAGAGGAAGGGATCACTTATAAGTTTACTTTATATAGTGCGGCCGGGCGAATTACCCGCTTAAAAACCTGGGTGGAAGCTGTGCCTGTGCAATGACCGGTAGGATCTAAGGATCAATAATCCCAGATCAGGTAGAAATCGGAACCACACACTTTGGATGCCAGCTGGCTCACAAGGCAAACTTTATAGACGATCTGCATCGAATGCTTAATTTCAGGATTGGGCGGAACCAGTACAGATCCAAAACCTGCATCATCCGTTGGTGGAGCGTCATAGGTGATGGTAATGCCGTTAGGTAGGGTAAGCACGACTCGCACAGGCAGGTTTGCAACTGCCTGGGGATCATTTGCGTTGACCACCTGGTATTGAATGATTTGAGGTTGGTTGCTGCGAATCCATGGATTTGCCACATTTACATGCAAAGTGAAATCATTATCATGAGCAGGGCTTTTGTGCCTGGCATTCATCACAGCCAGCTCAGCAACCGGTGCTAGTCGAACTGCCTTTTCAGGAGGTAACCCCTGGAGATAATCCAGGCAGTAATTATCAAAACACTGCCGGGCAACTTTTTGGTCGCCTATCGTCGAAGGGATCACCTTGGAAATAGGTTTGCCAGAGAACTCCATTCCACCGTGGGCAGCGATGAAGCCATCAAAGAAGACTGGCACATGGTAACCATACTCTCCCTGGACAGGATAAAACACCATGTTTTCAGCCCGGCCATATTTCTTGCGTTCTACAGGGCTGGTAAATTGACCCCAATCTCTCGCCTTGGGTTTGAAATGGATTTTTTTCGGATTATCCGATGGGGCATAAACCACCACCGTCTGATAAGTCTGGAGGATTGTGTCGCCCTGGATAACAGGCTCCTCAATAGGCAATCCAAACACCTTCACACCCCCCATGCGGTCGAGCACAGCAGAAAAGGGAGAGGTGTAATCCTGGCTCCAATCAGATAATCGCAAGAAATATTGTTTTCCCTCCGGTGCCGAGGGATCGAAGCACATGATCCGGCGAGTGGTGCTCTGGCACTTCCACCCTTCCTTTTCAAATAACGCGGACCGAACAGGACCCATGACATATTCACCACCATTCTTCTCATAGAATAAAGAAAAGATGGGATCCACCACGTTACTCTTAGATTTTAGATTTGAGGTCGCTTCGGCACAGGCAAGAATGGATACCAGCAGGACCACCAGAGAAAGCAGGAGTATCAATATCTTTTTCAAATCTTGCTCCCCAGAGGATCAGATATATAAACAATGAACCTTACAAGAATCAGAAAAACAACGGATGAAGAATTATAACGGCGTGTTCGGTTATATCAACGGCTGCTGATATCTATTCAAAAAAATCTTAACAGATTTTAATGAATGTAAATAAATTATATATGATGGCCTTATAAAGGTCAACCATGTTAGTGATCTGTTAATTTGGTTTTAAATCAGTAATTATTCTGGTTGTTTCTTGGTTGTATGGACGCGTTTCGGTAAAAAATATACGTGGTAAAATTTGATTATTGAAAGTTGCTCATGCATTGGAGATAGGCATGACAGAAGCGGTGATCGTCGATGCAATTCGGACTCCGATCGGAGCGCTGGGAGGAGAGTTAGCGCGCCTGCGGCCAGATGATATGGCTGGCCTCGTCCTACAAGCTCTCCTACAGCGCACACAATTAGATCCCAAACTGGTCGAAGAGGTTTACCTCGGCTGTGCAAACCAGGCTGGCGAAGATAACCGAAACATCGCCAGGATGGCAGTGTTACTGGCTGGATTTCCTGTAGAGGTTGCAGCAGTGACAATCAACCGGCTATGCGCTTCAGGCCTGGCAGCCATCAACATGGCCAGCCGGTCGATCCGTGCCGGAGAGGGAGAGGTCTTTATCGCCGGGGGCGTCGAGAGCATGTCGCGTGCCCCCTATTCACTTCCCAAAGCAGAACAGCCCTTTAACTTCGGTAACCTTACTGCCTGGGATACCACCCTGGGCTGGCGCTATCCCAACCCACGGATAGAAGAGCAATACGGCATCGAGTCAATGGGCGAGACGGCAGAAAATATCGCCGAGCAAACTGGAATCAGCCGTTTAGAACAGGATTCGTTTGCTTACCAAAGTCACATGCGGGCAATTGCTGCCATCGACACGGGAAAATTCGCCGAAGAGATCCTCCCAGTCCCCGTGCCGCAGAGAAAGGGCGAACCGCTCATGGTAGCCGTGGATGAGCGACCCCGGCGGGATACCACCCTGGAAGCTTTAGGTAAACTCAAGCCTGCCTTCCGCAAAAATGGCACAGTGACGGCGGGTAACTCCTCGGGCCTGAACGATGGTGCGGCGGCAGTATTGCTGATGAGTGAGCGCAAAGCCCGGCAACTGGCTCTGCGACCCCTGGCACGCCTGGTTGCTTCAGCAGCCGCAGGAGTGCCACCGCGTATCATGGGGATGGGACCGGTTCCAGCCACCCGCAAGGTGCTGGCTCGCGCCGGCCTGCAGGTCAGTGATTTGGGATTGGTCGAGGTAAACGAAGCCTTTGCCGTACAGGCGCTGGCTGTGATGCGCGAGCTGGGTTTTGCATACGAGATGACCAATGTAAACGGTGGTGCGGTGGCCCTGGGACATCCCCTGGGTTGTTCTGGAGCGCGAATTCTGACCACCCTGCTCCATGAAATGCGCCGGCGCGCCCCTGCGATGCCGCGGCCTTTCTACGGCCTGGCCACCCTGTGTGTTGGGGTGGGTCAGGGAGAAGCAACATTGGTGGAATGGCTGGATGAGTAGATCGACATGCATGTACTCGTAACCGGATCAACTGGTTTTATCGGCGCGGCCCTTTGCAAGGCGCTGGTGGCAGAAGGTCACCTGGTGCGCGCCTTCCACAGGCCGACCAGTACCTTGCGCCTGCTGGAAGGGTTGCCCGTAGAGCACGCTTTGGGAGATCTGACTCAACCCAATTCAATTCAAGAAGCCATGCTGGGCATAGAAATTGTTTTTCATTGCGGCGCTCTACTTGGCGGGGGCAATGAGCCAGGCCAAATGTATACAGTGACGGTTGAAGGGACACGTGCGATACTTCAGGCAGCCCGCCAGGCGGGGGTACGGCGAGTCATCCACACCAGCTCAGTTGCGTCATTGGGTGTGCCAGATCCGGCGCCCCTGCAAGAAGCAGTGCCTGGTTTATTGAATGAAAACCATACCTGGAACTATTCAGCGCAACGCTGGGCCTATGGTTATGCCAAGTACCTGGCAGAGTTGGAGGTGCAACGAGCAATCGCCCAGGGACTCGACGCGGTGATCGTCAATCCTTCTATCGTCTTCGGGGCGGGGGATATCTACCGCCAGACGAGTTCATTGGTAGTGCTGGTTGCCCGCCAGCGATTACCCGCCCTGGTGGAGGGCGGATTGAACGTGGTCCACCTGGCGGATGTGATCGCCGGTCACCTGGCCGCGCTGGAACGGGGGCAAACCGGCGAACGCTATATCCTGGCTGGCGAAAACCTGACAATCGCCCAACTTGTTCAAAAAATCGCGGCTATCACCGGCTCTTCCGTACCAACCCTGGTGTTACCTGCTGGAATCGTGCGAGCTTTGGCATCCCCCCTAGATTCCCTTCAAAATTTTCTGGACCTGCCGGTCAGCTCTGAGATACTGCGCCTGGCTGGAAGATATTTTTATTACAGCACATGGAAAGCCCAAAGTCAACTGGGCATCAGACCACCCCGTCCGATTGAAGAGGCAATCACCGAAGCCTATACCTGGTTCCAGGAAATTGGTGCGCTACCAGGCAAGCGATGATCATTGGCGGGCAAGCAATCCGATCGTCTCAGATAGATAATCTACGCAGATAAATGGCGCCCGCGCCCATAAAGCTGCTCTCGAATCTGCAGGATCTGGCGGCGCAAGCGGTCATCCCGCTCAATCAGATCGGCTACTTTTTCGCAAGCATAGAGAACGGTGGTATGATCCCGGCCCCCCAAAAATTCGCCAATTTGGGGTAACGAGACATTCGCCTCTTCGCGCAGCAAATACATGGCGATCTGGCGCGGCAAAGCCACTTCACGCGTCCGATTTCGACCGAACAGTTGATCAGAGCTAACTCCGAAGGCAAGTGACACTGCGTCCAGGACCTGGCGCGGTTCTACTGTATTATGTTGAGGAAGCAGATCTGCCAGGGCCGAATTGACCAACTGGGGCGTGAGTGGTTGGGCACTGAGATCAGAAAAAGCCAGGACACGGGTCAGGGCGCCTTCCAGCTCACGAATGTTCGACTGGATCTGGCGAGCGATCAGCTCAAGGATATCAATCGGCACATTTTTGCCAGCGCGTTCTGCCTTGTAGCGTAGAATCGCGATGCGTGTCTCCAGGTCTGGCGGTTGGATATCGGCAGTCAACCCCCATTCAAAGCGGGAACGCAGCCGTTCTTCCAGGGTGACCAATGCTTTGGGCGGCCGGTCGGAGGAAATGATGATCTGTTTATCCTGCCCATGCAAGGTATTAAAGGTATGGAAGAACTCTTCTTGGGTTGACTCTTTCCCTGCAATAAATTGAATATCATCAATGAGAAGAACATCAATTCGGCGGTAACGCTCGCGGAAGGCTGCCGTGGTCCGTTTTTGAATCGAATTGATCAAGTCGTTGGTGAATTCTTCAGAGGATACATACAACACCTGCAGGTCTTTTTGGAGAGCATGGTTGCCAATCGCATGCAGCAAGTGCGTTTTTCCAAGGCCGACTCCGCCGTATAAAAACAATGGGTTATACGAATGGGCAGGATTTTCTGCCACTGCCATACAGGCGGCATGTGCCAGCCGGTTACTGGGACCTACTACATAACTTTCAAAAGTGTATTTTGGGTTGATGGAGCCATTGCGACTGTTCCCATTCCGCACACTGGCCGGTTCCCTCTGCTGTTCATGCTCGTCAGAAGAACCTTCTGCATCTGCCACCTCGTAGTCCTTCTGCCAGACGACAAATTCAATGGCCTGTGGTCGGTCCATCAACCCGGTCAACAGGCGGGTCACTGTACTGGATAAGCGGCTATCCAACCAGTCCCGCGCATACGCATTTTGGACACCAATTTTAAACCGATTATTGTCATACGAAACCAGCTCAGTATTACGCACCCAGGTATCAAAAGCAGCTTTAGTCATCTCCATCTGAAGTTGGCCTAATGTCGCTTGCCACGCTTGTTGTGCATTCATGAGCTTGCCTCCTTAGTACGACTTGAGATGGTGTCGCAAGTGCCTCGATAAAAGAAATAGGCAGACAAACCCACTGCAATTGCAGTGGGAAGATTACTTCAACCAGGTAAGTTTGCCCGAAAAAAGTGGGATAAGGGCGGGCTATACAGGACTGATGCTAAAATCTATTCTAACAGATAGGCCGGTATCAAACAAGCTGATTACCCTACGCCAGCCTAAAAAATAGTGAATCTTTAAGACATCTAATCTTAAAGAAACTCCAGAGAATTTTCACAACGCCGGTTAAACGAGATAAAATGTTCTACCATCTATAGGGTAAAATTTCTTCATCACCCCCCATATCTGGCGTAAAAATGCGAACTTGACGGCAAACTACCACGAGTAGGGGTAATGCATGAGGGTTCAACCTGTAGATCAAAACCCGATTTTCCATGGTCACGTGCTATTTTTTGAATCCCAAATTAAGTATTTTAAATGGCAGATTTGTAGGGATAAATAGCGAATCAGAGCAGCCTGAACTTACTCAATCCATCCCTGCCGCCTCTTTACTATCTATCTAAAAATTTAAAACAAAAGAGCGGGCGACGGGATTCGGACCCGCGGATATCAGCTTGGAAGGCTGATGCCTTACCACTTGGCCACGCCCGCATTCAGAACCAACTATTCCATATTTTACCCGTTCCGGGGTGGCAGGTCAAGTTTGACTGGCAACAACCCGGGTTCAATCCCATTCATTTGTTATAATCTGATTATTATCTCCACCCTTTTGAATCTGTCAGTAGCACAACCAAGAATCCGAGTTGGCGCATAGAGCATGAAAACCTGGATGTATCGCCTTTTCCTGGGAATGTCGTTCCTGGAAGGCTTGCTGGCCTTCCTTTCAGTCATGACCGGCCGATCCATGGAGCGCAATATCTGGCTGTTCGGTTATTCCCGGGAGCGGCTTTTATTGGGCGCGCTGGTGTTCCTCCTGACCTGCTTACTGGGCTGGCTGGCTTTCCAGGCATTTTCTCGGCCGGCCTGGTTGGAAAAACTCATAGCTGGCCTGGATCACTGGTCAGTAAAAAGAGAGAGCCTGCTGCCGCTGACCCTGGTAATCCTGGCATGCCTGGTGGCGGAGGTGGGATTGTGGTTGATCATCAAAGCCCCACCTGAGGGACCGGTCGACGCCTTCCTGGCCCAATTCTCGGCGGCACTCCCTCATCGAGTGAACCTGCTACGAAGCAGCTTTACCCGGATTCAGCCCGCTGTACTCTGGGTCACTGCTTTAACCATCCAGGCAACCTTGCTCCTGGTGTTGGTTTTTGGCCCGGCTTACTGGCAAAAGCTAAATGACGGATCACTCTACCGGTTGATCCTGTTTGTCCTGATCCTGGCGACCACTGCCTTCCAGTGGATCGTCCTCTTATTCCGTCTGAAAACATTCCTGCTAGTCCCCGGTTGGAAATGGTACTTTTATGAAAAGATCTTCCCGCCCGGCCACTATTTCATTTTTGCACTCCTGTTGGCGGGAACTTTGATCTTGGCCGGGTTTATCATGCGCTTTCCACAGCATTATCGGACCGGATTGATCCTCCTGGTCCTTTGGGGGATGGCATTGCAGATCAGCTTCGGTTTTATCGAAGGTGGAGGTTTTGAATCGTTGCGTATCAAGTACGCTGGAGGGGTTTTCAGCCGTTACGCCCAGGCTGCTGCCAAACAACCGCCCTTCTGGAGCTCGTTGACTGAGTACGAACAACGCTACGGCAAAGATTGGTACCTGGGGACCAAACCGCCGGGGGTGTTGCTGGTTTACAACCTGACAGAAAGGCTCGCCAATCAATTCTGGCCGGAAGCGACCAGCGAGGGCAGGTTCCTGCGGTTGACCACACTGGCAGCATACCTGTTTCCAGCGTTGGCATACCTGGTGCTTTTTGCCCTATTCTACTTCAGTCGACCGCTGATTTCGTACGCTCAGGATGCTATGCTGCCTTCACTGCTGTATATCGTCTGTCCAAATGTGATTCTCATCCCATTGTTCCTCGACCAGGTGTTGTATCCCCTGCTATTTATGCTGGTGCTGCTGCTCCTGCTACAAACGATCCGCTCTCAAAAGGTGGGGATGTCTGTGCTGACCGGCGCCGCAATCTATGTTGCCCTGTATTTTTCCTTCTCGCTGCTGCCGCTCATTCCTTTGGCCCTGGTATGGATTGCTATGGATGCCTGCTGGATCCACCGCAAAAAGGGCAGCTTGCGTAAGACTGCGGCATTGCTTGCCGGATTGTTGGCAGGGATGCTGATCTTGATGCTGATCGCGCACTGGTCGTTGAATTATGATATATTCCTGCGCTACAACAACGCCATGATCCAGCATCGCCGGGCAAAGGAGTTTGAGCCGGGCTTACAACAGGTGCTCAACGCCATTTTCTTGAACAACACCGAGTTTGCCACCTGGACTGGTTTCTCCATGGTGTTGCTTCTGCTCTCGCAAACTATCAAGACCATCCGGGCTTTCCTGCTCAAATCTTCCCGCCGCCTGGATGGGGTGCTGGCATCCTTCTGGGTCACCTACCTGGCCCTGAACCTGGTCGGACAGACCAAGGGAGAGGTGCAGCGGCTGTGGCTATTCCTGGTTCCCCTGGTAGCACTTTTTGCGGCTGAGGAAGCAAAAACGCTCTTCAAACGGAAAAGCACCGGAATCCTATGGGTGATCGTCCTGCAGTTGATCACCACGCTATTAACTTTTAAGTTCCAGGACTTTTACGGTTAATTTATTGAGATGTTATAATCAACCATCATGCGGCAAAGCCTCCTCCTTATTTTGCTCTTCACCTGGCCATTCCTGACGGGATGTACCACTTCCCAATCCAATAGCGTTTCAGCCCAGTCGGTTTCCACAAGCATTCAAGACACAGGCTCGGATACAATGGTCAACCTGGCACTGGCCTGGGCGGAGCGCTACCAACAGGAGCACCCTGAAATTCGTATCTCGGTGACCGGGGGGGGTTCGGGAACCGGGATTGCTTCATTAATCAATGGCACGGTGGACATCGCCAATGCTTCACGCAAAATAAAACAGGAAGAATTAGATCAGGCCAAGCAAGCCAATCTCGAGCCTAAAGAGTTTGTGGTGGCGCGCGATGCAATTGGGGTGATTGTCCACCCGGGCAACCCGGTCGACCAGTTGACACTTGAGCAAATTTCGCTCATTTACCGCGGTGAAATCAATAACTGGAAAGAGGTTGGCGGAGAAGACCGGCCGATCGTCCGTCTTTCACGTGAGACCAATTCAGGGACTCATGTCTACTTCCTGGAGACCGTAGTGCGACTGGGCAACAAGACGGATAAGAGCATTTTTTCCCCTGACACCCTGCTGCTTCCGTCCTCGGAAGGGATCATCGCTGAGATCAGCGATAATCCGAACGCAATCGGGTACGATGGTTTGGGGTACATCACCCCACAGGTCAAGACCCTGGCTGTGGCTCGTGATGAAAAAGGCCCCTATGTGCTTCCTTCGGTGGAAACTGTGAATAATGCATCGTACCCGATCTCCCGCGATTTGTATATGTACACACACGGCCAACCGAGCCAGGTGGTGCTGGATTACTTGAAATGGATCAGCGCTCCGGAAGCTCAGGATATCGTCAACAAGCTGGGATTTGTCCCGTACCAGGCGAAGTAAATATGAGCGAAACATCTCCCCCGGTATCCTCTCAGGTGAAGTTTGGTGAGCAAATCATCACTTTTCTGATCCGGCTAGCGGGTTACCTGAGCATCCTGTATGTGGCACTTATCTGCATTTTCTTGCTGCGCGAGGGCCTCCCCGCCCTGACGGGTGTTTCGATCAGTGGCCTGCTGAGAACCACCTGGTACCCCATCGAGGGATATTTCGGCATTCTCCCGCTGATCTTTGGATCGCTGGTTGTCACAATTGGGGCAATCCTCATCGCTATTCCCCTGGGGATTGGGACAGCAGTGTTCATCTCAGAATTGGCACCTGCCTGGACCAAGGAAGTGCTTAAGCCCCTGGTGGAAATCCTGGCTGGCATTCCTTCGGTAGTCCTGGGGTTCGTAGGCATCCTGGTGTTGGCCCCATTCCTGCGGCGCGCCTTGAACCTGCCCACAGGTCTGACTGCTTTCACCGGAGCCCTCTTGCTCGGCTGGGCCGCCATCCCGACCATTGTCTCCGTTTCAGAAGATGCACTGAACGCAGTACCGCGCGCTTATCGCGAGGCAGGCATGGCCCTTGGAGCAACACCCTGGCAGACGATTTGGGGAGTGACCTTCCCGGCTGCTCGTTCTGGAATTATCACCGCAGTCATGCTGGGAGTTGGGCGGGTGATGGGGGAGACGATGACCGTGATGATGGTCACCGGTAACGCCCCAGTGATTCGAGCCAGCCTGGGAGCCCTCTTCTCACCGGTGCGGACCATGACCGCCACCATTGCTTCGGAGATGGGCGAAGTGGCCAATGGCAGCCTGCATTATGAGGTGCTGTTTATGGTCGGGATACTCTTGTTCCTCTTCTCGTTGGCGATCAATGTGATTGCCTTCCTGATCAGCTCGCGCCGGATGAAGCGCGAAGAACGATTACTATCTTAAAGCAGGTTATTGAACAAGGACAATGACAGATCAAAGCTCTCCTGCAGCCAAGTTTTTCACCGCCCAGCGCAAGCACAAGATGGGGGTCGGCCTTCTGACAATCACATCATTAATCACTGTGGCACCGATCATTGCCCTGGGTATCTACATTCTGGTACTGGGTTGGCCAGCTATCAGTTGGACGTTTCTCACCCAGATGCCCAGCGATGGGATGCGCTCGGGAGGCATCTTACCCGCTATCCTGGGGACGATCTACCTGACCATTGGCACGGCATTGTTTTCCGTCCCGCCAGGGCTGGCTGCCGCGATCTACCTAGCAGAATATGCTTCGGATAGCCGCTGGACGCGCCTGATCCGCATTGCCATGATCAACCTGGCCGGAATCCCTTCCGTGGTCTATGGTTTATTCGGATTGGGGTTGTTCGTGCTCTTCCTTGGATTTGGATCCAGCATCCTGGCCGCCTCTTTGACCCTCTCTATCATGACCTTGCCGGTCATTATCAGCACAGCTGAGGAGGCTATGCGCACAGTTCCACAGAACTTTCGGGTGGTGAGCATCTCCCTGGGAGCCACGCGCTGGCAGACTATCTGGCGCATTATCCTGCCGCAAAGCCTGCCAGGGGTCTTAACCGGTGTGATCCTCGGGCTGGAGCGAGCGGCTGGTGAGACTGCACCGATTTTATTCACTGGAGCGGCCTTCTTCCTGCCCCGCCTGCCGCGCTCGCCAATGGATCCGACCATGGCCCTGCCATATCACCTGTTCGTCATTACCACTCAAGTGCCTGGCATGCCCATCAAAATCCAGTATGGCACCGTCCTGGTGCTGCTGGCCTTTGTGTTGGGTATGAATGTGGTGGCAACTATCATCCGTTCGCGGGCCCGGGCTCGCCGGCAATGGTGAAGTATGGACAAGATCATCATTGAACATCTTTCGGTGCGATATTCGGATGGGGCGGAAAGCCTGAAGGATATCAATCTGAATATACCCGCCAACGCAGTGACCGTTCTCTTTGGACCAGCAGGCGGGGGTAAATCCACCTTGCTTCGCACGCTGAACCGCCTGAACGACCTGGCAGATGTGGCTGAACTTTCTGGACGAGTGCTTCTCAACGGGATGAACTTGCTGGACTCAAGTGTGAATGTCATCGAACTGCGCCGGAAAATCGGGATTGTCTTCTCTCGGCCGGTGCCTTTGCCCATGACTATCTACGAGAACGTCGGCTACGGTCCGACGATATCGGGTGAGAGACGAAATTCCCGGATGGATCAAACGGTTGAGCATGCTCTAAAGCAGGCGATGTTGTGGGATGAAGTCTACGACCGCTTGAATGATCCTGCCATCCGGCTTTCGGGAGGGCAACAACAGCGCCTGTGCATCGCCCGGGCACTGGCCCTTGAACCGGAGGTGCTCCTTTTGGATGAGCCGACCTCGGCCCTCGATCCGGTATCCACAGCAAAAATTGAGGGATTGCTCGCTGAGTTGAGCCAAAGGATTACCATCATCCTGGCACCCCACAATACGCAACAGGCCGCCCGGATGGCTGATTATGCGGCTTTCTTCCTGCAAGGCGAATTGATTGAGTTTGGAGAAGGTAAAACTCTCTTCTACAGCCCGAAAGACAAACGTACGCAACAGTATATCGAGGGTAGGTTCGGATAATTATGAAATCAACGCGCGTCTGGATGCTGAAGCTCCAGGAGCGTCACTGTTTTCCCATCGGCACGGAATAGTAAATTTTCAACAGCATAAACCCCCGCTGGACAGAGTCCATCTTTCACAGCTTCTTGAATTGCACCTACCAGGAGGTTGTCACTACCCCCCTGCGCTAAATCAACCTGCAAGATACACTCCTGAGCGACGGGAAATTGATCCAACTGTTGGATGATCTTCTCGACATTGGCATTGTTACCGTTGAACCGTGGAATATGCCAGGGGGAAAAACCAGCATCATAAGGAGGTTTCATCAGGTATTTGGGTGAAAAGTACGGGCTGGCTTCCAAAACACCCATTGCTGGTAAATCATAGATAGAACGATAAGTCATAATTGCTTTCTGCCCACCCTTGCTCTCCGGCCAGACGGAATAGGTCAGGGCGATCAGGTTATCCGAATGGGCTGCCAGGTCCGCTTTGCCGATCCGGTCAAGCAACTCTTGAAGGCGGACCTCATTTTGCCGGAGCTGCCGGGTGATATCCGCCGGCTCCATCTGGATCAAGCGGGGATGGGTATAGAAATGGTTGTAAGGTATGGCGCCATGCTCCATGCACCAGGCGATGGCCTCCGCCAGGCTATCCTCCCAGCCCTCGCCTGCCTCAAACCAATCCCCCACCTGGCGATTAGCATATAACTTATCCCCCAGGCTATAAAAGAGAGCCACGGAAAACCCAAAATCGGGGTGTTCCTCGGAAAATTGCCATAGCACTCCCAGTCCAGAACGCAGAGAAGGCGATCCATCCGGATTGAGAAAGATTTGGTCGGCAAAGAACAGGTCATCCATGGTAAAAACCAGCGGACGCTTGCCGGGAAGCACACGCAGGTCACCTTTCAGCCAGTCAGCCAGGGAAACCAGGGTGAACCCAGCCTGGTCGAGCATCTCCAGTTGCTGGCGGAAGTTCTGCAACCTCATGCGGGTGGACGATTCCTGGGTGGCCTTTAACGGCTGAAAGCGATGGTAGACCAGCACGGGGACCCATGGGTCCTGGGTCCAGACGGTAGCAGTCAGAGTCCGTCGGGCGACTGTAGCTGTGGGCAGTGCGGTCGGAGTCTGGCTGGGGGCCAGAGTTGGAACCGGCGTAAAGGTCGGTGATGGATCCACCTGGATCGACGCAGGCGCAGCATCAACAGTTTCTGTGATGTTGACGGGGGGGATTTGGACAGGAATCTGCGGGGAATTAGCGTGCAAACAACCAGATAAAGTCAATAGCAGAATAAAACACGTGATTCGCTTAATCCATGCGGATTGAAATAAGGATCGAAAGAATATCTGGTCCATCCGGGTCAACCTGTCCCCTACTTTACCATACTTTCCGACTGGCAGGCATAGAGATTGACAAAATATTTGACACAACCCTGGAATTATGATAATATTTTTTCAACAATTGAATAGCCCTACGGCACTCTTATCCAGAGAGGTGGAGGGACCGGCCCGATGAAACCTCGGCAACCTGGAGAACAATAACCCAGCCTAAAAGACTCCAAGGTGCCAATTCCGTCAGAGGGAAGTCTGGAAGATAGGAGGGCAGCCGCTTACGATTGCCCCCTGAATGATGACCGGAGGGGCAATTTTTTATTAATAAAGGAGACCCGTTTTCATGACCACCACTTTTATGAAATCAGCGCACTATCTGTTCACTTCGGAATCGGTTACCGAAGGTCATCCGGATAAGATATGCGATCAGGTGAGTGATTCAGTGCTGGATGCCTGCCTAGAGCAGGATCGCATGTCGCGCGTTGCCTGCGAGACCGCCACCAAAACCGGATTCCTCATCCTGTTGGGAGAAATCACCACCAATGCCCACATTGACTTCGACCGTCTGGCACGCAAAGTGGTTACCGATATTGGTTACGATGATAGCAGCAAGGGCTTTGACGGCAACACTTGTGCAGTACAGGTGGCGATCACCAAGCAATCCGGCGATATCGCCATGGGAGTGGACCAGGCAATGGAAGCCAAACAGGGCGAAATGTCCGAAGCCCAGATCGAGGCAATCGGCGCCGGGGATCAGGGGATGATGTTCGGCTACGCTTGCGATGAGACGCCGGAGCTGATGCCCATGCCCATCTACCTGGCACATCGACTGACCCGCCGCCTGAGCGTGGTGCGCAAGAACGGCGTGTTACCCTGGCTGCGCCCGGATGGCAAATCCCAGGTAACCGTGGAATATCACTATGGCCGGCCAGCACGGGTGGATACCGTTCTGATCTCCACCCAGCATGCTCCTGAACTCACCCATTCACAAATTGAAGAAGGCGTGATCGAGCATGTCATCCGGCAGGTGATACCACCCGAGATGAGCGACAGCAAAATGAAAATATTCATCAACCCGACCGGCCGGTTTGTGATTGGCGGCCCGATGGGGGATGCCGGGGTGACCGGGCGCAAGATCATCGTCGATACCTATGGTGGTATGGGACGGCATGGAGGCGGCGCCTTCAGCGGCAAGGACCCCACCAAGGTCGATCGTTCCGGCGCTTATGCTGCCCGTTGGGTGGCTAAAAACGTCGTATCTGCTGGCCTGGCCGAGCGATGCGAAATCCAGGTGGCCTATGCCATCGGTGTGGCCCACCCATTGAGCGTCAACGTTGAGACTTTCGGAACCGGCACTATCCCAGATGAGGAAATCTCCGACCTGATCACAAAGTATTTTGACCTGCGCCCTGGGGCCATTATCCGTGATTTGGACCTGCGCAGACCCATCTACCGTCAGGTGGCCGCCTACGGTCACTTCGGTAGGGATGATCTGGATTTGACCTGGGAGAGCACCTGCAAGGCTGACCTGTTGCGCGAAGCAGCTGGGATCAAAGCCACCGCCATCTAAAAACCATTGTTTGCCAAACCAGAAAGGCGCAAAAAAGAGAAGATTTCGCTTTTTTTGCGCCTTTAATTATTTCCTAATCAAAGACTCACCCGCCAAGGGACCAAGTTATTGTAGAATCTAGGCCAGGTGCATTCCATCCTGTCGATTACAGGAGAACCTGGGCATCTTGTTTGGCCAGGAATAAATATTGGAGGTTCCGATGGCTAAAGCAATTGTCAATGACCTGATCGATCAGTACCAGCGCACTTTCCGCATGCTGGCTGAAGACATCGGTCGTTTTACCCCCCAGCAGTGGATCAGCGGTTTATCTTCTTTTCATAAACCAGCCAAACTGGCTATGCACATCTATGATACTCTGGATTTTTACTCTTGCGGTTTACCCGGTAACCAGTATCCATGGGGCTACCGCTTTGGTGGAGGCTGGTGGGAACTGCCAGATGATCGGCTGCCCGACCAGGCCTCTATCCTTGCCTATGCTCGAGAAATCGAAGAGAAATTGATTGTCCAGCTTTCCAATTTAACCGATGAGAATCTCTCCCGACCGTACGAAACTTCACCAGAGGAGGCCAAAACACTGCTGGGACATTACATCTATGCGTTGAGGCATACCCTGCACCACCACGGTGAATTGGCAACCCTCGCAGTCTATCACGGTCATGAAGGCGGCAGTTGGGAATGATGGGAGTTTGGTTCCACAAATTGGAAGAGGGTCAACCCTGCTGCGAGGATTGGTAATATTCGCAGAGGTCCTGTACCGGGCAGCGCGGGCACTCAGGGTTTCGGGCATGGCAAACCTGGCGACCCAGGCGAATCAGATTGAGGTGAGCCGGGCCATAAGTCTCGGGGGCAAACAGCCGGGCCAGGTGCTGGTGGGCTTCCTCGGCGCTCATTTGTGGGGGGCGCAGTCCAATCCGACCGCTGACACGATGGATATGCGTATCTACCGGAAAAGCCGGTTTTCCCAGCGAAAAGAGCAAGACTATGGCGGCTGTCTTAGGCCCAACTCCATTAAACTGGAGCAGCCAGCTCTGTGCTTCTTCAGCAGGCAAGTTGCTTAGAAAGGAAAGGTCCAGCGATCCTCGCTCGGCAGTGATCTGGCGCAAGGTCTCCTGGATGCGAGGTCCCTTACGGTTCGCAAGCCCGGCAGAACGGATCGCTTCGACGACAGCCCCAGGATCGGCATCGCGCACCTTCTCCCAGGTGGGAAAGCGAGCACGCAGACTCCTAAAAGCCCGGTCGCGATTGCTGTCATTGGTGTTCTGCGAGAGGATCGTCGAGATCAGTTCATCCAAAGGTGGCAGGGGTCGCCCCCAATCCGGCAAGCCAAAGTAATCCAGCAGGCGCTGGTAGACCGCGCCGGCATGGGCAAGGGGATCCTGCAGAATAGGAAGCTCAGGCATCTTGCAACTCAAATATCGGCCGGATCTCCCCAACCTCCAGTTTACGGAAGTTATAAATCGGCCGGCGGTCGAACCTGGCCAACTCCCTCGACTGTTCGGCTGAAAGCGCACCCAACTGGCGCAGAATGGCGATGGCGGCTGTGCGAACTGCGCGCCCACCCAGGTCGCCATCAGCCATTTTGAGCGCCACACCCACCCCGTGACTTCCCGGCCTCAGCACACCTGGCAGGATGCCCAGCCCCTGGAAGCCCTCCGCCCCCGATTTGGCCAGAATTTTTCCCCCGGTTACTTCCATCAAAACAGTATCGAAACGCTCGGGACCACCGACCATCACCGGGTAATGGGTCATGGCGCTGACAATACGCTGGCAGGCAGCCGCACGCCCCTCTTCCAGCCCGGCTCCGACAGGGTCCACCAACCGAGCATAACCCAACGCGGCGTTGCGCAATGGAATGGCAAAGACAGGCGCAGAGCAACCATCAATTCCCAGGGCAATCTCTTCGCGAGGCACACCACACATCTCTGCAAAAACCTGCAAATCGAGCTGTTGGACCGGGTGCTGCGGGTTGATATAGTCCTCAATGGGCAAGCCGCGCAGCCTGGCCTGCGCCAGCATGCCGGTATGTTTACCGGAGCAGTTATGGCGGTTGGGGGTGGGTTCCACCCCAAGCAGCACCAGACGGCGAGCGGTCGGTTCATGATAAGGTGGGTGAGTGCCACACAACAGGTCTTCTTCGCTTACACCGACCTTACGTTGGATCGACTGGGCGACAGCAACGTGATCATCTGTGCCGGAGTGGGAGGCGCACATCAAGGCAATCTCCTGCTCCGTCAAGCCAAAGGCTTCAACCCCGCCCAGTTCGACCAGGGGCAACGCCTGGAACGGCTTGGCTGAAGAACGCAGGAAGGTCACGATATGTGAATCACCGGCTTGGGCAAGCAACTGGCCTTGAGAATCCACCACTGCCGCGGCTCCAAAATGGACAGACTCAACCGTGCTGCCGCGGGTGACCTCGAGGAAAGGGATGTATTTAGAACCAGGCATGGATACTCACCAAGAGAGATAGATAACCTTCATTATGGGCAAGTATATTACGGAATGGTGGAAGTTTTATTGATTTAAGGTGTGACCGGCAGCTTTCAGCACCTCTACCGCCCGTGGCAGGTCGGTGGCCCTCAGCAGGATGTAATCGGTGTTGTAGGTGGAAAGG
>Ga0315268_10000902_pt1 | contig 34647 bp, 32 predicted proteins | sample C1_top_MG_FD_204535 | JGI IMG/M metagenome (GOLD analysis project Ga0315268, IMG submission 204535) | Sediment microbial communities from Yellowstone Lake, YNP, Wyoming, USA - C1_top | ecosystem: Environmental > Aquatic > Freshwater > Lake > Sediment | place: USA: Wyoming | collected 2017-08-01
GGCCAGACCCCCGTTGATCTCCAGGGTCGCCCCCGGAAGCGCCCGCACCAAATTGGCCGGCTCCCGGAACCCGGCGATGAGCCCATCCAAAAGCGCCGCCAGGGCCAGAAGGCAGATCACAGCGCCGGCTTTGCCGGCCAGGCTGCGCCAGTAAGAGACCTGTGACAAATCCATGAATGGCTCAATTTCCCATCGAGGCAGCAACATATTCATTTTACCACAAAAAATAGAGAATCGCCCTGGGTATTCCTGACCAGGGCGACTCTCTTAAGACCCCTCCCCACGATGGGCCTATTTCTTGAAAATATCCGTCCTGGTGATGTTCATGAATCTGAGGGCCTTTCCCGGCTCTTTGTAGTAAACCCGGACTTCGTCCCCGGCCTCCCAGGTATTTTCCGGCAGGCTTAGATATTCATCCGGCACGGAAAAAGTGGTCAGGAGCTTTTGTCTCCCGGAGTAAATCGTGATGGCCTTCTTGCCCCGGTCCACCACGGGAAATTTTTTCCCCTTCACCAGGGGATCATCCTTGCCCACCCCTTCCTTTTGATCGATAAGGGTATAGCTGATTTTTTTGAAGCCCTGGGTGGCATCGTCATAAATGACGATTTCCCTGGTCTTGGCATCCAGCTTCATCCGCTTGCCGGCCTTGGGATCCTCTCCCCGCTCAGCCGGGTCCTTGGGAAGTGCAAAGGTTACGGGCGCCCCGCTGTAATCGGGATTGGCCGGATCATGCTTGACATCGATGATGAAGGTGACCGTTTCCTTGTCTTTGTCAAAGGCGATAACCCGGCCCTGATCCACTTTGCCCATTTCGCCGCAGCCCAGGGCGCCGAGAACCAGGGCTGCTGCCATCACGGCCACCAGAGTCCAGTTGAGTCTATTTCCCATCACAGCTCTCCTTTTCGCATCATCCTGGCCGGTCTATCTGGCCACCGAGACCTGGGCTTTGGCCTTCTTGGCGGCAATCTCCCGCTTGGCCCCAGCCATCATCCTGACGAAGATATACAGCGACATGCCGCTTACCAGTCCCAGGATAAGCACAGTGGCCGCCCCATCATAGACTCCGCCGTAGGCCGGAAACCACTTGGCCATCATCTTCAGGATGATGGACAAGGCACAGCCGATGACGCAGAGGCCGAAGGCGATGCGGATACCGTAGCCTTTGATGTATTTGGTGGCCACGGTGCCGACCTGGGCCCCGATGGCCGCGCCCACCAGCATGATCATGGCCGCCACCAGCTCCGTCCGGCCTTTATAGGTGTAGGTGGCCGTGCCGTACAGACCGGAGATCATCACCTCGAAAAGGTCCGTGCCCACCGCCACGTGGGTGGGGCAGCCCACAAAGTAGATGAGGGCCGGCATGCGGATCAAACCGCCGCCGATACCCAGGATGCCCGCCAGCCACCCGGTCATGAAGCTTACAAAGATGGGCAGCCAGGCGGAGCAGTAGATCTGGGCTTCTTTGAAATGGACCATGGGCGGGATCTTGATCTTGTGCAGCGTCTTGGCCCAATCGAGGCCGGTGGCCAGCTTATCCACTTCTTTCCCCGCGGCCGCGGCCTCCCGCTCCTTGCGCTTCTTCTTGGCCACGTCGGCAAAGACCATCCAGGCAATGAGGGCCAGGAGAATGAGATACAAATACCGGACGTATTTTTCCACCTGACCGATGCGCTCCAGCCACATGACCATCTGGGCCCCGATTTCGAAGCCCACGATGGTGCCCACCAGCATGATGATGCCCAGCTTGTAATCCACGTTCCCGAACTTCCCGTGGCGCATGGTGGAGATCAGGGATTTGCCCGCCATGTGGGCGATGTCGGTGCCGATGGCAAAGGCCATGGGAAAACCCAGGATATTCAGACCCGGAGTAACCATCCAGGCGCCGCCCATGCCGAAGAAGCCGCCGATAATGCCGACGCCGATACCTAAAATGATCAACCCCGGCCAGAATATCTTGATCCCCGCGATGGGCATGAGAACATATAGCCAATCCATATGATTATCCTCCTACCTTCTTATGCACAGCTTAATGCTCCGCCAGTTCCCGGGACTTCAGGTCCAGACCGATGTGGCCCATGATCAGGTCAGCCAGCACTCCAAAAATCAGGCCGACAACGGGGATGATGACCACCGTCAGGAGAGCGAAATAAAGATGGCTTTCGTTGTAAAGATTGGTCCACCAGGCCTCCCAACCGGAAAACTTCCGGGTGTCGGCCACGATGACCAGGGGTGCGGCCTTGGGCCCCGCCGCCGCCACAATCTCCGGCAGCAACAGAGTGGCGATGACCCCCAACCCGACGATTTTTGCCCACAGCTTTCGCATGTTATTGTCCTCCCTATGAATGCTCGGTCAGCGGACCACGGTCACTTCGCAGGGCGCGTGCGCCACCACTTTGGCCGCGGTGCTGCCCATTAATACCCGCTCCAAGGCGTTCATGCCGGTGCTGCCCAGGATGATGCGGTCGAATTTCCCCTCCCGGGCCTTGCGAATGATATTGTTGGCCGGCACCAGGCCCGCTTCCAGGACCAGGTCCACCTTGATGTTCTTCTCATCAAAGACGGCCTTGGCCTTCTTCAAGGCCGCGGCCGCCTCGGCCTCCAGCTTGTCCTGGACGTAAGGAGGCATGTCATCGAAGTCGTCCTTGGCGTAATAGGAGACCGACATCACGGTGACCGCTGCGCCTTGCTTCTCCGCCAGCTCCAGTCCTCGCCTGACGGCCTTCATGGCGTTGTCTGAGCCGTCCGTTGCCACCAGCACTTTCATATAAGACCTCCTCACCTGGTTGCCTGGGATATGAAGACCATGCTGCTTGATGGCCACGGTGAAAATATTCTTCCCACACCGCGCCACCTCAAACCCATAACCCTTCACCCTTTCAGTAAGCAATGGGCGTGCCAGGAGCTGCCCCAGGCTTATCTCACTGATATTGCTGATTATTTAGCCTGAATAACCGATGGGTGCCGGTCGGGGACGGAAAAGTCCTGTCAGTATTTTTTACAAATTGTAAAGGCCCTAAGTTGCGAGATATGGTTCTTTTTATTTCCACTTTTCCAAAGGCGGGAACGGCGCGGCTGCCAGGGTAAACTCCTTAGAAAAGGGACCTCCTGGGGTTTTGATCTGGCTTTCTGCACCTGGTGCAGCCTGTGTTCTCCCATATTCACAACTTTTGCAGAATGATGGGCAGAGCCCACGGTTGGCGTCCTTCCCAGCCTCCGGTGACGGCCTCATTCTGTCTGTCCCCGGGAGGTCTGATTTGGTATAATTCTTGTAGAACTGGGCTACAAATGGTAGAGACCCTAAACCTGTTCCGCCAACTCTATCGCCGGTGGAAGGGCCCCAAAGGCAAAGCCGCGGGCCCGGACCTGGCCGCGGCCTTCCGTTTCCGCTATGCCTGCTTCAAGGATCTTCTCGATTCCAACACCCAACTGATGAATATCATCACCGACCTGGAAGAGAAGTTGGAGGGCCGCCAGGTCTTCGGTATGTCCTACGTTCGCTCCCAGTCGGCCCGGGCTGCGTTTCACGCCTTCCGCATGATCAAGAGCCTGGATGTCCTGTCCGGCCACCGCTATCCGGTGCTTTACGGAGTCCTGGACAAAATCAACGCAGCCATCAAAGAACGGTTGGGGGAACGGAAAGAACTCCCCGTCACCGACCTGGTCTTGCCCTTGTCCCGGGTCAACAAGGACATGGTGGACGCGGTGGGAGGAAAAAACGCCAGCCTGGGCGAGGCCTTAACCCGGGTAGGCCTCCCCATCCCGCCGGGTTTCGCCATCACCACCCGGGCTTACGCGGCCTTCCTGGCCCACAACGATCTGGTGGACGAAATCAATAAGAGAAAAATGGAGTTGGACCCCCGGGACCCGGCCACCGTGCAGCAGGTCAGTGAGGAAATCCGGCTTCTGGTCACCCAGGCTGAGGTCCCTCCCGCCCTGTCCGAGGCCATTTATGCCGCCTATGACGAACTGGCGAAAGACATCGGCGGCGCCCCGGGGCGACCCAGCCTGCGCGTCTCCCTGCGCTCCAGCGCCATCGGCGAAGACAGCGAGCTCTCTTACGCCGGCCAGTATCTCACCGTATTGAATGTCCCGCGGCCCAAGCTCCTCCAGGCTTACAAGGACATCCTGGCCAGCCTCTATACCGCCAGGGCCATTTCCTACCGCCTCAACAAGGGAATCCGGGACGAAGACACCGCCATGAGCGTGGTCTGCCTGGCGATGGTGGATTCAGTGGCCAGCGGCGTCCTGTATTCCCGGCACCCATACAACATCATGGATGACAACGTCCTCATCAGCGCGGTCTGGGGGCTGGGCCCTTATGCGGTGGACGGCGTCATCACCCCGGATACCTTCCGGGTGGCCAAAGATCCCGGTCTCACCCTCCTGGAATCCAGGGTCTCCCGCAAGCCGGTCAAGCTGGTGGCCAATCCCGACGAAGGCCTCCGGGAATTGCCGGTGCCCACTGAAGAGCAGGACCAGCCCTGCCTGACCCCGGAAAAGGTCAAAACCCTGGCCGACTACGCCATCAAACTGGAGGAGCACTACCGGAGCGCCCAGGATATCGAGTGGGCCCTGGCCGCGGATGGCCGCCTCCTGGTGCTCCAGAGCCGACCCCTGCGCCTGGAAGCCCCCACCGGGGCCGAGATGGCCGAAATTCCCGTGGTCCCGGGGCACCCCCTGCTGCTTACCGGCGGCGCCGCCGCCTTCCCCGGCGTGGGGTGTGGGCCGGCTTACCATGTGGGCAATGATGAAGACCTCCTGAATTTTCCCGATGGCGCCGTGCTGGTGGCCGCCCACTCCTCTCCCAAATTTGTCCTGGTGATGCCCAAGGCCCAGGCCATCGTCACCGACTCCGGCAGCATCTCCGGCCACATGGCTTCTCTGGCCCGGGAATTCGGGGTGCCCACCCTGCTGGACACCAAAACCGCCACCCGGGACCTCCCCCCTGGAACCACAGTCACGGTGGATGCCTATACCGGTCGGGTCTATCAGGGCGAAGTGCCGGAACTCCTGGCGCTGGTCCAGCCCCGGGAAGCCCACATGAAGGAAACCCCGGTTTACCAGACCCTGGCGGCAGTGGCGGAATTCATCGTTCCCCTGCACCTGGTGGACCCCAGGGCCCCGGAATTCACCCCGGAACACTGCGGGTCGCTCCATGACCTGGGACGGTTGGTACATGAACTCTCATACACCGAGATGTTTCAGATCAGCGACCTGGTGTCGGAACGGGAGGGCGGCGCGGTGAAGGTGGATGCCCCCATCCCCCTGGATCTTCACCTCATCGACCTGGGAGGCGGCCTGGCGGAAGCCGCCCGGGAGGCCCGCAAGGTGACGATGGACCAGATAACTTCGGTGCCGCTTCTGGCGTTGCTTAGGGGCATGCTGTACCCGGAGTTGCGCCCCCTGGAGCCCCGTCCCGTTCAGCTCTCCGGGTTGCTCTCCGTCATGCGGGAGCAGATGCTGGCCGCCCCCAACCTGGAAGAGCGGTTCGGCGAGCGCAGTTACGCCATCATCTCCGACAAGTACCTCAATTTTTCCTCCCGGGTGGGCTACCATTACAGCGTCCTGGACTGCTACTGCGGCCTCACCGTGAATAAGAATTACATCACCTTCTCCTTCAAGGGCGGCGCGGCCGACGAAGTCCGCCGCAACCGCCGGGTCCGGGCCATCGCGGTGGCCCTTCTGGGGCTCGGGTTTGCCGTGGAAGTCAAAGGGGACCGGGTGGATGCCCGGCTGCAAAAATATGACTGCCAGGTAATCCAGGAAAAACTTGACCTCATCGGCCGCCTCCTCATCTTCACCCGCCAGATGGACATGCTCATGACCAGCGAGATCAGCGTGGAAGCCGTGGCCAAAAATTTCCTGGCGGGCAACTACTCCCTGGATCTCGCCACCCTGGCCGAGACCCCTGCCCCTTCTTCTTGAAAATCGGTGAATCCTGATTAACTTCCCCATTTATAATCTCGTTGCCAATCCCGGCCCGGGAGGTCCCGGCGCCGCCGGGGGCGCTGGCGCTGCATTTACATTTGCGGGTGAACCAAAGGCTCATACGAGATTCCTTGGAAATACGGAAAGGGTGCAGGCCGGCAACTGACAAATGGTGTTCCCATGAACAACGCTGCCGCCACTTTCAACCGCCTCTGCGCCGTGGGTTTCCTGGCCCGGGCTTCTTATGCCCTGGCCCGCACCCCCGTTCTGGCACTGTTTGCCGCCCACCTGGGGGCCGGCCCCGAAGCCATCGGTTTTTGCGTGGCCATCTCCACCGTCACCGGCATTTTCTTCAAGATGCCCGCGGGAGTGATCTCGGACGTCCTGGGTCAGACCCGCACCCTATTTACCGGCCTGGCCTGCTTCGCTTTCGTCCCCCTGGCCTATCTCCTGGTTTCCGACTATCCGGCCCTGGTCGCGGTGCGCTTCTTCCACGGTTTTGCCACCGCTGTCTATGGACCGGTCTCCATGGCGGTCATCGTCGGGCTCGCCGGGGACCGCCGGGGCGAGATGCTCTCCTGGTTCTCCTCCGTCACCATCATAGGCAACCTCCTGGGGGCGCCCCTGGGCGGTTTTCTGCTCACCCGGCTGTCAGGCGCCGGTCAACCCACCCTTTTCCATTTTCATCTCATCTACGCTGTGGTGGCGGTCCTGGGCGGCGCCTCCCTGGCCCTGGCTCTCTGGACCTTGCGGGGCCGCGCCCCGGAGCCCGCGCCCGCCGGCGGCCGCACCTTGACTGCGGTTTTCGCCAAATTCAAGACCGGCCTCCGGGAAATCCTGCTGGACCGCCGGGTCTTCCTCACCAGCAACCTGGAAGGCATCCAGAACCTCTCTTTGGGGGCCCTGGAGGCCTTTCTGCCCATCTACGCCGTCACCCTGGCGGGGCTCTCCGCCTTCCAGGCGGGCTTGCTCTGGGGGGTGCAGGTAGTGGCCACCATCGCCTCCAAACCCCTCATGGGCCGACTCTCGGACCGCTACGGCCGCCGGGGGCTCCTGTTCTGGGGCATGTTTGTCTGCGCCGGGCCCTTCGCCCTCATCCCCTGGGTTTCCAGTTTCTGGGCCCTGTTGCCGTTATCGGCCCTGTTCGGACTGGGCGAGGCGGTGGTCACCTCTTCCGCCGCCGCCCTGGTGGCCGATTACTGCCGGGCCGACCACCTGGGTTCCGCCATGGGGACCTTCGGCACCATCTTCGATGTGGGGCACGCCGCCGGGCCGCTCCTGGCCGGGGTTCTGATCGGCTGGTGGGGAGGGCTGGACTACCGGGGGCCCTTCGCAGTCATTGCCGGTCTCCTGGTTCTGGCGGCCCTGGGCTTTCGCGTGGGGGTCAAGGAGGGATAAACCTGGTGAGTCAGGATTGGGGGCTATTCTTTTGGGCGGCCAAGGTCCTGGTCTTTTCCTTCTCCTGCTTCTTCTCGTAGGCCGCGTCGATCTTGAGCAGCAGTTCTTCCAGGGGGCACGGCTTCAGCAGGTAGTCATAGCCTCCCAGCTTGATGATCTCCAGGGCCGCGTCCATGGAAGCGTGGCCCGTGAGAATGATCACCTCCACGTCCGGGTGCTCCCTCTTGATCTCCGTCAGGGTGGCGATACCATCCATCTCCGGCATCCTGATGTCCAGGAGCACCACATCATAAGGGTGCTGCTGAAGTTCCTTCAGGGCGGCCGCGCCGCTCCCCAGGGAGGCGACCTCCAGGTCCTGGGCCTTGAGCATCTTGCTCAGCGTCACCCGGAAGCGCTCTTCGTCGTCCACCAGCAATACCCGGGGTCCGCTCATTTCAACAACGACTCCACGTCAGGCCTCCGGGGGAGGATGATGGTGAAAGTGGTGCCCTGGCCCACGATGCTCTGCACCGTGATTTCGCCTCCCAGCCGCTGGATGATGCCGTGGCAGATGGAAAGCCCCAGACCGGTGCCTTGCCCCTCGGGCTTGGTGGTGAAAAAGGGGTCGAAAATCTTTCCCAGGTTCTCCGGCGCAATGCCGCTGCCCGTGTCGGTGATCATCAGGTGGACCGAGCCGTCCTCCCCGGGGCGGGTGGTGATGGTGATGGTTCCGTCTTTGACCACCGCATGGCTGGCGTTGGTCAGCAGGTTCAACACCACCTGCCGCAACTGTGGGGCATCGCTGTAAATCGGGGGAAGTTTCTCCGCATAGTCCCGGACGATCTTGATGTTATTATGCTTGGCTTCCTTTTCCACCAGCATGGTCATGTCTTCGATGATGCGATTCAGATCCACCAACTGGATGACCGGCTCCCGTTTGCGGGCGAAATCCAGCAAATTACGGATTATTTCCGTGCAACGGTCCACCTGCTGGACTATCTGGGTGAGCCCACCCTCCAGTTCCTCACGTTCGCCCGGAGCCAAAGAAGCTGCTTTTTGCAACAAGTGCCGCAGCCATTCGGCTTCCTGGCGGATGATGGCCAGGGGATTATTGATTTCGTGGGCGATGCCGGCGGAGAGCTGCCCGATGGCGGCCAGCTTCTGGGATTGCAGCAGCCGTTCGTCCAGGATCCAGTTTTTCTTCTGGGGGGTCATTTAACTGTTAACGCCAATCAGCCGCCATGGTGCCTGGTTGCAGGGTGCAAAGCTCTCCAGATGTCACCAAGTTATGGAAAGGAGTGACTTCGGTAGTACCACGGCCTGAATCTCAAGCCTTTCCTTCCTGGATCAGCTTTCTCTCGTAAGCCTGGCGCATTTTCTCCAGCAATTCGTCCAGGGCCACCGGCTTCATGACGTAATCGAAGGCCCCCAACTGCATGCCCTGGATCCCCGACTCCACCGAAGCGTGTCCGGTGAGCATGATCACCTCCAGGAGAGGCTTTTTCTTCTTCATTTCCCGTAAGGTCTCGATGCCGTCCATGCCGGGCATCTTGACGTCCAGGATGACAACGTCGAAGCCGCCATCTTCGATCAGCTCCAGGGCCTTGTAACCGCTTTCCGCGCCCGTCACCTGGATGCCCCGGGCCCGCAGCCGTTTGACGATGGTCTCCAGAAAATCCTCCTCGTCGTCCACGATCAAGACCTTAAATTTATCCATTTCTGCCGCCTCCTCCTGGGGCTATTTTACGGGAAAATAAAGGGTAAACGTCGTTCCCTTGCCTTCTTCGCTGGCCACCATCATCCGGCCTCCCAGCTTCTCCACGATGCTATAGGAAATGGAAAGCCCCAACCCCGTTCCCTTGCCCACTTCCTTGGTGGTGAAAAACGGGTCGAAAATCTTGTTGATGATGTCCTTGGGAATACCGGGGCCGTTGTCCGTGATCTCCACCGCCAATTCGTTATTCTTGCGGATGTGTTTGGTGCTGACAATGATCTGCCCGTCCTTGCCGATGGCGTCGATGCCGTTGTTGAGGATGTTCAAGAAGACCTGCTGCAACTGGGAGGAGTCGCTGCTGGTCAGCGGCAGTTCCGGCGCGTAATTGGCCACGATTTCGATATTTCGGTAGCGGGCCTCGTTCTTCAGGAACTCGATGCTTTCATCCAGAACCGCGTTGATGTTGACCCGCTCCTCCACCGGCTCCATCCGCCGGGCGAAGCCCAGCAGGCGGTGGGTGATGGTCTTGGCCCGTACGATGTGGTGCTCAATTTTGGCCACCGCGTCGGACAGCTCCTGCCAATTCTCGCTCTTAGAGACGTCCTCCATCTTCAGCAGGTCTTTGATCCAGCCGGCCTTCTCCCCGATGACCGCCAGGGGGTTGTTGATCTCATGGGCGATACCCGCGGCCATTTTTCCCAAGGCGGCCATCTTGCTGGCTTGAATGGCCATCTCGTCGCTGGCCGCTTTTTGGCGTTCCATCCGCATCAACTCCGCCATCATGGACCGGGTGCTGACCACCGCCCCCACCACGATGAGCAGGACCCCTCCCAGGCCGATGAGGGCCGCTATAAACCGGGCCCTGAGCAGCGGCGTCAGCTGCTCGGTGGTGTCTTCCTTGATGACCATCACCCATTTCTTGGCCTTGACTACACTGGTGGCGAACAGAAACCCCTCGCCATTGGCAGCCAACTCCTCCACTTGGGTGCCGGTGGTAGCGGAAAAATCCGGGGTGTTGGGCTGTCCCAGCACCTGGCCGGCAAAGCGCGGCGCCGTCTGCAGGACGTTTCTGCGGTTGATGATGAAGGCGTCCCCTTTCTTGCCGATCCAGGCGGCCCGCACGATGTTTTCCAAGATGTCCGAGTCGATGGTGGCCCTGAGAATCCAGCTCTGCTTCTTTTCCCGCACCAGAACCGCGATGATGAAATGGGGAATCTTCCGGAACCCCATGAAGACGTCGCTGATGTAAACCCCGGTGGACATTACCGCGCTGAACCAGTCTTCGTTCTTGTAATTGGCCCCCTTCAGAAGGTCGTAGTAAGGACCCACGTACGCCAGATGGTTCCCTTCCTGGTCAATGACTCCGATATCCAGGAACGACTTGGAGCGGGCCTGAATGATGTTGAAAACCCGATGCAGGTAGTCTTCATCCTTAAGCTGCTCCACTGACTGGGTGTTGGCCAGGCTGATGAGTTGGGAGAGGCGCTCTTCAAAAAACAGGTCCAGGGAAGCGACGCGGTTTTCCGCCAGGGTCTTCATATCTTCCATGATCTTGGCGGAATAGGACACGCTGAACTCATGGTAGATGACCGCTCCCAGGATGAGCAGGGGGATGACCGAAAAACTGAGGGTCGTCAGGATGATGCTCCACCACAACTTCTGGTACGGCTTTGGTTCCATTTTTAATGGCTCTCAGCGGTTAGCGACCTTTAAAGGTGGTTTAAAACCCTCCCATGCAAATGGCCCCTTCCCAACGGGCTTGGGCCGACAATCTGAAAATGGTAAAACGCGCCCATCCACAAAAAGAATAAGCAATGGCCGTTCCAGAAAAACCCTTTGGCTGAATTTAGAATAACCTTGTGAAATAAATAGAAATTTTAAAGAAGACGGCGGATTTTCCGGTGCCCCCCGGAGAGATGCTTGTCAAATATTTTTACACCTTGTAAAGAGCAAGTCACGCCTTCCGACTTTTCTGGTATAATTATTAATATCTTAGTGGGGTTAACAGCGGATTGTCAAGGCTCCGGGATGGGGCTGAGGCTTGAATCTCCACTCGCGCTAAGCTGGTTTTTTTGTTAACATATAAAATTGGAACTTTCCGGAAAGAGAGTTTGATGGAACGCTACCAGGATCCCCGTTGGGTCGAAAGCCAGGTCCTCAGTCTCGATCATAACTATGCCATGTCGGATTTTGTGGGAGGGTACGGCCTCACCGACGCCGACCTGGATGGCCTGGCGCCGCGTCTCGCCGACTTGGACCGGGAAATCGCCGCCGGTCGCGCCGACGGCCGGCTCGGCTTCATGGCCCTCCCCCGTGACAGCATGGAGATCCTGGACGCCATCAAAAGGATATCCAAGCCCGTCACTGAGTGGTGCTGGCACGTGGTGGTCTTGGGCATCGGAGGCTCGGCCCTGGGGGCCCGGGCCCTGCACCAGGCCCTGTCCCATCCCCAGTACAACATCTTCCCCATGGCCCGGCGGCATCACCGGCCCGCTCTGTGGGTGGCGGACAACGTCGACCCCGACCACTTTTACGGCTTGCTGGACGGCCTGGATCTCCGGCGCACCGCCTTCAACGTCATCAGCAAATCCGGCAGCACCGCGGAAACCATGGCCCAGTTCCTCTTTGCCTGCCAGCTCCTCAAGACCCGGGTTGGCGAAGAGAAAGCCCGGGAGCGCCTCATCGTCACCACGGACCCCGATAAAGGAGCCTTGCGGGAGCTGGTGCGCCGGGAGAGATTCCCTTCCCTCAGCATCCCGCCCAACGTTGGCGGCCGTTTCTCGGTTCTCTCCGCGGTGGGCCTCTTGCCTGCCTCCCTGGTGGGCATCGACGTCAAGGAACTGCTGGCCGGCGCCCGCTACATGGACCAGCGCCTCCGGAATTCCGAGCCTGAGCACAATCTGGCGTACCGCCTGGCTGCCATCTTCTACCTGTTTGCCGCAGCCAAGGGGCGCCCTATGTTGGTGCTGATGCCCTACGCCACCACTTTGAGCGGGCTGGCTGAGTGGTTCTGCCAGCTCTGGGCCGAGTCCCTGGGGAAAGAGCTCGCCCTGGACGGCCGCGTCGTCCATGCCGGCTCCACCCCGGTGAAGGCCGTGGGCGCCACCGATCAGCACTCCCAATTGCAGCTCTATATGGAAGGCCCCCACGACAAGCTCATCGTCTTTCTGGAGGTGGAAAAATTCAAGCACCAGGTGGAGATCCCCCGGCTTTTTGACCACCAGGAGGAGCTTGCCTATCTGGGCGGTCATTCTCTTAACGAACTTCTGGACCTGGAGCGGCAGGCCACCGCTTTCAATCTCATGAAGGCCGGCAGGCCCAGCGTGACGCTCAAGCTCCCAAAGATCAACCCCTTTACCGTGGGCCAGCTCATTTACTTGCTGGAGGTGGCCACCATCGCGGCCGCCGCCCTTTTTGGGGTGAATCCCCTGGACCAACCCGGGGTGGAGGGCGGCAAACAGACGACCTACGGGCTCCTGGGCCGCCCGGGGTTCGAGGCCCGGAAGCAGGAGTTTGCGGACGCCCCGCCCAACAAGGAGAAATACGTCGTTTCATGAAGGGGTTCCGTTTCAAAATATCCGAGTGGCTCCCGAGAAAAGACCGTGACACCTTCGGGTTGGTGAAGTTTTTTTCCTTGCCGGGATTTATCGTCATCGTCATCCTCACCGGCATCCTCACCGTGCTTCTGACCCTGCAGGCCCAGCAGATGGCTCTCAAGAAGAACCAGGACTATCTGCTGCTGCTGGCCGCCAACCTGAACCATCAGATCTATCAGCAGTTCGTTCTGCCCACGGCCTTTGAAATGGGCGGCCGCATCACCCTCTCGGACCCCGAGCAGTCCCAGCGCCTGAACACCGTGGTGCGCAACACCATCCACGGGTTCCACGTGGAACAGTTGAACCAGTACGACCAGGAAGGGGTGTTCTCTTACAGCACCGAAAATCTGCCGCTGGGACGGAAATGCACCGACGTCGTGGGAGTGCAAAAAGCCCTGGCCGGCGAAAATTATTTTGAGCTGCCCGGCTACAGCACCTTCTGGAGCATTTTCTGGTTCGGCGGCTCCCAGAGCCAGCAACTCAAAGCCTACATCCCTTTCCGTCTGGAAGATAAGATGGTCCCCCATTCCGGACCGGTGGTGGGCGTCTTTGAGATCACCCAGAACATCTCCGGCGACCTGGGGGAAATCGCCAACTTCCGGCTCATCATCCTGGTCACCCTGGTGGTGATCATGGGCGTGCTCTTCCTGGTGCTCCGGCAGATCGTCAAACAGGCCGAAATCATCCTGGAACGCCGGCAGGAGGAGCAGCGCCGCCTGGAAGCCCAGCTGCACCAGTCCGAACGCCTGGCGGCCCTGGGGGAGATGACCGCGGGCGTGGCCCACGAGGTCCGCAATCCCCTGGGGATCATCAGCTCCACGGCCGAGCTTTTGAAGGAGCGTCTTGCCCAGTATGAACCCGGCAACCGCCTGGCCCAGATCATCGTGGATGAGACCAACCGCCTCAATGAGAAGGTGACGGAGTTCCTGGACTTCGCCCGGCCCCGGGTCCCCAATTCGCGCCCCTGCGACCTGGAAGGCGTGCTGAACCGCAGCCTGGAACTCCTGGAGCCGGAGATCAGCCGCCTGGGCGTTGCGGTGGAACGCCGCTATCATCTCAACGGGCGGATGCTGACCGTGGACCCGGACTTGCTCCATCAGGCCTTTTTGAATATCCTGTTGAACGCCATCCAGGCCATGCCGGGGGGCGGGCAGCTCACCGTGGAAACCAACGGCGGCCCCAACGGTCAAGGGGGCGAAATCCGCTTCCGGGACACCGGCGAGGGCATCGACCCCGAAAACTTGAAGAAGATCACCAACCCCTTCTTCACTACCAAAGAGAAAGGCAGCGGCCTGGGCCTGCCCATCGTCAAGAGCATCATCGAGTCCCACCGGGGCACGCTGAAGATCGACAGCACCCCCGGGGCCGGCACCACGGTCACCATCACCCTGCCGGACCACCCCTGAAACAGGCGGCATGAGGCGCTTACCTTGATGAGCAATTCCTTCAACCAGAAACAGAAAACAGAAAACAGAAAACAGAAAACCCCCTATGGATACCATCCTGGTCGTTGACGACGAAGTCAATTATCTCACCGTCATGGAGGCCCTGCTGGACGGCTCGGGCTACGAGGTCATCACCGCGCCCAGCGGCCTGGAGGCGTTGAAGATCGCCGGCTCCACGGACCTGGACCTGGTCCTCACCGACATGAAGATGCCCAAGATGAGCGGTATCGAGCTCCTGGACGAATTGCGCAAACTCTACCCGGAGCTGCCCGTCATCATCATGACCGCATACGGCACCGTGGAGAAAGCCGTCACCGCCATGAAGAAGGGGGCCTTCGACTACATCCTGAAACCCTTCAAAAACGAAGAAATCCTGGTGACCATCGCCAAGGCCCTGGAACACCGCCACCTGATCCTGAAAAACCGCCTGCTGAGCCAGGAGTTGGAGAAAAAATACGGCTTCCCCGACATCGTGGGCGAATCCCGGGGCATGCAGGAGATCCTGGCCCTGGTGAAGCGGGTGGCCGCGTCCCGGGCCACGGTCCTGGTCACCGGCGAGAGCGGCACCGGCAAGGAGCTCATCGCCCGGGCCCTCCACCAGGTCAGCAACCGGGCCCAGAAGACCTTTATTTCGGTGAACTGCGCCGCCCTCACCGAAACCCTGCTGGAATCCGAGCTCTTCGGCCACGAGCGGGGCGCCTTCACCCACGCCGTGGCCATGCGCAAGGGCCGCTTCGAACTGGCCGACGGCGGCACCCTGTTTCTGGACGAAGTGGCGGAAATGTCCCCGGCCCTTCAGGTGAAGCTCCTCCGGGTCCTCCAGGAGATGGAGTTCGAACGGGTGGGCGGCGTCCGCACCATCAAGGTGGACGTGCGGCTGGTAGCCGCCTCCAACCGGGACCTGAAGGAGGAAGTGGAAGCCGGGCGCTTCCGGGAAGACCTCTTCTACCGCCTCAACGTGGTGCACCTGCACGTCCCGCCCCTGCGCCAGCGCCCCGAGGACGTGCCGCTGCTGGCCGCCCACTTCATCAAGAAGTACGCCGCCGAAAACATCCGGGGCAAGATCCGCCTCACCCCGGAAGCCTTGAAGACCCTGGTGCAATACCCCTGGCCGGGCAATGTCCGGGAACTGGAAAACGTCATGGAGCGGGCCGTCATCCTCTGCCACAACAACCTCATCACCCCCCAGGACCTGCCCAAGGAGCTGGCCCCCGCCGCGGAGGAGCCGCAGCTGGACATCGACCGCTTCATCCCGCTGCACACGCCGCTCCCCGAGGCCCTGGACCACATCGAGGAGCAGATGATCCGCCGGGCCCTGGAAAAAAGCGGCCAGGTTCAGGTCCGGGCCGCGGAGTTGCTCGGCATCACCAAGAGCCTGCTGCAATATAAGCTTAAAAAATACCGGCTGACTAACTGAGGCGGGGCTGATTAATAAAAGTATGTGAAGGAAACGTAGGGGCGGTTCGCGAACCGCCTCTGTCAAAGATATTCTGGTGGCACAGGCGTCTCGGCTGTGCGTTCACTCAACTACCGGAGGCCCCTTGAAACCCCAAGACTTTCCCGACGACATCCGCACCCACTTGATCCCGGAGCCCACCGGGGAAATGATCTACCGCTGTCTCGAATGCGGGGCGGAATACGGCATCACCGAGCTCCTCTACACCTGCCCCAAATGCCGGGGCTTGTTTCTCCTGGAAGATAAAAACGAGGCTCGCCTCAAGGAGCGCCCCGGGGTCTTCTGGCGCCGCCTCTTTGATCACCGCAAGATGCTCAACCTCCCGGCCCTCAAGGGCATTTTCCTCTTCTACGAGCTCATCGCGCCGGTGATTCCTTTGGCCGACATCATCTACCTGGGCGAGGGCCACACCCCCCAGGTGGCGGCCAACGACGAACTCGCGGGCGAAGTGGGGGCCGCCTTCTACTTCAAGAACGACGGCCAGAACCCCAGCGCCTCCTTCAAGGACCGGGGCATGGCCGCGGCCCTGAGCTACCTCAACTTCCTGGTGCGCCAACCCGGCGCCGGGCGCCTGCTGGCCATCTGCGCCTCCACCGGCGACACCTCCGCCTCCGCGGCCCTGTACGCCGCCTACCTGGGGGACAAGGTGGCCTCCGCGGTCCTCCTGCCCCACGGCAAGGTCACCCCCCAGCAGCTGGCCCAGCCCTTGGGCAGCGGCGCCCGGGTGTTGGAGATCCCCGGCGTCTTCGACGACTGCATGAAGGTGGTGGAGTCCCTGGCCGACAACTACCAGGTGGCCCTGCTGAACTCCAAGAACTCCTGGCGCATCCGGGGCCAGGAGTCCTATGCCTACGAAATCGCCCAGTGGTTCGATTACGACCTGGCCAAGAAAGCGGTCCTGGTGCCCATCGGCAATGCCGGCAACATCACCGCCATCATGCAGGGCTTCCTGCGGTTCCAGGATTTGGGCATCATCGACACCCTGCCCCGCATCGTGGGGGTCCAGTCCCGCCACGCCGACCCGGTCTTCCGCTATTACCTGGAGCCGGACCCGGCCAAGCGGGTCTTCGTGCCGGTGACGGTGACGCCGTCGGTGGCCCAGGCCGCCATGATCGGCAACCCCGTGTCCATGCCCCGGGTCATCCGGCTGGTGAACGAATACCACTGCCGGGCCGGCGCGGGCAGCGTCGCGGTGGTCCAGGTGAGCGAGCAGGAAATCATGGACTCCATGCTCCTGGCCAACCGCTGCGGCCACATCGCCTGCACCCAGGGGGGCGAGTCCCTGGCGGGCTTCCGGGCGGCGCTTAAGGCCGGTCTCATCCCTGAGGACGAAGTGGCGGTCCTGGACGCCACCGCCCACCACCTGAAATTCATCGGCTTTCAGCAGATGTACTTCGAGGATGCGTTTCCGCCGGAGTTTGAAGTCACCCCCAAGCCGGAGTACCAAAACCGGCCCCAACTCCTCACTCCGAAAACCGGAGACCCGGAGCAAAAAACCGCGGACCTGGCGGGCCAAATCGCCGCGCTGCTCAACCTGACGCCGAAGAAAGGGTAGAAAATTGCCGGGGCAGAAGCAGCCCGGCCTCAACTGCCACGGCCAATAAAATTAATTATCATGGTGGCACAGGCGTCTCGCCTGTGCTAAGAACATACTGAAGCTGGCTCACCGCAATACGGTTTCATCATCATATTCGGCCCCCATATCTTCCCTCCCCCTTGATGGGGGAGGGCCAGGGTGGGGGTGAAACACAAGGAAGCTCATGACCTCGGAAGGCAAGAAGTCGGCACACGAGCCCCCTGCCACCCCCCTGGCCGACGGCTACTGTTTCGTCTGCGGCAAAGACAACCCCCGGGGCTTCAAGATCAAGGTGCGCTACCTGGAGGAGCAGCAAACCGCGGAAACCGAGCTTTCCCTGGCCAAGGAATTCCAGGGCTGGGCCGACGTCATCCACGGCGGCATCCTGGCCACCCTGCTGGATGAACTGATGGCCCACGCGGTGTGGCACTTCGCCGGGCCGGGGCTCACCTTGGGCCTGGAGGTCCGCTTTCACCAACCCCTGAAACCCGGCGAGCCCGTCCTGGTCCGGGGGGTCCTCCACACCCCCAACGGCAGCCGCCGCCTGGCCGAAGGGGAAATCATCCGCCTGGCAGACGGCGCCCGCATCGCCTCGGGCAAGAGCCGGTTCCTGCTCCTGCCGGCCCAGGAACAAACCTGAGAACCTTCTGTCTTCGGCCCCTAAGGCCTGAATGCAGCGTCGGGGCACGGCGTGCCGTGCCCCTGCATTTTGAAAATCAGGCTTTTAAAATCAGGACGGGTCCGGGATTAAAAATGCTTCGCCTAAGCCTTTTAATGGTGGGAAAAACCAGGGAAGGGTTCATCCAGGATGGGGTGGATTTTTATGCCCGCCGCCTGAAGCCCCATCTGAAATTGGACCTGATAACCGTTCGAGAGGAAAAAGAAAATCCCGGCCTGACCCCCGAAATCATCAAGATCCGGGAGGCGGCCCGCTTACAGGACCAAATTCCGCCCAAATCCCACTTGGTGGCCCTGGACCCCGCGGGCAAAGAATTTACCACCGAAGAGTTTACCGACTGGCTTACCCGGCGGGAGTTGGCCGCCCGGCCCCTGGCCTTCCTCCTCGGCGGGCATTGGGGCCTGTCCGACGGAGTCATCGCCCAGGCCGACGAACGATTGGCCCTCTCCCGCCTCACCCTGACTCACGAGTTGGCCCGCCTGGTCTTGCTGGAGCAGCTTTTCCGGGCCATGACCATCAAGGCCGGCCACCCGTACCACGTTTAGTCCTGTAGGGGCGAACCGAAGCGTCCGACCTAACCTGGGACGGCACCTCTGGGTGTGCCCCACAGGCCCTACCCCGCCCACCGGACAAACTTCTCCAACGGCTCCCGGTCGGTGCGGAAGGCGTTGACCGGGGCCTTAGGATCGGGGTAGCCCAGGGCAATGCCCACCACAATCTTGTGTTCCCGGTTGAGCTGAAGGTGTTGGCGGATGATGTCCGGATACAGGGCCACCTGGGCTTCAATGCAGGTCCCCAGCCCCAGGCCGTGGGCCGCCAGGCAGAGGCCGTGGGTGACGGCCCCCAGGTCGAACATGGTGTAAGGTTCGGTGAGTTCGGCATTGAACAGCACATAAATGAGCGCCGGCGCCCCGAAGGCCCGGGTCATGTTCACCATGTGGGCATAGCGGCTCTCCCGGTCCTCCCGTTCGATCCCCATGGTCCCGAACAGGCCCGCGGCGCAGGCCGTATAGCGCTGCTTGTAGACGTCGGGGAAAACTCCCGGCATGGTCACGTCGGGATTGGGGGGCACTTTGCGCTCATAGGTCGCGGCCAGCTCCGCCGTCAGATTTTTCAGCCGCTCCCCGTCCACCACCATCATCTCCCAGGGCTGGGTGTTTCCCCAGGAGGGGGACCAGCGCGCAGTTTCCAAAACCCGAATGATCAGGTCCCGGGGCACCGGGTCCGGCTTAAAGGCCCGGATGCTTTTCCTGGTTCTCAAGGCTTCCAGCAGTTCCATAATCCGACCTCCGAGATTTATTCCGGCATGGAAGGATGACACCCTTGTTTCTACAATTCTCCTGGGATATTAATTAGGATGCGCGGCTGCGCCTGTCAATCAATTTTGATTTATTCCGGGCGGTTGTTGGCTGCTGGCTGCCCCGGGCCAGGCCCTCGGGGTTCTGGCCACTGATCCCCATGCTTGCTGCGGAGGAAACATGGCCTCTGGATGGCATCTGGTCGCCTTTCCCTTGATCCTGCCCTGGCGGGAAGAATTTTGGACCTTGCCCCTCTATTTCCCGGACTTGAAAGTGGGGGTCATCCCGGGTTGGCCGCCCCAGCTGCCCTATAGAGGGATGCCGCTGCCTCCGGAGGCGGAGCCTCATCCCACGGAACTCAAGCATTACAAACCCGGCGACCTGCGCCAGTGGCAGGCCTTCCGGGACTTTCAGCAGGAGCAGGGAGAAGAGGGGGATTTGCTGCGGGAAATTCGGCATTACGGAGAAGATGCCGCTCCGGAGGCGGGGTTGGCTGCCGATGTCTGGTCCCTGGCCTGGCAACTGGAAAAGATGCAGGCGGACCAGGACGTTCAGATGCTGCTGGTGGACAAAGGCCAGGACTGGTTGAAGGATATCCTCAGGCCCGAGCCCTGGGAGGAAACATCCTCCTTCGGCGTGGTACCCGGGGTGGGGGAAATGGTGGACCCGGAACTGGCGAAGCTGCGCTACCAGCTCTGGCTCCGGGTCATGGCCCCGCAACTGGAGGAACCCTGGGTCCCGCTCCTCCTGGGGCGCACTTCCCGCTCCCTTTTCCTGACGCTCAAAGGGTGGCCCCAGTGGACGGGCCTCGTGAAGGCCCAGGTGCCGCTGCCCGGCTTACAAAGCGGCTCCGAATGGCTCAAGGTTGTGGGGGCGGCCGGCGCTCCTGCCTGGCAGCCGCAGTTCCAGAGCCTGCTCGCCGCGGTGTTGGCTGCGGCCGTCGATAAGGGGGACCTGGAGGAAGCAGCCCAAAAGCTGCGGCAATTCATGGAAGATGAGGTGGTGAGTTCCTGGCCTTTTCCCGCAGTCAGGAACTGGGACCTGGAAATCTGGGCCCCGGATCATTCGCCGCCGGAAGAAGGTCCCATCCTCTGTTGGGCCGGCGCCGGGTCGGGAATCCTGCCGGGATAACCACCACCGTTTCCGGTTTTCGGTAGCCCCGGGCTCTAGCCCCCGCCCGCACCGGCAAGACGGCCCTACTCCTCGGGTTCAGGCAGGGATTTTAACGGGTGGGAGGGGATGACCTTGGCCGCGGCGATTTCCCGCAGGGCCATGACGATTTCTTTGTTGTCCCCTTTAACCAGGACCGGCGCCCCGTGATAGATCTGGCGCACCCGCTTGGCCGTCAGGTGCACCAATCCGAAGCGGGTGGGGACCTGCTCCAGGCAGTCTTCGATGGTAACTCTGGCCATTGGCTAGTTCTCCGATAACCGGGTTCAGGCAGGCTTCGCCTGTTTGCTCATCTTATCTTTTTTACTTTCCCCTGTCAAAGGCCGGGAGTCCGGGAATCCTTTCCGTCTGTCCTTACCCTTAACCCGGTTTCCGGGGGGATAGGAGGTTCTCCAGTTCCGCCAGGAGCTGGGTCACCAAGACCGCCAGATTGACGCATTTCTTCCCGCCCAGGCAATCATCTGCGTCCTGCTTCTCCAGATAGCCCCCCAGCTCTTCGCCCCCTTTGCTGAACTTCAAGGCGTACTTCCCGGCGTCCCCGTCAAAGGTGACCTGAAGATTGTAGCCTTGTGCCAGGATTTCGGGGTGCAGCTCCAGGATTTTGTCTTTGAGGCCAACAAGAGTGAAACCCATCGCGGTTTCCCCGCTCAGGTAGAAATTGGTCCGGTCAGTCCCGGGTCGTGTACTCCCGGCTCAGGCTTTGTCCGGATTAAGCTAAAAATAGGAAGTTTTCCGCGGGCTGCAAGTGAGAATGCTTGATTTTTTCCGCCCGCCTTTTTCCCCGGCCAGGCGGACGAATTCCAGTTGATCGCCCTCTTTTAGAAGATAGGAGGCCGCCACGTCCCGGCCGTTGACCAGGGCCAGGGCCCGGGGGTCGATGTTCAGGGGCTCCTTCAAGGCCTGGCGCACTTCGCCCACCGATTTGCCGGCGATGCCGGCTTCCAGGCTGTGGACTCCGTAGCTGACCTTGACCAGGCCGCGCCGGGACTGGGGAACCCCTTTCAACCGGGTCAGATCTTTCAGCTTGGCGTTCATTCGACTCCGTCAGGCTTTGCCTTCAGTTGCCGCCGCTCCCGGCCCCCTGGGGGGCGCAGCTTGAAAAGCAGCTCTCTAAACTCTTCCGGCGTATAAACATGGCCGCATCCCGGGCAGCCCAGCTCCACCCCCTCTCAGGTGGGCCGGATGGCGATTTTCCCATCAAGGCAGTAAAAACACCTCATCGTCATTAAAAATAGCGGGAGAGTTTCGGCAGGGTCTGGTCCACCTGGCGGCATTCCCGCAGCAGGGCGTTGATATAAAGCCAGGCGAAGCTCAGGAGGAATTCCGGCCCGTACTTCCCGGCCCCCCCACTGTCAAAAGCGAGTTCGCTCCCCGCCGGGCCCCGCCGGAAGCGGAAGGAGAGGTCGCCCAAAATGGGCCAAACCACCTCCCAGCCCCGGCCTCCCCCGGTGAAAACCCCGCAGTCCAGGCGCCGCACCGCCACTTCCGCCACCTCCGGGGACAGGACCTCCAGGATTTCCTCCCGGGCCCCCAGAGAGACGTCCTTCATGGGGCCGGCGTCCTGGGGGGCGAAATCGGCAAGCAGCAGCCACTCCGGCCCGGGCCCCCGGTTTTCCAGGGAAAACTGCCCCCGGCCATAGCGGGCCAGCAGCGCCACGTAGTCCCAGGCGAAGACGTAGGCGTCCTCGGTGGGAACCGCCAGACTCTTGCGGGCAAAAAAGACCCGGAGATCGGTGCCGAATTCCGGGTCGTCGTCCAGGAGCAGGTAAATCTCCAGGGGCCGGAAGGGCTTAATCCGCATGGCCCAAAGGATGGAGGCGTAAGGCCGCCCCGGCAGGAGTTCGCCCCGGAACAGCGGGGCAAGGTCCTCCGGGTCCAGCCCGGTGAGGCCCGCCAGGTCCTGGCGGTACTTTTTGCGGACGTATTGGCGCACCTGGGCTTCCCAGCCGCTCCCGGCCTCGAAATGGCCCAGAGTCACCAGATCATAGGGGAAATCCCGAGAGGCCGCAGTGGCGCTCAGCTCTTCTTCGCCTCCACCCGCTGGTTGAACTTCTCTACATTGATTATAAACCGCTCATGGACGGCCTCGCCAATCTTTTCTTTTTCGTCGAAGCCTTCCACCTGGAAGGTGATTTTCCGGCCCTCCACCGCCGTGACCTCGGTGACGGCCCGCACCTCCATGCCTAAGGGAGTGGGGGCGGTGTGTTTCAGGTTCATGGAGATGCCCACAGACTGCTCGCCCGGGGCCAGGTGCGGGGCCATGAGCGCGGCGCTCACCCCTTCGAACAGGCCCCCCAGAAACGGGGTGCCGAAGACGTCGGGAACGCCGTGGAAAAACTTCTGGGCGGAATGCTCCGGACCCGTCTTCAGCCGCATCTCGTTCTTCATTCCCACCGTAATGGCCATAAAACCTCCTTCTTTAGTAGCCGCTTTCAGGTAAAGGTTACCAGTTCGCTGACCGATTACTGGCTACTGACTACTGTTTCTAAACCGCCAGGGGGTCCATTTTGATGGGGCCCAGGCTTTCCCCCTGGGCCAGGCGGCGGCCCAGGTCCCGGGCCCGCTCCAGGACCTCGGACTGGGCCTCGATGGCGCCCTTTTCGTCCGCCCCCCGCACCAGGATTTCCGCGGCGTAGCGGACGTTAATGGCATCGAAGAAATATTTGGCCGTCAAGCGCACCCCCACGAACAACAGCCGCCCCCTGGTGGCCCCCACGGCCAGGAGCACGCCCTGACGGTGGCCCCCGGGGAAGTCCTTTTTCAAATGATAACGCCGGGCCCAGAGGGCCTGGGTGCGGTCAATCATGGCCTTGGCCTGGGCCGAGACATTATAGAAAAAGACGGGGCTGGACAAAACCACCACGTCGGCGTGCAAAAGCTTATCGTACAGTTCCCGCATGTCGTCCTTGATAGGACAGGTGCCGTCCTTGAAACAATGGTATATTTCCAGGCAGGGGGAAATTTTCAGTTCCCGCAGGCGGACTTCCTCCACCTCCGCCCCCGCGGCCGCCGCCCCCTGGAGGAAGGCCCGCAGGAGGATCTCGGAGTTGCCGCCCCTCCGGGGGGTGCCCACAATGCCCAGAATTTTCATGGTCTTCTCCTCGAAGTGATTAGTAAGAATATGGAAACTGCGGGGCCCCTGTCAAGGAGGATAGTTTTAGTTTCCGTTTTATCGTTTTCATTTGTAAGGTGGTAGTAAGTCCTGTTCGGTTAATCCAGGATAATGAAATAAATTTGTCATGCAAGTAAATGTGGACCAGCCGCCCCCGGCAGTTTTGCCGCAAGCTGGAAAGCCTGCGTCCCTAACTCTTTCATACCTATGGCTGCCAAAGACTCATGCACCGGTTGTTAGCACCTATTGGCTGAGAATGTCATGGAACTGGTAGTCCAGGTTCAGGATAGCCCGGCCTTGTCCGCCGCCCTGGAAGCAGGTGCGGCGACGGTGGCCGTGCGCCTGCCCCGGGTCCCGGACCCGGACTGGTGGGCCGAGGCCGCGGCCTGGCAGCGGCAGGCCCGCCAGGCCGGTGCCCGTTTTCACCTGGTTTGGGACATCCTGGTGCGGGAGCCCGAGCTTTCTCGAGCCTCGGAGACCCTGGCTGCCGCCGCCGGGACGCAGCCCGACGCCCTGGTGCTGCGGGACGTGGGCCTGGCCCGAGAAGCCCGGCGTCGCTTCCCCGCCCTCCCCCTTCATGCGGCCGGAAGTTTGGGGCTCCTGAACTCCCCGGCCCTGCGCCTGGCCGCGGACCTGGGGTTCAGCCGGGCGGTGCTGGAAGCCCCCATAACCCTCAAGGACCTGGCCCTGCTCCGGCGTCAGAGTTCGCTGCCCCTGGAAGTGGTCCTGCCGCCTTGGCGTCGCGGTTACTCCCATCTTTGTCTGGCGGAGGACTACCTGGAAAATGATTGCGCCTGGTGTGGCGGCTCTCTGGAGCAGTGGAACCTTGCCGACGTCCTGATGGAGTCCCTGGAGTTCTTGGCCGGGCTCTGTCAGCTGGGGGTGGAGGCTGTGCGACTAAAGGCTGAGAGGTTGGCAGTCCAAACCCTCCTCCGGGTGCTGCCGCTCTATCAATCGGTTTGGGAAGCGCCGGCCGCGGAGCGGCCCCGGGTTCTGGCCGCAGCCCGGCAGCTGCTGGCGGCTTTCGGCCCCTCTTTAAAATCCGCCCAGGCGAAGGCCGATGCCATCCCGGGCGAGGCCCCGCCTAAAAAATCCTCCAGGGTGAGGCCCTCCCCGCCGAAGCCCCTGCCCGAAGTCCTGCGCCGGGTCCTCTGGCTGGAGGCCCGGGGTTACCCCGAAGCGGCGGCCCTGGCCAAAAGCTGGCGGGAGCCCCTCTTGATCCAGCTTACCCCGGAAAATTACGCCGCTTTCCTGCCGGAGCACCGCCGCTGGCAGCCCCGGCGCATCATCTGGCGGCTGCCCCCGGTCCTTAAGGAATCGGAACTCTCGTTTTACCAGAAGGCCATGGAAACCCTGAGCCAGGGAGGCTGCCGCCGCCTGGTGGCGGGAGATTGGGGCGCCGTGGCTCTGGCCCGGGCCGCGGGAGCGGAAGTGTACGGCGACCAGACTTTGGGAATCAGAAACACCTGGGCCCTGGAGGCCGCCCGGCGCCTGGGGGTCACCCGGGTCTGCCTCCCCCCCGGCCAACCCGGCGGCTGGCAATCCTGGCTAACCGCCTCGCCCCCGGGGGCCTTCTGGGCCTATCTCTACCAGACGCCGGCCCTGGCGGTCTGCCCCCGGGCCGCGGCTCGGCCCCCGGCGCCCCCGGGGTGGCGCTGGGTGGCCGAGGGCGACTATGCCTGCCTCTGCCGGGAATCCCCGGAACACCTGGAAGACGCCGGGATCCGGCTACTCCGCCAGGGTGTGGCTCCCCTGGTGGTGGCCCTTCCCCGGAGTGGCCTGCCCTGGGGCCGGCCGCCGGTGCTGGAATACCCCCGGGCCCCCCGGCGCCGCCCCGGCCCGTAATAAGCCGAAAAATTCTGGGACATCCGCCGCTCGTAACTGCTCACTCTTTGAATTGCTTCCCCGGGGGTCTTTTGATATATTTCTGAATGAGAAGAGGTGCCTATCCTCAGTTAAAGGAGCGTGTTAATGGCTGACAAGTCGTTTTCCGGTCTCCGTTTGACCTGTAGAACGCTGTTGCTGGTGGTCTGCATCCTGGCCCTGGCGGCCACCGGCTGGGCCGCCAGCAAGCCGGCCCCGGACTTTACCCTGAAGGATGTGCTGGAGGGCAAGGATTTTTCTTTGAGCCAATTCAAGGGCAAAGTGGTGCTGATCAACTTCTTCACCTTTTTCTGCGGCCCCTGCCGGGAGGAGATGCCGGACCTGAACAAAATCAATAATGAAATGAAAGGCCAGGGTCTCCAGACCCTGGGCATCGCCCTGAGCTCCGACCCCACCCAGATCCGCTTTCTGGTAAAGCAGTTGGGCCTGGAATACCCGGTGCTGAACGGCAACGACAAAGTGAGCGAAGCCTACGGCAACGTGGCGGTGGTGCCCACCACCTTCATCATCGACAAGTCGGGAAACATCGCCCACAAGATTGAAGGGACCCGGAAGAAGGAAGAATTCGTCAAGCTAATCAAGGGCCTGATGTAATGAGGCCTAGGGGCCGGGGGATGTCCGACCTCCCTGGCCCCGGCTAAAACGATTTTGAGAGGAAACGCCCTTGGGCTCTTTTAAAGAGCTGCCGCAATGGGCTCAAGAATTTGCCGACCATCTGGCCGGGGGGGAGACTGCCCTGTTCATCCTCCACGGCCAGGTTTTTGATTACGCCCGGGTCAACGGCGATTACCTGCCTTTCCGCGTGTTCCTGGCTAACTGGCTGGGCCAGGAGCGTCACGTGGCTTTCTACAACCTGGGGTTGGGATTGGAGTTCGGGGACGGAGAGGTGGAATACGCCTTTCGCCAGGCCCTGGAACCCCGACTGCCCGCCAATCCCGAGGAGGACGATGTCTCCCGGGTCCGGGCCCGGGCCCTGAAGGCCCTGGGCCAGCAGCCCTCCCCCCAACCCCTCCCCCAGAGTCCCCGGGAAGTGCTGCAACTCTCGGAACGGGTCATGACCGGGTCCTGTCAGAACCTGGGGCTGCGCAAACCCCTGGCCCTGATCCTGGAGTACGCCGAAACCATCGCCCCGGCGGTGGACCTGGGCTCCATGAACGAGCCCGACCGGGCCTCCCTGGTCACCCTCCTGCGCTGGGCCCATCAACGGGAGCTCGTCGAGCCGGGCCACGTGGTGGTCCTGACCACCGGCAATCTGGCGGACCTGAACCACAATCTCCTGCTCAGCCGCCACGGGGCCCAAATCATCGAGGTGCCGGCGCCCACCCGGGACGACCGCCGGGCCTTCATCAACCATCTCCTGGCCCAGGGGCAGTACGGTCTGGAGCTCTCTTCCGAGGAGCTGGCCAATCTTGCCGCGGGGTTAAGCCTCCAGGTGGTGCAGACCCTGCTGCGACTGAGCCGGAGAGCGCCCCTCACCATGGAGATGGTGCGCCGCAAAAAGAAAGAACTCCTGCGCCGGGAGCTGGTGGGACTGGTGGAAGTGCTGGAGCCCCGCTTCGGGCTGGATGAAATCGGCGGCCTCGCGCCCATCAAAGACTATTTCGCCCAGATCGTCCGGGCCATTCAGGCCGCGGACCACAAGCTGGTCCCCCGGGGCATCACGATGATGGGGCCGCCGGGGGTGGGCAAAACCGCCCTGGCCGAAGCCCTGGCCCGGGATGCGGGCTTCAACTTCGTCAAGCTCCTGAATCCCCGGACCAAGTGGGTGGGAGAGAGTGAACGCAACTTCTTCAAAACCCTGCAAACCCTGAGGGGCCTCACCCCGGTGGTGGTGGTGGAAGATGAGGCCGACCAGAGCGAGCACGGCCGGGACGAGTACTCCGGGGACACCGGCGTGAGCAACCGGCTAAGGCAGATGCGCTTCGAGTTCATGGGTGATCCGGCCATCCAGGGGAAGGTGCTCTGGATCAGGATCACCAACCGGCCGGACCGGCTGGACCAGGCGGACCTCCGCTCCGGCCGTTCCAGCGAGCGCATCCCTTTCTTCATGCCCGATTTCGACGAGAAATGCCACATCTTCCAGGTGGTGGCTCGGCGCAGCCACATCCCCTGTGATTTTGCCGACTTTCATGAAATCGCCCACTACCTGGACCATCGGCATCCCGAGATGATCACCGGCGGCGACATCGAGGAACTGGTCTTCCGGGCCTACCGTCAGGCCCGACAGGCCGGCCGGGAGCAGGTGGCGCCCGAGGACTTCCGCCGGGTCATTGACGATTTCCTGCCGCCTCACCAGATGGAGGTCCTGCGCCATATGGAGCGCCTGGCCCTGAACCAATGCTCCTCCCGCCGCTTTGTGCCGGAGCGGGTCTGGGCCTGGGCCGCCCGGGCGGAGGAGGAGCAATAGCGCCTGTATAGTTCCCCCCTTTTATAAAAGGGGGGGTAGGGGGGATTAAATAGCCTCTTAATAATCCCCCTAAATCCCCCTTTAAGAGGGGGGATTTAAACTAACCCCTCCCGTGTAAGGAAACCCCACCATCCGAGACAAGATCGTCATTGAAGGGGAAGAGATCATCCTCCTGGAGGACCTGGGAGAAGGCCAAACCCGGGTGGCCCGGCGGGCGCCCCTGAACGCCGTGCTGCGCTACGTCTGTCGGGTCATGCCCCCGCCGCTCCCCGTCCTGCCTCCCGGCGCCCGCTGGCTGTGCCGCAGGAAAGACCTGCTCTTCCTGGTCGTGGAGCATCCCCCCCAGTGCCGCACCCTGAGGGTCAGCGCCGGCAAGAAGGGGGAGGACGACTATCAGGCCTACCGCCTGGCCTTCCCATACATCGTTTACGCCCTCACTTTTTATCGGGACGACTTCGAGGAAATGAAGATGTTCTTTCGGTCGCGCCCCCTGGCCTCGCCGGAAGACTCCCTCTATCACCCCAATCTGCCCAACGTCCGGGGGGAGCCCGGCCACTACGGCTCCCAGCGGGTGTGCCTGCGCTACCGCCCGGAGATGCTGGAGGGTGTCCCCCTGGCGGAGTCCGTCCCCGCCCTAATCGACTTTTTCTGGAGCACCGGCTTCAACCAGGACATCGCGGGCAGCGCCTTCGAACGGGCCCAAAAGCTGGACCCCCGGTTTGCCGGCTTCTCCGCCTGGGAGGCCGCCACCCGGGAGGACCCCCTTTTCCCCTTGGAAGTCCCTTGGGAACCCGCGGGGCGCACCCTACCCCAGCTTTGGCAGGAATGCTTGAAGCTCCATGGGGAAACCGACCAGCCCGTAAGCAGCGCCGAAGAACTGGCGGACATTCTTTACCGGTTGCCGGTGGGTTATTGAAGCCGGGCCTGCCGGATTTTTATCCCCCCTTGTGGCTGACCTTGCCCCTTGGACGGCATCTCCCACCCCAGTCCTCCCAGCCGGTTTCGCCGGTCAGGAATCCGGAAGCGAAATTCCCGCCTGAGCCAGGTCCCGTTAGCAAGGCAAGGCGGCTGAGGCCCCCCTTTTCCCCACCTTCACCTGCGCTTTGGTCTGAAAGGTGCAGGATACCGTGGAACCGGGAATGGAAAACTTCAGAGAAGCCAACATCATTTTTCTCACGGCGTGCAGCAGTTCTTCCGAGGTCTGAAGACAAATCTCCCCCATTATCTTCAGATAGACTCGGTCCCCCTTGCGACAGATAGATATTTCTGGTCCCATCAACATTTCTCCTTGTCACCTGATTTTGCCCTGGTAATACTCGGGGGTCCCGCGATAACGTCTGAACCTCTTGGGCCCAAGATTCTAATCAACCCATAACATATTGGTATTTAAGTACATTCGGGGTTTTCCTAAATTTTTCTGCCAGGCGGCTGAAAATGGGGTCGGGGAAAAGCTAACGCCGGAGTAAGGGAGGAATTAGGTCTGCCCGGCCCAGCCCGCCGGCCGCACCTGACCGAAGCTCCTACCATTTCACCGTCAAGCAGGCATTCAAATGGAAGGGCAAACCTGGAGTTCGCCAGAAATTTAGGGTGAATAACAGATTCGGCCCGGCGGAAAAAATTTAGGTCGAAGAGCGAATTGGTTTCAGTTTTCCAGGGAGGTCAAACCCTGGCGGATGGCGTACTTGGTGAGCTCGGCCACGCTGTGGATGCCCAGCTTGTTCATCAACTGTTTGCGGTGGGCTTCCACCGTCTTCACGCTAACACAGAGGTGATCGGCAATGCTGTTGGTGTTCTTGCCTTCGGCCATGAGCTGCAGCACTTCCCGTTCCCGGGTGGTCAGGATTGAAAAGGCCGAGGAATTGTTATCCGACCAGGTGTTGGCAAAGTCTTTGATCAGGATGTCCGAAATTCCGGGGCTCAGGTAGGTTTTCTGCCGCGTCACCGTGCGGATCGCCTTCACCAACTCCTCCAGGGCGCAATCCTTCAAGAGATAGCCCGAAGCCCCGGATTTCAGCATGTTCAGCACGAACAGGCTGTCGGAATGCATGGACAGGGCGATAACCTTGACCCCGGGATTATCCGCCAGTATCTGCCGGGTGGCCTCGATCCCGTTCAGGTCGGGCATGGAGATGTCCATGATCACCACCTCGGGGGCAAGGTCCCGGACCAGGCGCAACGTGGTGCGCCCGTTGTCCGCCTCCCCCACTATTTTCATATCAGGCTCCGCAGCCAGCAGGGTGCGTAGCCCCTGGCGGACGATCTGATGATCATCTGCCAAAATAATCTTGATCGTCATGGCCTTGCTCTCCAAACAGATTATTGGCCCCGGGTGGCGGGACGCCGGAGATTGGCAACGAGGGCGCAATTCCCGGCACCACTACCCTAAATTATTCTCCAGGATTTTCACTCGGGGGAAACCCCAATTTCCAGGTCAAAAATCCTGAAATAGGGGAAGGAAACTTCTTACGGGGGAGTAAGGAAAAGCCGGCCAAATCCCGATTTTTAGTCCTCCAAGGAGGTCAAACCCTGCCGGATGGCATATTTGGTGAGTTCCGCCACGCTGTGAATCCCCGACTTGTTCATGATCTGCTTGCGGTGGGCTTCCACGGTCTTGACGCTGACGCACAGGCATTCGGCGATCTGGTTGGTGGTCTTGCCCTCGGCCATGAGCTGCAGCACTTCCCGCTCCCGGGCCGTCAACAGGTTGAACGCCGAAGCGCTGGGCTCCGACCAGCTGCACACAAAGTCCTTCACCACGATATCGGAGACCCCCGGACTGAGGTAGGTCTTGTTCGCTACCACGGTGCGAATGGCTTTCACCAGTTCCTCCAGGGCGCAGTCCTTGAGCAGGTAGCCCGAAGCCCCGGCCTTCAGCATGTTCATGATGAACAGGCTGTCAGAATGCATGGAGAGCGCAATCACCTTGAGGCGCGGGTTTTCCACCAAAATCTGGCGGGTGGCTTCAATGCCGTTCAAGTCCGGCATGGAGATGTCCATGATAATGACCTGGGGGGCTAAATCCCGGGCCAGCCTCAGGACGTCCCGGCCATTGTCCGCTTCCGCCAGGACCTTCATGTCGGGCTCCGCTTCCAGCAGGCTCCGGAGACCGTGGCGAACAATCTGATGGTCGTCTGCCAAAATAATCTTGATCATGTTTCTATCCCCTCAAGACCTGACGGTCGCGTTTCAGTGGCACCATCAGGGTTACCCTGGTTCCCTGAAGGTCCGATGACTCCACCTCCAGGCGCCCCCCCAGGTAGTGGAGGCGCTCCCGGATGCTGAACAGGCCAAATCCGCCGTTGCTGCTGATTGTCTGGTAGTGGGGGCCGGCAAAACCCACCCCATCGTCCTCCACCCTGATGTTAACCTCTTCCCCGTTTCGGGCGATGATCACCCTGGCATGCCGGGCCTGGGCATGTTTCACCACGTTCATCATCAGCTCCCGCACAAATCTGAAGACCAGCACCTTCATCTCATCGTCCATGGGGATGGGTTTCATGTCTTTCTGGACATCCACCAGGATGCCATGCTGGGACCGCACGTACTTGGCGAACCATTCCACCGCGGACTCGAAGCCCAATTCGTACAAAATGGGTAAAGAAAGCTCGAAGGTCAGCGACCTGGTGTCCTGGATCATCTTTTCGATGAGCTCCCGGACTTCACTCAATGGTCGGGCCAGGACCTCGGAGGTTAAGGATTTCTGCAGGACTCCCAGCTTGATCTTGGAGATGGCCAGGGCCTGGCCGATGTGGTCATGGAGATCGGTGGCCAGGCGGCGGCGTTCCCGTTCTTCCGTCAATGACAGTTCCGAAGCCAAAGATTGCAGCTTGACCTGATAGGTGCGAATCTCTTCCTCGGCCAGCTTGCGCTGGGTGATGTCCTCCGTCATCACGATGGTGTACTGGGGCTCCCCGGCCGGCCCCCGCAGCAGGGATACCGTCACCTGACCCCAAACCACCCGGCCGTCCTTGCGGATGTAGCGTTTCTCCCGGGTGTAGGAATCCCGTTTCCCTTCCATCAATTCAATATACAACCTCTTGCTGGTGGTGAGATCCTTGGGGTGAGTGTATTCCTTGTAGGAAAGCTGCTGGAGCTCCTCCTTATCATACCCCAGCATCTTTTGAAGAGCGGGGTTGCTGTCCAGCATTTTGCCCTGCATGTCCATCAAGGCCATGCCAACGGCCGCCTCCTCAAACACCTTGCGGAACCGCTTCTCGGTTTCCCTGAGCGCCGTGATGTCGCTGAACATGGCAAAAGCGCCGGCGTACTGGCCGTTTTCCATCAAGGGCACCGAACTCATGATCACCGTGGCCAACCCCAGATTGGTGCTGATGACTTCCAGTTCTTGTTGGGCCACCTGGTTTTTGCGGTTCCGGGCCAGGACATTTTCCAGCAATTCCCGGTTGTATTGGTCGAACAGGTCATAAATACTGGTATTTTCCAGTCGTTCCTGGCCGGTGATCTCCAGCATCCGGCGGTTGGCGAACTTGATGACGCCCTTGTCGTCGATGATCCAGATGCCTTCCTGGGCATTCTCCACCAGTTCTCTGTATTTGCGCTCCGAGAGCTCCAATTTCCGGTACAGGATGGCGTTTTCCAGTGCGATGGCGATCTGGTTGGCAAAACTGACGATAAATTCCCGGTCGCCATCGCTGATCATCGCCCCCGGTTGCACCCGGTCGGCCAACAGCACTCCGATGACCTTCCCACGAACGGTGAGAGGCGCCAGAATGAAGGCCTTCGGTTTGAAGTGTTGCACCAGGGGGTTGTTCATGTTCAGCTTGCTGCGGGAGACATCCTGGATCACCACCGGAATGCCGGTCATGGCCACCCGGGCGATGACGTTGTCCACCTTGGACATGGGGATCCGGTAATTCCTGACCTGGTCAAAGAGCTCGCTTTCCACCCCCACCGCATAACAGAGTTCCAGCATCCCGGTCTGCTCGTCCAGCAGCAAAATGCCGGCCCGGTCCAGTTTGGCGGAGTTGGTGAGCAACCTCAGGGTCACCTGCAACAGCTTTTCCAGATTGAGCACCGAGAGGGCTGCGGTGCTGGTCTCCTGGAGACAGATGAGCTGGTCGATTTTTTCCTTTAGTTGAATATTCAACCGGTGGATTTCGTCGAACTTCTTTTTGAGCAGCTCCTTGTCCCGCTCCAGCTCTTCAATGGTGTAATTCAGCGCCCGCCAGGGAACCAAAAACTTAAGCAGCGTCTCTTTCACCGAAAACCGCCGCTGCCACTTCAAGTGATATTCGCAGTATTCATCACCCCGGAAATAGCATTTTGTTTCTTCCAGGATGGCCGGGGGCAAGTTCCAGATGGTGGGGATGCCGGTATAGATCCCCTGGTTGAACATGCAGAAATCCTGGTTGGCGGGAATGTTTTTAAACCAGTGGAGACGGACGATGGCGGTGTCCTTTCTGGTTTCCACCAGTTCAACGGTTTTGTTGCGGCTGAACTTGTCATTGATGGCCTGAACCCGTTTCAGGCTGCGGCGGGGGTTCTTGTAGGCGAACATGATGATCCGCTGGATGTAGCCCAGCTTCTTACGGGCCGCGGAATCAAACCCGATCTTGAGGGCGATACGGTCGTTTTTTGAAAGATACCTGGCGTTTTCAAACATCCGGGTGACCACATCGCTGGACACCCAGTTGTTAATTTCCATTAGGAATTCCTGGGGATTGGGCAGACTTTCGATTTCCGGTCCCAGGCCTTCAAAGAGCCCGTGAACCTCGTTGGGAAGATTTTCCTGAAAGTACTCGATGATGGCTCTGGTGTTAATGCAGCTGTGATGTTTTTCCATCTGCCCCGGAGCTCCGTCTATCTCATCCAATTCTTAAGGATTTGTCTATTAAGCTATTTTAACCCGCTGCGGAGCAAGTTCCCCGCTGTTGCCCTCTTTGCTTCCCTCGGAGACACAGCTGAAGGCGCCATGGAAAGACCTGCTAACCCGTATTGCCGATAATAATCAAAAAGTTATAAAAGTCAATAACAATAATAATTACCTTTCCTCTTTATTTACCCTGTCTTAAAACATTTTCTCCGCCCATGATACAACAGACTTTTATTTGCGGTCGCGCTCGGTGCTTTCCTTAATTCTCCACAACTTTTCCCCTAAATCCCCCTTGCTCTGTGGAAGGGAATCACCTGAATTTTCCCTGCCGGCTTCGCAGAATAATCACTCGCCTAAATCAGGCTCCTAAGGCCAAATACGAGGCCTTCCCCGATTGTTCCCTACTCCGTAGTCGGCTATCCCTTAAGGCGGAAGAATTCTGTCCTAGGGGTTCTCCACCTGAGGCGCAGGGTTTCGGACCTTCACAAACGGGATTTCCGAAGCCGAAAAACCGGGTTTGCCCTGATTGTGACCATGGTTACAGGCTAATATTTTAAAAGATTTTACTTAATTCACTGGAACACGTTAGGAGGTAGCCCATGTTTTTTCAAGTCTCACTACTTCAAGTTATCCAACTGTTGTTAATTGCTCGTTTTATTCCCTGGAATCACCACGGTCTACTCCTTTTTCCCCCATAGTTTTAGGAATTTCGGAAGCAAAAATTAGGATTTTCCCAATTTAAAACCAGGGAGGCCCTTATTGTCCCCCAGGTAAGACGGTAATATTGTTAAAGATTTTTTTATTATTTTTAAATACATAAGGAGGCTCGCCATGGCTACTAACCCCCAGGGAATGGTTGCTGACATTCGGACGTTCGGCGTTTCCGGCCAGGAAGCGCTCCCGCGCTCCCGCTTCCCAAGGCTCGGTTTTAGCAAGCTTTTCCGGCTCCCAAAACTGAGTCTTAGCAAGTTTCTTCAACTGCGGTTTAACGTCTTTTTATTCTGGTTGTTGCCCTTCGCCATCTCGCGGTGGTACATCGCCGCCCTGGGCAAGCTTTTTTACCTGGTGAACCGCAAGGAAAAAAGGTTGATTGAGGACACCATCAGCAAGGTCTTCCAGGGGCAGATCCCCTCCCGGTCTCTCCAGGGAAAGGTCAAGGCGGCTTTCCAGGG
>Ga0315268_10000903_pt1 | contig 34642 bp, 33 predicted proteins | sample C1_top_MG_FD_204535 | JGI IMG/M metagenome (GOLD analysis project Ga0315268, IMG submission 204535) | Sediment microbial communities from Yellowstone Lake, YNP, Wyoming, USA - C1_top | ecosystem: Environmental > Aquatic > Freshwater > Lake > Sediment | place: USA: Wyoming | collected 2017-08-01
TTTGAATCAGCCTGATGTGATATATGTAGAAGTATTCAAAGTGTATCAAGAAAATAAAACAAATTTTACACCGACGGATATTGAAAATATAAAAACAATTGTATCGATTACAAATAGTGTTACAGAGTTGAATGGAATTTTTTTGGATGCATTTACAAAAATTATGGAGGATGGAAAAATAGATATGAACGACTCGATACACTTCATGACATTTATGCACGAGGTTGTTCAATTATTTAATAATTATACTTCAAGTCAAAATTTCAAAATATCGCTGTCATCAGAATCCGTGTTACATTTTTTACACTTTATTATAAAAAGTATTTTAATATTAACACTGGATGATGAAGCAGAGCGTATTGCGATATTAATGTTGGATGCATCTATAAAATTGATACAAATTTCAGTATTACCGATTGCAAAGTGCAAGTGCAATCGCGGATGTTTTTCATTCAATTAATATTGAAAAAAATGGATTATGGTTTGGTTGAACTTATTTTTGAACTATTGAATAAAATGACAAATGATTTTTTTGAATTCCTTTTTCCATTATTTCTGCTGCTTCTGCCACTTGTGGTTCTGCCACTTGTGGTTCTGCCACTTGTGGTTCTGCCACTTGTGCTTGTGCCAACCGCGAGTCTGCCAGTTATGCTTTTGCCATTTATGATTCTATTAGTTGTGAGTCTGCCAGTTATGCTTCTATTGATTTTTGAACCATTCATAAGTACATTTTTCATTTCATGAGAAATAGCACTGTATTTATTGTTATTATTATTATGTGATACACAATTTTCATTTTTAAACTGATGTTCGCTGGGATGATAATTTATATATCTTGAATTAAATAACCTAAGATTATTGAAAATGCAATAATAATCATGTAAATTGGGTGAACGCAGGTGAGGATTGGTCGTTTCGAGGAAGAATTGAAATTTTTTACTTTTGAATAAAACTGTACTTACTCTTATATTTCTAAGAGGACTTAAATACTTATTAAAAATGTGAACAATTGACCATTTCCAGTATTCATATGAATGTCTTTTAGAATTGTACATGTCAATGTATTTATCAATACACAATTGTAGTATATATTCTGTTTTTTTTGAAGCAATAAAATGTGGGTTGAAATTTCGATTTCCTTTTGTGATGCATGTGACAAAATCTGAAGTTGGTATTAGATAATTATCTAATGGAATTAGCGGATTAATGTCTGCATCAACATATATTCCTCCATATTTATAAAGCACACACAGTCTCCAAAAATCAGATTTAATTGGACCATCTGGTATAAATTTAAATATATTATAATGTAATTCTGAATATTCAGTTAATAAAAATTTTTCGCACATGGAATCATCAAATAAATGTATTTCATAGTTTGGGTTTAATGTTTTCCATTTATGGTACGTCATCCTTAAACATTCAATATTTTTATGACAAATGAAAATTCTTTTTGGTATTTGCAATTGTATTTCATCATTAATAAGGTGCAGTGGTTCCGTTGCCGGTTCTGTTGCTGGTTCCGTTGCTGGTTCCGTTGCTGGTTCCGTTGCTGGTTCCGTTGCTGGTTCCGTTGCTGGTTCCGTTGCTGGTTCCGTTGCTGGTTTAATTTCAACAATAACAAGCTCGATGGACTCTTCTTCTCTTTCATTTATCTTCGAGTTAACGACGTCGGCGAACACCACAGTATCTTGATAATTAGATTTTTCAATTTCCATAACTATACTCTAAATTATAATATTAGTAATGTAATATTATAATTTACTAATCAAATCGAATTTTTAAAATATAACTTTATTTTTATCTGTTTATTTGTTGAAAATTTGAATTATTTTTTTTTTCAAAAAGTTCTCAACTGTATTTTCAACCATATTATTTGCTTCTTCACACTGTTTATTGCATTCATTTTCATCCATATTATTAATTATATTTAACTCGTCTTCAATATCACTAATCAAGTCTTCTATTTCCAACGTTGTTAAGGCTAAATCAACATCGTCAAATGCATTTTCAATTTCTTTTTCAATATTGCCAAAATCATTTACAACCATTTGTTCGCCCGGTAGGTCGTACTGGACAATTTGGAGGGTGGGATTTCCGTAATAAATCCGGCCCGATGGCTCTTTTAATTCTTCCCATCCAGGAGGGAGGAGGGGGGGGGCAGAGGGCTGCTGTGATTGATAAATAGGCTCATCAGGAGGCGCTGAAGCCTCGGGATAATAGGCATCATTGGCAAGGTAGAGAGGCATGACAGGGGAGGTATCATCATCATTCATGGGAGGCGCTGTAGCTGTAGCCATTTTTTCTTATTTCTTCTTATTAGTGTTTAGATGTGTAATTATGTTATATATATATTATTATGTAATAATATGAAAAAAATAACCAATTAAATTAAATATAAAATAAAATTAAATAATAAAATAATAATAATAATATATATACAAATAAATATAAAATACTTGATATGAGTTGCCCAAGTTCCGATTCTCCGATTAACATATCAACAACTGCAAATGTGCTAAGTTGTGAAATTTTTTGTGCGTACATGCATCAATATAAAGATAGCGCGTGCACGGTGACACAATTTCCCAACTATTTGAAATTAAGTTATGATGCGACAACGAGTCCTGCAGTAACATTTAATAAAGAAGGCTACAATGTGAGAGAAATAAATATATATGCACCGTCAATACACACGTACAATGGTTCAACCGCGGATGCAGAAATGTTGATTATACACGATGGTGCGGGAAAAAAATTAATTGTTTCGCTTCCACTAGTTCAATCAAGCAGTGTGGCAAACTCTGCAAAAATTTTAGACGAAATAATTACAAAATATTCATCAACGTTTGACAAAACAAAAACAAATGACAGTCAGCTTGTAAATGTTTCAAATTATAATTTGGAGAATTTTATACCGGGTGCGCCTTATTTTTTTTATATGGGAGGTGCACCATTCTCTCCGTGCGACGGACAGTATAGTTTTCTTGTGTTTGACAAGACGAAGAGTCCAGTTTCAATCAACAGCGCCACTCTTGCAAAACTTACAGGAATGATTGTTCCGAGTGGGATAACGTCGGTGTCTCGGTCAGACTATTACTATAATTCATCTGGACCCAATGTGAAACCGGGTTCCGGAAACAAGGATGAAATATACATTGAGTGTAATCCAACGGGGGAAGACGGAGAAATATTATACCAAACTCCGCCACCCACATTAATTCCGGATATGAGCGCGCTAAGCATGGATAATATTATGAAGAATCCTTATTTGAATGTAGTTGTTGGTATTGGTTTATCTTACATGGCATTAAAAATGGTTAGCAAAATATTATAAATTTTATATATCCTTTTAGCATTTATATTTTTATTTATATTTAATTTATATTAATATTTATATTAATATACATATAATACAAAGAATAGATAGATATATAGATGTCAATAGCAACTTTGAAAAGAAAAACATTTCGCGGCGGTAATCCGCGAGTAGACCCCATTTCCGGAGTGGGACACAATGGATTTTCGTTGAACGGGTGTCTCCGAAACATTGGCGGAGTGGGCAGGTTTCGGATGGTTAGCAACGTGACGCGCACACCGTTTAGAGGAAATAAGCCGGTAGGGTGGGGCGGATGCTGTGGAACATACCCACAATACATTGCAAATTCAGGGGAATGTTGCTCAAATAATTCCTCCATTGTTAAATTGTCAACCAAAAACACAAAGGGGATGCTTGATGAAAAATATTTAGGAATCCTTCACGGAGCTTATCCAAACACCTGGGTTAAAGACGATGACAACAGTTACAGAATCACCGACACGCAATCTCAATACATTGAATCTCTCAGCTGGAAATATGGGGCGTGTAAGTTTGAAGGAGACAAAAGTGCAAAAACCGACAACCTTGCCGATGCCGAAGTGTGCAAGTGCTTGCAAGGCAAATTTTATCATATTGGTGGCAAGAAATACATGTATTACAAACCAACCACCAAATTTGTTGGAGGATATACTACACAAGGACAGTACATAACAACAGGCGGCGTTGCAAAAAATAATTGTTTGCCCACTCCGCCATCTGCAAGGCCGTTTCCATACTCGTTATCTCACAACGGGTGTGATGTCAACTACAACACAATTGAAGAGGCGGCGGGACATGGTTATATCATCTAGTAGGTGGTGAAATAACTATAAAATATATATATATTGTAATAATTTTTACAATATATATAAATCAAACTTATAAAATGATTTAATGGTTTTTTATTTAAACTCTCACAGCATCGTGCGTATCGTTAAGAACCGGCTTGACTGTTCCATCATCGTCAATGTGTCCTTGAAACGGCGCCATTTTATGCACCATTTCTTCTTCGAGAGTTACAGGCAGTTCGTTAATATTGGAAAAATAATTGGTTTTCTGAATTTCGCTGGGTAAAAACAAACTCATCGCGGCGGTTCCTGTGCTCACACGGGAGCGCTGAACAAATATTATCATTGCTACAGCTCCAAGAGCGGCAACCGCCCACACACTAACAGATTTGCACAACAAAACAAATAACCCGATAACAACAATGTATCCTCCGACGGTGTCAACGTATGAAGCAAGATAATGCGGCGTTCTGATGTTGAATAAAATGTATATGACAAAAAGAACAAACAAAATCAACTCTGACCGTTTCTCTCTACGCGATAATGTTCTAAACATTTCCATATTTTCTGTATATCAATATTTTCCGTATATCATAATATTATATTTTAATTCTATGAAAAAATATATTTTTTACATTTCGTATATTTCAAATATTATAATAATAATATTTAAAATTGAATTTTATAAAAAATGTATAAACATGATGCATACACAGTTTCACAGTTTCACATTTTTGTATGCAAGAACAACAACAACCACAACAAAGAAATCCTGTAAACCCTATAAACCCTATAAACCCTATAAACCCTATAAACCCTATAAACCCTATAATAAAAAAAATAAAAGCATACTTGGGATATCAAGGTTACTCCATTTTTAAAGATACGCTTACAGTAGAAGAACAGCATGCGCTAAGAAAAGAATTGACGGTCGGCGCATATATTCCTAAATCGCCAATACAACCAACACCGTTTCCAATATACCGCGAATCGCCGTTGAAATTATATGTTCCTCGTTATTTCGGTTTGGAAAAATGGGCTGGAATTCAGGTTGAAAGTAAAATCACTCCAGGTCACGCAATATCTCTAAAATTTATGGGAGATTTGAGAGACTATCAGCAAGTGATTGTGGAAAAGTATTTGAAGGTGGCGCGCAACAATGGAATCGGAGGAGCAGCAATTGGAGGCGGCGGCTTATTGGACGTGGACCCGGGGAAAGGTAAAACTGTCATGGCATTAAAAATAGTCGAGTGTCTGGCGACCAAGACGCTGGTAGTCGTTCACAAAAGTTTCTTGTCGAACCAGTGGAAAGAGCGCATCGAGCAATTTTTACCGGGTGCGCGCGTTGGAATAATTCAGGGGCAGCTGATTGATATTGATAACAAGGATATTGTCATTGCAATGGTGCAGTCGCTGTCGATGAAGGAGTACCCGCAAAGCACGTTTGAATCATTCGGGCTAACTATTTTTGATGAGTGTCATCACATGGGGGCCGAAGTGTTTAGCCGCTGCATGATGAAGGTGTCAACAACCTATACTCTGGGACTTTCTGGCACCATGCAGCGCAAAGATGGACTGTCAAAAGTATTCAAAATGTTTCTGGGCGATGTTGTTCATAAAGAAAAGGCGGAATCGGACCATTGTGTGTTAGTCAAGGGAATAAATTACGTCGTCGACGATGATGAGTTTAACGAGGTTGAATATGACTACCGCGGAAATCCAAAATTCAGCACCATGATTTCAAAGCTGTGCAACTATAATCGTCGAAGCGAATTCATCGTGGAGGTTGTTACAAAAGAATTGCAACATAATGCAGACCAGCAGATTATGATTTTGGCGCATAACAAGTCGCTTATTCAGTATTTGTTTAAAGCAATTGAACATAGGAAAATTGCGACAGTTGGATATTATCTTGGCGGAATGAAGGAAGCCGATTTGAAGGCGAGCGAGTCGAAAAAAATTATTATAGCCACATACGCGATGGCGTCGGAGGGACTAGACATTAAAACGCTTACGACGCTGATTATGGCTACTCCGAAAACGGACGTGTGTCAGTCGGTGGGGCGAATTTTGAGAGTGAAACACACGACGCCGGTGGTGATTGACATTGTCGACGCGCACGATTTGTTTAAAAATCAGTGGCAAAAACGGAAAAGTTATTATAAAAAACAGAATTACAGGATAATTGTGACAGATAGCGGACTGTATCATAGCAACGAAACAAATGGGTGCTGGACAACGGCATATAATCCAAAAAAAATCAAAGGCGCGGCGGCGGCAGTTGTTGTTGAAACAGGTGTTAGCAGCGATGATGATGATGATGAAGAGGAGACTGGCGCTGTAACAAAATATAATTCAAATAGAAAACAACCGATACTTAGCGGCAAGTGTTTTCTATAAAGTAGGGAACCGTAGTTCCCCTATGACCCCTCCTTTCACATAGGGGGTTAAAGGGGGGTCGTAGGTTCTCCTTATCCTTATCCTTTGCAAGAGTCATACGCGGTGTGGTAATTGTTTGCAATGCCGCTCAAACTCGGTTTCAAGTGAACACCTCCGATGGAAAACCCATTCGTGTTGTTAACGCTGCTGCCGCCTCGATGCATGCGACCGCGACCACGACGGCGACCGCGACCCCCCTTCATTGATGAAATGGATTTTGTTACTCCACCAATGGTGGTAAAAACGTCAGCTCCTTTCAAGGCGGCTGCGCTAGATGTTGACCCGGTGCATCCCGTTACTGCGCCTCGTGGGTCCGTAAACCCGATTCCTGAAAAATGAGCATTGTTTTGATTGGAATAGTTGGATGGCGACAGAATTGTAGAACCACCGCGCTGATTTCTACGAGAATGTCGGCGTCGTTGTCTTCGGCTTCGGCTTCGATTTTTCTGTTGCCTTTTTTGCGTTTTTGTTTTATAGTGTGACATGTTTTAATTATATAATATTTTTTTTACTCTATAGATATATAATATATAAATATTTTATTTTACTAATTACTAAAGTTATAAAATAAAATATTTTAATTTATTTCAATTATTTCATTTTTCTAATTTGATTGTATAAACCGAATGCTGCAAGACCACCGAGAATTTGGGCTGATACGCGCCCAGTCAACTCATTCATGGGAATTTTTCCTGCAAAAACCATCATAATGGATACAGCCGGGTTAAAATTTCCACCAGATATGTTTTCACCTAAATAAATGACTAGAGCAAGAGCGGCACCAATGGCGATGAAATTTCCCGTATAAATAATTACAAATAAAAAGAAAAATGTTCCTAAAAATTCAACAAGATACTTATTCAACATTGAAAATGTGAGATTGAGAATGTTATAAATAATATGTATATTATAATTGTAATTTTGTAATTACTAATAATTTTTACGCGTATTTTTACAACGATGGCTTTTATTTTTACTCAAATTTTTAGTTTTATTTAATTTTAATTTATTTATTTTTTCATGTATTTTCGATTCTAGTAATTTTTTTATTCTAACTTTATTTTTTTCTTGTTTTTGTGTCTCTTTTTTTTCTTGCTGAATACTATTTTTTCTAATGCATTTTTTGATACATTTATTAATTTTATTTTTTATTTTATGTTTTATTGAATTTTTATTTTGTATATTTCGAATTTTTTTTTTAATTGTTTTTTGTTTTATTCTTAATGGATAATTTAAAATTATATTTTTATTTTTGTTTAATCTTCCACCTGTAACATTTGCAGATTCATCTTTACAGGAAGTTAAACTTATTAATTTATCTTCATCTAATGATGTATTTATTTTTGATATAACTTTTTTATAATTTGTCTCATCTATTATTGGGTCAGGGAAATTGAATGCATATTTAGTGTTTGCTGGGTCTTTGTATCTATATGTTGATTTTATAGTTAAATTTGCTAATCTTGGGTCTTTTTTTTTTTTTATATAACTTAATAAAATTGTATTGAATATTTGATTCAAGTATAAATTGATTAATAAAATGCGTTGTTTTGACATATCTTGTATCTGTGACGGCAATACTCCCAGACGCAAGCCTAACATCAACCTCGGTATTATTAATGGTGCGGAGGATATCGGGCGGCGTATTACGCCCGGTATAACTGGCGCCGGTAAAAGCCGCAGTCCGATGGCTGCTCCTGATGGCATCGGGACAATTGCTCTTCTTTCTGTTAAAATTGGAATTGGGTTGGAGGAAGAAGATGGTGGGCGGCGTATGGCACCTGGTGCTAACACTGGCGCATCTAAAATCTGCGATAAGGAACCCGGTTGCGCGAACGGTACGAGCTGTTGCCCTCTTCCTAAATTTTGCGCTTGGGCTAAAGGTAATACTTGTGGATTAATGGTGCCTGGTGCCAACTGTAGCATACTTAAGCTCTGCAATGCGGAACCCGGTGGCATAGGCACGAGCTGTTGCCCTCTTCCTAAATTTTGCGGTGGGTTTAAAGATGATACTGGCGCAGCAATTGTGTCTGGTGCTGACTTTGGCGCTGAAAGTCCGGTAGCGATGGAACCCGGTTGCGCGAACGGCACGAGCTGTTGCCCTCTTCCTAAATTTTGCAGTTGGGCTGAAGGTAATACTTGTGGATTAATGGTGCCTGGTGCTGACTCTAGCATACTTAAGCTCTGCAATGCGGAACCCGGTGGCATAGGCACGAGCTGTTGCCCTCTTCCTAAATTTTGCGCTTGGGCTGAAGGTAATACTTGTGGATTAATGGTGCTTGGTGCTGACTCTGGCGCTGAAAGTCCGGTAGCGATGGAACCCGCTTGCTCTAACGAGATGATGGGCATTTGTCTTCTTCCTAAATTTTGCGGTGGGTTTAAAGATGATACTGGCGCAGCAATTGTGTCTGGTGCTGACTCTGGCATACTTAAGCTCTGCAATGCGGAATCCGGTGGCATAGGCACGAGCTGTTGCCCTCTTCCTACATTTTTCGGTTGGGCTGAAGGTAATACTTGCGGATTAATGTTGCTTGGTGCTGACTCTGGCGCTGAAAGTCCGGTAGCGATGGAACCCGCTTGCTCTAACGAGATGATGGGCATTTGTCTTCTTCCTAAATTTTGCAGTTGGGCTGAAGGTAATAGTTGTGGATTAATGGTGCTTGGTGCTGACTCTGGCATACTTAAGCTCTGCAATGCGGAACCCGGTGGCATAGGCACGAGCTGTTGCCCTCTTCCTACATTTTTCGGTTGGGCTGAAGGTAATAGTTGTGGATTAATGGTGTCTGCTGCTGATTGTGGCGCTAAAAGCCCTGTAGCGATGGAACCCGGTGACGCGAACGGCATGACCTGTTGCTGTTGCCCTGTTCCTAAATTTTGCAGTGGGTTTAAAGATGATACTTGCGTAGCAATGTTTCTTGGTGCTGACTGTAGCGTACTTAAGCTCTGCAATGGGGCATCCGATGGCATAGGCACGAGCTGTTGCCCTGTTCTTAAATTTTTCGCTTGGGCTAAAGGTAATACTTGTGGAGCATGTTCAGCAGCAGCAGCAGCAGCACCAGCACCAGAATCTTCTTCAGCACCAGAATCTTCAGCATCAGAATCATCAAAATCATCAGCACCAGCAGAAGCAGCCGCAAGAGGAAGAGGAGGCGCAGAAGCCGCAAGAGGAAGAGGAGGCGCAGCAGATGCAAGAGGAGAAAGAGCTGCAGATGCAAAAGGAGAAAGAGCTGCAGATGCAAGAGGAAGAGGAGAAAGAGCTGCAGATGCAAGAGGAAGAGGAGAAAGAGCTGCAGAAGCAGACGCAGCAGCCGCAGCAGGAGGAGGAGGAGCCGCAGCAGCCGCAGCAGCCGCAGGAGGAGGAGGAGCGATTGCTATTTTAATAGGAGCAAGTAAATTATTGATTGCTGTAGCTTTCCGAGTAATTAACGAAAGAATAATATTTATATTTTGAGCATATTCTTCAGCTTTTGTAGCAGCGTCTTTAGCTTTCTTAGTTTTATCAGCCTCAGAAAGAGTTCCAGTTTTATCGGTTTCTCGTGCATCAGGATAGAGTGTAAGAATTTTCTTCAATAGCGTTCGAGCAAGTTGCAATAATTGATTTATCCCGCGGTGTTTAATAGTTTTGACATCATTGTATTGAAATTTTCTAGCCTCTGTGTACCTATCTATAAAATCTTGAGGTATTGGACGACTACCAGAACCAGAACCATAACAAAAAGCAAAACATTCGTTCATATCCCTCTCAGGTTGCCTTGAAATTTCTTCCGCTTGTTGTAAAGCTGCCTCAGCTGTACGATGAGAACCTATACACCTTCTGGTTTCTTCTGGACCTCCCCCTACTTGTTCGAAGTTTGTCAAACCAGAAATATAATCTTTTAAATATAAACTTCCAAACCGTGTAATTGTATTGTTTGGATTAATTGGATTAGTTATGTACGGAATTACAAATCTTCTTCCATGGTGTAATACATTATCATCATGAGGATATTTTTCAAATAATGGTGTTATATCAACATAAGAAAATACATTCAATTTTTCATCATACCTAAAAACTCTTATATTTATATAAAGAATTGTTCTATTATCGTTTGAATTACCTCTCAAATTATATAGTGCTTCATTGTCATTATAATCGAGTAGTTGTTTTACATTGTTATCGGCATTATACATTCCAATAATGATATCACCTAATTTGAAACCAATAATGGCTGCAACACTTTCACATGAAATGCCGTTAATAATAAAAATTGTTTTTGTTGCATCAAATCCAAATTTTGTCAATTCAGTAGGAGATAATTTTCTTAAAGTAAAGCCGAGTATTTCACTACAATTCTGTTTTTCACTTTGTTTTTTTTTATCATCAAGTATTTCATCAAAAAATATGGAATTGGAAATTGAATTTTTTATTTTTAATTTTTTTACTTCTTTTTTAAGTTGGCGATTTTGTTTTTCAATATAGCGTGTGGCTCTTGAAGATAAGTTTTTCTGAATAATTTTAATCGGCGTATCATTGGCGATTACTGGTGATTCAAGAATTTCTCCTGTATTTACTGTCACATTTGGCGAATATAAAATACTTCGAACGGTTACATCATCGTTTTCTTTTGATGGAAGTGGAACTACTGTTGCCATTGCCATTACTTTTCCCTAATTTTTGTTATTTGTAGTTGTTTAAATTTAACTGAATTAATAGTTATTATATTTTATATTTATTATATAAATAAAATAAAATATAAATTAATAAGTGGAGAAGTTTGACATATTCATTATTCATTTATTGGCGCAATCGGCGTCCACTTTTTAAATTTGTGATTGTAAACACATTTCATTTTTATTTTTTTTGACAGGTCAACAAATTTATTTATATTAACATTTTCAAATTCATCTTCGTCGTCGCTTTCTTCTAATGCGTCAAGCGATTTATTTTCTTTGATATTTCTAAATAGTGAATTCATCATTACGCTCGTTTTATAATCGGGTATTGAAGCAATAAGTTCATTCTCGATATTGGCATTGGTATTGACATTATTGACATTGGCACCACTACCACTACCATCTGGATTAGAAAGATGATAAATGTCATTTTGTATATCGGCTTTAACCATAAAAAATTTATACTTTCCATGGTTACCATTATTATTATTATTATTATTATTAATTTTATTCGTAGGAAGTAGAGGTGCGTGTAGAGGTGCGTGTGAAGGTGCGCGTAGAGGTGCGTAAGATTGTGTGGCAAGAGAATTGAAATAAAAAATATTTTCATATTCATTGGATACATTTTTGCAATATCTTTTCTGAATGCAGAATGCAGAATAAACAGGTTTTATATCTGATGCACCCTTTAATGAAGATGAAATGTGTGGTAATCCAATTTCAACAGCACTATGCTGTTTTTGCGAATTCAGCTGCTGTTGTTGTTTAAAAAAATCATTTATTTTTTTGAATTTCTCAAAGACACTTGTTGTGTCTAAATGTAATCCATTATAATAATGAATATTTTCAATGGTAAAATAGTATGTGGTATCGAAATGTTCCTGATGATTTTTAATTTTTCGAATATAAAAGTGGGTTCCGTATAGTATTGTATTATTTGGAAATGCATGAGATACAGTTTTTTTTGTTATAGTGACTATTTTTCGTTGAGCATCCAATTCTAAAAAAAAACATTCATTATTTTTGAACCATACAAAATATTTTTTACCTTTTGGAATTATAAAATAAATTTCGTTGTTGTTACTATTGTTACTGTCACTGTCACTTTGCGATTTATTATTTTGTGAAACTTTCTTATAAGGTTTTGATTCATAAGAAAATTTAATTTTTGGAAATTGTTTTAGTACATCTTCGTTGTTGTTGTTGGGAGTGTTGTTGGGAGTGCTGTTGGGAGTGCTGTTGGAAGAAGTGTTGAAACTATTAGTTTTTTTTTCATAACTCATAAAATGTTGCATTCTGACTTGACTTGCTTATATTAGCGCCATGTTTTTATTTCGTTATACGTATATTATATATGGTGGCTTGAAATTCGCTTTTTATTTGGAAAATGAATATGATGATATTGTTGTTGTTGCATCATTTTTATTAGAGTTATAATTAGAACCAGAGCCGCCGCCGATTTCTTTCATAAATCGAATCAGCTCATCTTTCATTGACTGAGAAGATGATGGTAGTAAATTGTCGTTTCCATTGCTACTGTTATTGTTGCCATTGTTGCCGTTGTTGCTGTTGTTGCCGTTGTTGCCGTTGCCTTTAACGAAATTATTTTGTTCTAATGAATGAAATAGTTCATCATATTTTTGCTGTGGAAGAGTTACTAAATCTTTTACTTTTGGTATTGTCAAAGTAGAAATAAAAAAAGTGTAGAGATAATGAAGAAGAAAAATGAGAACGAGTGACAGAATAGATACTTTAATAATCCAGTACCACATGTAGAATAAAAATGTAGTTGTAATGATTTTTATTATATATAAATATAACTTTAATACAATAAAAACGTAGAACAATAATTTTACAGCAATAAAAATTGAATACTAATCAAAATATAAATAATTAACCTTAAACGATTTAAACCTATGAATAAATTTATTATAGATAGTTTATCGAAAATTGACTTAGTGTTGAAAAAATGCCATCAGTTGTCATAGTTGAAAAGAACGGTGATTTGAAAATGCAGGAATATAAGAGCATGAACACGGATGAATTATATAAAAAATGTAATTTTAAAAAATCGGAGGGGTTTGACAAGGTCACAGAATGGGGCTATTCGAAAAAGGGCGATGGTCCGATTACGGTTGAATTGTGGGCACGAAGTGACGGGCAAGCAAATCAAGAAAATAAATATGATTTTCCGCCGCCTGTAGATTCTGATTTATTTTTCGGAAATTGTGCGCTCTTGTTAAGAGATTCAAATATGAAAATTATCGATTTGACAATTGATAAATGGAATAAAATATATGAGCACTTGTTTGGCGGGTTTGAAACGCTTGCAGACAATGCGGATGATGATGAAGAAGAGGAGGACGAATTGGAAAATGTTCCATCAAGCATGAAGACAAAGGATGGGTATTTGAAGGACGGGTTCATTATTGAAGATGCACTGGAAGATGCTGATGTCGTTGATGCTGACGCCGATGCTGACGAAAATGAATCGAGCGGTAACAATTCTGAGGATGAATGCGATTCAGAAAAGGATGAAGAAACTGCATCATCAGATGAAGACGAGGAAGATGATGATGAAAGTGGAAATGATAGCGACGATTCTTCGGAGCTGAATTCGGAAGAATATGATTATTCGGATGAAGGGGGGCATGCGTCCCCTCCCTGAGACCCCCCTTCACCGTAATAAAATGAAATATAACCCCCCACCACAATATATATAAAAATTGAATATAAATATATATATTGTTATAACAGTAAATTGACGAATTAACAAATCAACCTCATGATTCCGAAAAACCCCGAGTCGTTCAGGCGAAATATACAAAAGAAATTATCAGAAAAAATAGGAGATGATGAATCAGGAAGTATTGGGCTCAATTTGGAAAAAGGTATTTATAACCGCACGCTTTTAAAAGCGGGGGAAATGAACATTGTTAAAAAGTGGGACAATGTGTATTTTGTTCAGCTGTACCTAGATTGGTTGAAGTGTATATGCATCAACCTCGATAATGCAGATGTCATGGATATGATTAAAACTAAAAAAATCAAAGCGCACGAACTTGCGTTTATGACACACCAAGAGATGAATTCGAAAATGTGGAGCAAAATCATAGAGGATAAAAAAAATCGTGACAAGAACAGGTATGAATTGAAGATTGAAGCATCCACCGATTTATTTACGTGTCGCGCTTGCAAGTCAAACAAGTGCACGTATACTCAACAACAGACGCGTTCGGCAGATGAGCCAATGACGACATTTGTCACGTGCCTTGAATGTGGCAAGCGTTGGAAATGCTAGAGTGTTATTTATTGTGTGTTGCGCATCCGCTTATAAAATTCCTTACTATTTTTTATTTTTTCTTGTATTTTTATTTCTATATTTACAGTGTTGTTTTTGTGAGAATCCTTTTGGTCGGTTGCAGTTGATACTTTTTTTGTATTTCAAACTCCATTTTCCTCCGAATAGTTTTTTCATTACAAGACAAAAAAGTATTATAATTTATTATATTATTATATTATTGGTATATTTTATTAAAAAAATATTAGCAAACTTGGGCTTAGCCGTTCAACTCAACAAATAATTTCGAGGTCTTGCAGTCTCCACAGTTCTGAACTGCCGTTGGGTATCGGGCGCCGAATAATGAATGGCAGCTTCTTATGTTCCAATTCCAGCTGTGCAATAATATACCCGTCAATAATTGTCGGGTTTACATCAAGATACGGTTTTGCGCCTTCATTCAACTGTTTTGTTCGAATTCCTAAAATTCGCGTTTTTTCATATTTGGTTAGAAATGGCAATGTTTTGTGAAATGGGTCGATGATTGTTCCCGCGTCGTTTCTGGTAATACGCGACATGGACTCGGTTTCTTCATTGTTATAAGATAAACTTTCGGGATGAAAACTTGCAATGTATTTTTTTTTTAATTCGTTGTCAAATTTTTGAAGATGATTTTCATCATCGTCGTCATCGTCATCGTCATCGTCGTCATTTTCGTCATCATCATATTCTGAAGAGGAGACGGATGCATGTTCTTCTTGTTCTTCTTGTTCTTCTTGTTCTTCTTGTTCTTCTTGTCCTTCTTTTTGTTGTCCTTCTACTCCTTGTTCATATATATCCGATGTTTCAGAGTCTGCTTCCGATAAATTTGAATCATTTATATCACCTGTTGTGTTTGTGTCGTCAGTGTCTGCAATAGATTTAGATTCGTTGGCTTCAGAATTGATGTCTCCTTCATCGTCACTGGTTACTACATTCTGTTTGTTTTCCATTTTTATCAAACTGGCGGCTTGCGTTTGTTGTATATGTGTGTATATATTATATTATATATTTCTATTTCAATTTTTTATTTTATATTTAGTTGAAATAGAAATAAAAAATAAATATTCGAATTAAAAATTCAATTTTTTTGTTGTGGTTTGTTGTGGTTTGTTGTGGTTTGTTGTGGTTTGTTGTGGTTTGTTGTGGTTTATTCATTCATTCATTTATTCAAGACGCGTGATGATACTGCTCGGTATTCCACGTGTGTTTGCAAGTAGTGCACATGTAAATAAATTTCAAATTTGTGTCGTCATATCTAATGTACAAAACAGTGCACGGTAAATCAAGCGTTTTGTTTGTCTCGCATTCTAAATTAGGACACTTCATTGCGTTAATTCGAGGAAGCGTAGGGTCTAAATGTGTATATTCATTCACAAAATTTGACAACCGTTTTTCTGTTTGTTTGAAAAATGTTTTAGACACACATACGCTGGTATCTGAATTCTTTTCTTCGTTGCCGCAGTTTCTGCATTTATTAATAAGTATTTTTGAAGTGATTTCCTTGTCTTCTTCTGAAATGGCGGGAGCATCTGCCATTGTAATATAGTACATGTTTCCACACACTTTACAGAATTGCATTTTCAACGTCGATTTGTGGTATTTGTATGCTGCGTCTTGTATGTATATAAATAATTATATTATTTATATTCAATTTTATAAATAATATAAATCAAAAAAATCAAAGTTAAAGAAAGTTACTTACACCTTTGTATTTGGAACCTTTTGAGCTTTTATTTTCTGAATGGATAAAAATTTAAATTGATATCTTTTGAACCGTTGTTTGAAAAATCTAAATTGGCAATGGGTAAAGACTGCAGATTCATTTCTGGAATCGAATCAAAATAATTTTTATTTACATAAGTTAATTCAATAACATCAGGTATCTTATTAACTACTGGTCCATAATTATTACCATGTGCATGTATAATGTAATGTGTTTTTGCCAATTTTACTAAACACTGCACCTTGTGATTGTATTTAGAATTCCAACCATTGTTTGTAATTCCGTGAAATTCTATCACAATTTGTTTAAATTTGCTTAATTTAGTTTCGTCCATTTGTAATAACCATGGATATTCACCTCCTTCGATGTCCATCTTTAAAAAAATGTTATTATATTGACTAGTCAAAAAAGATAAATCAGAATTATTTTCATCATTGAAATTATTTATATTTTTTTTTATAAATTGTATATTTTCTGTATAGTGATAAGGATAGTCATTTATAGTTCCATCAAATCCATAACTGTTATTTTTATTTATATTATATTTATTAATGAAATCTCGTGAAAAACTTTCTTCGTTGGATATTCCGGCTGAAATATAACAATCATATTCTCCATCCAATTCTGCAAACACATATCCACCGTCACAATTTGAACCACATCTAATTTTTTTATCAAAATTATAGACTTGCAATGATTTAATAAATTGTTTCCCTAATTCAGAAAGTGAGTGGTTGACTCGCCGAAAAAATTGCCGAGGTCGCTGATATCGCCGCCGCCGGTTCATTGATTAATTAATTTTTAACAACTATTTACTATAATAATATTATAATATTCTTGTAGTAATGAAATAAAATCCTAAATGTCAATAAAGTGACAATTTATATACAAAATAATTTTATAACTAAATTGTTAATTTCTCGAAAAGCAATATCAGGTTTGCATAATCGATTTTGAATCCAAATAAATAAAGGGACGAGTGCACATTTTCAGGATGTAGTGCGCGTTCTTTATTTTCTTGAAGTTTCTTCATTATAGAATCTTTGTTTAAAATATAGTGTGCCTTCATAACAGAATAAAAATAATCCAAATGTTCCTTCTCCTTTATTGGTATATATTTGCGAAAATGTTCAATGCTGTATACTAATTCGTAAATTGCAAATGAATAGTTTCGGTATTCTACAAGATTGTGGTAGTTGAAATAGTCGGGATTTTTTTTTGTTATACCGGGTTCATTTAAAATAGGCTCGTTGTCCATAATAGAAACCAGCGTTAATAAAACAGACGAAATGGTTTGACATCCGCTCCATTTCTCTCCGCGCCACGTGTTTAAAATGTCAATACAAACTTTTCCGCCTTTATAAAAATTTGGATGAAATCGGGTTATTCCGTCATTTGTGTAATAATGAAGAAGTGGAGGCGCGTGAGGATAATCAGTGGGAAATTCAAATTTAAAAAAATAATAACCGTCGCGGTAAAGCGAATCCTTTGGACCAATAATTAATGCCCAACCCTCCAAAATGTCAGTTTCGCTATGTTTGTAATAAATGCCTTGGTCGTTAAGCGGCGTTTTTATCATTTCGCCAATATCTTTCAAAAGACGCTTGATTGCATCTTTTGAAATAGTAATGGGTTTGTTGGGGACTGCTGTTGTTGCTGCTGTTGCTGTTGTTGCTGTTTCCAGTATCACATTTGTTACATTTAAAGATGATGGATTTGGATTGTTGTCAAATGACGATGACATGGTGGTTGTGAATTATATGATTATGTCTTGTAATGTTTATATCATATTGATTATAAAATATAAATGTATAAAATATAAAAGTGCGCAAAATATGTAAAAAATGTCAACTTTTATGAAAATCACTTTTTATAAAATTTAAAAAAATGATTTTTAGGGATAAACAATAAATAAAAATTGAATTAAACTTATCTCAATATATAGTATTATCAATGGCTATGGCAAAAGCGAATGTCAGCGCAACGTATAACTTCGCATCATATTTGTTATCATTATACATAAAACAGGATGAAAAATGCACGCACACGCGGTTAAAGGATGTGGAATTGGGAATCAAGGGCGGAGCGTATTTGATACCGGATTCCGAACTTGACGAATTTTATAAGAAATATTACAATCATGTGTTTGTTGAAGGGAAGCAGGAATATTTGACAGAAATACAGCTACATGACGCGGGGCCAATTTTAGTAGATTTTGATTTTAAATATGATGTTGGCGTGGAAGAGCGCCAACACACAAAAGACCACGTGGTAGACATGGTGCTGCTTTACGTGAATACGCTAAAAAAAATACTCAAATTGAATCCGGGAGTAGAAATTCCTGTATTTGTGTTTGAAAAAACAACCGTGAATTGCAAGACCGATTTAACCAAGGACGGAATTCACATGATTATTGGAATTCACATGGAGCGGAAACAGCAAATGTATCTTAGAAGCTTGATTTTGTTGGAATTGTCAAACGTGTGGAGTGACTTGCCCGTAACGAATTCGTGGGAAGACGTTATTGATAATTCGATTACAAGCGGAAAGACTGGTTGGCAGTTGTATAATTCTAGAAAACCAGGGTGCAAATCTTATCTTTTGAAATACCACTTCATGCTGAAGTTGAAAAAATCAAAGAGAACCCATGGTTCTCCTTTAACATCTCCCTTGAAGGAGGAGGAGTTACAGGGGGACGTAGTTCCCTTGTTGGAGTGGGAATTTTCAGAGAAAAAAGCATCAGAATTCAAGTTTGAAAAAGATTTCAAGTTGCTTACGGCAAGGTATAGGGGTCATCCATCGTTTCAGTTGCTTGATGAGTACGTGCCAAAAATAGAGGAAATGTTCAAGACGAAGAAGGTTGCACCGGCAACGTCGTCGCGCGTGAATATTATAATGGCGGCATCATCCCTCTCTTTGTCATCGATTGATTATAATTCAATCGCCAATTTGGAGCAGCTCGAAGCGTCAATAAAGATAATCATGGATAACTTGGAACCGAGGGAATATGATATTCAGGAGACACACAAGTTCACAATGTCGCTTTCAGAAAAGCATTACGGGCCGTATGAAAAGTGGATTCAGGTTGGCTGGGCTCTAAAAAATACCAGCGAGAAGCTGTTTTTGACATGGATGCTTTTCAGTTCAATGAGTGACAAATTCAGTTATGATAAAATTGGGGAATTGTACAAGCAATGGCAGAAATTCAGAACGGGGAAGAGTGAGCTTTCAAAACGCTCAATTATGTTTTGGTCGAAACAAGATAATCCGACGGAGTACAAGAAGATTTCAGAAGAGACGGTTGATTATTATATTGACCAAACGTTGATTACACACGTGGGAAAGACTAAAATCACAGAAGCGTCTGATGTTGATTTGGCCAATGTGTTGTTTCACTTGTTCAAGGGACGATTTGTTTGTGTCAGCATAAAACACAACGCGTGGTTTGAATTCAAGGACCACCGGTGGTCTGAGTGTGATTCGGGAACATCGCTTCGTTTGCTGATTTCAACTGAAATGCTCGGAATTTATTCGGAAAGAAGCATGAAACTATTGGACAGTTTAAATGAATATGACAGCACTTCGGAACAGTTCAAAAACATACAGGAACGTTCTAAGAGGATGACGGAGGTTTGCAGTCAGCTTAAATCGACATCTGTAAAAAATAATGTGTTGCGCGAAGTTCGCGAGATGTTTTATGACAAGGATTTTATTGAAAAAATGGATTCGAAAACGCACCTCATGGGGTTCAATAACGGTGTCGTAGACTTCAAGGAGAAAATCTTTAGACCAGGACAGCCGTATGATTTCATTTCAAAATGCACAGATATTGACTTTTTAGAGTCATATGCAAGTGGGTGCAAAGAGTATGAAACAATAGAACGTGAAATTATTGCATTCATGGAGCAGCTGTTTCCGTCACCGGAATTGCGCGCTTACATGTGGGAACATCTCGCGTCGTGTCTCATTGGTGTGAATCGCGACCAGACATTCAATATTTACAATGGTTGTGGAAGCAACGGAAAGTCGAAATTGGTTGAACTAATGTCGCATTGTTTTGGAGAATACAAAGGGACGGTTCCCATTACTTTGATTACAGAAAAACGGAATAAAATTGGAGGAACTGCGTCTGAAATTGCGCAGTTGAAGGGTGTGAGGTATGCGGTAATGAATGAGCCGTCAAAAGGAGACCGCATTAATGAGGGTCCATTGAAAGAACTTACGGGTGGTGACCCGGTTCAAGCGCGCGCATTGTACCAGGAAATGATTACATTTGTTCCGCAGTTCAAGTTGGTTGTTTGCACGAATGTCATGTTTGATGTCAAGAGTAACGACAACGGCACATGGAGGCGTATTTGCAAAGTAGATTTTGAGTCATTGTTTTGCGAAGAACCAAAGTCTGATGACCCGGACATGCCGTATCAGTTCATGATTGACAAACGATTGGATGAGAAACTTGAAGGGTGGGCACCGATATTTATGGCAATGCTGGTTAAAAAGGCATATGAAACAGGAGGAACTGTTGCCACTTGCGAAAAAATCAAGTTGAGCAGTAACAAGTACAGAAATAGTCAGGATTATTTGTCAGAGTTTATTCGAGATAAGATTAAAGTATGTCCTGGCATCAACGATAAGACTGGAAAGGCATTTGATGTGAAACGAGATGAGCTGAATCAAGAGTTCAAGGACTGGTATACGAAAAATTATGACAAGAATGTGCCTAAAGTTCAGGAACTGCACGAATACATGGATAAAAAGTTTAAAAAGATTGCCAAGGGAGGTTGGTCTGGATGCAAAGTCATTTATCCAAATGATGAAGAAGATGAGGAGTTTGACTAAGTTAAGTAGGGGGAGGAGAACCATGGTTTACCCTTAGAATCCATCCTTTGTGCTTTGTTTTGGGGTCGCATAGGTAAATAAAAAAAAGTTAAATATTTTTTATTTGTTTTTTATTATTTTTTTTATTTTTGTTTGTTTATTTCACCATTGTGTCATCGGGGACTTTCAGTCGAGATTTTGTTGCAGTGTGTGCCAAGCCGCCTTTGATTCAGGGTCCACTTGCACCCACCTGTACGCCTCGTACTGTTCGGGAGAATCATAAAAGTACGTCATTGGAGTGAATCGCGTGCAATTGGTGACTTTCCACAAATGATTTTCTTCAAACGAGCCAACGGTCCAAGGGTACTTCACTCCAGTGATTGCATTCACAATTGGAAAGCCCATCACGTTGGATGCGAATGGTCCGCGGAAAACTTTTTCTTCGCCTTTGTTGTCGGGTTTTTCCTTGTTGGCGCCCTTGTTGGCGCTCTTGTATACTTTGCTGTTGCTGCTCTTGCTGTTGCTGCTCTTGCCGTTGCTGCTGCTGTTGCCGTTGCTGTTGCCGTACATTATTGCGATTGTGATTGTTGTTTTCCTAGTAAACTGATGAATGTAACTATAGATGATACGTTTTCAATTTATATTTTTTTCATTGTAAAATGGCAAGAAAAAATATAAAAGTTTTATGAAATCCATTTATTTGAAAATGAATGCATGTATTATAAACTTATTTTTTAGACTTGAAATCATTGAATGATTCAAATAGAGACTTGAAAACAGAAATACTTTCCAATACAACTTTTGAAATGAGTTCTTGCACTTTTGATAATTCGATTTCTTCTTTGAATGAAACAATAATATAACTGTCTATAGCATGCGGGTGAGGTTTTTTGAAACCGCAGAATGAAACAATTCCGTCAGTTTTGTTGTAATAATTGGCAAATATATAATTTTCAATTACTTTTCCAAGAGTGTAATCTTCTCCAATCAAATTGATTCGAAATGAATTTTTCATTGTGGTTAGTTCGTGCGCGGGTTCAATCGTCGTCATGGTCGTTGCATTTGTGCCGCTTTCACTTGTTTCTGCAGCGTGTTCTATATCAGCCAGAAGTTTTTCACATTTTTTTATCATAATGTCGCAAGCTTTAGTTACAAGTTGCGTGTTTGAATACACCCCCACAGTTTCAATTATAAAATCAAAACTATTCGGAACAAATATGCGCGCCGCGTCGAGAAGTTCCCAGTTTTTCTTTGCATTCTCGATGACTTCTACGATGGAACCGGGAGACAACGACGATTCCAATCCTTCTCTAATTAATTTTTCTTTTGTCCTCCACTGTTTATCAATTTCTTTGGTGTCGGGCGTGCAGTTGTAAGCGCACGTGTGCGCCACATTATACATTCCATCAAATTTAGCATTTGAAATTTCAAGAGTGCAAGTAAATGCGAGCGCTTCTCCGCTGTTTGAATTGGAAGAAGAGAGGTTGGGCAAAAGCCTGGCAAATTCAATATACTCACCTGAGATTGCATCCGGCGGGAATATTTTACGAACAGTTGCTTCAGGTAAATAATCATACATTACATCATCATCGGCGTCTTCATCATTAGAGCGTCCTGATTTCTTTTCAATTGCTTTTGCTTTTTTTACTTTAAAATCTTCGGTGGTGACGTAACGAATTGTGTCTGTTTCATTTTTTACTTCAACCTCCACTACATAATTCTTGTATTCGTTTCCGAAACCATCCACCGTATGTAAATGATGAATTGGTATGCAACCGAGCCTTTGTTTTAGTATCTCGTTGTGAAGTCTCGTCGTGTTTACGGTAAACTCTGCTCGATTTTCAGAATGAGGAAATGTTCTAAATACGTATTGGTTCACATCAGATACAATGATTCGTCGCAAAGCGTTGGCAACTGACACATCGCAGTTTTCCAACGTAAATGTGAGTGACGTTTCATTATTATTATTGTGTTGAGAAATAATTGGTTTTCCGGTGCTTCCGGTTTTGGCTGAAGAGGCGGAGGAGGAGGAGCTCATTACAATAACTTCCAAGTTAATAATAATATATATTGATTATATTAAATCAATTTTTATTATAATTATTATTTATTAATAATTATAATAATAAAAATTATTAATAAAAATAGTTGTAAATTAATAAAATATTTATAATAATTTCAATATAAATAGTTATTGCGTTGTTACATTAAGTATTAAAAATATTTTAGTTTATCGTTATTGTATTATTGTATTTTCTATGAGTAGCATTATTTATTATAGTAATTTTTGTGAAAAATCCAAAAAATTGTTACAGGTTCTTTCTAAAAGCGCTTGTAGCAAAGAAATTCATTTCTTGTGCATTGATAAGCGAGAGAAGGCGCAAAATGGAACCACGTATTTAATTTTAGAAAATGGAGAAAAGATTTTGCTTCCTCCGCAAGTGACTCGTGTTCCGGCGTTGCTGTTACTTAACCAGGGAAATCAAATTTTGTACGGGGACCAAATAATGCAACACCTCTCTCCAAAAGAAACAGAAATAAATCAAATAGCGACAAATAATAATGGAGAACCGGCGCCCTTTTCATTGACTAGTGATTTTATGGGACATGGAGTTGCATCAGACACGTACAGTTTTTGGGACCAAAGCAGTGATGAACTCTTGGCAAAGGGTAATGGCGGCATGCGCCAAATGTACAATTATTCAACGATTGATTATTCAAATACCGGAAAAATAGAAACCCCACCTGATAATTATGCCCCGGATAAAGTGGGTCAAGTTTCGTTGGAACAGTTGCAGCAAAATAGGAAAATGTAAATTGATTTTTTTATATATAAACTTAAATTCAATAGAATTGTTCTGTTCTCTCTGTGATTGCAACTGAAGAATCGTAATGTTGCCGGCTGCTCCTCTTCCTCTTCCTCAATATGCATTAATGGTGAGACCTGGTGCTCCTTCTGTAGCGCCAATTTTCAGAAAGTCGTCTCACCTCAAGAAATGGGAATTGGATGAACGCAGACAAAATAAAAAGTATTCGAATGAGATTTATTACAAAAAAATGAGTGAATGGAAGGAACAACACAACTGGCACGATGTCCCACTCATGACATCCATGACAAAAGAAGAAGCTGAAAAGGGATTTTTACAAATAAAAAAATACGAGTTGGAAATAGAAGAAGAAAAAACAAAAAAGAAGGAACAAGAATCGAGAGGCATTGATTATGTTGCACCTTGTGCGTTTGGCTACTTGGTTCCACATGATGCAGTTGACGCAAGAGCTGGAACCTTCTATCTGGAATTTTTGTCCAAGATGATGTACAATCGTGCAGACGAATTGTGCTCTTGCACAACGTTTGGGGAATTTGAAAAGGTATATGAAGATTCTATTAATTTAGAAAAAGGGTTTTGGTTACTGGGTTTGAGAGAACGAACCGCGCATGATGCACTTGAAGCATTTTCTGTTGAATCGAATTTGTTTCCCGGCAGAAAGGCGCCGACTACCAGCGATGACGTGCCAAAAACATCCAAACGACGCAACACTTTTTGCGAAAGGCGTGGAAAACTTGGTATTTGTGGAGTCAAAGACTTGGAAACGCTTGGAAATTCGGCCCCAATTGAATGGTACATTTCTCCTGAAGAAATGCGAAATATGAAAAGGTTCGAGTTTTGTTTTGAAATGAGTCCAGAAGAAATTCAAGACATGCGTGATATGGCAAATGTGGATGAGTGGTGGGACAACGAGGGGTATAGTTATCCTTGGTAACTCGATAAATTGCGGGTTGCTGAATTGTTGAAATAAAAATAAAAATATATATAACTAAAAAATAATATAAAATATATTTTTCTATATTATTATAACACACATCACGCATAATACACAATATAAAATATAAAATAAAACAAAGATAAAATGACAAGTGCCAATTGTTCAGGCGAATCAAATTCAGTAAGCAAACCACTTATCATAAAAGGATTCAATCAGCATTTTGAAGAATTTATAGAAGATATTCAAAGCGTATTTCCTGACGATGATGAAGTCAAGACAATGAAAAATTTACTTTTTATAATAAAAAAAACAAACCCGAGGTTGATTTTAGAAACTTGGAATTCATATATAACGATTCCATATAAAGAACCCATTGAAAACTCTGATATTTCTTTTTTTATAAATAAAGATTATTCAGATTTGGATATACATCATACGGATAATATTTCAAATTTCATTGAACGTTTGCGAGGGTATGTGCGAAACATGACGGAACAAAATCAACAAAAGTCAATGCAGTATGTGAAAAATTTGTGCAACTTGACAAAGCTTTATTATTTATAATAAAATTAATATTACTGAATATTTTCATTTAGGTAAAAATAAAACTTTATAATATATATATAAAATGAAACTTTATTATATAAACATGAACGCATAACACTAACATTTTTTGGTAAATAATCTACGGCGCCTGACGTTTTTAGTTTTTTTGGATTTTTGTCGATTCCTGCGACGAACACGACGACTTCTGCCTCCAAATTTAATTTTATTATGTGAATGCACATGTTTTCTTACAATTTCATCACATTCGGGGGTATCACCAAATCCCCTAAAATCAAATGTCCCATGCTTCGTGATAATATTTTTGAAAACTTGTTCATCTTTTTCATCATATTGCATGTACATAGGGGAATATACCATGTTCGATTTTGGTAATTCTGCAAATGCCTGTCTCACTACGTCATCGTTCAATCGACCATCACTGTCTGCTGTTTGAGGAAAATTTTGACCGCCAGTTGCAAAATAATATGTTAATTCATATAATGTGCAGACCGGTTGTTTTAAATCTCCCAACACACGTATTTTCTTCAATTCATCTATAGGTTCTAAATTAAGGTCTTCAAACATCAAAATAATCGGAATTCTTTCAAATACAAAATTTATTTTACCATTCCCAGGGTCATCACTATCAAGTATAATTTTACAAATAATAGTAGTCATTTTTAATATTATATTATATACTTATCAAATAAAATAAAAAAAATTATTAAATTGCAAAAACACCATTTAAATACTTTATACCATATTTTATTATAATTTGATTAAAAGTAATTAAATCATAATAAAATGAAAAAGGGTAGTGTTGAAAAATGCGTTGCTATTATTCCAGATGAATTTAAAAAAGTAATATTTGATTTTGTTGCAGATATTTCAAATACTTTTCCTGAGTATCAAGATACATTGCGTTTGTTTTTGGGTGAAAGTTCAGCCGAGTCGGCCGATTCGTCAAAGGTTGTTTCCATTTTATACGAATACTGTTCAAAAGTTTATCCGGAGAGATTTTTTGATATTTTATACAAGAATGACAAAATTTTTGATAAAGGAGATGCAACAAATGCGAATGTGAACACGCATTTTCTGCCAAATATTGATTTTTGCGCATTATGGAATACGGAGGGAATAAGTGACGCAACTCGAGAGACGATTTGGAAATACCTTCAACTAATTTTGATGACAATTATCACAAACATTGAAGATAAAAAATCGTTTGGAGATGCTGCGAATTTGTTCGAGGCAATTAATGAGAATGAACTACGCGGTAAATTGGAAGAGACAATCCAACAAATGTACAACATGTTTGAAACGAATGCCGACAATGCCGAGACAACACCCGATTCTACTTCTGGTGCGGGCACGGATGCAAGGGGTGATAAGAAAAAACCTTCTTTTAATTTTTTTGACTGGGCTAAAGACCTTGGCGCAGAAGGCGAAGAAGGTGCAAAAGATTCTTCTTCTTCTTCTTCTTCTTCTTCTTCTTCTGCCAATGCAGAGTCAATTCACGAACACATTTCTAATATTTTGAATGGAAAAATTGGCAAACTTGCAAAAGAGATTGCAGAAGAAACTGCGAAAGATGTTGATTTTGATATGGATTTCGATGAATCGAAAGGGGATAATGTTAATTTCCAGAATGTATTTCAGAAAATGTTCAAAAATCCTGGAAAGCTCATGGGGCTGGTTAAAAGCGTCGGTTCAAAGTTGGACCAGAAGTTTAAATCGGGGGAAATAAAGGAGAGCGAACTTATGCAGGAAGCCAGCGAGTTGTTGAGTAAAATGAAAAGTATGCCAGGAATGAGTAATTTGACCGACATGTTGAATAAGATGGGCATGGGCGGCATGGGGAATATGGGCGGAATGGGTGGTGGTGGAGGGAAAATGAATTTTGGTGCCATGCAGAGCCAACTGCAAAGAAATATGAAAGTAACTAAAATGAAGGAAAGAATGCAACAAAAATTGGCACAACAGCAGCAACAAAAATTGGCACAACAGCAGCAACAAAAATTGGCACAACAGCAACAGCAAGAGCAAAAAATTCAGCCTACAGTATTTAGCACTGGAGAAACTGTAGAGAGAACTCCAGTAGACACCATTCCATCGTCGTTAATGCAAAATCAAAATAAAAAGAAAAATAAAAAGAATAAATCGAAAAAATAAAATAAATAAATAGTATAGATATATAAGATAAAACACATACAAACAATATTAGTAATTATTATACATGACAACCACGGCATCAAATACAACATCAATACAGGCGGCTTCAAATGTTTCTGCAAACGATGCAACTTCAAAAAGTGTAAGCGTAAATGATAACAGCAGCAGCAATGGCGGTGAAAATAAATCGAATTCTTCCAATTCTTCCAATTCTCCCTATTCTTCCGATGCTCCTCCTCCTCCTCTTACTACCACGCAGTTTTGGATTTATCAACCATCTGTTCTTTTAGATAAAAATGACATGACAGACCTTTGGCCAATGCCGCTAATGTCTATCGAACAAAAGTTGAATGCAATTACGAGACTTGTTTTGTTATTGACTGTTTTAGGATTCTTGGTTACTAAAAACATAAATATTATTTTTACGGGGTTTATTACTTTAGCTATATTTGTAATATTGTACAACACACAATATAATTTGAACGCTTCTTCTAATTCTTCTGATGGTGCAAATGCAAACACGTCTAAAAAAGAGGGGTTTGTTAATTCACAAATGTACAACATGTTGAAACCGCATTTAACAACACCTACGATTCAAAATCCGATGATGAATGTGCTATTACCAGAAATTTCATATAATCCTACGCGCGATGAAGCTGCACCTGCATACAATCCGGAAGTTGAAAAGGAAATTAATCATTCGACCGAAGGGTATGTTGTTTTAGATTTTGAACCAAGAAACCTTACAGAAGCTGAAAAACTGCGAAAAAAATTATTTGCAGATTTAGGAGATAAATATGAATTTGATGACTCAATGAGGATGTTTTATACAAATCCAAGCACCACAATTCCAAATGACCAAAAAGGTTTTGCTGAGTTTTGTTTTGGAGACATGATTTCGTGCAAGCAAGGAAACGAAATGGCTTGCCAGCGGTTCAATCCACGTTTAGGTAGTGTTATGAATTAAAAAATGTCAAATAATAAATAATTCAATGATAAATAATTAAGAATTAATAACAATGTATTATTTTCATTTTTTTATTATGTTTATATATAATAAAAATAATAAAATGGCGACAATTAAAGACTATGTTTTTGATAAAATGACTAGAATCGGAAATGATACATGTGGTTTGAGTCAAATGAATGTTCAAAATATTAATGCTGGAAACTACATGGTTCAGAATTTTTTCTCATCTGACTGCACAATGGCACGACCAATTGAGTTTGCAACTAGCCAACCCGGAATTTTTTATGAGGGTGGTCACCAAACCGGTGCCGGCGGGTGCAATATTGACATAAACTCGAAACTTTTGAATGGAAGTATTGGTACGCATCCCAGATGCAAAATTTCATTGAATGAACGTCCGTTTATTACTGTTCCGTATTTAGGTAGAGGCGAGTGCAATCCGCTTTTAGAATCGAAATTAATTCAAGGTGACATGACTATAAATAAAAGAAGCGTTAACTTGTTATCCGAACAGTGCTATTCGAGTTACCTGAATTATCCGCTCATTCCATCTATTGCTTCCACCGTGACAAATCCATCTAATTTAGTCGAAGGTGTTGCATCAGACGGGTGGGTCCGCGGAGGAATTCCGTCCCGCGAAATGTCCCGCGAGAAAGCATATGCTAGCTGCAATTACAACAGTCAGGGACAAAATTAGGGGAACAAGATGGAGATGGAGTGGAGATAATCGATAATCATTAACGATGTGCGGCGATTTCTGCCTCTAATGCGGATATTTCTGCGTCCATGGCAGCGAGTTTATTGTTGCGTTTGGTTTTGGCTGCGGCGATTTCTGCTTCTAATGCAGCTATTTCTGCGTCCATGACGACGAGCGTAATGTTGCGTTTGGTTTTGGCTGCGGCGATTTCTGCCATTAATCCCATTAATCCGTTTTCTGCCATTAATGCGATTAATGCGATTATTTCTGCATCCTTGACTACGAGAACCTCATCGGTGTGTTCGGTTTTGGCTGCGGCGATTTCTGCTTCTAATGCGGGTATTTCTGCGTCCAATTCAGCGCGGCGTTCAATTTTGGCGGCGAGCTTATAGTCGTGTTCGTTTTTGGCGGCAACCGCGGCATAGAACTGGTCCCTCTCGTACGCGTTAACCTCGTCCTCCGTCATCGAGCACTCGTTACACCCTTGTGCGCGCTTGGCGGCGTCCCGCTTGCACGCTTCAATCTCGTACTCCGTTCGCAAGTGCACGTATGTGGTTGTCATGTTATTTAAATACTTATTATAATAATTACATGACAACTATTTAAATTCTTTTTAGATGTTATATAAATTTGGAATTTTTTATTATTTAATTTAATAACATTAATCTCTCTTCTCTCTTGTAACTTGTAAAGAATCAAACTACAAACTTATAACATAATAAATGTGTGGGTATAACTATGGACACGTTGTTAAAAATATAGTTTGTAGTTTGATTATTGGAGAGAAGAGAGATTAATGTTATCATGTAAATTAATATATTAAATAAACATAAAATAAATAAGGAGGGGTCCTAGGGGAACCTTGGTTCCCCTACTAAATAAAATATTACGTGTAAACTTATGAAACTTACAACAAGCGAAAAAATAAACGATAGAGCGCCGCCGTTACCAGCACCCACAATTTTGTAAAAAGGCTCCAAGTTGTCGAAAAGATTCATTTTGTAAATAAATACATCAAGCGCATATCCGATGACATATGCAACTAGAATTGTCACAGCAAATTCTGAATTAGTTACAGGCAAATAAGTATTCAAAAAGAAATGAGTGAATAGTAGCACAAGTGTTGTGGCGAATGCCACTGTTATTCCAGCATATATTCCCGCAACAACAATTGGTTTATTTTTAAAATAGGGGGCGAGAGACGTGAATGTTTTATATGGCGTATATTTTGATAAGTCGCTTAGCACATTGTCAGAAACATAGGATACGCAAAAATTAATTATAATAAATAAAACAGCAATGCGAATGTTATTTTTCATATTATTTTATCCTTATGTTTTTTCCTTTTATTCTTTTATATAACGCTACATAATAATTTCTAAATTAACAATTATATCCATTCTCTCTGAAATGTCATAAACGTTTTCCGTATTTATCATTGGGATGCCGTGCTTGTGCAACGTAATTGTTTGGTGTGTTTTAAATTCTATATCACGAATGGGAATGTCAATTGATATATTTTCATACATTACAATTGTGAACACAGGTTTGGGTAAGTTGAATAAGTTTTCAACACGCGTTCGCACATCAATATAAATATTATTTAATTCGTCAATGTATATATACTCGGGAAGTTTGGGAATGCATTTAACAATTAATTCTCTCTGGTCATTCATGTCATAATATAGTTCAGTATGCCAATTTGGAATATAATACGTTTTTTGTTCATGTTTAATAATCTGAATATTGTTTACATCAAATAAATCAGACATCGTTGGATTTAAAATGATAACATCATCTATTTTCATTTTATTTTTTAGTATTTTAATTATTCCATCGAATCTCTCGTTGCTTATATCTAAAATTGTATAGTATTTTATAATCAAATCATATATGAATAAAATCGACCTCCTGTCCATATTATCAAACATTGCAGCTGTTAATATTTTACATTTGTCCATGACAGCAGCTAAAATGAGATTTACTTCTGCAATTTTTACATTTGATAAGCCAACCATGAGAGAACTTATAAATGCAGTAAATAAATGATTATATTTATAATCATAGTCTCCATCATCTCCCGTTTCACAGTGTTGGCTGTTGTTGCCGTTGTTGCCGTTGTTGCCGTTGTTGCCGTTGTTGTTGCCGTTGCCGTCGATGTTACTTAGAAATACATACGCTTCATTAATTTCTTTAAATTTTACAGTTGATTCATCAGAATTGAAATGTTTATCTGGATGATTTTTTAAAGCAGCAATTCTGTAATGTTTTTTTATTTCAGTAAATGTATATTTTTTGTTTTGTGTTAAACCCAACAGTTGTCTTGCATTTTTAATTTTAATTTTTAATGACTCCGTATCCATGTATTCTTGATATGATATTATACATGTAATTTTCTAAATGGTATATGGGTCTATAATTATTATTAAAGTATTGCAGTGACGTATATGTTTCAATTAAAATATCCGATAAGTCGCTTATTTGCAATAGTCCGCAGTTTATTAAATCATTTAAAATATACCAGATGCATTCTCCCACATCATAATTGTATATAAGAATGTCGTATAGTACGTCTCGAAAAGCTAAAAATTTTAAATTGTCTGGATTTTTTAAATTATCGAGTATAACATTGCAGAGCGATTCATGGGGGGAACAATTTGCAAGTTCGCGTTCGCATTTTATTGTTTTAGTCATTGTCGGCAGTGGCAAAATAATATTTTTATTGGTTGTGGCTGGTGGAGCGACGGATGCGTGCGATGGGTGCGAGCATTTATTATAATTGGATGCAGTCGGCTTGGGAACATGAATAATTTTACAATTGTGCATTATGTTATCTGGAATAAAACCAACATGCTCAGACATTAAAATATATTTCAACCGCGTTGAGTTGATTCCTTGCATGTAACTATAAAAATTATCAAGTAGCTCGCTGTTTATTTTATGAAAATGCGTGCAAACAATGATGCCAACCTGGTTGTGAGATGAAGAGGAAACAATAACATCTATAATTTGCAAATATATTTCATTCCACAATAATTTCGCATTGCACCCCAAGAGAGACATGTCAATTTCAAAATGAATGTCACTCATTTTTATTAAATACTGTTCTTTATTGAAATTGACCGTCAACCGTTTTTCATATTTTAGTTCACTTGGACTATATTTTTGTATGCATGACAACATTTGAGTATATTTTCCAACACCCGATGGACCATAAAATATCAAATTTTTTAAATTCTGAATTGTGCTTGGAAATTTCTTGTATAGCGCGCAAAGTTTTGGATGCATGGAATGTTTTTTATTTTTTTGCAAGTAGTCGTCAAAATGGCATATATGTGATTTTGCAGCAGAATTCATTATATTTGATTAAAACCAGGTATGAAAAATATATGTTTATTTTTTTATACTCTTTACTTTCTTCGTATTTATAACTAAATAATTAAATGTTTAAATAATAAGTTGATAAATATTTACAAATTCAAATACTTAACTTAATTAGATGCAGGATATGCAGATGCGCGACATTGTATCAAGTTTGGTTGACAATGTAGATAAAAGTGTTATTGATGGAAGTAATGACATTTTGGATTTGGATATAACAATGAGCGGTGGAGCGTTCAATGCCAATTATTTAGTTGGATGTTTATATTTTTTACGTGAAATGCAAAGCAGAAATAAGATTCGCATACACAGAATGTCATCGTGTAGCGCAAGTTCTTTGATTGCTTTTTTATTTTTAACAAACAATCTTGAATTATTTAAAGATAAACTATATGAAATGACAGTGACAAGTTTCAAAAATAACAAAACTTTTATTTTTACAGAGTCTACGCTTCAAAATATGATAGACACAATCAAGTGCTCGTTGCCACCTGATGATGAAACAACCCTTAAAGTTATTAATAAAAAACTTTACATTACTTTTTTTGATGTAAAGCGTCGTACAAAAGTTGTGAAAAAAAAATACAAGACGTTGCATGACGTGTTTGAAACAATAAAAAAATCTTCTTATATTCCATTTATTACTATGAAGGATGAATTATTGTATTGTAATAGATACATGGATGGGTGTACTCCTTATATTTTTGAAAGGAATGGAAAGAGAAAACAATTATTTATAAGTATGCTTGGAAGAGATAAAATAAAAGATTCGGTTGTTTTAAAAAACGATAAGAATGGGGTACATAAAATAATAAATGGAATGCTGGATGCATACTATTTTTTTTTTAGAGGATGCAAAGGTACATCAATGTGTAGTTACATTGACAATTGGAGTTTTTCAACAAGTTTAAAATATAAATTATCAGACACAATATTATTGATACTTTGTAACTTGTTGCATTATTACAGCTTTCATTTGAAAAATCCATTGTATTTGTATTCGCAAAAATACTCGAATTCAATTGAAGTGAAAATGGTTACATCTTTTTTTTCTATTTTGAAAATGTTATTGAATACTTTTTTAGAGCATTATTGTTTATAATTTAACTAACACTATGGAAAAAGAATATAAACCAAAAAAACAATTATATAATAATAATAATATTACATAATTTATACATTTGTATTACAAAAATAAATATTTATGAATTTAGTATTTAAAAATAATAAATTAATTAAGACGCCTTGTGCAGCACTTGTTATTGATGATGATTACAATGAAGAGGACAGCTTTGAGGGTGGTATAAACTTGAAACATTTATTTTTCAGCGACCCAATTCAAAATTCGATTATTCATGACAGTTATTTTATCCGAATTAATTATTCAGATAATGATGTTTCACTAACCGGATTAATGCTTCCGATTAAATTATCTTTTATTACAATTTCAAAATCATTTAATAAAAATATCATCATGTATGATTTGCATTCCAACAAGGAAGTTATTTCAAACATTTGTCAACTAGAAACACTAATTCTTGAAAAATATAGTAATTCAACAAGTAATATTTCAAAAATTCCAGTTTACAATTTATCAAATCAGTTGAAATCTTGTAGCATTAAATTATTTTCTGACATTGACAAGCGAACACAAGAATGTAATATAATGTTGAAAATTTCAGGAGTTTGGGAAAATATAAGGGAATATGGCATTACTTTCAAGTTTATGGATTCACTACACTCACATTCACACTTACACTTACAATAATTTATTTATGATTGGGGGGAATTCAACAAGGGGAGAATCAACAAATATAAAATTTATTTAATATTACCTGGATGATTCCAAGCGTGCATGCATTTAATAAAGTTAATATTATATTGAAATACATGATTCCAAGACTTGTAACAGTGTTTTGTTCTGAAAGGTTGCATTTTCCTCCATCTCCATTTAAGCATTTCATATTCAAGAATAAATAATAAAATGTAATGCATACTTGCATGAGCGTC
>Ga0315268_10000904_pt1 | contig 34618 bp, 39 predicted proteins | sample C1_top_MG_FD_204535 | JGI IMG/M metagenome (GOLD analysis project Ga0315268, IMG submission 204535) | Sediment microbial communities from Yellowstone Lake, YNP, Wyoming, USA - C1_top | ecosystem: Environmental > Aquatic > Freshwater > Lake > Sediment | place: USA: Wyoming | collected 2017-08-01
GAGGTTAACACAAACGAGTTAGCCAAAATGACAGCCAACTACAGCGGAGCGGACATTAACGGCTTATGCCGTGAAGCAGGCTTGGTGTCTTTAAGAAAAGACATCAACTCAAAAGAGGTTACCCTCATAGATTTCAAGGCAGCCATGGAGCAGGTAGGACCAACCATCAAGCCAGAGATGGAAAACTGGTACAAAAGCTTCATGCGGCAAGTGCGTCAGGTGCAAAAACCCGCCACACCAGTAGCATAAGAATAGGAGTGCATGAGATTTGGCGTCTAAGACTTGGAAAACGCGTCCTGTGGACGGTTTCATCTTGGAGGTGTTGAGCAGGAAGGGCGCTGTCACGGATGCGGATTTATTTGACATTGTTAACGAAGAGTTCGAAGATATTGGCTTTTCGGATTTCAATCGTTTTTTGATGAACTTGGAGATTGAAGGCAAAATTTACGTTTCGAGTTTGACCAAGGGTAAGAGAAGAGTCGAGTTGGTTAAGAAGAGAGAAGTAAGATAGGTAATAGGCAAGCTTAACTCACTGCCGAACAGAGGCATCGCGCTTGCAACCCAACCGCGTAATCATCCACGTAGATTTCGATTACTTTTATGCACAATGTGAAGAGCGCGAAAAACCCTCATTAAAAGACAAGCCGGTGGTAGTTTGCATTTATTCGGGCAGAGGCGAAGACCGCGGCGCGGTATCTACGGCAAATTACATCGCGAGAAAGTACGGTGTGAGGTCAGGGATTCCGATACTAGAGGCAAAAAGAAAACTAAAGGATGTCGATGCAGCTTTTTTACCCGCAAACTTTGAGCTCTATGAAAAAGTTTCCGAAAACATAATGAACATATTAAAAAGTTATGCTGACAAGTTTGAACAGGTAGGCGTTGACGAGGCTTTTTTAGACGTTACGCAAAGAACAAATGAAAGTTATGAAAAGGCAAAGGAACTTGCACAAAAAATTCAGACAGAAATTCTGGAAAAAGAGAAAATCACAGTCTCGATCGGAATTGGACCAAATAAACTTGTTGCGAAAATTGCCGCGGGAAGACAGAAGCCTCTCGGTTTAACCATGATTAAATCAGAAGAAGTAGAAAGCTTTCTAACTCCGTTGCCTGTGAATGAGCTTCTGGGAGTCGGAAAGAAAACCACAGAAGTTATGCATGAAATGGGAATAAAAACAATTGGCGAACTTGCAAAGTTTGACTTGGAAAAACTCGTGAAACAGTTCGGTAAAGTGTTGGGCATATATTTTCACAATGCTGCAAACGGCATAGATTTTTCCCCAGTTCAGGAAAGAGGGATGGCAGAGTCGATTAGCCACATACTTACCTTGAAAGAGGACACACGAGATTTGGATACACTTTTGGAAGTGGCCTACAAAATATGCAACGACATCTACGATAGGGCAAGGGAGCTCAACCTCAACTTCAAAACAATAAGCACACAACTGGTGCTGCAAGACATGAGTGGTTCCAGTAGAGCGAAAACCTTCGAGGCACCAGTTGACAGTCTCGATGTTCTCAAAAAAACGACCAAAGAACTCTTCCAGAAACTATTGGAAGAAACTCCAGAAGAATTGAAAGCTAGAAGACTTGGCGTCAAAATTTCGGGTTTCTCTACGGGAAGGCAGGCTCAAAAGCACATTACAGAGTTTGTCGAAGATTAGCTCCGTTAATCGTAGTTTTGGACATATTCTTGTTTGGGACATATGCAAGAGGCTAAAATAAGGTGTATATTAAGACAAGGGATAGTTTTCTCTTGAACAAGTCGCGTATTGAGCCCCTCTCGCCTATTACTGAGGATGGAAAAGAATGGTTGATTATTTCGGTAATGAGATTGAAGTCATACGTGGAAAGAAGTGGGACTGGAGAAATTTTAAAACAACAGAAAGTTATCCAGTTTCACCGAATCTTCTCGACTGGGTTATCGGTCAAGAACGTGCGTTAAACGAGTGTTACTTATGCCTTGAAGAATGGGTTCATAAGCTCAAACAATTGGAAAAAGAGAAATGGTTCAAAGCATGGAGAGACCCGAACCGCGATAAGCCATCACTGACCAAAACCGTTCCACCTGGACCATACTTGCTCCTACTCGGCGATCCAGGTACAGGCAAATCGTTGATAGGTCGCGCTTTAGCCGCACATTTGACAGAGCTGTATGATAAACAAAAGATTCAACTTCTCGACGTAATCTGTTGGCAGAACAAGCTTATTCCAAGCGAACCTAAAGTTTCATGTCATCCAGCTGCTGGTGGAAAATCGATAATTTTGAAGGAAAAACTGAAAGAGTCAAAAAAGCAGTTTCTTCAAGCGGCAGGAATTAAGGCTTTAACTTATTTAATGATAGTCATCGCGCTGATTTTCATGTTTGCGGGCTTCTTTTTCTTGTGGCAACAGAAACTTCGCTGGGACGCAAATGTCATGACCGTCTTTGGACCATTGCAGGAGTCTTACAATGGCGACTTTACTAAGTATTTGCTTGATTCCTTCATCCAGATAGGCACCACGACCTTCCTTCCTGCTGGTATGATGCTAATGTTTCTCATACTGGTCGTTTTCCTTGGCAGGTTCGGGATGTTCGGCAACTCCAAGGGCATTGGAGGTGCAAGAGCGACAACAGTGCCGAAGCTTATAGTGGACAACACCAAAAAGGTTGCACCATTTATCGACGCAACAGGGCATGGGTCATCGCAGTTGTTCGGAAGCATAGCTTGGGACCCATTGCAGACTGGTGGACTTGGCACTCCAGAGCATCAGAGGGTCACGGCAGGTGATGTGCATCGGGCGAACTTAGGCATACTGTTTATCGACGAGATTAAGAACTTGTCACAGAGCGAAGCGGTTACCTTGCTAACCGTGCTGGAAGATGGTCAACTGCCGATTACTTTACGAAGCCGTTGGGACGATGTTGGTACTGCGGCTATGGCGGTAGCGACCGAGCCTGTTCCTTGCATGTGCTTCTTGGTGGGTGCGGGAAACTTTGACAGCATAGCTAACATTCACCCTGCTTTGATGGACAGAATTTATGGTTACGGTAAAGTTGTCAGAATGAATAATGATATGCCTAACACCGTGGAGAATCGCCGCAGGTACGTTCAGTTCATAGCGCAGGAAGTCTCGCGTTTTCACCTCATGCCGTTCAGCCGAGAAGCTTGCGAGGAGATAGTTGATGAGGGCAAGAGGAGAAGCAACAAGAGAGACGCTTTAACCACGCGGTTTCGACCTTTAATCGCCATAGTCAAAACTGCGGCTACGCTCGCTATGAATGAGAACTGCAAAATGGTTGAGCGTAGACATGTGATTGACGCTGTGGAGAATCACTGCAAGACTATTCAAAAACAGGTACTCGAGCACCAGATGACCGAAAGAGGAAAATTGCTGGAAATCCATCCCGAAGGCATCAAACTAGGACAAATCTATGGACTCGCCGTAGTATCCGACCCGTACAGCGGAGAAATGACGGGCAACGTCTTAACCGTAAAAGGCTTCCTAGAAAAGCGAGACGAAAAAAGAGTAGGCGACTTGAAAGGCTACTATGAAGTGACCGGTATCGCGAAGGGCGGGAAGGAACAGTTCATCTCCGATAGCGTTGTTAAAGTGCGCAGCGTCATACTACAAAAATACGGCGTAGACATCGCACAAGAATACTTCACGCACATAGACTTTGCTCAGGCTTATGGCATCGACGGACCAAGCGCGGGCGTTACGATGGCAATTCTACTATGCTCATTGATAGAGGGAAAACCAGTACGCCAAGATGTCGCAGTTACAGGCGAAATCAACGTGGGTGTAGATGGCGTTATCCAAGTAACTGCAGTTGGCGGACTTAACGAGAAAATAAAAGCAGCGCAGATGTGGGGATTCAAAAAAGTCGTTATCCCTGCTAAGAACTACAAGTACTCAACAGATCCAAACGACTACAAAATCGAAGTCGTGCCAGCCGAAACCTTGGAAGATTATCTGGAAGAATGCTTAGTAACCACCGAAGAATACCTTCCCATCAATCACAGGAATTCCAACAACAAAAAAGCACAGAAAGTTAACGCGCGCATTCGTGACAAAAGACTGAATGGGAAATTTACCTAAGCCCAATTCCTATTTTTTATCTGCGGGCACCTACTTTTATTGAAGAGTTTAAATCTTAAAAAATGACTATTCAATATCGCAGAGTTAACATGCCGATAAAAGAAGAATGCTGCTTATGCGGTAAGGTTCTGTCGTACTATTCGCTTAGGCACTGTGTTCGCTGCAAGCGCTTGTATTGCAGCACGTGCATAGAGTATATGGAAGATGGTGACGTAATCTGTTTAAACTGTGCACGCCGCATGGTCTCGCCTCCAAAACTGGGCACAAAGTACAGCCCATTAACTAGATACTTGGCAAAAAGGGCTAATTACACAGACACGGCAACTCTTTCTTTTCAGCGAATTGAAGGAATTATCGGCGATAGCCTGCCTCTTCAAGCCTACAAAAGTATCGATTGGTGGAAAACCAGCCGCACAAGCGCGCAAGGACATGCATGGTCAGACGTGGGGTGGAGTGTCGATGACGTCGATGTAGAAAAGCGCAGTGTGACCTTCAGGAGAGAGAAAGGAATACTTCGCACAGAGAAAAAACAGACAAAAAAAGCGAGGGGACAAAAGAAAACCACAAAACCATTACCGAAAGCTGTACCGCGCAGGACACGGATACCGTCGAAAACCAGAATGGCAAAGATGGTTGCACGACTTAAAAACATAGAACGCCAAAGAATGGCAGCACCGATTTTTCCAGGTCAGCCAAAGTCTCGCCCTTCGCATGAGAAGAGGCTATTCAAAACAAAAAAGACTTGACGAGCGTGTGGGTGAGAATGGCTGGGAGAAAGGAGGGAGGGGAGACTATTGCGGTACAAAAAAGGTAAGGGTGTCGGCGAGAAACTGATTATCTACCACTACGGTTGAGTAAACAAGCCACTTTCCCAGAGAGTATGAAGAAAGAGGAATTCTAAACTGCATCGAGGCAATGCCTGTGCTGTTGGTTTGAGCTGTGTCTAAAGCAATTATGCTTCCTGTACCGTTTGCTGGCCAGTGCACTTCGAAGGAGACAAACCTGCCACTTTGAGGTGCATTGGAGGCGTTTCTTACTTCTGCGTAGAGAGTCACGGTTTGGTTTCGTGTAAAGTTGCTGCATGGTTCGTTGGTGCCTCTTCCGCCGTTTTGAGTGTAGAGATCGATGGACGCTGTGTATGCTTGCACCGACACCTTTGGAAATAGGAGATAACTCGCGCTGCCTAGGAGAATGATGAGCGCCACTGCTGAAGAGGCGGCGATTGTTATCTCTTTTTTCAACCATTCTCACCAATAGTATTTAGTTAGTAAAAATGGATATAATCCTATGCGTTTGTACGATTGTACAAATCTTTTGGACACTATGTATCCAGCCTGAAATGCTTCTTAAACACCTGGTTTATGTCCATGGGTTTTTCGAGTATGAAAACGTCTCGCATCAAAGTTAGTTTTTTCACGTTTTCTACGTCTTCTTCCCTTATCCTGATTCTGAAATCACGGCCGTCGGGCAGTTTCGTTGTGGTTGTTCCTTCTTTGTAGTCGCTGGGCACGATGTAAACAGGGGTGAATCCTTTCAGTGCCATGATGGCTGCGTTCGTGAGTAAGCTATCTGCAATTCCCATGGAAATCTTGGCAACCGTGTTTGACGTTGCTGGTGCGATGAGTAGGAACTCAAACTTGCCTGTTTGCAGTTGTCCCGCTAAAAATGGTGCGTTTGCGTTGATTTCGATCCAGATTTTGCTGAAGCTTTCTTTCAGTGCGTCGGTTAGCCTGTAGTATTTTAGGACTTGATCTGCGGCTTTTGAAAGGTAAACGTTTATATCAACTTTGTTTTCGTATCGTTTTTTGATTTTTGTCATGGTTTCGATTGTTTCTGCGAGTTGTTCACCGCTGCCCGTTATTCCCCATGCCATTCTTTTTTTCTTCTTCTCTTCTTTTTCGTTGATGGTTAATGTTTCAGTCGCCATGTCTATGCGTCCTGATTATTTCTTGAGGAATTCGGCGAATTTTTTGACCGTTTTTTTCAGGGTTCTGAAGCCTTCTGTGTCGGTTTTTACACTTTCTAAAGTGTCCTTTGACCAGAAGGTTGCGCCGAGGTTTGCGCCGAAGAAGCCTCCGCTGATGGGTATGGCACCGTTTAGTACGTAAAACGTGTGGATTTGTTGTATGGCTGGTTCTTGGCCGCCGATTCTGTCGCCGCCGACCGCGATTGCCATGCCTGGTTTGTGTTTGAAAACCTTTGGGTTCTCTGCGAGTAGGGCTCTGCATCTGTCCATGATGGTTTTTGTCTGTGCGCTTATTCCGCCGTTGTACACTGGTGTGGCGATAATTATGCCTTCTGCCTTTTTGAGTAATGGATAGAGTTGATCCATGTCATCTCTGATGTTGCATTGTTTGTTTTTGAGGCAGTAGTCGCAGTGGGTGCAGAATCCGATTTTTTTGCCTCTCACTATGAAGATTTCTGTTTGGAAGCCTTGTTGTTCCAGCATTCTTAGGGCTTCTCTTAGCACATGTTCTGTTGCTTGTTTTCTTGGGCTGCCGCATATTCCGAGTATCATGGTTGCATCCTGAGTGGACGCTTATGCGAACGTGTTATTCTAGTTTTGCGTGTTTTGCTTCGCATTGGGCGTTGTAGGTGCGTTTGCCTCTTTTGTCTTTGGTGAAGTTAATTCCTTTTTGGAATGTGGCGCCTGTTAGTTGACGCCAGAATTTTGTGAAGTCTTCTTCTTTGTCTTCGAACCAGCATAGCACGTAATGGTCGTTTTTTCCTTCATTTGAGGTTATGTAGTCAATGTTGCCCATTATGGGGAAGAAATCTTTGATTGTGCCTGTGAATTTGTTTTCTTTTTCTTCTGTTTTTGTTATTGTGAGTTTTCTGGCTTTGACCACAGCGAACGCTTTGGTTTCGGGGGTTCTTGTTCTTTCTTTGTAGAATATTATGACGGGTTTTTCCCATGTGTGGCTCAAAATTTGTGTTTCCTCCACGTGTATTTTGGGTGTGTTTTTTGAATTTAAGAGTTTGCTGAGGGTATCGACATTCAAATATATTGAAACCTTCTATTTCTTTGGTGATGTGCGATGAGTTCTGAAGAGGCTGAGGATGTTCTTCGCGGTTTGACGTTGAAGGTTTATCATTATGTTCTCAAGAGTGGGCATGAAACGGGAATTCGCGAGGTGCAGCGGGCTCTGAAGCTGAGCAGCCCTACATTGGCTGTTTATCATTTGGAAAAGTTGGAGCAGGCGGGTTTGCTGAAGAAAGGTGCGATGGGTTATACGGTTGACAAGGTTTATGTGCGTAATCTTGTGCGGTTGAGGCGTTTGTTGATTCCGAAGTATTTTTTTTATGCCTTGTTTTTTTCGTTGGCTGTTGTTTTGGAGTTGACGGTTTTTAGACCCGTGGTTTTTACGCAGGAGTTTGTGTTTGCTTTTATCATCACTTGTGCTGCTGCGGTTTCGTTCATTTATGAAACTGTGAGGACTTGGATGAAAGAGACGGTTTAAAAGTGTGCGTGTGTATCTGCTCTGCGCTATTCTAGACCCGGTTCACTATATGATACTACTAGGATCCAAATATGATCCAAATATGACCAGAGAACCTATGGTTCTTTTGAAACGTGTGAGACGGGCACATCCTGTGATTGATGCTTGCAAAGGCTTAAGAAATTATAACCCATTTTTCTTTATGAGGTTGGTATAGAATGCTTGACTCTGTTGCCAAAGATTTTGTTGATATAAGATTCGCGAAAATGAATGGTGTCTTAGGGGTTTTATTGATTGGATCCGCTTCACTCGATTACGTGGATGAGTTGTCTGATGTAGACCTTGAGGTCATTGTTACTCGCGATTTGTTCTGTCGCGTGGGAGAGTTCTGTGGGTCAGAACAGTATCGTGGGATAAATGTCTGGTGGGAATGGACTACGCTGAACGAACTCAAAAATACATTAAACGATTGGGAAGACGACTTGGACCTTTGGGTGTACTCCAAATCCAAAATCTTGCATGACTCAAAACACAGAATTGCACATCTTTTGGCGGATTATCGCCAATACCCGAAGAAGATATGGCTCGAAAAACTCTTCGTCTATTGGTACTTCGCAACGGGAAACGCGCCATACGACTCTGGAAAAGCAATTCAAAGAGGAGACTTAGTGACCGCCCAACTATATTTCAACCAAGCAATGGAGTATTACACATCATTAATATTTATTCTAAATAATAGTTTCGTGCCTTATAGAAAATGGAGGCTTAAAGAACTCAACAAATTAGCCTACAAACCAGAAAACTATGAAGAAATTCTTCGCCAAATTCTCACCATTAGAAGATGGACCCTAAAGGAATTCGAAACCAAGCAACACTTCATTAACGAGTTAATTGGTAGCTTTGAAAAGAAGCTGTTGAACGCTGGCGTTCCTGAACAAAAGCTGAAAGACCCATGGAAATTCAAAATCACTTTTGTCCCAAGAGTTTGATTTTCTAAGAATTAAGTCGTATCATCGTTTTAAGATGAAAACACATTTACATTAGAACGCCATATCTACGTAAACGGGGCTGCAAACAATGGTTACTTGTCCAAAGTGCGGAGCAGTCGTGGAATCTCCTACGAAAACGTGGTCATTGCCTAGAAGAGCATCGAGATTAGGCGAAGAGTCTAAAATGGCTGTTGGCATGTTCGAGTGCCCCAACTGCCAAACGCGGTTTAGAGCTTCGTTTGAAAAACCGACTGAAACAACAAGCGTTAAAAATATGGTAGAAAATTTAAGAGGCATCGAGGGAGAATTCGTGAACACACTGAAAAACCTGCGAGAAAAACTCCAAAAACTGGAAACGGAAAGGTCCAGCCTCCTCTTGGAAATAGACGAGTTGAAGAAGGCGGCTGAGTCAAAGGCAAGCGCGATTGAGAACGAGATAACAATGCTCAGGGATGAAGTGAAGTCTCTGAAAGAGTTACTCGGTTATTCAGAAGGCGAGAACGAGTAAGTCTCAAGGCAAGCTAAAGGTCATGGTTCTCCACGGCATATAGAAGTTTTTTCTAGAACAAATCTCTACTATGCACGAAGGAAATCTGATTTAGAGTTCACTTCAACGCTTAAATAAAAGAGCGGATTGTTCTATGTAGTTCCCCTAGGGTGAATGCGATGGCAACAGTGCTTGAAGTTAAAGACGTGAAAAAAACTTATCGAATGGGCAAAGTTACAGTGCCAGCTTTGCAAGGCGTGAGTTTCAGCGTGGAAGACGGCGAATTCCTCACTATTTTTGGGCCTTCTGGTAGCGGAAAATCAACACTGCTACACCTTATAGGCGGCTTAGATCGCCCAGATGAAGGAGAAATAATCGTCGACGGGTCAAACCTTCTCCAGCTCAGCGACGATAAACGGGCAAAACTCCGCTTAACAAAAATCGGTTTCGTCTTTCAATTCTTCAATTTATTACCCAGAATAACAGCCTTGGCTAACGTGGAATTGCCTTTAGCCATTGCTGACGTGTCCGAAAAAGAGACAAAGGAAAGGGCAAAGGAAATGCTAAAACTCGTGGGGCTGGACACTCGAATAGACCATCGTCCCTTTGAACTCAGCGGCGGAGAGCAACAACGTGTGGCGATAGCTAGAGCCTTGATAAACAACCCAAAAATCATCCTTGCAGACGAGCCCACGGGCAACCTTGACACAAAAATAGGCGGAGAAATAGTCCAACTGATGCGGAGACTGAACAAAGAAAAGGGTCAAACCTTCGTGATTATCACCCATGATGCCACAATTGCAGAAAATGCAGACCGCATCATTTACTTAAAAGACGGTTTAATCGAAGGCATAAAACAAGCGCCAAGGAGGAGCAAGCAGTGAAAACGAGTAAAATGTTCGGAATGGCTTGGGGAAACCTGAAAAAAAGAAAACTAAGAACCTCACTCACCACGCTCGGCGTCATAATAGGAATCACAACGATAATCGGACTCGCCTCATTAGGCGAAGGGCTCAGATTCAGCGTTAACCAGAGACTGCAACAAGGGTTCGAACTAGACGTGTTGATAGTCATTCCAGGAAGCTTTACAAGCGGACTAAGAGGGTTCGGATTTTCGCCAAGCGACGTTTCCAACCTCACAACAATACAGAACGTAACTCTCGTGACGCCCATGATAACATTGCCAACAGCCACAGTCAACAAAACAACAACCCAAGAAGGATTGGGAGCGTTCACAGTCGGAGCCATTAACTTCACCCAGATGCAAGAGATGCTGCCCCAAAGATTTCGCCTACTGGGAGGACACTTCCCTAACGCAACTGAAACCAACGGCATGGTTCTCGGTTATAAGGCGGCTACCGTGAATGACACTCTTATCGCGAGCGTTGGCGAAAACGTTACTCTACAAATGCAAATAAGAGTGCCTACGCCACCGTTCCTTTACACCTACAACGAAACATACACCATCACTGGCATTCTTGCAGAAGGCGGGACGTCTGGATTGACTAACTTCGATTACTGGGCATTCATTCCACTTAACACCGCAGCTAATATACAAGGAATCGGCGAAAGCTACCAAATAATACTCGTGAAAATTACTGATCCACAGATTTCAGATGATGTGAGCAAAGCTATTGAAACTTATTTTAAGAACTCGGTTACCGTCTTCGTTCCTTCGTCATTATTGCGACAGGTAAACAATGTTATAAACTTGATAACGATTTTTATCCTCGCCGTAGCTTCGATATCTCTCATTGTGGCAGGAGTGGGCATTATGAATATTATGACTGTTTCTGTCATGGAAAGGACACGGGAAATCGGAATCTTGAAAGCCATCGGAGCCAAAAGTCGGACAATTCTCTCAATGTTCCTGACGGAGACGATGTTAATAGGCATAATGGGCGGCATCATTGGCATAGTCACAGGATACGGACTCTCCTACGTCCTAGCATTCGCAGTGTCTGGTCTTGTGCAGTCTTCACAGCAAAGCTCAGGCTTCAGCGCAGCCGGCAACCAAAGCCAAAACCTGAAAATTACGCCGATATTCTCGCCCGAGTGGACAATCATCGCCTTGATGTTCGCAATTGCAGTCTGCGTTATCTTCGGCTTGTATCCGGCTAGAAAAGCGGCAAAACTAGATCCTGTGCAGGCGTTGAGTTACGAATGACAAACCTTATATCTCCGCATTATTAATCCTCTCTCTCGCTAGCCTGAACCGAACGAAGAAACCGCAAGAGTCGTTTTATCCGACAAAAGCCCTGCTTCGTTCCGTGGCTGGTTCCGCAAAAAGGACGAACCGATAGATGCAGAAGACGAGCAACAATAAACTACAATTAAAATATCCATTCGTTTTTAACAACTCAAAAAAGAAAATCGCTAAAATGGGAGGAGAAAATTGCAGATAAAAGACTTGAAAAACGGTATGAGAAACATCAGCGTAGAAGCAAAAGTGATTGAAAAGTCAGCACCGCGTCAGGTTTTGTCGCGGTACAAAGACGAAATGTACAATGTTGCTACGGCTATCATAAGCGATGGAACAGGACAAATGAAACTGACGCTTTGGAACGAGCAAATCAACCAAGTAGAACTAAACGACACGGTCAAAATCGACAAAGGCTACGTGACAAGCTTCAAAGGCGAAATCCAGCTTAACATAGGCAAATACGGTACGCTTGACGTGACCAAAGCAAAATAAACATGTTGCGAGGTGAAAAACGAATGAGCGAAGAAAGAAGAGAAAGACGCGGCTACGGTCAAAGATACGGACAAAGACGAGGAGGATACGGCGAAAGACGAGGATACGGCGGTCCACCAAGAGAATTCCCCCCGAAACCAGTAGAGGTTGGTAAGGAATACGACGTGGAAATTCTAGAGACAAGTCGTCGCGGCGAAGGAATAGCTCGAATAAAAGGCTTGGTCTGCTTTGTGCCTAACACGAAACCAGGCGAAAAAGTGAAGATACGCATAACCCGCGTGAGTCGACGTGCGGCAGAGGCAGAAGTCGTCGGCAAGAGCGAAGGACCGACAGAAACAGCAGAGGCAGAAACTGAAGAAGAAACAAAAGCAGCCGAAGAAGAAACGGAAGAAGAAACCGCATCAACAGAAGAAGAGGAAACCGAATAAAAAATCTGCACACTCCCTTTCCTTTTTTCAATCTATTTTATTCAACACGAAAAAATCAGGACACAAAATAAACCTCTTTACAGAAAAAGAGGCAATTCTAGCCTATAAAATAGGTTAACTCAGAAAGAGAAAACTTTTTCTTTCTTAACACCGAATATGCACACTCAAACGGCGTGTAAGAAATGAAGCGAGAAGACTTTCTAAGAGAATACGTGTCGCACATGAAAATCGAGTCCACGACGATGACCGTGAACCAGCTTATTCAAAAATTTGACGCAGCAGGATGCTTCGGCGCTGGAAGAGTTGCGACTGCGTGCGACATTTTCGAAAAAATGGTACGTGACAAAAATTGCACAGTGTTCCTCACCGTGGCGGGTGCTATTGTTCCCGCTGGACTTCGTACGGTTATCGCTGACCTAATCCGCAAAAGAAGAGTGGACGTGGTCGTGAGCACGGCGGCCAATATGGTGCACGATTTGATTGAAGCCTTCGGCGGACACCACTACAAAGGTCACTGGCTGGTGGACGATTTTACGCTCTACAAGTACCACATATACCGCATCTATGACATTTTTGTGACCGAGGAGGACTACCTGAAACTCGATGCAGGATTGTCGGACATGTTTGACGAAATAGCCAGAGATAACAATAACCAGCCTCTGGCCACGCATGAGTTTGTGTGGGAAATCGGCAAACGATTAAAAGACCCGAATTCCATAGTCAGAGCAGCGTACGAAACCAAAACGCCATTGTTTCTCCCCGCGATTCGTGACTCGGAATTTGGCTTTATCTACTGGCTTTATCAGCAACGCGCAAAGTCCAAACAACTGCTTCAAGTGGATGCCTTCAAAGAAGTCTCGGAGATAATGAACATTGCCTCGAATTCTGACCGTTTGGGCATGGTTGTCTTAGGCGGCGGTGTGCCACGTAACACGGTTCAGCATGCAGCGGTTACAGCGAAGAGAGGATTAGACTATGCCGTGATAATTACTATGGACCGACCCGAAACAGGTGGACTCTCAGGTTCTACTTTGGAGGAGACGATAAGTTGGGGCAAAGTGAAGCGTACGGCGGAAAAAGTCATGGTCATTGGTGATGTCTTGATAGTTTTTCCTTTGATGGTTGCCTCGTTGGAGGAACGCCTTAATAAAAAGCCTTTGTAACAGTATTTTATGGAGGAAAATAACTGGTGAAAGAACGAGCCGCAGAAAAACGATACTGTGGTAACTGTAGTTCGCATAACACTTACGAGTACCCAGACGTCGTGTTTTGTATGAGGCGGTACTTACGAGGCGATAAAGCCGTCACGCCTACCCTAAGCGTCTGCGACGAGTGGAGAACACACGTCCAAAAATGCTTCTGCGTAGAGGATGCCTTGAAAAAGAAGGCAGACAAGTAAGTCTCTTTTAGGTGAGATACACTACTAAAATACAAAATGACGTTTAGAACAGAAGAATTTAGGTCTTTTTCCTTTCTCTTCGCTTTCTAACCGGCTTCGTTTCAGGTGGCGGTGTCTCGGGCTGTGGCATTTCTTCTGCCTTCTCAGGTTCAGGCATTGGCGTTGGTTCTGGTGCAGGCGCGGGTTCTGGCTCTGGTTCATGTGGTGGCGGTGGCGCTGTTGTCGGCTGCTCTTCTTCCATTGCCGGCTTTGTGGGCGGTACGGTAGGTTCTACGCGTGTTACTGCTGGTGTGGATGGTCGTAGAGAGTAACCGCCCCAGATGAAGATGACTCCGATAATGGCGAGAACTATGACTATTAGCGTGTTTGCCATGAATTCTGTGAACGGATAGGCAGCGCTGTAGCCTGTGATGATGAAGCATATTAGGGCTACGATGTACAGAACGTAATCTGTTCTCATTTTTCAACCTCTTCTCATGATTCACCGTATCCCTTTTTTCGTACGATATAGTTTAAATAACTTTCTAACACTTTGGGCGCTAAGTAGCTCATGAATCGTTCGAAAACCATTTTTCTAGGTGTACCTGTTTTTCATGGACGTAAAATTTTTTCATTCTATCGATAACCACTTCCACGCGTTCTTTGGAAAAGTCCCTTTCTTCGTAGAGGAAGTGGAGTAGGGCTTCTTCTTGCAGTTCGCTGTAGTCTAAAGAGTAATCATGTGTCACTGAAGGCTGCAAGAAAATGCTCCGAACCTCTTCGTGGTTTTCAGTGAGCTTCGATTTCACGTCCATCGGCATGTTTTCTATGCTCTTGTATTCCTTTACGAGCTTTAATGCTGTTTTTGGACCTATGCCTTTTATGCCTGCGTTGAAGTCTGTGCCTACGAGTATGGCGATATCGATTAACTGTGAGTGGGTTATGCCGTGGTACGCGAGGGTTCTTTCGAGTTCCATCAGTTCTGGTTTCAATGGCTTCGATGTGCCTTTGCTAGGGTAATATTCACGTCCGTAAATGGTCAAGTATCGCAGTAGACGGGGCGCGCCGAAGAGCAGGCTATCGTAATCTTTGCTGCTTGCCGCCCACACGTCGCCCTTCTTAGCCATATACGCTGCCTGTGCCTCTGCCTCGCTCGGTGCTTGCACAAATGGAATCCCAAGAAAGGAGAGCAGACGTTTGGCGTCCTCTATCAGCGGCGTTGTTAATCGGCTTGTCATCACAGCTTTAGACCAAGCGGTGGCGAGGTCACCTTTTTCCAAGGCTTGTTTATACTCGGTCATTGCTTTCTCTCGTAATTGGCGTCGTTTGATTATTTCCTGTTCTTTCTGTTTGGGTGGTTTGCCGTCGAAGACGAAGACAAGTTTTGTTTGGTAATCATGAATCAGTCGTGTTGAGCGGAACATTAGCCCTGCTAAGTGTGAAGTTATGTTGCCTTTGCTGTCTTTTAGTGGCGTCCCATCTCTGGTTCTAATTAGGGCTAGAAACTGGTAGAGATAGTTGTTCGCGTCTACGGCTAGGCTTTTGCCTCGTAAATCGTCTAGGCTTAATGTTTTTTTGATTATGATGGGTGTAAGGTTGACGCCCATTTTGGCTCCGTTTGTGTGTATGGTTAAAGTTATTATTTAGGAGTATTGTAGAGTTTGCCGAGAAGCCCGGTGGTGTAGTGGACAAGCATAGTGGCCTTTGGAGCCATTGACGAGAGTTCGAATCTCTCCCGGGCTACTTGAATAATCATTTTTGGTGTTTTGGGTCTGGGTTTTTGCCCGCTGCTTTTTCTTCCTGCCACGCTTTTGTGCCTATTTTCTTTCTGTAAGCGAGTTGTCCAGCGCGGTAGAAGACTCGCCATCGTCCTTCGTCTGGGTCGTAGGTTGACAAGAAATAGTCGCACGGAAACTTGTCGCACAAGCCACAGTGCTCCACGCCCTTCGTTTTCACGCACGAATAGAAACGGCACTCACCCCAGAACGGCTTGCCCTTAACGTAGCCACAGCCAGCGCATCCGTTCTTGTAATACCGACACTCGCCACAGTACGCTCCACAAGGAGACGCTAAATTTAGATCAATCTGGTATTCCGTCATAGTCACGCCTCGATCAAGTCTAAACAACGATACCTTCACTTCCTTTTAAGCGTGCCTCTCAGCCACCCTAAATAACCACTGCTGATTGCCACGACAGGGACGGCTACGATTTCAGGCGTTTCATAAGAATGAATCTTTTTATTGTCTCCTCAAGCTTGCAAAAGAGGCTTTTCTCACTTTTAATCAAGCACAGCCACTCTTCCGCCTTTTCTACTCTGCCCTTCCACCAATAAATGCTCCAAATAGGCCCGATAGTTTGGGCGCATGCTGCCAACTTCTTCTTCACTAATGCCTCTGCGATTTTTTCAGCGTCTTCTTTCTTCTCAGTTGTAGTGACAACTTGAATGTACTCTTCCATAAATATTACCTCATTTCGGACAATTAGGCTAGGTGTGTTAAGAGCTTTTGTCTCTTAGACTGTGGTGAAAGAAAAAGGAAGGAAGGAGGGCTAATTGCTTACGTTAGAAGGTTGCTTACGGCTACGCAGCACAACTATTACTGACACGGCTACGACCGCACCGACAATGAGCGCCACAACAATTATCCACGTGACCATTCCAAGACCAAGTGGGACGTCTTCGCCACGGGCGATGGCTGCGTTACATTCGGTTATCAATTCTTCCGCACGCCAATGATACGCAAACAAGCCAGACGCAGTTTCAAACTGAACCTTTGCCGCAGAAAAATGCTTGTCATAAAAGTAACTTAGTCCTGTAAGAAATGCTGTGTCTACTGGGCTTTTCTGGTTGCTTACGCTGTTCTCTGTCAAGAATGACTTTAGAACGTTGCTTTGGATTAGATAGTCAAAGCCCGCTACGTCTTGCCCAGCCTCTGAGACTGAGCCTCTGCTGCAGACGCCTATCACCTCGCCGTTAGTGTTGAGTCCTGGACCGCCGCTGTTGCCGTGTGTGATGCTGGCGTCTGTTTGGAAGCAAGGGGTTTGAAAGTTGGTGTATCTTTTGGCACTTATTATGCCGCTGGTCATTGAAGGTGCGAGTAGTGTTTCTGGTCCGAGTTCTGCGTGAAACGTAACTACTGCTGGGAATCCGAACATATAGACACTGTCGCCGGTGACAACTTTGTCAGAATCTCCTACAGTCAGTATGGGGCAGCTGGCGAGTTCCACCTTCAGTATGGCAATATCTCTTTCAATATAGGGGCTAATTGCCACAACTCTCGCAACCCAGCCCTTCGCTTGCACATCGGTGAGCGTTGCCTTCACTTCTCCAAGCACGGCGTACACGAGTCGAATCGAATTCTTGATCTCTCCATTGGTTTGAATGTAGTTGAACAGAGCCGTCTGCTGGGCGGCGGTAAAGTGGTAGCCTTGGTTTTCAAATGCTTGGGCGATTAAGAGGTACTTTGTGTTTAGGTCTTGCGCGAAGTCTGTGTGAGTGAAGCAGAAGAGAACGTGCCCAGCGGTTGCGATGTATCCGTTAGAGTTGACAAAGAAGCCTGAGCCCCAAGCGCCAACTGCTATGTTTACTTGAATGTACTGCGCGGTTGGGTTCCAGTTTGCGTCAGGTATGTAGGCTTTCACTGTGGCGTCAATTTCTGAATATATTAGCACGGTTGAAGCTTCGCCTAATTCAGCGATCAGTGCAGGTGAATAGCCTCCACTCAATGCAGTGCACGTTTGCATTTTAGCTATAATGCTCACGGTTGTTATTAGAAACAGTAGTAATGCCCTTTTGGTTGTTTGAGGTTTCTTTATTTTCTGTTCCTCCAGATGTTGGTTGCTCATTCATTTAAAACATTTTTTTATAAATAGTTTATTAAGCTAAAATTAAATAAGATTATATTGATTCTTATTAGTCGTCATTCGAATTCAGAATTAGAATATGATTCAGCTAAACCAAGAATTCATAAGCAATTTATACGGTCAAAGCATAGTGGTTTTTCAAAGTCCACAAGCTTTGAGGGATCTACTTTGCCAAGAAACGACTTTGACAAACTTCTGCTTGAAGCAGTGGACGAAGGGCTCTCTACGTTGGGCGAATCGTCTAAACATGCCATATACTTCCATTTAGCAATAAGTTTTCACGTCAAAAAGAACGATATACCCAAAAAAATCGAAGAATTCGCAGCAGCAATCGAAAAAATCTTCGGGTTAGGGGCTAATTTTCTTGAGATCATAATTATGCGACGACTTTATGAGAAGGTTGATGGGCGTTTTAAGTGGAACGAATCTAAAGACCTGACTTTCACTGAATACGTGGCTGCGGCGAAGCGAAGTTTTCTTGAGAAGAAAGCCAAGGCGAAAACTGAGGAGCTGATTGATTGGCCGAGAATACTTGCAGAAGGTTAAGCGCATTATTTCCCGGTGGTGCATGTGGCGAAATTTTTGAATACGTGTTTGAAAACGCCAACGATGCAATTTACATCCTAGACAGTAAAGGAAACTTAATAGCTCTCAATCGAAAAACTGAAGAACGTACAGGCTTCAAACGCGAAGACTTGATTGGGAAATCCTTCAGAACCCTTATTCCAGCCAAGAATTTGCCTGCTGCTGTTAAAGGTTTTTTTGACGTTATTAGCGGCAAATCGATTAGGCTTGAATTGGAAATTAAAGCTGCCCAAGGCAAAACGTTTCCCGTCGAGCTTAGTTCATCGCCATTGTTCATAAAAGGAAAAATTGTTGGAATATTCGGCATCGTGCGAGACATTACAGAACGCGTACAGATGCAACGGAAACTTGAAACTTTCAACAGTAAACTTGAAACAATATTGGAAACAGCTATGGAAGGCATAGCCATCGTCGACACCGCGGAAAACCTCACTTTTGTGAACAAAGCTTTCGCCAACATGCTGGGTTACACCCAAAACGAACTCGTCGGCATGGACGTTAAAAGCCTCGTTGACGAAGAAGGCGCCAGAATAATCCGACAACAAACAGAAACTAGGAGAAAAGGGAAGGCTGGCCGCTATGAGCTATTCATGTACCGTAAGGATGGCGAATCCCGTATTGTCCAAGTATCCGGCGCGCCATTGTGGAATGAGGACGGAAGCTACACTGGAACGGTTGGAATAGTTGCCGACGTTACGGAACGCAAAAGAACGGAAAAAGCGCTCCTTGAGAGCCAGCAGAAATTTAAGGAATTCTTTATGGGAAACCCCGAAGCCACCATATACGTTGGTCCTGATTTTTGCGTTTTGGACGTTAATCCACGTTTTGAGGAGCTTTTCGGTTATTCTTTGGAAGAAATTAAGGGTAAACACATCAACGACATGGTTGTGCCAGCGAGTCTGACTGTAGAGGCAGAAATGCTGGACGCAAAGGCTGGGAAAGGGTATGTTTATCATGAAACCCTGCGAAGGAAGAAAGACGGTTCTCCAATAAGCGTGTTCGTTTCTGCTGCACCTATACGTGTCGGGACTCAGTTAATTGGCTACGTGGTAATTTACCACGATATTTCTGTAAGGAAACAGATGGAACAGGCGTTACGGGATAGTGAGGAGAAGTTCCGTGCGATAAGTGCCACTGCAAAAGATGCCATAGTTATGATGGGTAGCGACGGCAGAGTTTCATACTGGAATCCTGCAGCCGAAAAGATATTCGGTTACAAAAAGGAAGAAGCAATGGATAGAGAACTGTACAAACTCATTGCACCCAAACGTTTCCATGAAGATTTTCGAAGAGAATTTGTAGAGTTTCAGGGAGCTGGACAGGGTAACGTTGTTGGAAAGACTCTCGAGTTAACGGTTGTAAATAGAGAGGGGAAAGAGTTTCCGATAGAACTTTCGATTTCAGCTTTTCAGATAAAAGGCAAATGGAATTCAGTAAGCATAGTTAGAGATGTTGCTGAACGGAAAAAAACCGAGGAGGCGTTGAAGGAGTCTGAAGAGAAGTTTAGGAACATTTTCGAGGGTGCCAACGATGCGATCGTATATGGCGATTTTACTGGCAGAGTCTTAGGCATTAATCGAAAGGCTGAGGAAGTCGCTGGAGTGAAAAGAGATGAAATCGTGGGAAAACTCTTCTGGAAGTTAGGGCTTGTTGGTTTAAAAGATGCACCGATGCTTCTGAGCCGGCTGAAAAGCAGAATGATGGACAAACCCACGGCGGGTTTTGAACTTGTTATAAAGAGTAAGGATGGAAGGAAAAAGTTTCTCGAAGTTACCGTCTCTACTATGCGCAAACACGGGCTTCCTGCAGGTTTCTTGGCGATAATAAGAGACATCACTGAACGAAAGCAGATGATGACCAAGTTAGAGGAATATTCTCAGCGACTGGAACTACTGGTGGAAAAAAGAACAGCGCAATTGGAGGAGGCTCAGGAACAGCTCATTAAAGCCGAAAGACTAGCCGCAATTGGACAGGTAGCTGCGATGGTGGGTCATGACCTGCGCAATCCGTTGACGGGCATTGCGGGTGCGGCGTATTATTTGAAGTCGAAGCTTAGTTTAAAGATGGACGCAAAGTCGGCGGAGATGTTAACGCTTATTGAAAAGGACATCGAGCACTCGAACAAAATCATAAATGACCTCTTAGAATATTCCAGAGAAATACGCTTAGAACTTAAGGGAACCACGCCAAAAACGCTTGTCCAAGAGGCGCTAGCCTTGGTTAAGGTTCCAGATAAAATTCAGGTTTTGGACTTGGCTCAGAATGAACTACTTGTGAAGGTTGACGAGGAGAAGATGAAAAGGGTGTTCGCTAACGTCATCAAAAACGCGGTTGACGCTATGCCTGAAGGGGGTGAACTCACTGTTAAGAGTAGACGATTGAATGGCGAGTGGGAAATCGTCTTCATCGATTCGGGTGCAGGTATGTCGAAAGATGTTTTAGAGAGGATTTGGACGCCGTTCTTTACGACGAAGGCAAAGGGAATGGGGTTGGGCTTGCCTATCTGCAAGCGAATCGTCGAAGCACACGGAGGCTCTATTTCCGCGGTAAGCATGACTAACAAGGGCACGACGTTCACAGTGAAAATTCCAATCCAACCTCAACCAAAAAAGAAGAAGGAGGTGAAAATGTATGGATGAACACGCCAGAATCCTTATTGTCGACGACGACGAAAGCATAAGAAAAACCCTTGCAATCATTCTAGAAGATAAAGGATACGTGGTTGACACAGCAGAAAATGGAAGAGAAGCAATCGAAAAATCCAGCACAAGATTTTATAATCTTGCATTGATAGACCTTCGACTCCCAGACATGGAAGGAATCAAACTACTGAATGCAATGAAGGAAACCACGCCAAGCATGGTCAAAATAATGATTACTGGTTATCCGTCAATGCAAAGCGTCATCACAGCCGTAAACAAAGGCGCCGATGCATATTTACTTAAGCCATTAGACATAGCTACCCTGCTTCGAACAATCAAAGAACACCTGAAAAAACAGCAAAAAGCCGAGAAATACAGCCAGGAAAAAGTCGCCGAATTCATCCAAACGAGAGTCAAAGAAATAGAAGAAAAAACAACCTTTCGCAGAAAATCGCACTGAAATTTTTTCCTCGTTCGCTTTGATTCTTTTTTGTGTTATATTTTTACGGCGACCTCTGCACTAACTTTTTCGCCTCCAGCCAGAAAGTCGCAGCGAAGGCTATTAACAAGATTAAAATCCAACTGGTTATAGGTAAGAAAGTGGTTTTCAAAGATTCCTGCAAAGACACAACATTGACACTTAAAAACAGGGCGAGAACAGCAATGGCAGCCCAGAAGAAATAACCAACGAAGACTTCCTCAAACAAACCAGAAAGTATTTACTCGACATCGCAAAAGAAAGAGGTGTAGAAGTAGAAGATGCCGCAAAAATGCATCCAGCAAAATTAGCCGACATAATATTCTGCAAACTCGTACCAGAAGTGAAAACATGAACCTAAAGAAATACATAGAGAATCGCATTCGAGGCTGACTTCCCAAAGAGTCCACCTTAACGCGCCCTCAAAAAACGGGGCCCGTTGCAGAAAACACGAAAGTTCCGGCCAAACCTGATGTTACAACAATATCTGAAAGTAAGCTTCAACTAGGCATACTCATTGGATTAGGAATAGCTCTTGTTTTGATCGGCTTCTTAGGGTGGTTCTCCGTTAGCTACACATATGGAGCATTGAAGAATTTCTTCTTAGCTAACGAGTATGATCTAAACAGCTATTATCTGTTCAAGGATCTAATCGAACAGATTGCCATTTACTTAGCGGTTATGGTAACTGGAGCAGTAGCATTGTTGTGGGGTGCACTAATTTTAAAAAGCCGTGCAGTCAGAGAACTCTTTTCCAGAAGGGATTCGCATGCTCGTTTGGGAAGCGGCTTGATTGGCGGAGGAAGTGCAGTAGCTTTTAGTTCCATGCGCTCTCTCTTCCTTTACATTCTCGCTTCAGATTACCTACAACTAGAAATATTTATTGCGTTTTTTCTAGTTGGAGTTTTCCTATTGACTTGTGGAATCTTGGCCTTAAGGCACAAATGATTACGCTAGCAGTTTGCTAAACTTCAAGGTTGACAGCTTTAAACGCTAAAGTGAAATCAAAAGATGCCTACTTTTCGAAGTCGATTTTCCGCTGTTCTACGCTCAAAACGAGCGAAAATTGAGCGAATCTGACGTTTTCGAGATGGTGCGGGGGGTGGGACTTGAACCCACGAACGCCTAAGCGACAAGGTCCTAAGCCTTGCTCCTTTGGCCAAGCTCGGAAACCCCCGCGTCGTCTTAGCTTATCCTTCCAGAGAAACAGTGAATTAAGGTTTTTCTTGAACGCAGAAGGAGCTTGTGTGGTTTTTGGCATTTCTCTAAGGGGTGGATAGAGCACTATCCTGAGTATGAATAACGTGGCTATTGTTATTTTCATGCGGAGGTCTTCATTAAGCGTTAGACTTTTGACATCGCGGCCCAGACGATGAGCATGAGTAAAACGATGCCCACGATGACCAAGAGTAGGAAGATTTCTTGGGGCATGCCGAAAATGCGGTGCACGAGAGTGTAGTTCAGTGTTCCAACCACGGTTTCAGAGTTCTTGTTGAACATGTGAAACTGGAATGTGCCCGAGGTTTGTGCCTCGAACGAGAATTCGGCGTTTCCCACGTTGCTGTAGACTGTCACGTTTCTGTTTTGTGAGTCGGTTACCCAGAAGTCCACGGTGACAGCTCCGTTGGTTACCATTGTTCCAGAAGCCGAGTCTCCACTGTTAAGGTCAAAAGAGACAACCTTCTGCTGCTGCGGCAGAACCTCCAGCGTCGCAGTATCCGCAATAGCCTGAGTGATTACCGCGAGTGCGAATGTGGATAAAAGCAAAAGGGTTAGAGTACCCTTTTTGTGGCGCATAGTTGTTGCCTAGGTGACGTAAACGTTGATTATTTTTTCCATGCGCTTAGGTGGCAACCAGCCGCCCGCTTTGAGCTCTGTTATCACGTGCATCATTTTTTGGTCTATGTGCGCCGTTTTTGCGAGGTCTGTGAGCGTGATTAAACCGACGAGTTCGCCGTCTTGCATTATGGGCAGTTTTTTCACTTTCTTCCTGAACATCAGCCTTGCTGCATCTTCGAGTTCCATCTGAGGATTGCCGTAGATCACTGGTTTGGACATTATTTCGTTCACTTTGATGGTTTTTGGCGGTTTGCTCTGTTCTAGGACGCGTTTGAGGAGGTCGCGTTCCGTGATTATGCCTATGGGTCTCTCGTTTTCGACCACTACTAGGCAGCCGATTTCGTACGTGTTCATGGTTCTTACTGCCTCTTCTACGGGTGTGTCAGGATGCACGGTGTAGACGTTTCTTATCATCAATTCTTCTACGTTCATAGTATCCCCTTTCTATAACTATTTTCAACCAGTGCGTTTTCTGTATAAAATAATGTGCAGACAGGTAAATTACACACAGACTGGCTATTTGGTGAGTTTATCCACTCTTTTTTCTGTGCCAACATAAACCAGAGTTGCAATGTTCAGAAATAAGCCAGTTTCTACCACGCCAGGGATGGATTTGATTTGTGTGTTTAGTTTTTCTGCATCTTTTATTATGCCGAAGTCGGTGTCGAGGATGAAGTTGCCGTTGTCAGTAACGACAGGTCCGACTTTGCCGTTTCCCTCTCTCAGCTTTGGTTTTCCTTTTAATGCTTGAAGTTTCACCTTAACCGTGGCGAGTGCGAAGGGTAGCACTTCAACTGGCACAGGTTGTTTCATGCCTAGTTTCGGGGCTAATTTGGTTTTGTCTATTATTATGATGTTCTTCTTGGACGCTGCGGCTACGATTTTTTCGCGGGTTAGCGCGCCGCCCATGCCTTTTATCATGTTTAAGGTTTTTGTTTCCACTTGGTCTGCGCCGTCTATGGTGAGGTCTAATCGTGGATGTTCGTCGAGTGTGGTTACAGGAATGTGATGTTGTGCAGCGAGCAGAAACGCCTGGTAAGAACTGGGCACGGCGAGAATTTGCAGGTGCCTCTTGCCTAACTCTTCAACCGCATATGCGACTGTGGTGCCGCTGCCCAAGCCTATGACAGAGCCATTTTTGACGTGTTCGACCGCTTCTTTTGCGACGGCTTTTTTAGCCTCTTCCTGCCAGTTGGAGTTTTTAGGTTTCAACTTCCATCTGTCCTAGTCGTTCTAAGACTTTTTCCACTTCTTCCCTGATTTGGTCTATGCGTTTTTCAGCTTCGGTCTTGCCTTCCCCAGACGCGGCGGGTTTGGGTCGTGGCTTTTTCTTTCTCTCAGGTTTTGGCTCGGCGCCAGCCTCAGTGATTTCGGTGGTTTCTTCTTCCTCTTCTTCGAGCGATGCTTCTATTGAAACTGGGATCTCTGGAGTTTCCTCTTCGAGTTCGGGTTTTACTTTTTGGCGCATTTCTTCGATTTTCATGTTTAGTTCGTCGAAGCGGTCGTCGAAGAGTTTGACGAGGTCTTCTTGCATGCTTTCCAGCTCCTGCAGCGCTACGACGGATTGACTTTTGGCGATGGCGTCTTTGACTTTCATCATTCTTGACTTGTAATTTTCTGCAAGTCTGTCTCTTTCTTGCTCGGTTATTTTTCCTTCCACTTGGGCTTCATAGAGACGTCTTATAGCGTCGCTTAGGATTTCGCGTTCCAGTTCAAGTGTTCTAAGCTTATCGCGTGCTTCCAGTGCTTCTTCGCTAGAAACGGTGTGCTCTGTTGGGAAGGGTAATTTCGTTTTGTGCTCTGAGGGAGTTTTAGGCAAAACGATTGGCGCTGTCTTTTTTCTTCTCATCATAGCGTACATCGTCAACGCTGTTACGACAACAGCCCCTACTGCAACCGCCACGTAGGGGAGCGCATCCACAAAACTCACGCTTGTTTCTCCCTCATCGCTCTAAAAAAGTATTCCCATGTTGTATATAAAACTGAGCAAAAAACTGAAACAATGGAGCCTCGGGCGGGATTTGGACCCGCGACCACCGCCTTACCAAGGCGATGCCCCACCGAGCTAGGCTACCGAGGCGCTGAGTATTCACATATTCTGTGCTGGCGAGTTTTTAAAGGATTTCTCAAAATTCTTAGCAGAAAGCCTCAAATCAAACCTTCATAACAGAAAATAACACTCTGTCCAAGCCGGGGTAGCCCAGCCTGGCTAGGGCGCCAGACTCATAATCTGGAGAACACGGGTGCCAGTCGCCCAGTCCAGAGGTCGCGGGCTCGAATCCCGCCCCCGGCACCAAGAACTTTCTCTTTTCGGAAAGAGAACGTTCATTAAGAGAAAACGGGTTGTTTGGGGTTTGGTTTGGGTTTTGTTGTTGGTTTAGGGCTTGTAGGAGGCTGATTAGGGCTTGGAGTAGGTTGGGGTTTTGTGTGGGTGTTGGTGTTTGGTCTCCAGATTTGGGACAGCCATAATAAGAGGAACAAAAGTCTACTTATTCTGGAAGCACTAAAAAAGAAAAATTGAGAAGTGGACAGTTCGAAACGTTAATCGATTTTTATGGGTTCGCCTTTAGGTTTTTCTTCCTTCTTTATCGGCAGGCATACTTCCAACACACCGTTTTTGTACGTTGGCTTAGCTTGCCTAACATCCGCTTTTCTGGGCAGTTCGATTTCCTTGTAGTATTTGCGTTCAGCTTTGTCAACAGAAATAGTTAAAGTGTCTTCTGTGCCGTGCAATTTGATGTCGCTTTTTTCGACTCCAGGCAGTTCAGCTACAACTCTGACTTCGTCATTCGTAAGCGCAATGTCTATCAAAGGCTCTCTTTCTTCTTTTATAGATACCCCTGCTTTGCCGAGTTTAGGCTGCGGTTTGATATTGCCGAATTCCCTGATTTCCGGTTTGCCCTCAGGACCGATTTTCATGCTGTAACCGTACACGAAGGGACCCCACTCATCTATTCTTGTGCCATCGGGCAGCACTCTTGACCGCCTAAGATTTGTTGGTGCGTTTTTGAAGATTGCTTCAAATTCCCTCTGCATGTATCTGTACATCTGTCTGAAGTATTCGTCAAAATCATCGAACAAGCTTCTCGTGGTTAGTAGCCACCATCTTCTTCTAAACCATCTTGGGAACCAGTCTTCTTCATCTGACAAACACATCACCTCTCGGCATAAAAAAGAAAAATGAGGTTTGTCGTTATTTTTTATTTTAATAGAGGTCTGATGGTGGTTCCTCAGGTTTCTTCGGACCTTTAGCCTCTTTTTCCATTCCTTTAGCAGCGATTAAGTCGTCTATCTTTAGGATCATGCTTGCGGCTTCAGTCGCTGATTTGATAACTTGTTGTTTTACCCGTAAAGGTTCGACGATGTTGAGGGCCAGCATGTTCTTTATTTTTCCTGTGAAGACATCGACGCCATAGTAGGGGCTATGGTTGCTTTCGTGTTCTGCCCTCAGAGAAACCATTATGTCGATTGGGTCAAGACCCGCATTCTCAGCAAGCGTCATTGGAATTGCCTCTACGGCATCTGCAAAGGCTTCGATAGCCAGTTGTTCACGTCCGCCAATTTTAGTGGCATAGTTTCTCAAGTGTCTGGATATCTCGGCTTCAGGTGCGCCTCCGCCGGCGACGATTTTGCCGTCTTCGATAGAGTTTCTGACAACACATAAGGCGTCGTGAAGTGAACGTTCCGCCTCATCCACGACATGCTCTGAGCCCCCTCTGATGACTACTGTAACAGCCTTTGGATTTTTACACTCTCGCACGTAAACAAGCTTATCATCTCCAATTTTGATCTCTTCAACCGTTTTTGCCTCGCCAAGTGCCTCAGGCGTAAGGTCTTTAACGCTTGCAATGATTTTGCCGCCAGTAGCTCTCGCAAGCTTTTCCATGTCACTGCTGCTAATGCTTTTGACGGCAAGAATGTCTTTCTTAGCTAAGAAGTGCAACGCTAAATCGTCAATTCCTTTTTCGCAGAGTAGAACGTTTGCGCCTGTCTTGCTGACTTGCTCAACCATTTCTTTAAGCATATGTTCTTCCTCGTCCAAAAACTGCTTCATCTGCTCAGGTGACTCAATATTGATTTTGGCGTCAAATTCCGTTTTCTCTACTTCAAGCTTGGCATTCAGCAGGGCTATTTGGGCGTTTTCTATGCGTTTAGGCATTTGTGAACTGGCAACTTCCTTGTCGATAACCATACCCTTCACAAGTTCTGTTTCATCTAAGCTTCTACCATGCTTCTTGACGACTTTTATTAAGTCAATGTCTGCTTTTAGTTTTCCATCAATTTCTTCAGTAACCTGCTTCACAGCGTCAACTGCCAGTTTCGCAAAGTGCTCTTTTGCTGCAGTTATGCCCTTGCTTCCCATAGAAGTCAATGCGACATCAATTAGGAGCTTATCGTCTTTTATGCTTAGTGGAACCGCAATGCTGTTTACGATTTCCTGTGCTTTATCTCCCGCTTTCTTGTATCCATCAATAATCACTGTTGGATGCACGTTTTGGTCAAGTAGATTCTCAGCCTTCGCTAGCAGTTCACCGGCCAGCACAGCAGCGGTGGTCGTGCCATCTCCAACTTCATTGTCCTGCGTCTTGGCGACTTCAACCAGCATTTTGGCTGCAGGATGCTGCACATCAAGCTCCTTCAGAATCGTCGCGCCATCATTTGTTATTGTTATATCGCCAAGGCTGCTTACGAGCATCTTGTCCATTCCGCGAGGCCCAAGAGTAGACTTCACAGTCTCCGCTATTGTTCTGGCTGCCATAATATTGTTTTTTTGAGCTTCTCTTCCAGTTGTTCTACCCGTTCCTTCCTTTAACACTAAAACAGGAACAGTTCCTGAAGGTACAGCTGCCATGTCAAATCACCCTCCAACTTTTTTGCTGAGAGCTAAACTCAACACAGCATTTCTTACTAAAATTAATCAGAAAAATATAAACTTTTTTGGAGCATACTTTTTGATATTACATTACCAATCAGATTTCTTGCGGTTATTCTGGAATGAAGAAAAATGGGGTTTTAGGCTGTTGTTATTTCAGCCTTTCTCCTGAGTTGTATAATATATTCTGCGTATTTTGGGTAATACTGCTTTGCTTGTCTTAGCAATCATGAACGAAGAATTGAAGCTAGCCCCCGGCACCATAGTACGCACAACTTTTATAAGGTCTGGTGATTCAACCACGGAATATGATGTGAAGGATTAGAATGGATGGATCGTTGTCTATGGTTTTGGTGAAACGAGGACTGCTGCTCTTATGTCTCGTCTTGTCTTTCTTTTCAATCGCGTCAGTCCACGCACCCTTCAACATCTTTATTGTTTCTCCATATCAAAAAGCCACAAAACCATTCCAATCAGCTAATGGCAGCGCAATCCTAGAATCAGGTAGCACGGTTTCTGGCTGGGTTCGCGCCAGTGGCGGTCAAGCCAATGATATAAGATTTTATGTTACAGACTCTAACAACGTGACCGTAGCCGCTTATGGTGACGTAACCTACACCGAATTCTCTTTCGTCGCCTCCACAACAGGTAATTATACGGCGCATTTTGACAATTCATTCTCCATAGACCCCAAGAGCGTATCGTTCAATTACTCCATAACACCGCCCATACTGGGAATTCCACAAACCCTCTTTTACACAATTCTAGCCATAATGTCAATAGCTGCAGTAGTCGTTATAGCCATCGTATTCATCCTTGTGAGAAGACGCAAACGTTCAAGACGGAAAAAAACAAAATAATCGTCTAAAAAAGTTTATAACTATTCCTTTCTCACGTTTAGCTCGAGGCGTGCCTCGATAGCTCAGTCGGTCAGAGCGACAGCCTTGTATTCGCGTTTGGACGAGACAGCTGTAGGTCGCGGGTCCGAATCCCGCCCGAGGCTTCATGCTAACTTTTAACCATAGAATCTTTTCAAAACTTTTAGCGCGTTCAGGGTAATCCACTTGCTGAGTTTGCCCTTTTGCTCTATGCTCACCAAGAAGCGTCCGTTGAAAGTGCTTTCCAATTTCCATTTGCCTTCCATGTCTTGTTTTGAAACCACTAAATCCACGGCTTCTTGCATTCGCCTATCTCTATAACCCAACTTTGTCAATGTCCCCAAAATCTCCAAAACATCGGTGTTCCACATGAGCGGAAAGCCGAATTTTAACCACTCATGTTTGGACACGCGGTTCAGGTCGTGGCTTCTCTTGTGAATGTGATGGTTAAGCATGTACTCCGCGCCGTTCTTAATCGTGGCTTTCACTTCTCTAGACCTCTTATCTCCAGGGATTTCAGCGAGCGCCTTCAAAGCCTTAACCACACCCATGTGACACGTGTGCTTGCCCCAGCATCTCTCTTTCCCGTCGTAAGGCCAGCCTCGTGGTGCCTCTTTACTCGCATCATCAAACCTCTGAAACTTGACAATCCAATCTATTCCACGCTGAACTCTCGAGTCATTCAAAAGCCCAAACCTAATCAAACACCAAACCATGTTACCCGTCAAGCACGGCAAAACTCCGCCATGCGTGCCTCCTCCGCCTGGCGTACTGCGATAAGAAAAACCGCCACTCTTACGGTCTTGAGAGTTTTCAAGGATGAATTTACAAGCCTTCTTAATGTGCTCATTCTTCCCATCTGCGCCATGCTCTGCCAAAATTATGAGATTCCACACCGTACCCTTGTACTTTGAGCGTATGTAAAAATCCTCAGGAACACCCCAATAACCACCGTTTTTCTGCTTAGCCAAAATCATAGGCACGATACTAGTCTGCATAATCTCGCTTTTCACCCTTAAAACCTCAGCATCGACCTCGGGTTTTCCCAGAAGGTCGGTCAAGGCAAAATATCGTACTGAGGGATTGTTTTCTTCGAGTAGCCAGTTTATCGGGTCTGCTTTGAGTATTGATTTCCAGCGGCTCATATTTTTTTCAGGCACCGTGTTTTTATGCATAGTAAAGGCTAACGAAGGTTTTAAATATTACAAAACGTTCGCTATTCTGAAACACTCTTGGGGGAAATCACGGTTGCCTAAACAAGAAAAAGGAACATCGCATCAAACCCGACCGGTGAGCAAGCGTTCGCCTTCGTGGTGTAGGTACGCGCCTGAAGAAGTAGAAGCGCTGGTGATTAAGCTGGCAAAAGAAGGCAACAGCGCGAGCAAGATAGGCACCATACTCCGCGACAAGCATGGCATTCCGCTAACAAAACCGATTACGGGCAAATCAGTTACTCAGATTCTCAAAGACAACAATCTGGCACCCGCCATGCCAGAAGACTTGGACATTCTGGTTAGAAAGGCGTCAACTTTGGCTACGCACTTGGAAAGAAACAAGGGCGACCAGCATAACAAACGCAACCTGCAAATCATCGAAGCCAAAATCCATAAACTGTCCCGCTATTACAAAAACCAAGGAGCCTTGCCCTCAGACTGGAAGTACGAACCAAAAATCGCCTCTCTCATCTAACTTTTTGTGGTCTGAATGACCATAACCGAAGAACAAATCAAAGCCTTCACCGACTCTGCACAACAAGCCGCCAGACTCATAAAAGAAAAAGCCGAGAACGGCGGCTGCATACAGGTCGCTTCGCATCTTGACGCTGACGGAATTGCTGCAGCAGGCGTTATTGGAAAGGCTCTGTTAAAACTAGACGCGAATTTTCGGATAAGAATTCAGCAGTGGGTGGACGAAAAAATTGTGGGAGAGCTTGTTTCTGACAAGCCTGACTTGGCTATTCTTTCAGACATGGGAAGCGGTTACCTTGAGCTGCTCTGCAAAGGCTTCAAAGGTATCGACGCAATAATTTTGGATCATCATCAGTTGCTGGGCGAGAACACGTGTCCCACACTGACCCATGTGAACCCACACCAGCAAGGAATAGATGCCTCACGCGACCTAAGCGGTGCAGGCGTAGCCTACTTCGTTGCCAAAGCCTTGGACAACACCAATGTGGAATTGGCGCCAATCGCCGTGGTCGGCGCGCTGGGCGACCTGCAGGACAAGTATGAACAGAAGTCGTTAGGTGGCTTAAACCGCATAATCGTTGAAGACGCCGTGAAGGCGGGCGTTCTGAAAGAAGAAAAAGACTTAATCTTCTTTGGAAGAGAAACACGGCAAATTCATAAAGCCTTGGCGAACACCACGAGTCCCTTCATTCCAGGCATCAGCGGCGAAGAGGACAAAAGCCTAGCTTTCCTTGCGAGTTTGGGCATCAAACCAAAACATGGCGACAAGTGGCGGGCGCTTCGGGATTTGTCGGAGGAAGAGAAGACCAAACTCTGTTCGGCGCTTGTTGATTATCTGGTGTCGAAAGGCTATTCCAGCAACGCTTTGAATCTGGTGGGAAATGTTTACACTCTGCTGCGGGAGGAGCCTTGGACGCCCCTCAGGGACGCCCGTGAGTTTTCGGTTCTGCTCAACGCCACTGGACGCTTAGACAAGCCTAGCCTGGGTGTGGCGTTGTGTATGGGCGACCGTTCTGCTGCGTTAGATCAAGCCAACCAAACATTAGACGAGTATAGGCGAACCATCACCAAATACTTGAGTTGGATTATGGAGAAGCCTGGACGCATCGAGGAGTTGGGAAATGTTTACGTAGTTCGGGGTGACGATTTCATTAACGAGAAAGTGGTCAGCACGATTTCGTCTATTCTGTCCACCAACTTGGCCAAACCAGACAAGCCACTGTTAGCCTATGCCAAAGTGCCAGAGGAAGACCAGGTAAAGTTTTCGGCCAGAACCTTGGACATGATGACCGCACGCGGGCTCAACTTGGGCGAAATCATGCGCGCTGCTGCAGAGAAGTTCGACGGACGCGGCGGCGGACACAACATTGCCGCGGGTGCGCAGGTGCCGATTGAGTATGTTGATGATTTTATCAAATACGTTGACGTGCTGGTGAAGCAGCAGCTTGGACGCTGAAATACGATTATCGTATAAGAATGCCAAAGAAGCCGAAGCGGTCGCCAGCGCCGTGGCGCCAGACAACAAGAAAGTGCCCTCTGGCTTGACTATAAAGACCGTTCGAAAAGGTAACATAATCGTGACGAACATTAAGTGTGAAACCAAACTGCAGACCTTTATGGCGACCATAGATGACCTTTTAGAAAGTGTATCTGTAGCAGAAAACACTTTTACTGCCGCCAGAAAGTCGCAAAGTTAAAATGTGTAGGCTCTACGAAGAATCTCTCAATTAGGCGTTAATAATGTTAGACATCAAATTGATTCGAGAAAATCCAGATCTTGTAAAGGAGAACCTGCAAAGGAGAGGCGATGAAGAAAAACTGAGGATGCTTGACGACCTCATCGTCCATGACCAAGAGTGGCGGAAACTGTTAACAAAAGCAAATGAACTGCGCCATAAGCGCAAGCAAATCACCATAGAAATCGCCGAGTTAAAGAAAAAGGGCAAAGACGTAGCTCCTAAGGTGAAGGAAGCGCAGAAGGTTGACGAACAGATTCTTGCCATCGAGAAGTATACTGATGAACAGAAACAGAAAGTGGACTTGATTCTTCGGCGTTTGCCGAACCTGCTGCACGAATCCGTGCCGTTTGGGAAAGACGAGAATGACAATGTTGAAATCAGGAGGTGGGGAAAACCGCCGAAGTTTGATTTCGAACCAAAAAGTCATCTGGAGATTCTTGAAGATTTGGGCATGATCGACATTGACAGCGCTGGGAAAGTGGCTGGCAGCCTGTTTTTCTTTCTTAAGAGTCATGTGGTCTTGTTGGACTTGGCACTGCAGAGATTCGCCGCGGAGTTTCTAACGAAAAAAGGCTTCCAAATCATAGAGCCCCCATACATGGTCAACAGGAAAGTGTATGAAGGCATGATAGGTGATCCGACGGATTTTGCCGAGGCGAGTTATAAGATTGAAGGCGAAGAGCTTTACTTGATTCCTACAGCGGAGTATCCTTTGGGCGGAATGTTCATTGACACCACTTTCACCAAAGAAAGGCTGCCCGTAAAGCTGTGCGGTGTGAGTGCTTGTTTCAGGAGAGAGGTTGGAACTCACGGCAAGTTTTCGAAGGGTTTGTTCCGGATGCACCAGTTTAACAAGGTTGAGTTGCTCGTGCTTTGCTTGCCCAAAGCTTCTTGGGATTTTCACGAAGAACTGCAGAGGGATTGTGAGGCGTTGTATCAGCAGTTGGGCTTGCATTACCGGGTTGTGAACGTCTGCACGGGCGACATCGGAGTCAAAGCCGCGAAGAAATACGACACTGAGGCATGGATGGCAGATGGGAAATTCAGAGAAGTAGGCTCAAACTCCAACTGCACAGATTATCAGGCGAGAAGCTTGAACATCAAGTACAGAGAGAAAGAAGGCCAAGCACCTACGGGCTTTGTTCACATTCTGAACAACACTGCCTTGGCTACGAGTCGAACGATGATTGCCCTTCTGGAGCAGTACCAGCAGAAAAATGGCAGCGTGGTAATACCAGAAGTGTTAAGACCTTACATGGGCGGGTTGGAAAGGCTGGAGAAACAGTAAATGTTTTAATACTCGACTGAGGCTTTTTGGCTACTGTCATGGTGATGTAATGTCTCAGAAAGGCGCTAGACAAGTTCGAGACAAGTGGCGAGCGAAAGCATGGTACACAATCCTTTCGCCAAACTATTTCGGCAGCGTCGAACTCAGTGCAGTGCCCGCCGACGACCCAACCAAACTGATGGGACGCATTATTGATTCCACACTTTACGACATAACTAACGATTTCCAGCATCAATACCTAAAAATGTATTTCCAAGTGGTCGAAGTTGACGAAAAAACAGCCAAAACGGTGTTTAAGGGTCACGAGTACAGCAGGGACTATCTACGAAGTCTCGTACGCAGGCGGACAACACGCGTGGATTCTCTGATAAACATCACGACAAAAGACGGCTACAAACTGCGTCTCTCTGTCTCCGTTTTCACGCTCTCGCGTATCAAGACCTCACAAGAAAACTCCATGCGCAAACTCATGACGAGAATAATCAAAGAAAAATCCGAAGCCCTAACCTTCGACCAGTTCGTGCAAGAAGTCGTGCTGGGCAAGATTGCATCGGACATTTACAACCAAGCAAAAAAAATCGCACCCATACGCCATGTTGGAATAAGGAAATCGAAACTCATCCAGCAACCAGCGCCAACAGCGGGCTAGGCTTTTAGTTTTTTGAGGGTTGGTTTGACAACCAAGCGTGGATTTAACGCTAGGGCTAGGGTTGCCGACGAAGCCGCCATGCTACTTTACATGGAACAAGAAAAAGAGTATAAGCAAGCGAAGCTTAGGGCGGCAAAAACGCTGGGTGTGCGTGTTCTTCCGAGCAATGCCGAGGTTGCGGAAGCGCTGGACAGAATTGCAGAGGAGCAAGAGGGCGAGGAGAGAAAAAGTAGGCTTGTTTCTATGCGAAAAGAAGCGCTGGGCATAATGAAATTATTGCGAAACACATGCCCCGTGCTAACTGGCAGTGTCTGGAGGGGAACAGCACGTAAGGGAAGCGACATCGACATAGTCGCCTTCAGCGACAACCCCGAAAACGTGCAGCAAGAATTGGAAAAAGCTGACTATAACATCATAAACACCGAGTGGCAGACTGTAACAAAGCACGGGAAAAAACTTCAAGCATTTCATATTCACCTCATGCTTCCTTCTAATAACGAGGTGGAGATAATCGTGCGCGGCTTAGAGAGAATGCACGTAAAAGAGCCTTGCGAAATCTATGGCGATGTACAAACAGGGCTTAACATAAAGCAGCTT
>Ga0315268_10000906_pt1 | contig 34613 bp, 29 predicted proteins | sample C1_top_MG_FD_204535 | JGI IMG/M metagenome (GOLD analysis project Ga0315268, IMG submission 204535) | Sediment microbial communities from Yellowstone Lake, YNP, Wyoming, USA - C1_top | ecosystem: Environmental > Aquatic > Freshwater > Lake > Sediment | place: USA: Wyoming | collected 2017-08-01
GTCGGCAATAGCCTGGATCGAGCCGATCGTCTCCCAGGTCCGGACCACGCCCTTTGCCCCAATCATCATCGGTGACGTTTGCTTCAACGTACCCGCCTGGTCATAGACCTCGATCGTCAGGTTGGCCGTGTTTGCCGTTGTGTTCGAGATCACGGCGTAGCCGTTACACTGGCCGAAGGCGCTGAACGGAAAATAGAACTCCTTGCCCTTCATGAGCGACAACGGGCCGCAGGTAAAACCAGCCCCGACCGTGTCGTATGGTGGATCAGACCACTTGATGTTGTCCCCGGCCAGTGTCTGGTCGCTGATAACTTCCACGCTCAAAGGCTTGCCGTAGGCAAAGATATTGCCGATAAGATCCCACGACCTCTTCACCCCCTTAGCCGGGATCGTGAAAGCCTGTTCCTTGAGGTTCAGACCGTTGGCCCCCAGAATCCGGAGAATGACGCTAGCCGCCGAGCTCCCGATGTTCCCGACGTTCACGTTGCCGTTGTTCAAGGAGCCGAAGGGCATGAGAAAAGTCGTCCCTGTTTCCGTTGCCGTATATTCGACCTTGTCCAGCCAGCCCCCATCGGATCCTATACTCCCGCTTCCGTCTTTGGAATAGGTCCATTTCAGAGTATGCAATCCGGTGGAGATAGAATAGCTCTTCGTCTGCCAATCCACAGCGCCGCTGATCTTGCCCGTCTGCTCGGTTCCATCAATAGCAAACGTTAAACAATCGAAATTAGCCTCGGAAGAGACCTTCCATACGAATGAAAGGGCTCCGGGGCCAAGGACTGTCGTTTGAACATAGGAACTCTGAGAATGCGTGATGGCTCCGCTCTGGGCGGCATCGCCGCCGTAATAGGAAACAGCCGATTGACCGATCCAAGCTTGGCCGCCTCCTGCCGTCCAGTTCAAGTCTGTATTATCGACGGCCTCGCCAAGGGGAATGGCGCTCAGCGTCGTAAAGGTCCGATCATTGCCATACGCCGTTCCGGCCGAATTCGTTGCATAGGCCCGGACATGATAGAGCGTCCCTGGCGTTAATCCCGTCAGGGCGCTGGTGTAGCTTCCCGTACCCGTTCCATCATGGGTATGGGAATTCGCCGTTGTCGGGTTGGCGGACAGGCTCCAGCAGACTCCTCGTTCGGTAACGGTCCCGCCATTGTCCGAGGCGACATTCCCCCCTCCGCTGGCCGTTGTCTGGGTAATGGAGTCCACGGTGTTCGTCGTCACGGTGGGCAGCAAGATGGTGCCGATCCCAACCGTGAAAGAAATCGTGGCGCCGAAGTTTCCGACGTATGTGATATCGAGGCCACCAGGACCGCCGGCGGTCAGGAAGCTTGATGGATTCGTGGCGTCGTTAATCACCGTCCGTCCGACATCGCTGCTGAAATGGGCGCTGGCCGGAGAACCGTTCACAGTGGTTGTTCCGTTGGGACGATAGATATAGACCTCGTCGGGTGGTCCGTAAGCGTTGCCGTTGTAACTCGAATTGATTCTATAGACGAGCATCCCCGTCCCGGGAATGGAATTCTCGAAAGTCCCGGTTTTGACCCGGTATTCGACGATAAAAAATTCGGTTGTGGAATTGGGCGATTTAATCTTGAAACAATTGCCTGTCGCGGATGTCAACGGATTGAGGACATACGTGCCCGATGTCAAGATCTCTGGAATGGAGCTGATCCAAGTGCCGTACTTGTATTTCATATAGGCCCCCATGTGCTGCGGCGGGTTCTGATTGTATTCCATAAGGTCCCAAGTATAGACGGGGTTAATGCCATTGCTGGTGTAATGATAAAGATCTGGCGAACCCAAGGAATGGAACATCTCGTGGCAAAGGACTCCGTTATTGGTGGTCCCCAACGAGTCATGCAACTGAAAGTTGTAGGTGTAGACGCGCTTGCTGTTGATATAAGCGGTCTGTGAATAGAGGGACCACATATGCGGCCAGAGGAGGGACGCCCAGCCCGTCGGTGCGCCCGAGACGATAAAGCAGACATTGTCCACATTTCCATCGCTGTCTCCATCCACGACGAGCGCAGGTGGGACCTGGGCGCTGACGGCATCCACGGCGTTTTTCAACAGCGTATGCTCGCGGTTCCTACGATCCGTACCGTTATCCCCGCCGGTATAGCCGATGGTGTTCGTTGCGCTATAGGGTTGATAATAACCCCGCGGCTGACTATCCAGGTAGGAGATAACGGTCCCGCCCGGCGGGGTGGGGTAGAAACTCGAGGTGACAGATAAGGCGTCGTAGGAGGCTTGGTGAAAGTAATTGTGCATCGAGTTCGCCCCAGAGACGGAAGAATTGAACAGGGCATCGTACGCCGATACGAGATCTGTGAATTCTGCTTCGCCTTTGAAACGGATATAAATGACGATATTGTTGATCGCGCCTGTTTTCGGCGCAGGCATGAGGTTGGCGTTGATCTCGTTCTGGATGAAAAGGCGGACCTCTTGCTCGATTTTCGCCGCCGAGTGTTTGACTCCCTTAGCCAGCCCATACAGGGCAGGATTTGCCCGGCCGGCTATTAAGCCCGTCGGGACGACATCTCCCTGGGCGTCGTTCATAGCATACATGTAGAAGCCTGTCACCGGGTGCTGGATGATCGTATAGCCTTCGGCGTCGTGGAGCCAATTATAGAACTCATCGCCGCTGGCGAAGCAGTGGAGGATCTGACCGTCCGGTTGGGTCAGGGTTTGAGGAAAATTTCGCAGGTAGGCGCCAAAGAGGGAGAGAGGAATCGATACGACGAAAATGAAAAATAATCTGACGAGATAAGGATAAAGCAGCCTTGAAAACTTTTTGTTTGCCATAGCCTTTCCCCTCTAGTGGAATAACTATGGCAGGGTCCCCGTTCATAAATATACTAAATTGAGAGAAAAAGTCAAGGATTTCTTTCAGCTTGAATCGAGAGGCGCACGCCTCCGACTCCGGGCGATTTCATAGATTTCCATGAGAGCCTTATAATGGACTTCGGGAGCCATTTCCTCTTGGACAAGCCGTCTGGCCCTTCGACCCATTTCCTCCGCCTTTTGAGGATTGCGGACGAGATACAGGATTTTTCGCCTGAGGTCCAGAGCGTCTCCGGCCGCGAAAGTCAATCCTGTCTCTCCATCCTTGACGAGTTCAGGAAGGCCGCCGATATGCGATGCTACGACTGGGCGGGCTGAGGCAAAGGACTCCAGGACCGCCCTGGGACTGTTTTCGTACCATTCGGAAGGTAGGATGGTGAAGGCGGCCTCGCGGACATAGGCCTGGACTTGTTGCGACGGCAGATGCCCCAAGAACTCGACTCTGTCGAGGCCTTCTCGCCTGGCCTGTTGTTGAAGGGCGGCTCTTTGCGGGCCATCCCCGATAATCAGGCAACGGACGTCGAGTCCTTTAATCGCTCGAAGCATTGTCTCCAGGCCTTTTTCGGCTGACAGGCGTCCAAAATAGACAATCGTCTGGCCGTCGGGATTGGAAGGAGGCGTCGGAAGGTCGGAGATAAAGTTGGCCAGGAGGAAAAGCTTGCGAGCTGTGATCCGTCCGGCCATCATGCGTTTCAAGCTTCGGCTGGGGCAGATGAAACAGTCCACGTTGTCATACAAATGGAAAACGGACTGATGCAAATACATTTCTAACGTGTTCAAGGCGCTTTTCAGATACGATTGTTTCGAACATTTGTGCTGGAGACAGTGGATAAAACGGCCGCTGCGGCACTCCTCGCATGGTCTCCCCGCTCTGTAAAGCGTATAGACGGGGCAGAGGAATTTATAGTCGTGAAACGTCATGACGGCCGGGATCCCGGCCTTCTTCAGGACGGGCAAGATGGATAGAGAAAGATGGTGGTAGATATTGTGGAGATGGGCTACGTCCGGTTTTTCCGTCTTGAGCAGGCTGGTCAGCTTCTGCCTGGCCTCCCATGAGAAAAGGAGCCTGCCGCTAGCCCTCGCTTTTTGAAGCCAAGAAGCCGTGCTCTCGAAATCGACCCGCGAGACGAAATATGACGAAAATGGGGAGGGAAGATTTCGGGGGTGGGCCATAGCGAAATGGACGACTCGATGGCCCCTTTTTTCAAGAAGCGAAGCTTCCTCAAAAAAGGACGCTTCCGACCCTCCCCGTAGGAAGAAAAATTTATTGGCAAGAAGGATTTTCATAGCGTCGGGTGCTCCTAGGATGATCCGCGATGCGGCGCCCGATTATCCGCCTGCCAGAGAGATGCCTTTCGCGGCATCTTGGCCAAAAGGCCTTTTTATCGCAGGAGCGGTTTCAATTTGGCCGCCAGGCCGGCATCGACCGTGGCCAGTTTTCTGTAGACTTCGCGGGCGCTGTAATTGTCCCTGAGATTCAAATAGACGACCGCCAGATTGAAGAGGGCGGTTCCATTATCCGGCTGAAGGTCCGAAGCCTTTTTAATGGGGTCCAGGGCCGAGTTGTAATCCTTGATCTGCATATAGGCCATTCCCAGATAGAGCCAACCGTATGCGTTGTCCGCAACAAGAGCCAGATTGCTCTTGAAGGGGTCGATGGCCTCCTTGTATCTTTTCATTTGGTAATAAGCCAATCCGATCTGAAAATGGGCCAAGTCGTAGTTGGGATTGACGGCAAGGGCTTGTTTGAAGGCTTCAATCGCCTCCGGGTATTTCTGCGCTTTGACATACTCATAGCCCAGGTTGTAGATGTCCTGCTCGCTTTTTGGCTTCAGCTCAACCAACTTCTTCGCGGCATCGACTGCCTTGAGCGGCTGGCCGGCCTTATCGAACATATTCAGGGTGTAGCCGTAGTACGAAGCCGCGCTCTTCGGGTCGAGATCGGCCAGCAATCTATAGGTCTCCTCGGCCTTGTCCAGGGTCCCGGCCTTTTCGTAGGCTTGGGCAAGATTAAGGTTCAGGCTGATGTTTTTGGGATCGTTTTTAAGCGCCTCTGAAAAAGCGGCGATGGCGGCATCATATTGTTTAGCTTCGGCCCGGCAAATGGCGAGCTGTTTATAGGCTTCCCACGGGCTGGCGGGCTTGAGACTGATAAATTTTTCATAGGCATCGGCCGCTTTGGTAAATTCGCGCATATCTTGGTAAGCATTGGCCAGAGAGAGGGCGGTCTCTTTATTGGAGGGGTCGAGGTCGATCGCCTTCTCCAGCATGGAGGCCGCTTCGCTCGCCCGCTGCATCCGGATGAGAATTTGTCCCAGGCTGGCATAGGCGCTCACTTTTTTGGGGTCGAGCTCGATGACCTTCCTATAGGCCGTCACGGCATTTGTATAATCCCGCTGCCCGTCATATACGGACGAGAGAATTGTCCAGGCCTCCAGCGAGTTGGGGTTAGCCTTGATGACTTTTTCCAAGTTTCTCTGGGCGCTGAACGAGTCCCCCTGCCAGTGATAAAGCCGGCCAGCGATCCAGGCGGCTTCCAGACTGGCCATATAGTCGTCGGGCTGCCAGCTCTTAAACGGGGTCATTTTTGCCGTCTTGGAGAGTCCCGCGATGATGTTCTCCGGGACGATGAAACGCAGGCGCTTATCCATGACGATAATCATGCCCAGGATTTTGCCGCTGGAATCAACGACTGCGCCGCCCGTGAACGTATCCGGAATGGCCAGCGAAGAATCCCAAACCTTTTGGCCGGGCGCCGTCTCAAACGACTTGCGCATCGTGCCGTCGGCGATGATGACCTCTCCCGACTCGTTAGACCCGATGCCGAACACCTTTTGATTTTCGGCGAATTCGTCTGCTGTAGCCTGGGGCAGGACCTGGACCTTGCCATCGATGCTGAGGAGCGCGAGATCCAAGTTTTTATCGACGGCTACCACGCCCAGGACATCGACTTCCTTTTTACGATAGTTGAAACCGACGCAGGAAGCGGCTTGGCTAATGAGATGATAGCTTGTCGCCGCGATCTGATTCGTCAGGACGACGGCCGAACCTTTGCCGATTTCCTGCTTGTCTTTGCCGTAGACCGTGATGCTGATCACGCCGGGGCTGGCCTGGGTCAGAAGCTTGGCCAGCTCTTCACCCTGGGCGAAGAGGAAAGCACTGGAAAGAAGGAGTCCGACACAGACGAAGAGAGCTCTTGTCGTTTGACGCATCATCGTTCCTCCTGAATCCTCCAAAATTCGTTGGACGACCATTCCCTCGTATGTAATATTTACACCTTGAAAAATATTCTGTCAAATCCTATCTTGCTTCCGGATTGACAAAAGACAGTCCCTTAGGTAGCCTGGGACACGATGGCGCTTTTCAAGAAAGGGACAACGCTTCTGGCCTTGGCCGGCACGCTTCTCTTCGTCGGCCTCTTCATTTTTAGGGTGAAGGGCGAGATGGCGGATTTCGAGGTCAACTACAGGGCCGGAAACCGGCTCTGGCAGGGCGAGACTCTGTACAGGACGGCCGATGAGCACTATCAGTTCAAATATTCCCCAGCGAGCGCTCTGCTCTACCTGCCGCTTTCGGCTCTTCCTCTAACGGCCGCCAAGGCCGTCTGGTATGTCCTGATCCTGGTTTCAATCTTCGCGTCTTTTTATTTTTCTTCGAAACTAGCCGATTCATCCGGTGGAAAAGGACTCACGGCAGTCTTGATTTCGGGCGCGATCCTGGCCAGGTTCTTCTTCCGAGAGCTCCAGCTCGGACAGATCAACGCTCTGATCATGGCCCTTCTTGTGTTGATGATCTGGATGCTCGCCAGGGTCAGTCCCGGCATGGCCATCCGCCGGGAGACCTGGGCGGGCTTCCTCTGGGGGTTGGCCACAGCTCTCAAGCCGTATGCCCTGATTTTTTTCCCTTATTTTCTCATCAAAAAGAAGTGGCGCTCACTCTGGCCCGGGCTCGTCCTCATCGCTTTTTCCCTCTTCGTCCCGATGATCTTTTACGGTCTCGGCGGGAATATGATCGTTCTCCGAGAATGGGTCTCGAGCCTGTCCCGGTCAACCCCGGCCCTTTTGACCTCTCAAGACAATGTGTCTTTGCTGGCCGGGCTTTCGAAGTGGACGGGACAAAGCGACTTCGCCCTTCTCCTGTACGCAATCGGGCTGGGAATCCTGACGTTTTCGACCTTGCTTATTATTCGCCGGGGAAAAAAAGTCGCCGTTCCGCTGGTCCTGGACGGAGCCTTGCTCCTCGTCTTGATCCCGCTGGTTTCGCCCCTCGGTTGGGATTATACGTTCCTGTCCTCGATATTGGCGGTTGCTCTTGTCGTCAGAGATTTTTCTCTTTTCCCCAAAGGGATAAAAGTTATCTTGGCCGTTAATTTTCTTATCGTTGGCCTCGCTATTTATGATCTCTGGGGGAGAAATCTGTATGCCGCTTTCATGTCCTTGTCCGTTCCGACCATTAATTTCTTGATTCTCATCGCAGGGCTCTTTTATCTCAGGGCCAAGGGACGGCGATGAACGCGAAGAAAATTAGCTGGATCTATTCGGCGAGTCTTTTGGGAATCTTGGGCTGGTTAGGAGCGATCTGGCTTGCCCCGTACTTGCGGAGCCGGGGCGCCCCGCTTGGAAAATTCATTTATCTCTGCTTCTCACCCATATGCCATCAGATCCCGGCCAGATCCTTTTCTTTTGTCGGCTATCCCCTAGCGGTTTGCGCGCGTTGTTTGGGTATCTATTTTGGTTTTTTGGCCGGCATGGTCCTCTATCCTTTTGTGCGGGGATTTTCGACGGTCCGACTCCCCAAAGCCAGAGTTTTCCTGGCTTTCACGGCGCCGATCGTCGTGGATACGGTGGCGAATTTTTTTCATCTTTGGGAGACTTCGAATGTCCTCCGCCTATCCCTAGGCTTTCTCTGGGGCAGCCTTCTGCCGTTCTATTTCATGACGGGATTGGCGGAGCTTGCTTTGAAGGGCATAAAACACATAGAATAGGGTCGCCGCAAAACAAAGGAGGACGTGATGAACGGTCAAAAGCCGAAGCTGGTCGGACCGGCCCTCATCGGAGGTGCGGTGGCGGGAATCCTCTCCGGAATCCCGTTTGTCAATTGTCTATGCTGTTTATGGATTATCGGCGGCGCCATTCTGGCGTCCTACCTTCTGGCCAAGGATTCCCCGGTTAACCTCACCGCTGGAGACGGAGCGATCGTGGGCGCGTTTACCGGTCTTTTCGCCGCTGCGATCGAGGCCCTTATTGCCGTCCCGTTTCAAGCCATGAATGTCGCCTTTTTCCAGAAGGTTATGGAGCGCCTAGCCGAATTCTCTAAGGAGATGCCGGCTGGCTGGGAAACTTGGTTTAAGCGCGGCGAAGCGCCTTTTTCGATTGCCTGGTTCTTCCTGGGTCTCGTCGTTTCGGCGGCCATTTTTGCCGCCCTGGGTGCTTTGGGAGGGATCATCGGCATGTCTCTGTTTGGCAAAAAGACGCCTCCTCCGGCGCCCGGGATCACGCATGAGACGCCTCAAGACACAGGTCATAGTCAATCCTGAGTCCGCCAAGGGACAGACCAGGAAGCGATGGCTTCAGATCAAGGCGGCCATTCGCAGCTTCATCCAGGAATTTAAATACGAATTTACGGAGAAACCGCTTCACGCTATTGATCTGGCCCGCGCCGCCCTTAAGGATGGGACGGAACTCGTTATCGGCGTCGGCGGCGATGGAACGATGAATGAAATCGCCAATGGTTTTTATGAAGAAAAAAGGCTCATCAATCCCGAGGCGGCACTGGGAATCGTCCCGTCCGGAACGGGTTGCGACCTAACGAGGAGTTTGAATATTCCTCCTCGGCTGAAAGACGCCATGGAGGTTATCACCAGCGCCCCGACGAGCCCCATGGATGTCGGCAAAGTCTTGTTCAACTCCCCTGCGGGGCGGTTGGAAGAGCGATATTTCCTCAACGTCGCTGATTTCGGCGTCGGGGGAGAAGTCGTCCGCAAGGTCAACCAAAAGCGCCTGGAAAGAAGAGCCTCCTCTTATGTTCGATGCCTGGTCACGACGATGATCCAGTATAAGAACAAGCGAATCCAGATCAAGGTGGATGGGCGGGAGCTGCCAAGGGAGGAATATTTGATCGGAGCGGTCGCCAACGGCTCTATTTTCGGCAAGGGCATGAAGATCGCTCCCCAGGCCAAACTCGACGACGGTTTGTTCGATTTTATCTCGGTCAAAGGAATGAGATTCCTTGAATTTTGCCGGCACGGCTGGAAAATCTTCCTGGGCACCCACCTTACCCACCCTAAGATTTCCTTGATCCGCGGACAGAGAATCGAAGCTTTTCCCGAAGAAGACGAGACCGTACTTCTGGAGTTGGACGGGGAGCAGTTGGGAGTCCTGCCCGCGACGTTTGAGGTTATTCCCCAAAGCTTTATGATTAAGGGTTTTCTCTAGTCTTGTCGCGCTCGCAGAAGCGCCGCCTTGTGTATATCGTTGGTCACCTGGAGCTTCCCCTCACTATCATAAAAGGTAATGATCCGCGTCGGCTTTCTTTGAGGGAGCAGGGCATAGGTCGCCATGACCTGTTTGATGTAGGTTCTTGTCTCCGGGTAGGGCGGGATCTTTCCGCCGTATTTTTTAACGGCTTCCTGACCGGCATTGTACGCCGCGAGGATGAGAGGCGTCGGGTTTTTCTCGCTTTCATAGAGTTTCGTTAAGTCCTTCAAGTACTTAATGCCGCCTTCGATGTTGTCTTCGGGATCAAAGACATTTTTTACGTTGTATTGCTTGGCCGTGTCCGGCATGAGTTGCATCAAGCCGAGGGCTCCTTTCGGCGACACGGCATAAATATTGTAGTTGGACTCGTGAAGGATGATGGAATGGACAAGTGCCGATGAAACCTTATGCTTCGCGGCCTTGACCCTAACGATTTCTTCAAAGGGCAGCTTTTTGGGGAGAGGGTTCGCTCCGGGCAGAGCGGCCGGCAAGCAGAGCATGGCCAGCAGTCCTAATGTGCAGCATAGTCTTGTCCGTGCAGTCATGGCTGCTTTCAGGATGAGGCAGCCCCTGAAAATCTTCAATCCCCCTTTGGGGTGATTTTGAGGAGCCCCTCCCCTCCCCCCTTCCGGCCAATCCTTTGGAAAGCTAGATCAGTTTTTCTAGCAGAGAAAGGCTTTCTCGGAGCGCCCGATCCACTTCGGCCGGTTTCGTGCCGCCCGCCTGGGCGAAATCCGGCCTCCCCCCGCCACCGCCCCCGATGAGCGGCGCCGCTTGTTTGATAAGCTCGGCGGCTGAAATCCTTGATGTCAGATCCTTCGTCACGCCGACGACGAGAAACACCTTATCGCCCGAGACCGAACCCAGGAGGACGACGCCGGATTTTATTTTTTGCTTGAGCTTGTCAGTCAAATCCCGGGTTTCCGATGGATTCAAATTTTCTATTTTCTGCACCCAAACGGAGATGCCTTTGATGGATTTCAACGGAGCTTCCGGCTGTTCGGCCACGTGAGCCAAGGCTTTATCCCGCAATGCCTTGACCTCCTGCTCTTTTTGCCTCAGAAGGTCTTTCAGTTTTTCAACCTGGGCGAGGAGGTCTTTTCTCGGCACATTCAGCAGAGCCTGAGCTTCTTCGAGGATGACGTCTGTTTCCTGAACCCGCTTCAGGGCTTCTTCGCCCGTCAAGGCTTCGATCCTTCTCATTCCGGCCGCAATGCCCGTTTCCGAAACAATCTTGAAGAATCCGATTTCCCCCGTCGCCGGGGCATGAACACCGCCGCACAACTCCTTGCTGAAATCTCCGACAGCTACCATCCGGACCTTTTCTCCGTATTTTTCCTCGAAAATAGCCGTCGCTCCCTCTCGGAGGCCTTGTTCAAGCGTCGTCTCTTTAATGATGACGGGGAGATTCTCCCGAATTTTCTCATTGACCAAAATTTCGATTCTCTGGATTTCTTGGACAGAGACGGGGGCAAAATGGGTAAAATCGAATCTTAGCCGAAACGGCGAAACAAGCGAACCTGCCTGCTTGACATGGTCTCCCAACGACTGCCTTAGGGCCGCATGGAGAAGATGCGTCGCCGTGTGATTGTCCCGGATAGCCTTGCGCCTTGGAACATCAACGAGCGCTTCGACTCTGTCGCCTTCCTTCAGGATTCCGGAACGAATGGTAATCTTATGGCTGATGACCTCAGGGGTTGGATAGAAAGTGCCATCGACCATAGCGGAAAAACGCGGATTTCTTAACAGCCCCGTGTCTCCGACCTGACCTCCGGCCTCGGCATAAAACGGAGTGAAGTTCAGAACGACTTCCCCTGATTCTCCCTCCTGGAGCTCTGGGACGCGGCCCCTGTCCTTGAAGAGCGCTAAAACCGAAATCCCGGAAACTTGATTCTTGTCATAGCCGACGAAGCGTGTGGGCTGGGCCTTCAAGTCTTCATAAACCTGCCGTTCCTTTTGCTGAGCATCCCCTTTCCAGGATTGACGGGCGCGGGCCTTTTGTCTTTCCAGCTCAAGCCGGAAACCCGTTTCATCGATTGCTAAACCTTCCTCCTGAGCGAGCTCGGCTGAAAGGTCGAGGGGAAATCCGAACGTATCATGCAGCTTAAAGAGCGCCTCGCCGCTCAGAATATTCGAGCGGCTGTTTTTAGCCTCTTCGGCGACCTGATGGAATGTTCTCAAACCGGAGGCGAGCGTTTGAGAAAACCGCTCTTCTTCGGCCAAGCATACTTTCGATATAAGATCCATCGATGTCAGAAGCTCGGGATAGGCGTCTTTCATGATATCGGCGACGACGCCGGTCAGCTTGAAGACAAAGGGTTGGTCGATTCCGATCAGGTTGCCGTGGCGGTAGGACCGGCGGAGCAAACGACGCAGGACATAGCCGCGGCCGTCGTTCGCGGGCATGATTCCATCTCCGATGAGAAATGCGGCAGCCCGGGTATGGTCGGCAATCAGCCGGACGGAAACGTCGCCTTGGTCATGGGCGGGATACTCTCTCGAGGAAAGCCGGCAGATCTCCTCGATAATCGGACGGAACAGGTCCGTATCAAAATTGCTCGTCTTGCCCTGAAGCGAGGCGGTCATCCGTTCCAAACCCATTCCCGTGTCGATGGACGGTGCGGGCAGCGGATGCATGGCCCCTGTCTCATCCTGGTAATATTGCATAAAAACAAGGTTCCACAGCTCGATATACCTGTCGCTGCCGCTTTCGATGAGAGCACGAGGATCTCCCTGTTCGAAAGAAGGATCCAGGTCATAATGAATCTCTGAACAGGGGCCGCAAGGACCTGTTTCTCCCATCGCCCAAAAATTGTCCTTCTTTCCCAGCCGAAAAATCCTGTCGGGGGAAACACCGGCTTCTTGGCTCCACAGGGCAAAGGCGTCATCGTCGGCCTCATAGACTGTCACGTACAGTTTGTCTCGGTCAAGTCCGAAAACTTTCGTAATGAGCTCCCAGGCAAATGGAATCGCGTCTTTCTTGAAGTAATCGCCGAAAGAAAAATTCCCCAGCATCTCGAAGAATGTATGGTGCTTGTTGGTCTTGCCCACTTGTTCCAGATCATTGTGCTTGCCGCTGACCCGCAGGCACTTTTGGACCGTGGCCGCTCGCCGATAGCTCCTCTGTTCCAACCCCAGAAAAATATTTTTGAACTGATTCATCCCCGCATTGGTAAACAATATCGTCGGGTCGTCCTTCGGCAGGAGGGAAGAGCTGGGAAGGATTTTGTGGTTTTTTTTGGCGAAGAAATCGAGAAAGACGCTGCGGATGTCCTGCGCTTTCATTTACCTCCCTTCTTCGGGGGTCTGTTTCTTGCGTTCGACCGGGCTCATCTTCTTCTCCATTTCCTCCAGAGCGAGGTCCAACGTCGATTGGATCCCCTGGACGCGCAGCTGGAAATTGTCCGGGCTGGATGAATAGCGCAGCCCTTGCTCGAAGGAGATATAGCCTTGGGCGTAGAGCTGATAGATCGACTGGTCGAATGTCTGCATGCCGTATTGTGAAACACCCTGGGCGATGGCATCTCGGATTAAGAAGGTTTTTTCCCGGTCCAGAACGCATTCCTGAATGTAGGGGGTGGTAATCATGACCTCGACCGCCGGCACGCGTCCCTGACCGTCCTTCCTTGGGATAAGCCGCATGGAAATCACAGCGACCAGGATACTGGCCAGCTGGATCCGGATCTGGCGCTGTTGATGGGGCGGGAAGACGGAGATGATCCGGTTGATCGTTTCAGGGGCATCAAGGGTGTGAAGCGTGCTGAGGACAAGGTGGCCCGTCTCCGCGGCCAGCATGGCGGTCTCGATCGTATCCAGGTCGCGCATCTCACCGACAAGGATGCAGTCCGGATCTTCGCGCAGAGCTGCTCGCAGTCCCCTCGAGAAAGCCCGGACATCGCTGCCGACTTCCCGCTGGCAAATCGTGCTCTTTTTGTCCTTGTGCAGGTATTCGATGGGGTCCTCAATGGTAATGATGTGCTGCCGGCGATTCGTGTTGATGAAATCGATCATGGCCGCCAGGCTCGTCGTCTTGCCGCTTCCGGTCGTCCCCGTCACCAGAATGAGGCCGCGTTCATAGTTAGCGATTTTTTCCAGCACTTCAGGGAGGAGGAGTTCCCTGATCGTTTTGACTTCAAAAGGAATGAGCCGCAGGGAGATGGCCAGCGAACCTCGTTGGTAAAAAATGCTTCCGCGGAAACGGCCGAACCCGGGCAAACTGTAGGCCAGGTCTAGGTCCAGGTCTTCCTTAAGCTTCTTTACCTGGTACTCGTTCATCATCTGTTTGGCCATTTCCTCGAGGTCCTTGGAGGTCGAGCGCGGCAGCTGCCGCAGCGGGACCAGAGTTCCATGGATGCGGAACTGAGGATAGTTCCCGACCTTGAGGTGGACGTCCGAGGCATCCATCTCGATGGCGACTTTTAAAAGGTCATCAATATTCATGGCAGTTCCTTTTCGGTTAAACGGTGATATACGTCAACCATTCAAATTTATCAGGCCTTTCGGCCTTGATGATGCCGAAGAATTCTTTTTGGAGTTTATCGACCACGGGGCCGCGCCGGCCATTGCCGATTTTGATCTTATCGACGGATCGGATGGGCGTGATTTCGGCGGCCGAGCCAGTGAAGAATACTTCGTCGGCGATATAAAGCATTTCGCGCGGGATGGTCTCTTCGATGACTTTATAGCCCATATCTCGGGCCATCGTAATGACGGAGTCCCGGGTGATCCCGGGCAGGATGGACGAGGATAGCGGCGGCGTGTAGATATGTCCGTTCATCACAAGAAAGATATTTTCTCCGCTGCCTTCGCTGATGTGGCCCCTGATATTTAGGGCGATCCCTTCAGCATACCCGTCGAGTTTGGCTTCCATTTTGATCAACTGCGAGTTCATATAATTGGCGCCCGTCTTGGCCAGGGCGGGAAAGGAGTTGGGGGCCATTCGCTGCCAGGTCGAAATTTTGACATCCACGCCGTTTTCCAGAGCTTCTTCGCCCAGGTACTTCCCCCATTCCCAGACCATGATGGCACAGTCCACGGGATTGGGAAAAGGGTCGACGCCGAGCGCCCCGTACCCTCGATAGACTAGGGGCCGGATGTAGCATTCCTTGAGTTTGTTGGCCTGGACGGTCTGGATGATGGCGTTCTTGAACACCTCCGGCGAATAGGGAATTTCCATCCGGTAGATTTTGCACGAATTATAAAGGCGCCTGGTATGAGCTTCCAGGCGAAAGATAGCCGTCCCCTTGCCGTTTTTATAGGCACGGAATCCTTCGAAAACTGAGCTTCCGTAATGAATAACGTGCGAAGCGAGATGGATATTTGCGTCTTTCCAACGGACGAGCTTGCCGTTCATCCACACGAGACCGTCTTCTCTGAAAGGACTCATCTTGGGCTCCTCCAAAGATTCAGGATTAAATGAAGAAGCTATCTTACCCATAATTGAGCGCCGGAGTCAAACCCTGCCTCTCAAACCGGCTCTCCGCAATGAGGACAATTCTTGGCCCGAAGCGGCAGAGGCCTCCGGCAATTCCAGCAAAGCTCGGAAGCCGTTTTTTCCCGGGCCCGAATCCTGCCCAGGATGTCCTCGATTTCCGCGGACTCGGGCTTTTCTCCCTTGATCTCGGACAGATACTTGATGATTTCAAAGGGCCTCTGATACCGGTCCTCTGTCTTAGGGGCCAGACATTTCATGATAATGTCGTCAAGTTCCTTGGGGATGTTGCTCTTTTTTAGCCGGGGCGGCGTGATTTTTCCCTCCTGGGCTTTCTCTAAAATCTTGAAAGGGTCGGGGTCAAAAATCGGCGGCCGCCCGACAATCATTTCATACAGGATGCAGCCGATGGAATAGATGTCGGAGGCATATGTCGCCTTGCCCTGGAATTGCTCGGGCGCCATATACGGCGGGGAGCCGATGCGGGTGGTCGCATAAGGGACGTTGGAGAGCCAGGCCGATGTGCCGAAGTCCGTAATCTTGACCGTCCCCTCCTCGGAAATCATGATATTGGAGGGCCTCAGGTCGCGGTGGATGATCTTGCTCTTGTGGGCATGATCCACGCCCGCCGCTATCTGTTTGGCATAGTCCATCGCCCGGCCGGCCTCCAGCGTCTTCTCTTTTTGGAGGATCTTTTCCAGAGTCTTGCCGCGGACGTATTCCATAACCATGAAAAACGTTTGATTTTCCTTCTCGGCGGCGAGCATCCGGACAATATTGGGATGATTGAGGGCCGCCTGAAGTCGGGGCTCTTTCAGAAGCTTATAGAGTTCGGTGGATTGTCGATGAGGGACCTTGATGGCCACTTTGATGTCGAGCCAGGTGTCCTTGGCTAAAAACACCGAGCCGAAGCCACCGCTCCCCAGCGACCGGATGATTTCGTATTTACCGACCTTCTGTCCCTGAAGAAACATATTCCCGATTCCTCAAATGGCTGATAATGGCCATTGCGGCCAGAGACGCGGTTTCTGCTCTGTAGATGTTCGGTCCCAGGCAGGCGGCTTCGAAGCCGGCGCAGAGAATTCGCTCCCGTTCTTGGGCCGTCCATCCTCCTTCCGGCCCGACCAGAATAACCACCTCTTTAGTCCTGGCCCCCGTATCCCGGGATAATCCAATGACATCTTTGAGCGGCCGCCCAGAGTTTTCGCTGAGAAAGATCCTTTGGCCTGCTTCCATTTTCGCCAAAAAGTCGTCAAGGGAACGGGGCGGCAGAATTTCTGGGGAGCGTCCGCTCCGGCATTGTTTGGAGGACTCCCGGGCGATTTGAGCCCAGCGGCGGACTTTTTTTGGAGCTCCTTCATCAAGCTTGACCACGCACCTGGCCGCTATGATGGGGATGAATGCGTCCATGCCCAGCTCCGTTCCCTTCTGAATGATCCATTCCATAGGCTTGGCTTTGAGGAGGGCTTGGGCTAGTTTGATCCCGGATCGGCTCCGGACGGGAGTCCTTTTCTCGAGCAGGCGGAGACGCGTTTGTTCACGGCCGACTTGTTCGACCTCGGCCCGGTATTTGGTCCCCTCTTCATCAAAAAGCCAGACCTGTTCGTGTGGCTTGAAGCGGACGACTCGGCTCAAATGATGATGCTCGCGGCCTTCCAGGCACACGGTTGTACCCGCGATGAGGCTCTTTTTTATCGAGAAATGGTTCGACGTCAAGGGCTGCCTTAATGGATAAAATTCTTGTCTTTAGCGATCTCGGTCTTATCGAGTCGCTCCAGGTTCTCTCCTCGGAGCTGGGCCAATTCGCGGATCAGGTTTTTTTGTTCCTTCGTGAGATTGGTCGGCGTTTCGACCAGGACCTTGACAAACAGATCCCCCGTCCTGCGGCTCTCGAGATCCCGGATACCCTTTCCCCGGAGGCGAAAAACCTCGCCCGATTGGGTACCGGATGGGATTTTAAAACTCTCCCGGCCCTCAAGCGTCGGGATGTCCACCGTGATCCCGAAGGCCGCCTGGGCGATGGATATTGAAATCTCACAGGACAGATGTTGGTTCTCCCGGTGGAAGAATGGGTGCTCTTTGACCCGGACCATAACGTAGAGGTCTCCGCGCGGAACTCCTTGGCCGCCCGCTTCGCCTTCTCCGCCAATTCTCAGCCTCGAGCCATCGTCGATTCCCGCGGGAACCCGGATTTTTAGGGTGCTCTTCTTTCGAGAAAGTTTGGAGCCGCCGCACTCTTGGCAGGGCGCCGTGATGAGCTCGCCTTCCCCTGCGCAGTGCGGACATGTCCTGGCCACCGTAAAAAAACCCTGCTGATGACGGATTTGGCCGCGTCCGCCGCAGGATGGACAGGTGCTTTTCTTGGCGCCCGGGCGGAGCCCAGACCCTTGGCAGGAAGAACACACTTCGGCCCGGTTGAGAGTGATTTCTTTCTCGATGCCTGCGCCGGCTTCTTCTAGGGAAATCTGGATTTCGAGCGATAAGTCACGGCCCTTGCGGGCAGCCCGGCGTCCCGGGCGTCCGCCTCCCCCGAAGAGGTCCCCAAAACCGAACCCGAAGAAATTCCCCAGGATATCCTCGAAATCCTCGAAAACCGATGAATCAAACCCCGGGAATCCGGCGAACCCTTCCCCCCGCAGGCCGTTTTCCCCAAACCTGTCGTAGGTCGCCCGCTTCTCGGCGTCTCCCAGGACACTGTAAGCTTCGGCCGCTTGCTTGAATTTTTCTTCCGCCTCTTTATCCCCAGGATTTCGGTCGGGATGGAAGGACAAGGCCTTTTGGCGAAAGGCCTTTTTTATGTCGTCCGCCGTGGCGTCTCGCGGGACGCCCAGGACTTCATAATAATCCCTTTTTTCCATTCGGCTTGCTTTCTTGGGCTTCTTTTTCGCGCTCCCGGACGATAATGCCGTTCAATTCCTCTCGGGAGAGGCCGGACGACGGCTGGATGAGGATTTTTTGTTCCCGGCCCGAGGTGATATCCCTGGCCGAGACCTTGACGATGCCGTCAGCGTCAATCTCAAACGTAACATCGATTTGGGGAATGCCCGCCGGGGCCGGGGCGATGCCGACGAGGTCAAACATGGCCAGGGAAGTGTTTTCGGATGCGAGGTGGCTTTCTCCCTGCAGGACATGTATCCTCACCCGTCTTTGGTCATGCTCCACAGTCGTAAAAGGCTTGGTCCGTTTGGTCGGAATGGTCGTATTTTTATCGATCACTTTTTCATATTGGTTGTTTTCCGTCTCGATGCCGAGTGAGAGCGACGTCACGTCCAAGAGGAGGACCAGATCTTGGAGCTCGCCGCGAAGAATTCCCGATTGGATGGCCGCGCCCATAGCGACGCTCTCGTCCGGGTTAAGGCTGTCGTTGGGAGTTTTTTGGAAAAAGTCGGAGACCCGTTTTCGGATCAGGGGCATCCGCGTCTGACCGCCGACCAGGATAGTCTCATCTATGGCTTCGGGATTGAGCCCGCTTTCTTCAATGGCCAACCGCATCAGGGGAATCGCTTTTTCCACCAGGTCTTTCGTCAATTCTTCCAGGAGCGATCGAGTCAGCGATTTTCTCAGGTGCTTTGAGCCGGCAGGGTCGGAAGAGATAAAAGGGAGGTTGATTTCTGTTTCTTGAGTGTAAGACAGCTCCCGTTTAGCCCGCTCCGAGGCCTCTTTGATTCTTTGCAGGGCATATTTATCCTGGGACAAGTCGATCTTGTGCTCTCGCCTGAACTCTTCCAATATCCAGTCGACGATGCGCCGGTCGAAATCCTCACCGCCCAAGTAGGAATCGCCGTTGGTGGAGAGGACGTGAAAAACGCCGTTGTTGATTTCGAGGATGGTGATGTCGAAGGTCCCCCCGCCCATGTCGAACACGGCGACGGATCCTGTCTTCTTCAGGTTCAACCCATAAGCGAGGCTGGCCGCCGTGGGCTCGTTGATGACGCGGAGGACATTCAGGCCGGCGATGGTTCCAGAATCCTTAGTCGCCTGTCGCTGATGGTCGTCAAAATGGGCGGGCACGGTGATGACGGCATCTTTGACGTCCTCGCCGAAATATGACCCCGCACAGGTTTTCATATAGCCCAGGATCTTGGCCGAAATTTCCTGGGGGGTGATGGTCTGCGAGCCGGCACCGATCAAGATGTCCCCGTTCGGCGCTTCTAAAATCTTATAGGGCATACGCTTGCGGGCCTCGCTGATTTCCGGTGAGTTGTACTTCCGGCCGATCAGCCGCTTGATGGCAAACAGCGTGTTTTCCGGATTGGTGACCGCCTGGCGCATGGCCAGGTTGCCAATCAGAGTTTCCCCCGATGTCGTAAAGCTGACCATCGACGGCGTCGTCGCAGCCCCCTCTAGGTTGGGGATGACTTTGGCCGTTTCTCCGATGAGATAGGCCATGCAGGAGTATGTTGTGCCCAAGTCGATGCCGATGACATGGCCCATGTTAACTCTTTTTTGGGATCAGGACTTTGACCAAGGACGGCCTCAGGAGTCGGTCGCCGAGGGTATATCCCCTTTGGAGTTCCTCTCCGACAAGGGGTTCCTCGACCTGGTCGGATTCCTCGGTCAACATAGCCTGATGGAGATTGGGGTCGAATTTCTTCTGGACGGCCTCAATCGGTAACACTCCCCGTTTCCGAAGCAGGTCACCGAATTGCTTGTGGATGAGCTCGAGTCCTTCCTGGAAGCTTTTGTCGCCGGTCTGGGCCTGAATCTTAAAAGCCCGTTCGAAATTATCCATAACGAGCAAGATCTCCTGCAGGACGTCGCTCAAAGCATATTGATAATAATCCTGCTTTTCGCGGTCCAGCCGTTTGCGAAGGTTTTCCATTTCCGCCACGGCCCGCAGGTATTTATCCAAGAGGTCCTCGGCCTCTTTCTTGAGCGACTTGATCTCTGCTTCGCGTTTCTTCAGCTTGTTTTTGAGGACCTTGACTTCCTCATGCTCCGGCTTGTCCGGCTTTTTATGCTCCTTGGCCTCCTTGGGAGGAGGGGCTTTGTGGGCCAGCGAGTCTTTGGGAATGATCTCGTCTCCCTCGGCCAACTCGGAGATTTCGTAGATATCGTCTTTGTCTTTGGGCTCTTCAAAATTCATGATGACTCACTTTCTCACTGGTTTTCGCTGATCGTCCGAGTCAATTTTTTAGCCACATTATCGACCAGCGGGATGATCTTTTTATAGGGAATCCGCTTAGGGCCTATGATTCCCAGGGTGCCCAAGACTTGGCTGTCGTCTCCGTAATGGGACAAGACGAGGGAGCAGTCGGAAATCAGGGGAAGGTTGGATTCTGAGCCGATGAGGACCTTGACCCTGTCCAGGGCGATCACGTCGGAGAGAAGCTTGGCCAAGTGGGCTTTCTCCTCGAAGTTCTCGAAAAGGGATTTAAGCTGATCGATATGGGACAGCCCAAATTTATCGAGGAGCTTGGAGGCGCCCTGGAGGATAATCTGGCTTTCCTCGGCATCTGGAAGGATCGAAGCCCGGAGAAGGGCCATCAGCTTATTGAACGCGCTTTCGAACTTGGTTTTGTATTTCGGCAGCTCGGCGAGAAGAAAGTCCCGGATGAATAAAAGGTTTTTTCCTCGAAAATTCTGATTGATGTAGTGGGATGCCCGATCGAGTTCCATTTGATCAAAGCCGACGTCTGCGGTCACGATTTCCGTCAGGACCATGTTGAAAGAACTGACCAAAATGATCATGACCTTGCCCTCGGCGATCTTGATGAAGCGAAGGTGATGAAAATGCGTCCTGGAAATGCGGGGCGAGAGGACAAATCCCAGGCTGTCCGAGTGATCGGCGAGGAGGCGCGATGTCCGTTGGAGGAGCGCGTTCAAGTCTCCCCTTTTTCCGGATATCACCTGATCGATGATCGCCAACTGACCGGTAGACTGTGGGACTTCTTCGAGGAGGCTATTGACATAAAACCTGAGGCCCTTATCCGTCGGCACGCGCCCGGAAGAGGCGTGAGGCTGGGACAAAAAGCCCAACTCCTCCAGTTTAAACATGATGTTGCGGATCGTGGCCGGCGAATCCACGACGACTTTTTTCTGGAAAATAAAGCCCGAGCTGATGGGTTTGCCGCTCTTGAGATAGTTCTCCACGATGGCGCTCAGGACGATGCGGTCCTTTTCTCGGAAGCTCAGGTTTTTCGTCATGCTCATCCAAATTTTACAGGACTCCTGACCGGGTGTCAACGAATGGCCTGGGACGAAAGCCGCTGGCCGGATCGACTGGCCCTAGATTGGAATGAGAATTCGATGAGGTGCTTTCACCGGATTCGAATTCCGGCGTAGCCGACAACTTCCCGGTAATCTCCGGTCTGGTCTCCGGAAGTGGCATATTTGATAAGCTCAGCTTTTTTTGCGCCGAGGTCTTTGGCTGCGACGAGTACAGAAGAGGTGGGCTGAAAGCCGCACATGCTGATATCCTCTCTCCTGACGACATCAAAAAGCCCTTTGGGATCGAGGTCCAGGACTTTCTGGATGGCCAGGAAATCCTTCTCCCGGGCCGCTTCCTGGCTGATATAGTGGCTCATGTCGGTACTGGCAATCAAGAGCGCCTCGCGGCGGCTCTCCCGGATCGCTCTAGCCACGGCAAGGCCCAAATCTTCAAGCTGCTCGAACGTCGCCAGGTAGGAAATCGAAATGGGTACGATCGAAAATTCCGGCCTGAAAAATTGCAGGAATGGGAGCTGTACCTCGAGAGAGTGCTCCTGGAGGTGGGCAGCCGGGTCGTCCCGGACGTATTTTGAAGATGCCAAGATTCGGCCCGCCAAATCCGTGGCGATCGGAAGCGCCCCCAAGGGCGTCTCCCATTCCCCCTCCGCCATCAGGGCGAATGTCGGGCGGATCGGCCGGTGGCTCGGCGCGAGCAGGACGACCAGGTCAGGAATTTCTATGACCGAAAAGAGAGCTCCGGCGACTGGCCCTGAATACACATATCCTGCGTGCGGAGAGATCGCGGCGACAGCTTTCTCTTTGTGCTCCTTGGGAAGAATCATTCGGGAGATCGTTCGACGCAGCTCGGCTGCACTCGCCGGATAAAAAGAACCTGCTACGGCCGCTTTTCTTTGCATGCCCCCTCCTTTTCTAGGGCTCAGGAAGCCACGCTTTGGCTTTGAAAACGAGCCCGTGATCTTCGAGTTATTAAAGATCGGCGGCCCGTGAGCCTTTTTGGAATAAGCCCTAAAAAATTATGGCACAATCTCGAGGGTTGGTCAACTGAGGCGTGCCCCGAAGAAACCCTTTATTTTGCTCATCCCAGACATTATAATAAGCTCTCGTGATTCAATTTTTTAACACCCTCAGCGGCCGAAAAGAGGCCTTCCATCCCCTTCGGGCAGGCGAAGTCAAACTCTACACCTGCGGGCCGACGGTGTATGATTATTCACATATTGGAAATTTCCGGGCCTATATCTTCGAGGACCTGCTCAAACGATTCCTCCAGTTCGCCGGGTTGCGAGTTTTCCATGTCATGAATATCACCGACGTGGACGACAAAACTATTAAGGGGGCCACAGCCAGGGGCGTCAGTCTCAGCCAATTCACGGAGACCTATATTCAGGCCTTTTTCGAGGACATCCGCCGCCTCCAGATTATCCACGCCGATCATTATCCCAAAGCGACAGATCATATTCCGGACATGGTCAAGATCATTTCCGGGCTTCTGGCAAAAGGTTACGCCTACGTCAAAGATGGCTCGGTCTATTTCAGTATCGCTAAATTTCCAGATTATGGCAAGCTGTCCAAGATCCGACTGGATGAGCTCCAGTCCTCGGAGAGAGTCGAAGCCGACGAATATGAGAAAGAAAACGCCCAGGATTTTGCCCTTTGGAAAGCCAGAAAAGAAGGCGAGCCGTATTGGGACACGGAGATCGGGACCGGCCGGCCCGGTTGGCATATCGAATGTTCGGCGATGAGCGCTAAATACCTGGGCGAAAGGTTTGACATCCACTGCGGCGGCGTCGACAACATCTTCCCCCACCACGAGAACGAAATCGCTCAATCCGAAACCTACTTCGGCCACCCCTTTGTCAGCGTCTGGCTCCACTGCCATCACCTCATCGTCGACGGCGAAAAGATGTCCAAATCCAAAGGCAATTTTTTCACCCTTCGGGATCTCGTGGCTCGCGGCGTCGACCCTTTGGACTTGCGCTTTCTGTTGCTCTCGACGCACTATCGAAAGGTTCTGAATTTCACGTTTGAGGCCTTGGACCAAGCCAAGGCCGCCGTCCAAAGGATTAAGGATTTTCTTTATGAACTTGGGAACCGCCGTTTCGCCGCCGGCCGCAGCTCCGGGATTCCGGCATACGTCGAAAAGGCCCGGAAAAAGTTTATCGACGGGCTGAGCGATGATCTCAACATTTCTGTCGCTTTGACCGCCCTCTTCGAATTGATCAAAGACGTCAACATCCTCATCAAGGAGGAAAAACTCCAAGCCGATGATGCAAAAACGCTGTCGTCCTTCGTCTATAGTCTCGACGAGGTCCTGGCCTTTTTACCGCCCCAGCCGGAGGTCTCGCTGAATGTGGAGGTCAAGGACCGAATCCGGCTCAGGGAAAAAGCGAGAATCGACAAAGACTATGTTCTGGCCGACAAGATCCGCCAAGAATTGCTCGAGGAGGGCGTCGTTCTCGAAGATACCAAACAAGGCGTCCGTTGGAAAATCATAAAGACAAAGTAAGCCTTGGAAGAACGGGCGAAGAGGCAGCTGTCCGCTATCTCAAAAGCAAACGATATACGATTATCGATCGAAGGTTTCGTTTCCTGCGCGGCGAAATCGACATCATCGCCTATGACCGCGAAACGCTCGTGTTCGCCGAGGTCAAGTCGAGGTCCAGCCGGGCTTTCGGCTTTCCGGAGGAGTCAGTGACACCGGCAAAACAGGCGCAGATTCGCAAGATTGCCCGATGTTATTTGGCCCGCCACCGCCTAGAAGCCATGCCCTGCCGCTTTGACGTCATCTCTGTGGAGATGGCAGACGGCCGCCCCAGCTCCATTCGCCATATTGAAAACGCCTTTTAAACAGGACGTCCTAGGGGCTGCGCCGGAAAGGAACAGATCCCCCGTATCTTTTCCGGTTAGCGCACTTGAAGGCGGCGCTGCCCGCGGACGTTCTTTCTCTTGAGCTTCCGAACGGCCGATGCGTCCTCGGTTTCGGCCAAGAGGGCATGGATCGGTTTTCCCAAAACGGGGTGCCAAGCGTCCGGCGCGATCTCATTCAAAGGGACAAGAACGAAGTTGCGTTCCTGCATTCGTGGATGGGGAATGATGAGATCGCGAGTCTCCAGGACATTATCGTCCGCCAGCAGGATATCCAAGTCGATCAACCGGGGACCGTTGCGCATGGTTTTTGTCCGGCCCAGGCGTCGTTCGATAGATTGAAGAGCGCCGAGCAGCTCCCTGGGCGCCAGGGTGGTCTCGATTTCAACAGCCTGATTGATAAACGGCGGTTGGTCTGAATAGCCGACAGGTTCGGTCTCGTAAAACATCGAAGCGCGAAGGATTTTCACGGACTGACGTCTTAAGAGATTCATCGACCGCCGCAGGTTTTGTGTCCTGTCTCCGAGGTTGCTTCCCAAGCTAAGAAAATATTTCATAGTTCACCCTATGCTTAGGAATGGAACAGGCCGAATCTCTTAAAAACGCGGAGCGCGGCAAACGTTAGCCAGAGATGGTCTTCCAAAACCGCTTTTTGCGTATTTGATTCCCAGAAACCCTGGCTGTTCTGTTTTGATAGGAGCCAGGCCAGCCCTTGGCTGATCCCTGGTTCATCCGCTTTAAGTCCGATTTTGGAAATAGAGTCGAGGCTGCTCAAGATATTCGTCGTCCAAAACGGATACGTCAATTCCTCCCAATTCGAAGCGGATTTCCTGTCCGCATAGCGGTCATCTCGAAAAAAGCGACTGACGACGAGTTCTCCCGCCTTCCGGCACTCCCGGCTCATCCGCCAAGTGGAAGATTCCGCGAGTGCCCGAAGGACCATGCCAGTGATAAAATGCGAAAAGGGCTTGCTTTTGTCCGGCCTAAAGGGCTTTTTTTTGCCCGGGGAACGCTGGTCATAACGCCGCGCGACTTCATCGCGGCTCATCGTCAGGCAGGGAATCGCCCATCCTCCATCTTTTTGCCGATTCTTCAGAACCCACGCGAATCCCTTTTGGATTCTGGCATCACGATCCAGCCCATATTTACAGAGGAGCTCGAGAGTTAGGGCATGATAGCCGGGAGAATATTCATGATAGGCTGTGGCACGAAAATCTCCTTCGGCCGTCTGCGATGAAAACAGGGCTCCGACCAATTTTTGGACTTTGTCGTTGTCCAGGCCGCATCCATAATCATAGAGTTTGGCGGCGTCCTTCAGCGTCTGGGCCAGGTACTTCGGCCGGTTCTCCACGCCATCCGCCTTCCCACTGTCCTTGAGCCGACTGCCGCTCTCTTGTTGAGTGTCCAAGATGCGAACCCGGACGCCGAACTTGCAGAGATTCTTCGTTTCCCAGTCTACGGAAACGCCGAGGATGTCTTTCTTCAGCCAGTAGAGAATCGGAAGATTGCCGCGGGCCAAGAGAAATTCGACTGAACGGTCGAGGCGAGGATTATCGGACGGCATCGATGCCTGGTATCTTATTTTATTCCTCGAGGATATCTATGTCAACCTGACGTCTGAGGCGAGGTCGGCATCGATATTTCTAACACGCGGGGCGGGAATTTAGTATGATGATAGTCACAGGAGGCTGGCCATGAAAAATAAATGGAGCTGGCGCTTATCAATGTCCCTGGTTCTGGTCGCCGCGTCGACTGCCGTATATTCAATCCATTACCTGATCTTCAGGGATCTTCATCATATCATCTTGTATTTGATAGGTGATATCGGTTTCCTTTTCATCAACGTCCTGGTTGTCACTCTGCTTATCGAACAGCTGCTGAGCCGGCGGGAAAAACAGGCGATGATGAAAAAAATGAACATGGTCATCGGGACATTTTTCAGCGAGGTCGGTCTGGAACTCTTGAAAAAGTTCCCTCTTTTTGTCGAAAATGCTTCGAGTCTAGCTTCGCATCTCGAAATCCAACCGCGTTGGCAAAAGAAAGATTTCCTCACGGCCGCCCAGACCGCCAAGAATTTTTCATATAAACTCCGGGTCACACCCGCAGATCTCAAGTGCCTCCGCTCAGTCCTCGTCTGCCGCCGGGCATTTCTGCTCCGCCTTTTAGAGAATCCAAACCTTCTTGAACACGACCGCTTCACAGACCTGCTTTGGGCGGTGTTCCACCTGACCGAAGAGCTCAAGATGCGCGGGGAATTTCTGGAGAACCTTCCCGAGACAGATTACCAGCACATAGCCGGCGATATGAAACGGGCTTATTCGCAGATTGCCAGCGAATGGATCGCCTATGCGATGCACCTAAAAGAAAATTATCCGTTTTTGTATTCGCTGGCGGCCCGCATCAATCCCTTCAGCCCTAATCCCTCACCGGTGGTGAATTGATCGTCCGGTAGCTGATCCAACGATCAGACCGGACGGAATGTAGACCTGATCCATTCTCCGAGCTCGTCCCTGACTTTTCTAAAGGCGGCCAGCTTTTCTTCTTCCGTCCCTTCGGACTGCGACGGATCTTCAAAGCTTTGATGCAAGCGAGCCTTGCCGCCAGGAAAGAATGGGCAGGCCTCGCGGGCTTGGTCGCAGACGTTATGATATAATCAAAATTTTTATTGAGAAATAGATCTACATTTTTGGGACGTTGCCCGGAGATATCAATCCCTACTTCTTTCATAACTCGGACGGCCAGAGGATCCAAGATGCCGGGCTCTATTCCCGCGCTGAAGCCTTCATGATTCTCTCCGTAGAAATGGCGGAGCCATCCTTCTGCCATTTGCGAGCGGATGGAATTATGAGCGCAGAGGAATAAAACGTTTGCTTTCATCGATTCAACCCCTAAAAAGCTTCAGGAGGATGTTCGCTTCATCCTGGCCGGCCGGGAAAAACTATATTTGGGGTTGTATCAGAGGCAGCCAGACTCTAAACGTGCTTCCCCTCCCGAGTGTGCTTTCGGCTTGGATTTTTCCGCCGTGAAGCTGGACGATATGTTTGGCGATGGACAGTCCCAGACCCGTGCCGCCGGTTTGCCTGGACCGGGACTTATCGGCGACATAAAATCTTTCAAAGATGCGAGGAAGATGCTCTTCGGATATGCCGATACCCGTATCTCGGACTTCGATGACGAGATTTTGGGCTTCCCTTGTCAAGGCGATCGTGATTTCTCCCCGCTCTGTATATCGGACAGCATTGTCCACGAGATTGATCAGCAGCTGTTCGATTTGGAAAGCATCGCCTTTCACCGCCGGAAGCCCCGGCTCGGCCAAGATCCGGAGTTCGAGGCCTTTGGCTTTGATTTTGGGCTCATAGATCTGAAGGACAGTTTCGGCGATCCGTTGGACTTCGACGTCTTGGATCTCCAGTCTCATTTCCTTGTCTTCGAGTTCCGAAAGCTTGAGCAGGTCGGTGACAAGGAGATTTAATCGTGCCGCATGTCTCGTCAAAATATCCATGGCCATCCTGTTGAGGCCGCCTTTTTCATTCTCGATGGTCTCGACCGCTCCCAGAATGATGGAAATAGGCGTCCGCAGCTCATGGGACGCGTTAATGATGAAATCCTTTTTCATATCCTCGAGTTTCCGAATTTCAGACAGGTCATATAACGTCAGAACCATTCCTCTTTGGAGATGGAGATAGCTGGCCGTGCAGAAAAAGAATCGATCGTCCAAACGGATTTCGCGAATCTGGCTGCGCTGATCGATCTGGACACGGCCCACCAGTTCCTGGACTTGAGGGCTTCTCAAGAGTTCCCAGATGAACTTTCCTTCCGCGGAAATCTTGGGGATGAGCTTTTTGAACGCTTCGTTGGCCAGAATCACTTTTCCTTCATGATCCAGGACCGCTAATGCTTCTTCGATCGACGTTAAAATATTGGAGAGCTCTTCTTTTTGACGGGAAAGATCAGAGATGAGCTCGGCAATCCGGGAGATCATCACATTAAAGCTTTTCCCCAGCTCCTGGAACTCATCCCTATTTCGGATCCGGACCCGTGTTTGGAGATCTCCGGCGGCCACTTGCTGGGAAGCGTTGGTCAGCTTGCGGATCGGCCTTGTCAGGTGCAAAGAAAACAACAAGGCCGCCAGAAGCGCCAAGGTGACCATGAGCAGAACGGCCCGGCCGACTGTCACTCGGAGGCTGTGGAGAAGGGCTTGGATGTTTTTCATGAAAAGACTTAGCCGAAGAACAGCTTGAACGCTGCCGTTCTTGTCCATGGGCAGGCCGACGTACAACATCTGTTCTTCTACAGTATAGCTGAATCGGAGGGACCTTCCGATTTTTCCCTCGAGGGCTTCGGCCACTTCCGGACGATATCTGTGATTTTCCATAGTCCCAGGGGCTTTTTCAGTGTCCGCCAGGACGATTCCCTGAGGATCTATGACTGTCACTCGGGCATGAATATTCTTGCCGATATTTTTGAGGTACGCGTCGAGTTCCTGATTCTGATTCTTTTCGAGATAGATGGCGACCTCGCCGCTCAGGGCACGGCCGAGATTTTCCAAATCCTGGGCCAGAGTCTCTTGGTAATATTTCCGGGTCGTGGACAGAGAAAAGAGGAGGATCAACAGGCTAATGGCCAGGATGAGGATGACATAGCCGCCGAAAATCTTGAAAAATATTTTTTTCATTTTTCGAGCTTATACCCGACGCCGCGGATGTTTTTTATGTAACGGGACGCTTCTCTCAATTTTTCCCGCAAATTTTTGATGTGGACGTCGATCGTCCTGTCCAGGACGATCTTGTCGTGCCCCCAAAGGCTATCCAGAATTTGATCGCGGGTAAAGACCCACCCTTTTCGAGAGGCCAGGAGTGATAATATTTTAAATTCCGTGGATGTTAAATCGATCGGATTTCCTTGATAGAGGACTTGATGCCTGGTCAAATCCACCACCAGCTCTCCGTCGATTTCAAGTTTGTTCGATGCCGGTTCGGCCTCCGGCCGCCGCAAGACGGCTTTGATCCGGGCCGTCAGTTCTTTGAGAGAAAATGGCTTGGTCACGTAATCATCGGCGCCCATTTCCAGGCCGACGACCTTATCGGTCTCCTCACCCTTAGCCGTTACGATGATTATGGGGATGGCTTTCGAGCTTTCATCCCTTCGAAGCGTTTTGCAGATTTCCAGCCCATTCGCATCCGGCAGCATAAGATCGAGCAGGATCAGATCCGGCCTGCGTTTGGATAGACTTCTGAGAAAACTTCCGGCATCGGGAAAACGGTCCACCTTGAACCCTTCTTTCTGAAGGTGGCTGGAGACAAGTTGGGCGATATCAGGCTCATCTTCGACAACGGCAATCCGATATGTCATGGGACTTCGCATCTTTTCGGCGGCCATAACGGCCATATTATAAACAAAATCAAGCAACAGCGATAGAACAAAGGGAAGATAACAAGCTTCAGCATTTTCGCGGACCGTCTTTCCGACTGTCTTGTTTCTTGTCGAAATGATGCTTGATGATTTGTCCCTTGAGAATGTAGATCACATCTTCGCTGATATTCGTGGCATGATCGGCGATCCTTTCCAGGTTCCGGCCGATCAAAATGAGCTCAAGTGCCCGGGGAATGGCCCCCGGATCCGCTATCGTATATGTCAGCAGCTCTCGGAAAAGCTGTTCGTTAAGATGATCCACCTCATCGTCGCGTTCACAAACGCTCCGGGCCAGCCCGGCATCCGCTTGGATAAAGGCATCGATGGCATCCTTAACCATACCCTGCGCCAGACGTGCCATGACCGGGATATCGAGGAGAGTCTTCAACGGGGAAAGCCGCAGCAGATGCAGAGTTCTCGTCGCGATGTTGACGGTCAGGTCCCCGATACGCTCCAAGTCCGTACCGATCTTCATGGCCGAGGCGATGAACCTCAGGTCGGCGGCCACGGGCTGGCGGATGGCCAGGAGTCTCATACAAATTTCGTCAACGGCAAGATCATAGGAGTTTGTGATTTCCTCTTCGCGGATGACCTCGGCGGCTAGCTCTTCGTTCCGGTCCTTCAAGCTCTGGATAGAGAGAGCGACAGCCTCTTCGACATGGCCCGCCATTTCCAGGAGTTTGTGTTTAAGGGCGTTCAATTCCTCGTCAAACGGTCTTTCCATGGCTTACTCCTTTAGCCCGAATAAGTCCAACCCAAGAGGCTTTTCTCTCGAAGATCAGCCGGTCTCTCATCCAAATCTCCCGGTGATGTATTCTTCCGTCATCTTATTGGCTGGAGCCGTGAAAATTTTCTTTGTTTCATTGAATTCGATGAGCTCGCCCAGCATCAGAAATGCCGTATTGTCCGAGACTCGGGCAGCCTGCTGCATATTGTGGGTGACGATGACGACGGTATAATGCTGTTTCAGTTTCTGGATCAGGTCTTCGATCTTGGCCGTGGCGATAGGGTCGATGGCCGAACAGGGCTCATCGAAAAGTATGACTTCCGGTTCGACAGCCAGCGCCCGGGCAATGCACAGGCGCTGCTGCTGGCCGCCGGATAGGCAGAAAGCATTTTCACTCAGTCGATCCTTGACTTCCTCCCAGAGCGCCGCTTCGCGGAGGCTGCGTTCGACGATCTCCTCCAGGAGATCACGATTTCTGTGCGCGTTGATCCGGAGGCCATAGGCGACATTGTCAAAAATGGATTTCGGGAAGGGATTGGGCTTCTGGAATACCATTCCCACTCGTTTTCTCAGTTCGACAGCGTCGAACCTAGACGAATGGATGTCTTCACCGTCAAGCAGAATCTGACCTTCGAGCCGTGTGCCGGCGAGGACATCATTCATCCTGTTCAGAGTTCGGATAAAGGTGGATTTGCCGCAGCCTGAGGGGCCGATGATGGCGGTGACCCGGTTTTCCAAGCAGGCGATATTCAGATTGTTCAAGGCACGCTTTGAGCCGTAATAAAAGCTCAAGTCCCGCGCTTCGATTTTCGTTTTGACGTTGGTCATGGCTATCTCCCTCTCCGGCGCAGCTTTGTCCGGAGGATGATCGCAGTCATATTCATCCCCAGGACAAAGAGGATGAGAACGAGGGCCGTGCCGTAGGCCAGCGGCCGGACTTTGACGATGTCCTGATGTTGCGTGGCCATGATATAGAGATGATACGGGAGTGCCATGAACTGATCGCTCAGGGATTTTGGCAAAATCGGCAGGGCAAAGGCAGCTCCGGTGAACATGATGGGGGCGGTCTCTCCGGCGGCTCGGGCCAGGCCAAGAATCGTTCCCGTCAGCATCCCCGGAATCGCATAGGGGAGCACGTTTGTCCGGATGGACTGCCATTTCGTTGCTCCGAGGGCGAGAGCGCCTTCTCTGTAAGAATTGGGGACGGTTTTCAGGGCTTCTTCACTGGCCGTAATGGTCCAGGGCAGCGTCAGCAATCCGAGAGTCAACCCGGCTGAGAGTATGGATGTTCCGAACTTGAGTATGTTGACGAAGAGGATGACGCCAAACAATCCGTAGACGATCGACGGCACTCCCGAGAGATTTCGGATAGACAATCGGATGATACGAGTCATTCGACTCTGGGTGGCGTATTCGTTGAGATAAATGGCCGTGAACATTCCCAATGGAACGGCTAGGATGGCCGTCACCAGCGTGACCAGGAACGTCCCGAAGATGGCGGGGAAAATTCCCCCCTCGGTCATTCCGCGCCGCGGGGCCTTGGTCAAGAACTCCCAGCTAATCGTTCCTCCCCCCTTCTTGCCAATATCGAAAAGAAAGAGAAGCAGCACGGCCAGGACCAAATAGAGACAAACTCTCAAGAAGAAGAACCCGAGGAATTGAATAATTTTTTTTCTTTTCATAGCCCGCGACTTCATTGCTCGCGCTCCTGAAATTTCCTTAGGAAAATGTCGGCGATGAGGTTGACGCTAAAAGTCATAAGAAAAAGCACCAGCCCGATGGCAAAAAGGGCGTAATAATGGGTCGTATAGTAGGGCACCTCGCCGAGCTCGATGGCGATATTTGATGTCATCGTCCTGACAGAGCCCAAGAAATGGGGAAATGCCCTGGCATTGCCTGTTGCCATGAGAACCGTCATCGTTTCGCCGATCGCCCGGCCCATGCCCAGCATGAACGAGGCGATGATACCGGAAAGGGCGGCCGGGATCTTGGCCCTGACCAGGGTCTGCCAACGGGAGGCTCCGAGAGCGAGCGAGGCTTCGCTATAAGCCTGGGGCACTGCGTTCAGGGAATCTTCCGAGATGCTGATGATGGTCGGCAGAGACATGATCGCCAGGAGAAGGCTGCCGTTGAGGGCATTCAAGCCATGAGGAAGGTGGAAAATCTTGGCGATGGCCGGCCCGAAAAGCACAATTCCCAAAAATCCAACGACAACGGAGGGAATGCCGGCCAGCATCTCGACGATGGGCTTGACGACTTCCCTCACCCGCCAGTGGGCGACATCGGAGAGATAGGCGGCGACGCCCAGACCGATCGGGATGGCGATGACAAGGGCGCCGATGGTGACCATCAGCGTGCTGATGATCATGGAAAAGATTCCATATTCCGCTTTCACGGGGGATGTCGGATCCCAGGTCGAACTAGTGAAAAACTCCTTGAGGCGGATTTCGCGAAACGCGGGAAAGGCCGATGTCAGCAACAGGACAAAAATGCCGACGAGGACCAATATGGCCAAGATTCCGCAGGTGAAGAAAAACGTCCGGATGGCGGATTCCTTAAGGTTCCGCAGCGCTCGTTTGGTCATGGTCTTCTCCGACAGCCTGTTTCTTTCATTCTTGCCGATTCCGCAGCCTTTGAAATTTGGGGGGTTGGGGAAAAGCGGCCGCTCTTCCCCAACCCAAGGCTGCGGATTTATTTGAAATTTTTTTCGTTCTTTTCTACATAGGCAGGGCCGATCGTATAAAAGCCTTCCCGTTCGACAATCTTCTGTCCTTCAGGGCCGATTTCCCAGCGGATGAAGGCGGCTACATCCGGGCGCGGTTTACCGTTTGTGGCCTGGTAAAGGGCACGGGCGATGGGATACTTTCCCGTATCCACGGCCTGTTTGTCCAGAGGAGAGAATTCCTGAGATTTCTCGTCCTTGGAGATAAGAAGGATTTTGAGGCCAGGCCCCGGCTTTCCGGTCGCCTTGTCGATGACATATCCGACGCCGACATATCCGATCGAGCCCTCGTCCGTCCTGACGCCCTCGATAATTTGGGCATTGCCGTTCATTTCTTTCATGTCCGGCGAGTAATTCTTGTTGTTGAGGACGTGTTCCTGGAGAAAGACGTAGGTTCCGGAATTGGACTGGCGGCCGTACAGCGAGATCGGCATGTCCGGGCCTCCGACGGCCTTCCAATTCTTGACCTCGCCGCGGTAGATGGCGCCGACCTGGCCCATGGTGAGCTTGGTCAGCGGATTCTTGCTGTTGACGATGATACTCAGGCCGTCCACGGCGATGGCGAAGAGCCGCGGCCTGACACCTTTTTCCCAGGCTTGATTGAATTCTTTCTCTTTCAGATCTCGCGACGAGTCGGCGATATCACAAGTGTTGTTGATCAAGGCCGAGATGCCCGTTCCGGAACCGCCGCCCAGCACTGCGATCGGCGATTGAGGATTCTTGGCCATGTATTCCTCGGCCAAAACCTGAACCAGGTTGATCATCGTGTCCGAGCCCTTGATTTGAATCATTTTTTTCTGGGCCAGCAGGATGGGTGTGAAAACGAGGGCCAGTCCGAGTTCGATGATGGCCATGAGTTTTCCGATCTTCATTTTTTTCATGTTATACCTCCCTATGGGCATGTCCTCTCTCAGAAGGAGAGGAAGAACGTCAAGTTCGCGACAACGTCGCTCTTCTTGGCAGAATCTTTGTAATTGTAGAACCAGACATTGGGCTGGATCTTCCAGCTGCTGTGAACGGGCGCCCAATCCAAGCCGACGATCACGAGACCAAAATTTTTAGAATCGTTTGTCGAGTCGGGCGTGTATCTATCGATGCGGGCGAAGACGTTGAGCGTATCGATGATGATCTTGTATGTGCCGAAAATGGAAAACCCGCCGACATTGTAATGGCTGTTAACCGTCGATCCGTCCGGCTGGGCGACCTTGTTAAAATTAGTGTCACTGTCGTAAGAAAACAACTCTCCGGAGATGTTGAGGTTGGGAACCACGTCGAAATACACGTCCACTTTGTACATCTGGGCCGTGGCGATGTCGCTCAGTCTCTCGGTCTCGGCATATCCCCAGACATTCAATCCCGCGACGGGGATCAGCTGGAGATATCCGCCGAATTTTTTGTATTTATTGAGCTCGGGATGAGAGTATCCCTCGCCGTTCATGACCATAGCTCCGTAGCGAAGGTACTTATTGACCGACCCAGTGAGGTTCACGCCGATGTCGGCGCTCGAAGTTCGGACATCAACGCCGGTGATATCCTTGTAGCCGTCGAGGATCGTCTTGGCCACGCTCCGATAGCCCCAGCGGTCCTCGGCCATCTTGAAGGCCTGTGTCTCGACCATCCCGATTTTCAAACTGGAATTGGGAAGAAGCCCCGCCCAATCGAGATAGAGGTGTTTCATAAAGGGACGAAACTTGTCGTCTTTTTTCGTCGAGGATTTTGCGAAATCGATCGAAGTGATGTTGGCCGTGTTATCAGCATCCAGTCGGAAGCGGAATTTCAGGTTGTCGTTGATCTTGTTTTCATAAGTGAAGTAAGCCCGGCGGAAGGCGAACTTGTTGTTGAGAGCCTTGGCCGCATCGGTCCCCGTCAGATAGCCGCTGTCCGTCGCGTTGAACGAATAATCGAAATAAACCGTGGTGCTGAATGTTTGAGGCGGCGGGGACGTTGATTGGGCCAGCCCCGCGCTTA
>Ga0315268_10000907_pt1 | contig 34524 bp, 38 predicted proteins | sample C1_top_MG_FD_204535 | JGI IMG/M metagenome (GOLD analysis project Ga0315268, IMG submission 204535) | Sediment microbial communities from Yellowstone Lake, YNP, Wyoming, USA - C1_top | ecosystem: Environmental > Aquatic > Freshwater > Lake > Sediment | place: USA: Wyoming | collected 2017-08-01
ACACGTTCTGTAAGATGCGAACTGACATGTGCAGGCGAACTGTGGTGGACATGAAGTTGCTGGAATTGAAGAAGAGGTTGAGAACGGATATAGAGATGCGTTGGCCTTGGCCGCAGAAAACGCTGTGTCTTAGGTATTATTTGCTTTTGGCGATTAAGCAGAATTTGAATTGGGCGATGAAGAAGTATGATCGCATGGATTACTTGAGCAGTTACTATTGTATGGTTGAGGCGGAAAGGTTGGAGGCGTATTTGCAGGAGATTCTCAGTGGATTGAGAGTGCCTGGCGACATTGACGGTAATGGCAAGTGTCATCTTGAGGATCTTCGTCTTCTGTGGAAGGCTTTTGGATCTACGCCAGCTTCGCGTAATTGGAATCCAGAGGCGGATTTGAATAGGGATGGAAGGGTTGATTGTGTGGATTATAGGATTTTGTGGAGCTTTTTTGGGCAGAAGGTGAAGACAACGGCGGGCTTTTACAGGTGGTGGACTGGTGCAAAGGCAAGCACGGTTGATGTTGGGACTTGGATTATTCCTGATTGGGATGTTCCTTGGCCTGAGATGAATGTGACGTATGGTTTGCAGAATTTTGGTGACAAGCAGCGTTCATGTTACGTGCGGGTTGCTGATGTTACGTTTGGGAACTTGATTAATTATGTGAAGGTGACTGTTTACAATGAGACTGCAGTGGTTGGAGAGGTCTTGTGGAATAGTAGTGCGTTGGTGCCGAATGCTTGGGTTAAGGTGACTTTGGATCCGTCAGTGCGCTATAGTTTGATGGTTGATGTTCGGGGAACGGCTGAAGCCTATTACGAGATGACTGTGATAACGCTAGAGTGTAAGCAAGAAGCTCCATTTCAGCATCCGCATCCAAAACAGCCTTGGGCAGAATTGTCTCTGATAAGTTGAATGCAGATTCCGCACAAGTCTTGAGATTAGGTCTCGTTTGAGAAATAGCACAATTGCCATGAGAAAGACTGTACTGTTGTGCGCGGAGAAATTTCAACGCCCCTATAAATAGGTTCAATGTGCTTTCCTGAATTTGCTTGTGCTGCTCGGGTTTTTCAATGTTTTAGGAGTGTTTCAAATGCAATACGGGCGACCCCGTTATATTTTCTATGTTCTGTTTCTGTAATTTCCCTCCTTTTCCTTGCGGATAATGATTTGTGTGGTGGCGGGGTGATTTAGGGGGGTCTCAGAAGTGTTATTTGTTGCTTTTCAACATCAATTTAGGAGTGTTTCAGCGGCTAAATTGACCTGCAATGCACAAATATCAGGCTCCAAATATGTTGGTCTCCCAGCTTTCTTGTGCAGTTCGACTTCTACGGTAGGGACGCTAGTCAGCGTGTTGTTTTTTCTGTTTGGATCTTATGTTGTTCAGGTATTCAGTCAGGGCTTTTGGGGTTATGTGCCAGTTTTTGCCTATTTTTGTGGCGGCTATTGCTCCTTTTCTGGCGAGCAGGCTGAGGTATTCAGGAGTGTATGGTGTTTGTTTTGCGGCTTCTGAGAGAGGTAAGAGTCTGGTTGTTTTGTCTGTGGGTTCGATGGCATTGAGGTAGAGGTCGAGTGATTGTTCGACGCAGCGGGCGATGAAGGTTACGAATGGTTTGAGGTTGCCGCTGTCAGCTTTTCTAAGCGTGTCGTAGTATCTGCGGCGATCATAATTCCTTACCACAGTCATGGGATAGCCGTGTTTGATTAGGACCAGATTCATCAATAATCTTGCAACTCGTCCGTTTCCATCATCGAACGGGTGGATTGAAACAAGTTTGTAATGGAGGACTGCTGCTGTTTCGACTGGTCTCAGTTCTTCTGGGTTCTTTCTAAGCCATTCCAGAAGTTCTTTAATTAGGTCTGGGATTTCAAAAGCTGGAGGCGGAATGTAGTCTGAGCCTTCTATATAAACTTGGGATTTTCGGTATTCTCCTGCGCTTTCAAGTATGCTTGAGCATACTATCTTGTGAACTTTGAGGATGTCGTTTTCAGTGAGCTCTTGGGTGGCTAGGTTTTCGACGTATTGTATGGCTTTGGGATGATTTCTGGCTTCCAAGTGTTCTTGGAGAGTTTTTCCTCCGATTGTCAGTCCTTCTCGAATGACAAGTTGTGTTTCACGAAGTGTTAATGTGTTTCCTTCAATCGCATTAGAGTTGTAGGTAAATTCAACCTCTACAGTTTGTCGAATTTTTCCAACTACAGCGTCGGACAGAGGTCGCATGCTATCTAATCTTGCCTTCTTGGCGATTATTCTCTCATGGATTTTCTCTTCAATGAGGAGCATGGGCGTATTATGGGCTAAACGATATATAACGATATCGTTTCACTCAGAAACGAGCTTTTACGATATATCCGCCAGCGTTGTGATCTGCTGCTAAAGGAGAACATGCTAGATCAAGCAACGTAGAGCTAGTTGCCCTTTTCTAGGCTTTTTGTTTAAGAACAAAGACTTATATTTTGGAATCTCTCCGGGCGATGATGGAGGTAGCATGCATGAAAAAGTCTCCGTCCAGATGTCCATGCTGCAAAACACGATTAATCGAAGTATTTGAAAATGAGTACAATACCTACGTTTTTGATCCCACTTCTGGAACTTACAGAATGCATGAGACAAAAGGGGATATTGACATTCGCTGTCCTAACTGTGACATCAAGCTTTTCGATGTTTTCCCTGAAGGTGTATGCAATTACGTCTCAAGGAAAAGAAAGGCATGAACAAAATGGTGGCTATTTGTATGGTACGTATTCTTTTCCTAGTAGTTCTCGTACTATGACGGTTCTCTGTATGTCGTTTGCTCTTTCCGCACCTACGTCACAGTCATGTAATGAATACTGTCTCTTTTCGTCTGTTGTCATAGCAGACTTTGAAGTGGTCAAAAACGTCAGTTCGCCCCAGCAATGGTGGCACCATGTCGGTATCGGCAAACGCAATCTTCGCCTTAAACGTCTTTTCGCCAAGTTTCATGCCGATCTCGTGAACGTAAACTTTGATTCTGCCTTGCGTGATTCCGCCAACGTGCCCCTCTTTTCCAGCTTCCAGAACATAACCTAAACCTTCACAAGCCGATTTTGGAAGCAACGTTATGTCCGCGCCTGCATCTGCATACAACGTGAAGCCCACCCATCTCCCATCCTTTGAACGCAGATAGACGGTTGCAACTGGCCTGTGAATTTCGCCGACAAGAGTCGAATGTTCGCGTCTGTACGGAAAAACGTACCTTTTCAAGCCCAGACATTCCTCAATCGAAAGACAAAATCAGCAAGTCTTCCTTCGGAATGTAAGTTATCACAATCTTCTTCTCAGGATGCTTCTTCTCCAACTCTTTTACTTTCTGATAGAGATTCTTACCTGACACAACGACCTTTCCATCCATGACAGCCACATACTGCCCAGCATACTTCCGCATTTCCGCACGACTAATCTGATAGCTCTCGGAAACTGTCATAAAACATCCATCACTAAATAATAAGCTGTCTCAGCTATTATGTATTCTCTTTAGAACGACAGAAAGAAGAAAATTACTACTTGTATGGTATGTATTCTTTGCCTAGTAGTTCTCGTGCTATGACAGTTCTCTGTATGTTGCTTGCTCCTTCCGCACCCACGCAGTAGCTCATTATTCCTCTCAATCCCATTTCCAGTGGGCACTCTTTAGTATAGCCGTATGCGCCCATCCAGATCATCGCATGCTTGTAAATGTCAAAAGCCAAATGCGGTGCAATCAACTTGCAAGCGGCAATGTATCTGCCAACTTCTAATGCTGAAAGCTTGCCCTCTTTGTATTTCATATCATTCATCCATGCCGTTCGATAAGTGAGCGACTTCAATGCTTCAACCTGTGCCCAGTCGTCAGCCAGTTCAAACTGTATTCCCTCAAACTTGCCGATCGGTCTGCCGAAAGCTTTGCGCTCCTTAATGTATTCCATGCCAATGTCCAAAGCACGTCTTGCAGCGCCCACGCAGACAGCGGCAATAAGAATCCGAGCATTGTCAAATCCTTCCATCGTCAAGTAAAAGCCCTTATCAACCTCACCCAAACGATACGAGTCTGGAATCTTGACGTTCTCCATTTTGAAGCCGCCTGTGCTGATTGCCATTCTGCCCATGTCTTCAAACCGCTTGTTAATCTCCACACCTTCAGCGTCAAAAGGCAAATAGAATCCTGTCATGCCTCTGTGCGCTACACCTTCAGGAGCAGGCGAAGTTCTAGCAACAACAAAATAACCACCACCCAGCTTCTTAGCCTCTTCCGTCCCGCTAATGTACATTTTCTCTCCATTCAAAACCCAATCATTGCCAACCTTCTTGGCAGTGGACTTGAAAGCAGCAACATCTGAACCGCCGCCTGATTCTGTGGAGCCAATGCCTATGAAGGCGTCTCCTTTGAAAGCCTTCCGAATGCACACGTCACGCACTGCTTCACTTGCGTAACGGTCAACCACGTAACCCCAGCTTGATTCGACAAGCCACAAAACTGGCAACGCAATACTCACATCAGCATAGCCAAGCTCTTCAGCCGCAATACACGCCGTAACCCAATCTGCACCTGTTCCGCCATGCTCTTGTGGAGCAGTCATAATGAGCAAACCCATGTCGCCCATGCTCCTCAAAACCTCCTGCGGAATCTCGCCCTTGCTGTCCATTTCTCTAATCTTTTCCAAAGGCAAGTTCTTCTGGCACCATTCGCGAATGGCGTTTCTGAAGAGCTCCTGTTCTTCTGTGAAGCCAAAATCTACCATGATTATTTCACCTTGAACCCTAAGTACAGAAAATAGGGCATATAAAAGTTGTTTAATGCTTACGCAGAAACCTTTGATAGAAGCTGATCCACGGGGCTCTGGTTAAGCTGCAAACCCAGCTTGTCCTGTTCAATTCCAAGAGCCAAACCCAGCAACTGCGTATAATACACCACTGGAAGACTGAGTTTAGCGCCAACGATTGCTCCCGCATCCTTCTGCTTCGCATCATACATCAAGCCGCAATCAGGACAAGAAACAACCAATCCGTCAACGCCTAAAGCCTGCACAGCCCTAAGCTTCGCACCAGAAAGAGACAATGCTGAGTCAACGTGACTCAGCATCAAATGCGCTCCGCAACAGTCCAGCTTTTCAGAATAATTCACAGTCTCTGCTCCGATCGCGCCAACCAAATCATCAAGTTTTCGCGGGTTCTCAGCATCATCAACCCTACCCAAATCTGAGTAGCGCAGTATTTGACAGCCATAATGAGCCGCAAACTTCACGCCTTTCAAAGGTTTAACGACAGACTTCTTCACGCAATCCAAACCAGCATTATTATGCAGAAAATCGATCGTGTGCCAAACCCTGACCTCAGGATCATAGCTTAACCCTTCTTCTCCAAGCAAGCGAACAATCTTCTTTCGAATTTTTTCATCTGTGTCAACAAGATGCTTGGCTTCAGAAATCACAAAGTGACAACGATTACACGGAACCAACAAATCCCTCAAACCAGTAAGATTCGCCAGCGCCAACACCCTGACGCCCAAATAGTTTGCTGCAAAATCATTCACGCTCTTAACAGGATCACCACAACACAAAGCTTCACGCAAATCCACAAGCTCCACACCAAGCTTCGGAAAAACCTCCCGAACAGACATTTCATAAGCATACTGACTTGTCAAAATGCGACAACCCCAAAAAACAGCAACCTTCACTTTACTTCTCCTCCAAAGCCTTCATAAACGCAACCTGAAAACTCTCTTTCGGCGAACAAATTCTAGGCAGCTTCAGGTTTTCGCGGTTGAACGTCTCCATCTTGCGAGAAACAACATCCTGAAAAGGCTCAGCAAGACCCATCTCAAGAATTCGCGACACCGCTTTCATAAATTCTTCAGGCACCTTAGCCTCTCGCTCCACAGCCAAGTTCCTTAACGCAATAATAGCGTGATAGGGCGAAGCCTTCTGCGGACACCGCTGCACACACTTCAGACACGTGACGCAAGTCCAGATGATGTCTGAAGAAGCCAACTCGTCAACAAGCCCTAGATTCACCAGCTTCTCAATCTCGTGCGGCTTCAGCTCCAGAAGCTTCAAAGCCGTGCAGCCGCTCGTGCATTTCATGCACTGAAAACAGTTAACAAGATCTCTCCCATGTAGCTTCGCCAGAATTTTCTCTCTGGTTTCGAGGTTTGGCTTTGCCATCGACATGGAATCAACAAGACTCATTCCTTGCTTCCTCCAGTTGTCTCTGCTTCAGCAAGCGCTGCATCCACCTGAGCCACGATCTGTTCCTTGCTGTACTGTTGAATTTTGATGGCTCCGGTTGGGCAGGCTGCACTGCACAAGCCGCAACCTTGGCACATGGCTTCGATAACCTCAGCCTTCAGCTTCTCGGAACCCTTCTTTCCTTCTTTCTTCACTTCAATAGCTGAGAACGGACAAAGCGATTCGCAAACACGACAGCCACTGCACAAATCCTCATCCACAACAGCCCTCAAAGGCTCAAGTTCAAGCTCACCCTTCGACAACAAATCAATGACCTTCGCTGCTGCACCACTTGCCTGCGCTACAGTGTCTGGAATGTCCTTTGGTCCCTGACATGCGCCTGCAAGAAAGATGCCTGCCGTCGAAGACTCCAGAGGTCTCAGCTTCGGATGTGCTTCCAGCAAGAAACCATCTGCACTTCTTGAAGCGTGAAACAGCTCGTTAATCTTGACGGTGTCTTTGCTGGGCACAAGCCCGTTTGCAAGCACAACTAAGTCCGCATGCATTTCCAGAAGCTTGCCTGTTCCACGTTCGAAAACATCGAAGTAAAGCGAACCGTCAGCCGCCATTCGAACGTCCGAAGGAACGCCAGCAACGAAGTTGATGTCCAAGTCCCTAGCACGCCGATAAAACTCTTCATAACCCTTACCAAAAGACCGCAAATCATTAAAACAAACGTAAATGCTCACGCCTTCACCGAGCTTCTCACGAGCCAAAATCGCCTGCTTCAAAGTAATCATGCAGCCAACTCGGCAACAATATTCGTGAAAACGCTTGTCACGCGAGCCAACACACTGAACAAAAACGATGCTCTTAGGCGGCTGGCTGCTCTTCGGTGAAACAATCTTCCCGCTTGTGGGTCCAGAAGCATCTGAAATCCTCTCAAATTCAATGTTCGAAATGACGTTTGGAAACCGCCCATGACCATACTCTGCCATCTGTGAAGCATCAAAAACCTCTGATCCAACAGCAACAACAACTCCACCAACCTTAACTTCAACGGTTTCAGGCTGCTGATCGAAGTTGATGGCTTTGGCTTCACACGCTTGAATGCATTTGCCGCATACGTCTTTGTTTTTCGTCTTCAATCTGAGACAATAATCGGGGTCTATTGTTGCGACTTTCGGCACAGCATGCGAAGAATAAATAGAAATCGCCTTTGTCTTGCTCAGCCTCTCGTTAAACTTGTCTGGAACCTTGACTGGACAGACTTGCGTGCAAAGTTCGCAGCCAACACACTTGCTTTCATCCACGTACCGCGGGTTCTTGAGAATGGAAATTTCATAGTTGCCAACGAATCCCTTCACCGCCGCGACTTCACTGTTCGTAAGCAACGTTATGTTCGGATGTTTCCCAACATCAACCATTTTCGGAGTCAAAATACATGCACTACAATCAAGCGTTGGAAAAGTCTTGTCCAACTGCGCCATCCGCCCGCCGATACTTGGCTCCTTCTCAACCAAATAAACTTGAAAACCAGCATTCGCCAAGTCAAGCGACGCCTGAATCCCTGCAATGCCCCCACCCACGACCAAAACGTTCTTCTCAACACTGACCGTCCTCTTCTTCAAAGGCTCCAAAAGCTTCACGCGAGCCACGCCCATCCTCACAAGAGCCTTGGCTTTTTCGGTGGCTTTTTCAGGCTCGTAAGAATGTGGCCAAGAAACTTGTTCTCGCAGATTGACTATTTCCACGAGGTAAGAGTTCAATTTGGCTTCAGCAACGGCTTTGCGAAAGGTTTCTTCATGCATGCGGGGTGAGCAGGTTGCGATGACAATGCGGTTAAGCTTGTGGGTTTTGATGTCTTCTTGGATCATGCGTTGCCCCTGATCGGAGCACATGTAAGTGTAATGTTTTGCCACAGTCACATCGGGTAGGCTGCTGGCGTATTCTGTGACTTTTTCTACGTCAACGACGCCTGCAATGTTCAAGCCACAGTGACAAACGTAAACGCCTACTCTAGGCATTCTGAAGCCTCATTGGAATACTTATCGACCTGTCCCTCTTTATTATTCATAACGGTGGAAAAACGAGAAAATTCAACATCAGTCGATCAGACAATAGACGACAAGCCTTCGGACCAGACATAGAGGTTATTAATCTAAAACCGCCATTGTTGATGTGGAGACGTCAACTTGATTTCCATTAATGCTCCACAGATTGGCAAAAGGGAAATCGAAGCTGTGGTAGAGGTCATGAAGAGCGGTGGGCTTACCCATGGGATAGGTGCAGGCCCCAAAGTTACCCAGTTTGAAAAAGCCTTTGCAAATTTCGTTAAAGCAAAGCACGCCGTAGCAATGAATTCGGGAACTGCGGCATTACACTCGTCGCTAGTTGCTGCAGGAGTGAAGCCGGGCGATGAGGTCATCTTGCCGAGCTTTACGTTTGTTGCCACTGCTGAAGTTGTCGTGATGGTTGGGGCGAAACCGGTGTTTGTAGACATCAGCCCTGACACGTACACTCTTTCTGTTAAGGCGTTGGACAAGGCGATCACAAGGAAGACCAGAGCAATAATACCTGTAGACCTCTATGGACTGCCAGCTGACATGAAGCCCATAAAGGAAACAGCCGCGAAGCATGGGCTTGCGATTGTTGAGGATGCGGCTCAGGCTCACGGAGCATCATACTATGGGAAGCCTCCGGGAACATTCTCTGATGTTGCCTGCTGGAGCTTCTATGGAAGTAAGAACATGACCACTGGCGAAGGTGGAATGATGACTACGAACGATGACAAGATAGAGCAAACGGCGAGAATTATGCGGAGCCACGGTGAAAGAGAGAAATACATGTCGTTGATGCTTGGACATAACTATCATATGCCTGAAATTCAGGCGGCAATTGGTTGCGTGCAGCTGAAACGGCTTCCCAAGTTTGTCGAGAAGAGACGTGAAAATGCGAAGAGGCTTTCGAAAAACCTGTCAAAAGCAAAGAATCTGAGGCTTCCAACTGAGCCTAAAGGCTTCAAGAGCAGTTATTACCTTTACACGGTCAGATTGAAGAACGCAAATAGAAAGAGAAGAGACCGAATTGTTGAGAAGCTGAACCATGAGGGGATAGGCGCATTTGTTTGTTACGTGAACCCGATACATACGATGCCTTTCTACCGCAAGTTCGGAAAATACACGCTTCCAGAAACCGAAAAAGCTTCCGAACAAGTGTTCTCGCTACCAGTCCATCCAGGTGTCACACCCAAACAAATAGACTTCATCAGCGAAATACTTCTACGTCTGCTAAAGCAAGTCTGAGTGTTAAGGTTTATATGGAATGGTTTGAGTAATATTGCACCTTCGCCTAGAAGGTTTTAACGGAGGATTATATCATGGGAAAGGTTAAAGTCATTATAATGGGCGCGGCTGGTAGAGACTTCCACAACTTTAACGTGTTCTTCAGAAACAATGATGCCTATGAGGTTGTGGCTTTCACAGCCACGCAAATCCCGGGAATTGAAGGAAGAAACTATCCGACGGAGCTTGCTGGCGCAAGTTATCCGAAGGGCATACCCATTTATCCCGAGGAGCAATTGCCCAAGTTGATAAAGGAGAATGATATTGATCAGGTTGTTTTTGCTTACAGCGACGTTTCGCACGAGTATGTCATGCACAAAGCTTCCTTGGTGATGGCTTGCGGCGCCGATTTCCGATTGATGGGTCCCAAATCAACGATGGTGAAGTCGAAGGTTCCTGTTGTTTCTGTTTGCGCCGTTAGAACAGGTTCAGGCAAAAGTCAAACTTCAAGACAAGTTGCGAAGATTCTGAAGAGCAAAGGTTTGAGGGTTGCAGCGATTAGGCATCCAATGCCGTACGGGGATTTGCGAAAGCAGATTTGGCAGCGTTTCGCCTCTTATGAGGATTTGGACAAGAATGAATGCACGATTGAAGAAAGAGAGGAATACGAGCCGCATATCGACAATGGCATAGTCGTTTACGCAGGCGTTGACTACGAGAAAATCGTGCGAGAAGCAGAAAAAGAAGCTGACATCATCGTTTGGGATGGAGGCAATAATGACATATCTTTCTACAAGCCAGACCTGAACATTGTCGTGGCAGATCCGCACAGGGCTGGGCACGAAGTCACCTATCACCCTGGCGAGACTAACCTGCGAATGGCAGATGTCATCATAATAAACAAGGTGGATACTGCAGACCCGCGCAAAGTGGATCAGGTTAAAGAGAACATAAAGATGGTTAATCCGAACGCAACAGTACTGGACGCTGCGTCACCTGTCAGTGCAGACAAGCCCGAGCTGATCAAAGGAAAGCGTGTGCTGGTAATTGAAGATGGACCAACGCTTACTCATGGCAGTATGCCGTATGGTGCAGGCACGATAATGGCTCAGAATTCAGGTGCAAGCGAAATTGTTGATCCGAAGCCTTACGCGGTTGGTTCCATAAAGGAGGCTTACAAGAAATACACCCATTTAGGCGCTATCCTTCCCGCCTTGGGCTATGGTGAAAAACAAGTTGCTGAGCTTAAGCAGACAATTGAACGCATACCATGCGATGTTGTGGTGATTGGGACGCCTATTGATCTTAGAAGGGTCATCACGATCGACAAGCCAACTGTCAGAGTAAACTATGAGCTGAAAGTTCTTGGACCTGTCTCGCTCGAACAAGTCATCGACGATTTCCTGAAGAGACGTGGAAAATAAATGACCACTGAAGAAGCAGACATCTCCAGAGTAAAGATAAAATTCATAATCGAAAACCTCGGCGAAGCCGAAGGCGAACTTGTACGTTTTCTGGCTCCCAGAACCATTGACATGATAGTCAGGAAACTTCCAGTCGAAGGCAGAGCGGCTTTATGGAAAGAAGAAGTCTATTTTGAGACTCCGATAAAGATGGGTGAGGAAAAGGCGAAGGCCACTGTTGAGCAAGGCGCGATTGCATTTTGGCCTATGGGAAGCGCCATATGTATATTCTATGGTGATACGCAGCCATACAGCCCTGTGAACAATCTAGGAAAAATAACGAAAAATCTGGAACTCTTCAAGCAAGTCAAGAGCGGAACCAAGATCAGGGTTGAGAGCCTTCAGTAGATCATGGAGCTTTCATCCCACATTTTCAGAAGTCTATCGCATTCCGCTATTATCTTGTCGTCCTTCGTTCTGGTTCTTAGCGTCTCGAGAAATTCTCTGCGTTTCTTTATTGAGCGTTTTTCTGCTACGCCTCCATAGTAGAGCTTGCCTTCCAAATACTCTTTCATATGGAAGGTTTTTTGTATGAGAAGGCTTGCTGCGTCAACTGGGTTTTCAACTCCATACTTGTTTGCCCATATTGTGGCGTCTGCTTGTCGGAGCTGAGTTAATCCGTCAATTTCCTCTATGCTGCGAATATACGTTCTGAAAAAGTCTGAATAGCCAGCGACAGTGACAAGCTCAAGAGCTTTCTGCACCTTCCGTCTGAACGATGGGCTTCCCTTGATTGACACGTTATGCTTGTAGCCCTTCTCAACGAGTTCTCTGGCCTTTTCAACTTCTTCGCTTGTGTAGATTCGCTTTGGAAACTCCATCTTTCAAGCTATCCTCTTCACTGTCTATCATGAGAATGAGTGAAATAAGGTGTTTAAAAACTGGATTTAGCCTGCGATGGGCTTGTATATTTTGATGTTGTGGCTTGACGAAACCAGCTGGATTTGGCCTTCATCATTAAGCTGTTCCAGAAAGTCTTTTGCCGCGCTGATTCGTACACCAAAACGTGTAGCCACAGCATAGGGAGTTAGAACGTTCATCCTCTTCAATTCTCCCATGACCTTGGGGTTTTTCGCATCTGGCGGCAATATTCCCAGCGGCTTCTTTTCTCTCGGAGCCCCAGATTTCTCTTTCTTCTTTTCTTTGCTTTCTTCTTCGTCCTTCTTTTCCTGTGAGCGTTCTATTTGTTTTAGGCTGAGCTTCTTTTTTCCACCCATGCAGATCAGCTTCCATAGTTGACGTTTGCTTCGTGGTTCTTTAGGCTTTCTGCTACAAGACTCCAATGGAATATTTCAACTTTGCCTCTATCTAAAAAAGAGGAGAATGTTGGAACGGATTGTTATTTTCCCATGGCTTTCTTGGCTGCGATTTCGATGTCTTCGGCCTTTATGGTTTTTCTACCTGCGTGCATGGCAAAGTCCAATGCTTCTTTCGCGATTTTTATGCCTATTTCTTCCATGACCTTTGCGAGTTCTTTGGCTGCTGCTTCGCTGACGCGGTCGGCTCCAGCTTTTTTGCAGAGCCTGTGCATGGGGGCAACGGCTAAATCTAAATCAACCATAATGACATCCTCGTAGCTTCTTTTTTCCTTTAAAGCAATATTTAACCTTTTTTGTTGTTTATTTGCCGAAAACTGCCACGGACCACTAAGACCCTTGAATTGAAAGGGGAAAGCATAAAAGGAAAACTCCGCCTAGTCTTCCGAAAAGCTGTGTGTCTATGCATGAAATATATTGATGCTCACTTGCACCTTTCGGATGAAGAATATCGAGGACACACTGAAGAGGTGATAAGTCAAGCCCGCGAAGCTGGTGTGGCAGCTTTGGTTTCCAATTCTATGGATCTCAAAACCAGCGTGGAATCTTTGAGGCTGACGGAGCAATATCAAGGATTGGTTTATGCCGCATTGGGAATCCATCCGTGGAATGTGCAAACAATAACCGACGACGAGATTCAGCAAACTGTGGAATTCATTTCAGAAAAAGAACAGAATAAAACTGTTGTTGCGATTGGAGAGATAGGACTGGACCATAAATACAAGAAAATATGGGATAAACAGCTGAAGGTTTTTGACACGATGCTGCATTTGGCTGAAAAGCTCGATCTACCCGTTATCGTTCATTCGAGTGGAGCAACTGCTCAAGTCGTTGATATGCTTCCATCTTACAAACTTCGGAAGGCGTTGCTGCACTGGTTCAGTTATCCGATAAGTGTGCTGCCTAAAGCGGTTGAAAACGGCTACTTCATCAGTGAGGGACCGCCGACAATCTATTCCAACGGCATACGAGACGTCGTGAGAAAAGCGCCGTTAACCAATCTGCTCACGGAAACCGATGGGCCAGTGCGCTATTTCAAGCTGCCTTTTGAAGGCAAGATGACAACGCCTGCCTTCATTCCCAGCGTCGTTTCGGCTTTTGCTGAACTAAAAAGCATGAAAGTCGATGATGTTGCCGAGCAAGTGTGTAGGAATTTCGAAGATTTCTTTGGGGTAAAGTTAATCTAGCCTATCGTTTCTATGAAGGGTCACCAGAGTGCCTATTAGCCTTGGTGAACAATGCAGATAATCATGAATGGTTAAGGAGACTGAAGTTTGGGAAATGTACGAACGGATCAGATCAAACGAACGGCGAAAGAACTGATGAAGAGGTTTCCAGACAAATTCACGAATAATTTTGACAACAACAAGCACATGGTGAGCACTCTGGCTCAGGGAACCACGATCAAAGTGAGAAATCAAATCGCAGGTTACATAACGCGCACTCTTGCAGGAATGGAGACAGAAAAAGAGCTATCTGAAGAAGAAGCATTACAGGAAGAGGGCGCCGAAACTTGATGGATGCCTACAGAAGAGGTTGGGCACTCCGATATTTGCGCGAAGCCAAAGCCGAGCTTGAAGCAGCACGAAAAATGCCTTACATGGCGCCGAGCTTGGTGATTGAGGCTATCAGAAAAGCCAGAAACGCCATTTACTACAGCCTTGGAGAACCTGCGTTCATAGAAATCGCGATTCGAGATGCGGCAGAAAGAACTCAAACGCAGGTCATAAGCGATCCGCTTCTGAAGTGGCTTATTCAAATTGAAGAAATGATAATGCAGCTATCCCAGCTGGAAGGAGTAGATGGAGAGAAGGCCATGAAACAGGCGGATAATCTGGTGCAGCTTGCGTCTGACATCGTTGAGACTTTCACTGGCGAAAAAATAAAAGATTAGCAAGAAGACTTATGATTTTTTGGCAGCTTTCTCTATCCGATCCAGAGCAGTCTTTATGTTCTCAATCGAGTTTGCAAAGGACAAACGAAGATAACCTTCACCATATTTTCCAAATGATGTTCCAGGCAGCACGGCTACCCCCGCGTCGTAGAGCAAATGATTAGCAAGTTTGCGGCTATCCATTCCTGTGCCTGTGATATTTGGAAACGCGTAGAAAGCCCCCAGTGGCTTCTTGCATGTTATGCCTTTGATGCTGTTCAAACCTGAGACGATGATTTCTCTTCTTTTTCTGAATTCAGCAACCATTCTTTCAGGTTCAGTCTGCGGTCCAGTTAAGGCTTCTATGCCTGCTATTTGAGTGAATGTGCTTGTGCAGGAGTTTGAGTTAGTCATGAGTTGAGCCATTTTCTGCGCCAAATCTTTTCGCATTACGCCGTAGCCTAGTCTCCAGCCTGTCATTGCATAGGTTTTTGAAAATCCATCCAGCAGGATTGTCTTATCTTTCATGTTTGGCAGTGAAGCAATGCTTTCTTGCTTGCCTTCATAGATTATTCGACTGTAGATCTCGTCAGCCAACACAAACACGGCATCTCTGTCTACAACACAGTCTGCTATGATTTTCAAGTCTTCTCTTGTCAAGACGCCGCCAGTCGGGTTTTCAGGATAGTTCAGAATAATCATTTTTGTCTTCTTTGTCACGTGCTCCTTAATGTATTCTGGGTCAAGCCTGAAGTCATTCTTCTCCAAAAGTGGTATGGGCACTGGTTTGGCTTCGACAAAGTTTATCAAAGTCTCGTAAGTTGGGAAGCCAGGGTTCGGATATAGAACCTCTTCACCTGAGTTCACGAGCGCCAGCATGCTGAGGAACATGATGGGCTTGGCGCCTGGTGTTACGACAACTTCGTCTGCTTCTGCCTTTATTCCTCTCGTTTTGGAAACGTACTGCGCGATTGCTTGTTTGAATTCGGGAAGACCTGCTGAAGGACTGTAATGAGTGTAACCTGAGTTTATGGCTTTCACGGCTGCGTCCTTGATGTTGAGGGGTGTGTCGAAGTCGGGTTCACCGATTTCTAAATGGATAACACTTTTTCCTTGTTTTTCAAGCGCCTTTGCTTTAGCAAGTACTTCAAAGGATGTTTCTGTTCCGAGCGTCTCCATTCTTTTGGTGAAGATGGGGTTCACTTATGTCACCTTAGATTGAGGGAAAATGAAGGTAGAAGAATGGGGATATTTAACTATTGCAGCAAAGCCTGCTGATAATTCATGTTCTAAAATTGTTTTGTCAGCGGTCGGATTTTCAGCACGTCTTGGTTCACTAGGTTTGGCGGTTTTTTGCCTTCAAAGAATGCTATGAGATTTTCTGCAACCATCTCGCTCATTCTTGATCGTGTTTCGTAGCTTGCGCTTGAAATGTGCGGTGCAACAACCACGTTGTCAAATTTCAACAGTGGATTATCGCTGGGTGTTGGTTCTTGTTCGAAAACGTCAATTCCAGCTCCACCAATCTGTTTCTTCTCCAAGGCATCGTACAATGCTTTCTCGTCAACTACTGGACCGCGTGAATTGTTTATCAGAAAAGCAGTTTTCTTCATCAGCTTTAATCTTTCAGCATTGACCAGATGGTGTGTCTCCTTCATCAGCGGCACGTGAATGCTCACAAAATCTGACTCTCTGAACAAAGTGTCCAAGTCCACTTTCTTCGCACCGAGATCCTTCTCAATTTCGGGTCTTGGAATCACATCGTAGAACAGTATTTTCATGTCGAAGCCTTTAGCTCGTTTCGCTAGGGCGTAGCCGATTCTTCCCGCGCCGACAATGCCTATGGTTGCGCCGTAGACGTCTCTGCCTTGAAGCATGGACGGGTGCCAAGCTACTTTCCATTTTCCCGTGCGAACATAGTTGTCTGCTTCGACGACGCGTCGTGCAACAGCCATGAGCAATGCCCAAGCGAAATCTGCTGTTGTATCTGTTAGAACTTCAGGCGTGTTAGTCACGTAGATTCCTCGTTTTGTAGCTTCAGGAATGTTTATGTTGTCGAATCCAACTGCGATTTGCGAAACGATCTTCAGTTTTGGCGCTACATCAAAAACTTCGGCGTCAATCTTGTCAGATAACAACGACACTAAAGCATCTGCGTTCTTAGCTTTGTCTATTATCACGTTTTTAGGTGGAGGAGCGTACTCAGGCCACACTTCAACGTCAAAATACTTCTTTATCAGGTTGATTCCTCTTTCAGGAATTTCGCGTGTAACATAAACTTTCGGTTTTGGCATACAATTCACCATATGAATGTCTTGCGGAATTGTTTATTAGCGTTAGTTTATTACACTTACGCACCCACTTATCAAAAATCAACGACAGGTGCCACGATGGCAAGAATAAGAAACAAAGATCAACTTATCCAGAATGGTGAAACAGAACTTGACCGAAAAGCCAGAAGATTGGCACTGGAAAGCCTCGAATATGCGTTGAAAGCTGTTGATCCCAAACAGACAATAGAGACGAGGCTAGCATTGAAAGACTCGACCTTGTCAGTGGACAAGCATTCTTTCGACTTGAGGAAATTCAAGCACATTTACGTGATAGGTGGAGGCAAGGCAAGCGGGTCAATGGCTCAGGGATTGGAACATGTTTTGAACAGCCGAATCACTAAGGGTTTCGTGAACGTTCCCCACGGAATCAAACAGGAAACAGAGATCATAGAGCTTCACGGAGCGAACCACCCAGTTCCAGACGAAGCAGGAGTGAAAGGAACCCGCATGATGCTCGAAATCGCTGAACAAGCGGAAAAGGAGGATTTAATTATCTGCCTAATCTCTGGTGGGGGTTCCAGCCTGATGCCTCTGCCTCGCGGCGACATTTCCATCGTTGATAAGCGAGAGTTAACGAATGCTCTGCTTAGGAGTGGCGCTACAATCAACGAGATTAACACTGTTCGAAAGCACATTTCAGATTTCAAGGGCGGATGGCTTGCCAAAAAAGCCTATCCAGCCACAATCTTGAACCTTATACTTTCTGATGTTGTCGGTGACCCACTCGATTTTATCGCTTCGGGACCAACCGTTCCAGACTCGACCACTTTCGGCGATGCCATGAGAGTCTTAAGAAAATACGCTTTGTGGGAGAAAGCTCCAGCTTCGATCCGAAAACTGCTGTCAAACGGAGAGAAAGGTACTATCCCAGAGACGCCGAAGGCTGGCGATGAAGCTTTCAGGAGAGTGTTTAATGTTGTTGTGGGCAACAACCGTTCGGCGAGTCTGGCAGCTTGTGAATGCTTAAAATCCGAGGGATTGAACGCCATCTTGTTGACAGCAACAATGGAGGGAGAAGCCAGACATGTTGGCACAATGCTCGGTTCAGTAGCATGCGAGGTGTTAGCGTCTGGAAATCCCGCACTGAAGCCAGCAGGCATCGTTGCTGGTGGTGAAACAACTGTGACGGTTACTGGAAAGGGTTTAGGCAGCAGGAATCAAGAAATCCCTTTGGCTTCAGCCCTGAAAATAAGAGGGTCGGATGGCGTCGTTGTGGCTTCTATGAGTACGGATGGGATAGATGGACCAACGGATGCTGCAGGGGCAGTTGCTGACGGAAAAACGATGGCAAGAGCGGTGAAGATGGGTCTGAAACCTGAAGAGTTTCTGGCGGCGAATGATTCTTACCATTTCTTTTCAAAGCTTGGCGATCTCATCTTCACCGGCTCAACGGGTACGAATGTGAATGATGTTTCTGTAATCATCGTTCTCTAATTCAGGAAGGTGTAGCCTACGATGATTGTGACCTTGCGGTTTGTCGGTAGCCTTCGTAGCGCGTCTGGCAAAAGTAGGCTTGCTTTGGAGTTTGAGCGCGCCATTTCGCTCAGGGAAGTCCTAAAAAGACTGGTTGAAGAGAAACCTAGACTGAGGCGGGTACTGATTGATTTTGAACTTGATGATCCTAAACCTAATGCGCTGATACTCGTTAATGGCAAAGAGATTAGTGTGCTGGACGGTTTAAAAACTGCTCTGAAGGATGGGGATGAAGTGGTTTTTGTTCCAGTTCTGCATGGAGGATGAGATTGCTTGAAGCTTTTCCCTGTCAAGACAAAAATCATCAAAACAGGCGATGACTTGGTTCAAGTTTGCCTTGAGGCATTAAAAGCGCAGGATCTAAGCCTTGAGGATAATGATGTGTTGGCTGTGGCTTCCAAAGCCGTGTCTTATTCAGAAGGACGCTTGGCTAAGTTGAGTGAGGTTAAGCCTTCCCAAAAGGCGGAAGCGATGGCAAAGAAGCATTCGTTGCGACCAGAATTTGCTGAGCTAATTCTGCGAGAAGCAGACAGAATTTATGGTGGCGTTGAAAAGTCTGTTCTGACGCTCAAAGATGGGGTTCTCGCTCCCAACGCTGGCATAGACAGCAAAAATGCACCTTACGACTGTGTAGTCTTGTGGCCAACTGACGCCCGAAAGTGGGCGCTTGGCTTCAGAGAAGAAATCAAACAGAGAACTGATAAACGGATTGCAGTCTTAGTTGTTGACAGCGGTTTGGTTCCACTCAGGATTGGCACGTCTGGTTTGGCGTTGGCAGTGGCTGGTTTCAAGCCGATTAGAGACTTCAGAAAAGCCAGAGATCTTTATGGAAAGCCTATAGTGATTACGCGGCTTGCGGTTGCTGATGATTTGGCTTCTGCGGCTCACTTGTTAATGGGGGAAGCGACCGAACAGGCTCCTATGGTGCTGATCAAAGATGCACCAGTCGATTTTGATGATGGCGCATATGATCAGCGAGACATGATGATGGAGCCTAAAGAATGCATTTTCATGGGGACTTTTTCACGTGGCTTGCGCGGTTCGAAGTAGGTGCAAGATTTGCAGTTTTCAGGGCAATGAACAGAAGGACTCCAATCGTTGCTGAAGCTAACGCGATAAACGTTCTTTCTATTGGATAGAGAAAGGTTATGATTTGCCAGTTCAGTCTCCAAGCATTCACGTCAGCCAAAAATATCGGCCATGAAATAGCTTCATACGTTAATGAACCTGCTATCTGTCCAGCCATGGTTGAAGTCAAGCAAATTACGAACTGTGCAGAAAAGAGCTTGGCTTTCCCGGAGTTGAGGCTTCGTATAGCCATGGACTGCAGTGGAGATACGAGGATTAAGAATACAGCTATTTGAAACCACATTAATTGTGGAAACAGCCAAACTGGTCCTACAAAGGGATAAAACCCAAACACGAAGAGCAATGAAAAATAGATAAGCCCGCTGACAGCTTGTCTGCCTGTGCGAAGGAGTCCTCCACATAACCCTGCAACGATCCCTGAGAAAAAGCTCGGAAGCGAAAAGTAACCGCTGAAGAATCCGACTGTTCCACCTAGAAGTGTTGACAATGAGCCTAAATACGGTCCGAGCAATATGCCGATTAAAGGTGCCATGACTGCCGCCAAAGTCACTGTTTTGCCAGGCAATCCAATTATTGGCGAAATTGCGATCAGGGAAAAAACGGCGTATAATGCTGCAAAGCATATCGTCAGGGCGATGTCTTTCGGCTGAAGCCTTTTGGTTGCAGTCATATTGATGAGCCTTCAATGTCTGTTTGGCTGGAAAACTAATTATTCAGATGCTTATAAATGAGGCAATATGCGAAAACCAATAATCACTCTGACGACTGATTTTGGATTGAGAGATCCGTATGTTGCGGAAATGAAAGCAGTAATGCTCAGCATAAGCTTGGATACGACTATCATTGACGTATCGCATGAGGTCGAGAAGTTCAACGTTAGAATGGGCGCATACATCTTGACTTGTGCGGCACCATATTTTCCGAAAGGCACAATTCACGTTGCCGTCGTGGATCCAGGTGTCGGAACAGAGAGACGTGCTATAATCATTAAAACGAAGCGGTTTTTCTTCGTTGGACCTGATAACGGTGTGCTGGCTCTGGCAGCAGAAAAGCATGGTATCAAGCAGGTGTACCCGATAACGAATCGAAAGCTTATGTTGTCGAGAGTGTCTGGGACGTTTCATGGAAGAGACGTTTTTGCGCCAGTAGCTGCTCACTTGGCAAATGGGACAGCGCTAGAAGAGTTTGGACCTAGAATCAGCAGAATTGTGATGCCTAGTTTCGCTAAAAACGTTAAGAAAGGAAAGGTGGTTGCTGGTGAAGTTTTGTATGTTGATGATTTTGGGAATGTGGTCACGAGTTTTGGCGAAAAAGAACTTGAATCAGTTGGAGCGAAAGAGGCGGTTTGCGTTAGGTTCAGAGGCAACGATCTGATGCTTGACATCCGCGAGGCTTATGCTGGTGCACAGGCTCAGAAGCCATTTGCGCTAATTGGGAGCCACGGTTTTCTGGAAATAGCCATGAATCAGGCTAGTGCTGCAAAACGTTTGAAAGCAAAGATCGGCGACCCGATTTTGCTGCATCTAGTGTAGCAAGCATATTAAGCGGTAAAATGAGAACCTATCGACTGCGCTTCAGGTGGTCATCATGGAAAGAGCAAACATAGCGATTATTGGAGCTGGCGTCGTAGGTTTAGCCGTTGCTGCGGTAATTTCTGAGAGAAATGAAGGCGTCTATATTTTTGAGAAGAGCACGACGTATGGACAAGAAACCAGCAGTCACAACAGCGGCGTAATTCACTCAGGTATTCATTATCCAGAGAACTCGCTCAAAGCCAAACTGTGCGTGAAGGGCAACTCCATGCTCTACGAGATCTGCGAGAAACACAGGATACCTTTTAAGAAGCTGGGAAAGCTGACGGTGGCGATTGAGAAGGAAGAAATCGAAGAGTTAGAGAAGCTGAAACGACAAGGTGAGGCAAACGGAGCTGAAGGCTTAAGATTTTTGGATCGTGAGGAAATCCATAAATTAGAGCCGAATATTGAGGTTGAAAAGGCTCTCTATTCGCCTTCAACTGGCATAGTTGAACCTGACGAATTGATGAGCTACTTCTACACGAGGGCTTATGAAAATGGAGTTGCTTTTGCCATGCAGACAGAAGTTGCGGATTTGAGAAAAATGGCTGATGGGTTTGAAATTAGCGGAGTTAGTGTAGGCCAAAAGTTTGCGGTCACTGCACAGACTGTGATCAACTGTGCTGGTTTATATTCAGATAAGATTGCGGCAATGGTTGGAATAGACTTGGAAAAAGCTGGCTATAGACTGCATTACTGTAAGGGAGATTATTTCAGATTAAGCGGGAAACCTCCTGTCAAAATGTTGGTTTATCCTGTACCAAAAGACGCTGGCCTAGGGATTCATCTGACTCCAGATTTGGCTGGGATGATAAGGCTTGGACCTAACGCCTACTATGTCGATAAGATTGATTACGAAGTAGAGTCAAACGAAAAAGAGTTTCGCGAAGACGTAAAGAGATTTCTGCCAATCATTGACAAATATGAGATACAGGTTGATTCTGCTGGAATAAGGCCGAAGCTTCAAGGTCCAAATGATAGTTTCAAGGATTTTGTTATAAAACACGAGGCTGATAAGGGGTTGTTTGGGCTCATAAACCTGATAGGCATAGAGTCTCCAGGCTTGACGGCTGCTCCAGCAATAGGCGAGTTTGTATCAGAAATATATGAGGACGAAATCGAAAAATAGGTTGCTTGTGTCACAGTTTGTTGGTGCGAAAAAGAATATAAACTGCATTGCGAACGAATGCCTATGCGCTTGAAAGGGCTCGTCTTTGCATTATGCTGCTTTCTATGTGCTGTTCTTTTTCTGAGCCAGATCTGCAATGTCATTGGAGTTGAACAATCCTATGAATGGAATCATGTCCTGTATGGCAGGACTAACACATATGAGGCGTTTCTGGGCACTTCTGACAATTGGCAGGTTGATAGCGCCGCTAATGTTACGTTTGAGGTAGATCTGATCGAAAATGGCTCTCGCTTGAACTACACGGAGATCGTGGACGTTGTGATTCAAGTGCGAGGTTCACTTTTCACTATGCAGTCAGAACCTTTGCATGAACCTGAAATTCTGCGGGAGACTGGCGACTATTGGCGAAAAAACTTTTCTTTTCTAGTGCCTGCTGAAGATATAGTTAGAGGGCAAATTGATAATGTTTCAATATCCTTTGAAATAACCTATAACGAAATTGACAGGATAAATGGAATCTCCCAGCAAGCTGTCTACAATTCAACAGCAGCTGGAGTGATATCTGTGAGTCTTTTCCGCCCATTTCTGTCAAATCTCGAATCCATCGAAATCATCGTTTCAGTAGTTGCTGTCGTAGGGATTATTGGATTTCTGCTTTACGTTAGAAAAAGAAGAAAAGCTTCTCACGGGGCTGCTCAACCAGAAGATGTTTAATTTTTGATGATAAAGTTTGGGCTTTTATATTTCTTAAGTGCATAGAGAGCTAAAGGTGAAGACGGTTTATGTCTGAAAGTATTTTGCATGTGCCTGCTGAGAAGCTGAGATCGTTTTGTGCAGAGGCATTAGAGAAGTTGGGTGTATCGGCGCAGGACGCTGAGATAACTGCAAGAGTGTTGGTGGAGGCGGATCTGCGAGGCATTGACTCGCATGGTGTGGCGCGAATGAGCCGCTATGTTACGGGGATACAGCAAGAAATGATGCGACCCAAAGCTAACGCAAGAGTGGTGCATGAGACTCCTGTGACAGCCACGATTGATGCGGATGCTGGTTTGGGGCAGCCTGTCTCCTATCGGGCTATGCAGCTTGCGATTCGCAAGGCGCAAGAACATTACTTGGGATTCGTAGGAGTCAGAAACTCTAACCATTTTGGTATTGCTGGCTATTATGCAATGATGGCTTTATCCGAGGACATGATTGGAATTTCCACAACAAATTCAGAGGTGCTGGTTGTGCCAACATTTGCTCGCAACGCCGCGTTGGGCACGAATCCTCTTGCCATTGCTATCCCTGCAAACAGGGAGAGACCTTTCGTGCTGGATATGTCCACGGCTACGGTTACTCGTGGAAAACTCGAAGTATACGCGCGACTGGAAAAGCCGATTCCGCTGAATTGGGCTACAGATGAGCATGGAGTAGCCACTGACAATCCTGGCAGTGTGCTTCAGAACATCATGAAGAGGGCGGGTGGAGGTTTGCTTCCTTTAGGTGGGGCGTTGGAAGAGTCAGGTGGACATAAAGGGTATGGATTAGCGTTGGCGGTGGAGATTTTCAGCGCAGTGCTTTCAGGTGCCCTGTATGCAAACAAGGTTTATCCAAAAGATGAGAACGGTAAACCGTTGCCTTCGGGGATTGGTCATTTCTTCGGGGCCATGCGAATTGATGCATTTCGCTCAAAAGATGAGTTCAAGCGTGACATGGATGATCTTATTCAACGTTTGAAGAATGCTCCGAAAGCTGAGGGTGCAGAGCGCATATTCATTCATGGTGAAAAGGAGTTTGAGGAGGCTGAAAGACTCGAAAAGCAGGGTGTTCCTCTAAATCCGAAAGTCATGCAAGATCTGCGTGGAATTGCTAAGCAGCTTGGAATGCAGCAGCCGTTCTAGTTGCTATTGTGCTTTGTCGCTTTTGGTCAGGTCTCGAAGTCTGTTGATCCCGTCTATCTCTTTTACGAACGTGACAACGGCTTTCGGAACAAGCTCTTCCCAATTTTCACCATTTATCATTTTCTTCCTAATTTCAGTCGAGGAATAGTATTCTCTTTTATGAAACTGAAGAGGTTTAACCTTGTAGCCAGCTTCCTTGAAAAGCCGACGAGTCAACGGCTCATTTGTGTAAACGACGCTAAACTTCGGCGTGTAGCCTTCTAGAGAACTCACCCAAAGCATGTGCAAATGCATGTCTGGCACAGGAACAATCCACACACGCGAAAGCTCTATTCCAGCTTCCATCAGAACACTGCGAATCATGGTCAACCTTTCACCCGCAGTGAAAGGATTTTCAAGCCTATGGCTGTACTGGGCACTGCCGACGACTATGATAAGTTCGTCAATCTCTTTCAGAATGTCCTTTATTGCGCCCAAATGACCCAGATGGAAAGGCTGGAAGCGCCCAACGTAAAGTCCCCTGTTAACCATGAGGATTCCCGTGTTGAGGTGTAAGCACCTTTCTTTTATCATTTGCGATATGATCATTGCGCATGGAAAACAGTCCGTTAAGCCATGAGGGATGTGACAGCTTCTGTTTGATTCTGGCACTTCCTAGAGGCGCATTTGCATTTTGAACACTGACAACTGCGTTTTCAGAATTGTTAGGAATTTTCTCTGAGCCACGGATTCAGAGATATATGACTGCTCGATAAAGCATTGGTTTAGGCACATGTTGCATTTTCTCTTTTCAAATCTTTCGATCTTTGTCAAGTCTCCAAAAGACTTTCTGTTGAAGCAAGGCTTTACAGTTCCATTCCAATACACATTAACAACGTAGTACCCGCCGAAACAAGGGATCTCTCTCGGCTTGCCTAGGTAGGCATTTTTCAATTCTTGAAGGTATTTTGTCGCGTTAACAATCCTGTATCCCTGTTTCTTAAGCTCCAGCAGTTCGTCTATGAAGCTTAAGAATTCGTCTTTGCTGAAGAGTATTTCCTTTAGCGGTCCCACTCCCTCGTCGGGAAAGCAAAGCATGGTTGAAGTGTTGTATTTCTCGTCGAAAAATCTGACCATGTTACAAAATTCGTGGATGTTGTGTTTTGCCAAGATGACTATGGCATAGCAGGGAATCTCATACTTGTTCAGTAAGTCAAGACCATTCAAAGCTTTCTTGAGTTGATTCGGGTGCCTGCGATTGTCATCTGCAATTTTCGGGTTGAGAGAGTCTATTGAAAGACCAATTGAGTCAATTCTGCTTTCTTTTAGCTTTCTCACATTTTTTTCCGTAAGCAACGTTCCATTTGTTGGTGAATTTGCATAGAATCCTCGTTCCTTGATGTAGTTAATGAAAGTGAAGTATTGAGGATGAAGTAGAGGTTCTCCACCTGTAAGGCTGAAGTTGTTGAAACCAAAATCGTCTGCAAGAATGTCAACGCACTCCTTGAATTTCGCGAAAGTTACATACTTCTTGTCCTGTCTCCAAAAGTTGCACATCACGCAGCGACATGTGCAGTCGCTCGTAATGAAGAAATTAACGAACTTTGGAACTGCTATGATCTCATTGAGCAGAAACTTGTAGTCTTTCAGCGTTCTGAAAGGAACCTTCATCTGTTCACCATTTGCTCACGTTTCAGTTTTCACATGCTCTTGAAGTCAAAGAGACTTAAAAGCTGTATCATCAGTGCTTTCTCGTGATAGTGCCATGAGTTTCTTGCAGTCTCAGACCTTTGCATGCCAATAGAAAGGTGTGTTTCCAACAATACCGCCTCTGGTTACTTGAAAGTGAGTGGAATTCTTCGCTGTAACTGAGATAACTTCAGGAATAGGAGTCGCTGACGTTACTACAATGGATGTTGGTGTTGCATACAAGCCGTGTGCTACCCATGTATTGTTAGACGAATCATTTATGGTTGTTGAACCGCTGTTTTCTGATTTGAACTCGGTTGTTTCCACTGAAAAGTCTGCGCCCGAAACGTCAAGGGATGTAACTGCAAGCGTCATCCCTTTGAACGATACCTTGTCGCAGTCAGATGCAACACTAATCATCGATGTGTCGTTGCTGCTCCAGATCAAGCCGCCGATGAATGTGACGAAATCCGAATTATCTTCGATCCTTACTGGACGATGGATGTCTGTTTCTATGTCGGTTTCAATGAAAGTTGTGTAACTAACGGATTCTAGCTGCAAAACTGCATAGGCAGTGTTCCCGTTGTGACTGTTGACGTCTAATCTTTCAAAGAGAATCAGATTCTGTATGGCATTGGGGTTGTCAGTGCTTATCCAAATGATCGCTTTCGAAGGATCTAGAGTTTTATTTGTGAAGCAGTAGCATTCTTCAAAAATGCTATCGCCATAATTCACGTCGGCAGTGCCATAATTCTGCAGGGACATGAAGAGACCACCCCAAGAGCGTAATCTTGACGCTATTATGTGCAGGAAGTTTTTAAATTCAAATGCATATGCATTTCCGTCATTTCCTAGGACGGCTATGTTGTCAAATTCCCCATAGCAGAGTCCTTTTCTGCCATATCCCGTTTCTGCGGGTTCAAGCCTTAGACCTTCAAGTGTATCGGAGACTTCAAATTGAATGCCAATATTCTTGATAATTACTGAGTAGATTTCGCCTTTGACTCGAATTGCAGGCACATTTTCTGCTGTCACGTGAAAAACAGTTCCAGTCAAATACATTGGCGGGTTATCTGGATTCACAATTCCACTGTGAGGCACGATTTTGTTTTCAGCCACCCCTTCTCCTACGAAGCTCAAGCTCTTGTCGATGATAATGGGGGAATCAATATAGTAGTCTCCAGTGCGTATGATGATTTCGCTTCCGTTCACTGCAGAATCTATCAAGTTGTTTATCAGTTGATCTGCGTCACTCTCAGACTGGATGTTTCCTGTATCTCCATCTTTAGCATAATATGTCGTGCTCTCAGCAAACACGACATATCTTGCTGTCTCTATCTGCTGTGAGGATGTTCGAACGCTGCTTACAATCACTGCTGCTAGAAGAGCCGTCACTATGACCGCACATACAAACAAAGCCACGAGGACTCTAATGTCAACCTCAACTTTCCTTGACATTTACCTCTTCTCAACCTTCTTCAACACGAACTCCGTTGGAAACACTCGCAGTTTCCTTCCGTCTACAGGAATTTCCTTCTCAGAAGTGTAGCCTCGGCATTCGCGTTTCAGAAGTTTAAGCTTTGTTTCCAATCCTCCACCGTAACCGACTAGAGAGAAGTCTGAGCCAACCACTCTATGGCAAGGGACGATCGGTGCAAGAGGATTGGTTGCCATAGCACGCCCAACTGCTCGAGGGTAACTGTTTGCAGCTTTTGCGACTTCGCCGTAAGAAGAGACATAGCCCACAGGAATGAATGATGCCACATAAAGCACTTTGCGAGTATGTTCTGGCAGGCGCTTCATGTTTAGAATGAACTCCGTGGGGACAGTTTTCCCATCGTAGGCTTCTTTCATTAGCCTAGTTATGCGCTCCGCAAAAGCTGAAGGCTTTTCCGCATGTTTGAACTCACTAGCACCAGAAATGCTCTGCTTCAGGCCTTCCAACATTCTTTTTCCTTCAAAACCGAAATTTGTGGCTAGTATCTCTTCTTTGTCAGTGACTACTCCAAACCAGACGCCCTCACTGTTTGTCGTGTAAAGCTCTATCATCTCAATTCAACCCTTGTTCAAAATGCTATGCAGTCAGCAAGTATTAAACTCTGAGGTTGCTGAACAAATTCCATTAATGCATTAAGTTTAATCTTTGCTGATTGGAGGCTTCTCCCGCACAATCCCCCTTTTTCTGTTTTAAGAAACATAGTGTCAGCTATTTACTTAGAAATCTTTCAGAGTAGTCAGTAGTGCACGACTGGAAGCCATTCGGTTCCTTTTCAATTCGCAAGCGCGCTTTGTAGTGTTAGGGTTTCATTTTGGATGCTGGTTCTCCACTCATGCCCCAGTTGCATTTTGGCACGTCGTGAATTATGACGTGCAACCGATCAGCTGGAACACCAATGTCCTCAAAGGCTTTTGTTACACCTCTGATGAGTTTCGCTTTCTGCTCCTCGGTTCTTCCCTGCCATATCTCAACGATTACTACTGGCATGACATCACCTCTGGCTGCCTCTAAAACAGTTAAGAGCTAATAATCTTTCCAAAGCTCTCTCTCTCGCTTCAGCTATAACTTTTCCGCAAAACCAAAAAGAACGGCTTATGAGGACTAATAGAGGAGGGCTCTTTTTTCTCTGTTTTGGAGAAATTTGATAAGCTAAAACCTGGCAATTAACTGCATGGCAAGTGCTGTTGAACTTCTGCTTTCAGGAGTCATTCTTGGATTAGCCCAAGGCTTGACTCCGGGACCGCTTGTAACGTTGGCTATTTCTGAAATGTTGAAGTTTGGTAAGGAAGAAGGATTAAAAGTTGCCGTTTCTCCCTTAATCACCGATTCAACAATAATTCTGTTTGCAGCAATTGTACTCTCAACTCTAGAAGGATACGGCGCAATCTTGGGAATAATCTCTGTCTTTGGTGCCTGCTACCTAATCTATTTAGGCCTTGAAAACATTAAAATGAGAATCAAAATACACGACACGATCACTAATATGAAGAGAGAAGCCTTCAAACGAGCAATTATCACCAACTTTCTTAACCCACACACTTACCTCTTCTGGCTTTTCGTCGGCGGACCACTCATCCTCAAAAACATCGAAACAAACGCTTCTGGAATCGTCTTCTTCCTTCTAGGATTCTATTGTTTCCTCATCGGCTCAAATATTGTCATCGTGTTGATAGTGGATAAGTCAAAGGAGTTTATCAAAAGTAAGTACTATTCACGCATAATACAATTCCTTGGAATCATTCTGATACTCTTTGCTGTAAGCATCCTGATAGATGGTTTAAGGTTGGTAGCTATAATCTGAGCAGAACCTGTGTGAAATAGAAACAACTGCACGTGATATCGAATAAAACTTTGATAATTTCGGTTTTAATGCATTAAACTAGCTCCGGTACCATCAAATTCGACCCGAAATTTCAGCTTCTTATCCTTACACAATTCTGCTAAAAACGGATATCTTCAACATAGCAAAAAGCGGCGTTAACGGATCATTCACGATATTTTAAGAAAGAATCGATCATTTTAATGGAAAAAAAGGGTATTCTCACCATAAAAGCTGTGAAAGCAAACGACATTTCAGGACGACACTCTTAAAATGTCTTCAAACGCGCAAGACGTCGGCGATCTGCAAGCTTGGCTGCCATGGTTCTCATTGTTGTTTGAATATGGAATCTATTGGCGTGTGCTTAACCCATTGACTGTAGATGTCTTCTTCTTAACAGCTTCTTCTTTCCATAAGGAGGAAAGATTTAGATGCCACCGCTTTTTGAGTAAAGCCTACTAATCTAACCGCAATTCCTTAAAGTCTCGAAAAAGGCAAAACCCAATGAGCACGCATCAGAGTGTTAGCACCCGGGCTGCAGTTGCATCCTTAATCTTGGGAAGAATCATCTACGCAGTGAACTGGTATAGCCTCGCCGCCGTGTTCTCTTTCACAGCGTCTGAACTAAATGAGAACGTCTCTGGTCTCGGATTAGCGACATCAGCATTTTTTATCGGCATCGGAGTTTTTCAAGTTCCAGGAGGAATCCTAGCGGCGAAGATTGGCCCTCGATTGACTGCAATCTTTGGGACAACTGTTTCTTCGCTGGCCGCGTTGCTGACAGGATTCGTTGGCAATTTATTGGAGATTACGATTCTCCGATTTTTCGTGGGTTTAGGCATGGCTTTTGTTTTTGCTCCTGGTGTCATCCTCATGGCTAGGTTTCTACATAAAGGGACCGAGGGTTTAGGGGTTGGTCTGTACAATTCGGCTTTCAGCCTCGGAGGTGTGGTGGGTCTGTCTGGATGGGCAGTTCTTGCAACAACCGTCGGATGGAGAATCAGTCTGATAACAGGCGGATTGCTTGGTCTGGGCACTTCAGTTCTAATGTGGTTTCTCGTGCCGATAGATAATCAACGCCTAGACTTTACCATTGAACTTCGTCACCTAAGGCTCATATTGTTGGACAAGTGGCTGGTCATTTTGTCAATCGCAATGTTAGGCCTTCAGGCAGGGTCGACGGTGTACAGCAGTTTCATGGCTTACTACCTTAACCGCGTGCTTTACCTGAGTGCTGGAGAGGCAGGAACAATCGCATCTTTGGTATCGCTGTTTGCGCTCGCATCATCACCCTTCGCGGGAAAGTTGTTCGACAGGTACGGCAATGTAAAACAACTACTGCTCGCCTCAGGCGCCCTGATGACTATAGGAGTAGGCATAGCCTTCTTTGGTTCAGTTTACTCAGCGATTTTGGCCGGCATCCTAATAGGATTGGCGGCTGGAACAGGGTTCACTTTCGGCTTCTCTGCAGCAAGAGCGGCAAACAGACTTGACCAAGAATACGAAACATTGTCCGTCAGCTGGGTGAACAGTATCTCTCTGTTCGGAGACTTCGTTCCCCCGCTGCTTTATTCATACTTCGCGATACAGTATGGATATTCCCTTGCATGGTTATACATGGCAGTCCTTTCCTTTCTACTGATTATTCCCTTACTTCTCAAGAAAGTCCCGAAAAAGAAATAGCGCGCGACTCCTGCACGATCTCGTTCTCTTATCGAATTTTGCTAGAACGGTTCTCTCTTCCATATGTTATATGGGCATTGACCCCAGCAGTATCTGCTTCCTTTGAAAATGCAGTTTTGACACTCGAGCCTGTCAAAAAACTTACGCCTGCTCACAAGCAGTTCACACTCATCATAAAAGACGAACTACCACTTCTAGTTTGTGTTTGCGCACGCCTGCTCTTTATTTTAATGAAGAACATGAATATGAAAGCCGGCAAACACAGAAAAATACGTTCATTGGAATCGGCAACTCTACCAGGAAAGAAACGATAGATACTACTTCGCTTCAGTATCCACTGACGAGGAAGCTGGCAAACTAGTAGAAGGCGGCTGGCAACACGTATGCAACAATCCTACAACTGGGCGTATGCTGTTCAGAAAACCCAAATAAGTGAGTCATGTGAATAGAAAAGCAACCTATTCACCCAAAAAACAGGGCATTAAGTTTAATAGTTTGTCCGTTCATAAAAACGGCAAAGGTGGACTTTATGGAAAAGCAAGCGCAGCAAGGCGGGTACATGTGGATTCCGGGCGCAACAACAATTGGCGTAACATTCAAGGATGGCGTTATCTTGGCGTCTGAAAAACGGGTTTCCTACGGTTATTTGGTTGTCAGCAAGGGCGGCAAGAAAGTTTTCAAGCTAACCGAGAATATAGGTGCGGCGTGCGCTGGGCTTGTTTCGGACATGCAAATTCTAGTTCGCGAAGTGGAAGCTTACGCCAAGTTGTACAGTCTGGACGTTGGGAGACCAATCTCAGCAAGATCTGCGAGCAAGCTTATGTCAAACCTACTTTTCAATACGCGCTATGCTCCTTTAATAACACAGACGATTGTTGGTGGTGTGGACGAGGAGGGTCCCTCGGTTTACGTGTTGGATGTCTTGGGTTCGGTGATACCTGACAAATATGCTGTCGTGGGCTCTGGAACGGAGATTGCCATTGGAGTGCTTGAGGAAGGCTACAAGGACGACTTGAGCATGGAAGAAGCGAAGGACCTCGTTACTAGGTCAATTAAGTCTGCGATAAGCAGGGACATCATGAGCGGTGACGGTATAGATTTCTTGACGATAACAAAAGAAGGAATAGCTGAGGAATCGATAAAATTCTGAGAGTCACGGTTTTTTGCGAAAGATTTAATCGCAGTACGTCTGAACCCTAGTTTCACGGATCAAGTCAGTGCTGTCTATCGGAGAGGAGAATGAGTTGTCGTTTCAAATTACTGCAGAAGAGGGAGAATTGCTAGTTAAGCTTGCTCGGAAGGCTGTAGAGGAATTTCTTAAAACCAGAAGGCACGTGGCCGTTCCAAAAGACATTCCCAAGAAGCTATTGCAGCTTTGCGGCGTGTTCGTAACGCTCAACAGCTTTAGAAAAAGTGGAAAAGAGCTCAGAGGCTGCATTGGCTATCCCTACCCTACCGATCCACTGGTGCATTCAGTTATTGAATCAGCGATATGCTCAGCAACCCAGGACCCACGCTTCTCCCCACTGTCACTTGACGAACTCGACAAAACAGTCTTTGAAATAAGTGTGCTTACCCCTCCTCAAGCGATCGAAGTCAAGAAGCCCACCGAATACCCGGGCAAAGTCAAGATTGGCGAGGACGGGTTGATAATTGAAAGAGGTATGTTTAAGGGACTGCTGTTACCGCAGGTGCCAGTGGAGTGGAACTGGGATCAAGAAGAATTCCTGTGCCAAGCGTGTTGCAAAGCAGGGCTTCCTCCAGATTGCTGGCTGATGAAAAACACCATCATATACAAGTTCCAAGCCATTGTTTTTGAAGAAGAAAAACCTGCTGGCACTGTCAAGCGTAGAGTCCTTGGCGGGACATGACTGTATGCGCGTGTATTTTGCTCCCAGCGGCATTGGCTTGGGACATGTGGGAAGAATTGTTCCAATAGCAAGAAGACTGCTTGATAAGAAAGCTACAGTGGTGTTCTCAACTTATCAAGAAGGCACAAAATACATTGAACATGAGCGGCTCCCGCTTATAGAAGCCCCAGCCATTGGCGTTCAAGTCAAACCAGATGGCACCATAGACTTCAGAAGGACAGCGATCAAACCAGGACCATTCATTGCTTCACTCACCATTCTGGAACAGGTAAACGCTGAAATACGGTCCATTGAAAGCTTCCATCCAGATATCGTTGTTTCAGATTCACGCGCGTCTTCGTTGCTTGCTGCAAGAGCATTAAGCATACCTCGACTCTGCATTCTGAATCAGTTTCAAGTGATAATTCCCCGCAGGAGACACCATTTATACTTGGCGAGATTGACAGATTCAGTAACTCTGACGTTTATTGGAAAAATCTGGACAAACGGAAATACGGTGCTGATTCCTGATTTCCCACCGCCCTACACGATTTCAGTGGGAAACTTGAACATTCCGAAATCCTACAAGAAAAAAGTTAGGCTGATTGGACCAATATTAGAAGTCCGTCCTGAAGCTCTTCAAACCGAAAAGGAACTGCGCAGAAAACTGGGGTTGTCAGTTGACAAGCCAGTTATCTTTGTGCCAATAAGTGGTCCTGTCAAGGAGAAGGCATACTTGACTGGACTCCTACGAAAAACATTGCTTGAGTTTCCAGAAGAATATGAAGTTGTTATATCGTTAGGTCACCCGAAAAGCGACAAGAGAGTGACGCATTATGGTAACGTGACTATCTTTGATTGGATACCAAACCGCTTCGAATACCTAAAAGCATGCGACATTGTGATAGGGCGAGCAGGTCATGGAACGATAACGCAAGCGATGACCTATGGCAAGCCCCTAATACTCATACCTACACCAAGCCACACAGAGCAAATCAGCAACGCCAAACAAGCACAAGACCTCGGTATCGCCAAAATTGTCCTGCAACAAGACTTGAACAAGGAGAAACTTGTCAAAGCTGTCAAGCAGACTTTGGAAGGCAAAGCATCCGAGAGGCTTCAGGCGATTCAGAAGCAAGTTTTGAAGTATGATGGTCTTGAAAACGCTGTTGCAGTGATAAACGAAATTGTGAAGAGATAAGCAAGTGTTTTAAATCCTGTAATCAGATGTTTAAAGCATGTTTGTGCCGCGCAAGATTTTGGAAGATAAGCTGTTGAAAATACTTGCCGAAGATGTGGGACAAGGTGACATTACCACAGCCCTTCTGGTTCCAGCAGATAGCACTGTAGAAGCGGAAATAATAGCGAAAGAGGCTGGAGTCGTTGCTGGAATCGAAGAAACAAAAGTCCTGTTAGAAAGTCTAGGGCTGAAAACTCACGTTCTTGTCGCAGACGGCGAAAACGTGAAGCCCCCCAAGGTTTTGATGAAAGTTTCTGGAAATACAAGAACTACACTCGCAGTAGAGCGCACAGCGCTAAACATTCTTTCGCGTATGAGCGGCATCGCAACGAAAACAAGAAGATTAAATGAGAAACTTCATAAGGCTGGGCTGAAGACGAAACTTGCTTCTACACGAAAAACTGCGCCAGGTCTTCTGTATTTCGATAAGAAGGCTGTTTGGATAGGCGGAGGCGATACTCACAGGTTGCATTTGGACGACATGATCCTGATAAAGGACAATCATATCGTAGTGGCTGGAAGTATTGAGAAAGCGATCAAGAAAGCAAAGGAATGCGCCTCATTCAGTAAGAGGATTGAAGTTGAAGTAACCAAGGCTGAAGATGCCTTAAAAGCGGCGAAGGCTGGAGCAGATATTATAATGTTGGACAATTTCTCTCCGAAGCAGATAAAAAAGGCGAATGATCTCTTGAAAAATGCTGGTTTTCTTGGGAAGGTGCTGCTGGAGGCAAGCGGTGGAATAAAGGAAGAAAACCTCATAGCTTATGCGTCAACTGGCGTTGACATTGTCAGTCTGGGCGAACTGACAGAGAACACGAAAGCGCTTGACATAAGCTTGGAGGTCACTAAGAAGTAGGGCACGACAAAAACGGATGCCGTTCATGACAGAGTGACAATGATAGCCATTTCTACGATTGCACCCAGCATCAGTAGCCCTGCTGAGATCGCAATATAGATGCCTGTTCTTCGGAGCTCTTCTGTGATCTTGTGTTGCGTTATGCGTCGAATCAGCCAGATGCTTTCGGCAAATCCGATGGAATAAGCAAAAAAACTCCAGCCATACGTGTGGATAAATGAACATGAGCAGAAACACTAAGGCGGGTGGCCAGCCTTCGGTGATGCTTTGTGCAGCTACGTAGGTTCCCGTGTTGTATGATATGTAGGAGCCCAGAACCGGTCCTGCTATGGGTA
>Ga0315268_10000908_pt1 | contig 34523 bp, 33 predicted proteins | sample C1_top_MG_FD_204535 | JGI IMG/M metagenome (GOLD analysis project Ga0315268, IMG submission 204535) | Sediment microbial communities from Yellowstone Lake, YNP, Wyoming, USA - C1_top | ecosystem: Environmental > Aquatic > Freshwater > Lake > Sediment | place: USA: Wyoming | collected 2017-08-01
ACACCCAACGCTTTCATAGGAGATGCCCCATGAGAGTGAGTTGCCTCCAGGAAAATCTCGCCAAAGGCTTGTCTATCGTCGCGCGGGCTGTTGCCACCCGTTCCACGCTCCCGGTTCTGGGCAACATTTTGCTTGCCACCGACCAGGGCCGGTTGAAGCTTTCGGCCACCAATCTCGAAATCGGTATCACCTGCTGGGTCGGCGCCAAGGTAGAAGAGGACGGCGCGACGACCGTCCCGGCGCGCACGTTCGTTGACCTGGTGAGCGCGCTGCCGGCCGAGCGTATGGACATACTGTTGAACGTCCGCACGCAAACGCTGAACGTCAAGTGCGGGCGATTCGAAAACAATGTGCGCGGCATTGACGCGACCGAGTTTCCCATCATCCCCACCGCCGACGACGCCAAAGCGATTCGCATTGACTCGCAAGTCTTGCGGACGATGATCAGCCAGGTCGTCTTTGCAGCGGCCACGGATGAAAGCCGCCCAATCCTCACGGGCGTGCTCGCCAAGTTCGACAACGACAAAGTGACCCTCGCCGCCTCCGATGGTTTCCGCCTGGCGGTGCGCACTGCGCCGTTGCTCGAACCGATTCCGCAACCGATCAGCGTCATCATTCCCGCGCGCGCGTTGGCCGAGTTGGGCCGTATCAGCGGCGACCAGGAAAATCCGATCACGATCAACATCACGCCGTCCAAGAGCCAGGTCTTGTTCCATCTCGACACCGTCGAACTGGTCAGCCAGCTCATTGACGGCAACTTTCCCGACTATAACCAGATCATCCCGAAGAAGAAGGAAACGCGCACGGTCGTGGGCACGGCAGAACTGCTCAAGGCGTGCAAGGCGGCCAACGTCTTTGCGCGTGAGAGCGCCAACATTATCAAGTTGAGCATCGAGCCGGGCACTGAGCTTGCGCCGGGTCACGTTACGGTGCAGGCCACTTCGGCTGAGACTGGCGACAACGTGGGCGAGACGGACGCGACGGTGGACGGCGCAGCGGTCCAGATCGCGTTCAATGTCAAATACTTGATTGATTTTCTGTCCGTCGCCAATGTGGCTCAGGTTGCGCTCGATACGACCACGGCCTCCAGCCCCGGCAAGTTCACGCCGGTGGGAGATGATTCGTTCCTGTGCGTGGTGATGCCGATGCACTTGGGGAACAGGTAACACGGCGCAGGTTGCATTTCTGAAATAGCGCGGGCAGGCGTCGCAGGACGCACACAAGAGGCAAGATGCCAGGGGCAGGACAACCTGTAGCGTACATCTTGCCTCTTGCTTCTCAGGCGACGAAGACAGGTGACCCTGACGCTTCAACTGGAACTGGAATCCCCGTTCGCCTTGGCTGACCTAGAGATTATAGCGCGTCCTCGTCAATCTGCTGGGCAACGCGATCAGGTTCAGCCAGTCTGGATCAGCCGTCACCATTTGCGTGGCTTCGGCCCAAGCCGACCAGCTTGCTCTTAGCGTCACCGACCAGGGAGTCGGCATCCCCAAAGAATGGACCAACAAGGTGTTCGACAAGTTTGCCCAGATCGAAGCTCGCAAAGCCGCCGGCGCGGTTGGGAGCGGATTGGGCCTGACCTTTTGCCGCCGGGCTGTTGAAGCGCAAGGCGGGCGCATCTGGCTGCAGAGCGAGCTGGGCAAAGGCACGACCGTTACCTTTACTTTGCCTGTGGCTAGCCCAAGAAATTGAATCCAATCAAGCGTCCCTTGGAATGGGAGTAATAGCAATGATCCAAGAACTCGCGCCTTCCCAACTGCGCCACGTGTGTGATCCGGCGAGCTTTTCATTCCAATCCACGGCTGAACTGCCGGTCGTGTCGGACATTATCGGCCAGCCGCGCGCCACGCGCGCTATTGAGTTCGGCATTGACATCGGAAGCCCTGGCTTTAACATCTTTGTGCTCGGCCCTGGCGGCACTGGGCGGGCGACGACGATTCAGCGCTTTCTCGAACAAAAGGCTTTTGCTGAGCCGGCGCCTCCCGATTGGGTGTACGTCAACAACTTTGCCGATCCATACAAACCGCGCGCGATCTTTTTGCCGCCCGGAAAAGGCGCTGAGTTTCGCGCGGACATGCAATCACTCGTCACACGTCTCCAGACCGATATGCCGCGCGCGTTTGAGACGGACGAGTACGTTCAGGCCCGCAACCAGGTCGGGCATGCGTTCGAAGAGGCGCGTGACGCCGAGTTTGCCAAACTGAGTGAGCAGGCGCAAAGCAAAGGTTTTGCTTTGGGGCAGACGGCGACGGGCTTGCTGCTCGCGCCACTCGTCAACGGCAAACTGGCTGAGCCGGACGCCATCGCCCAGTTGCCGCCAAAGAAACAGCAGCAACTCGAAACCACGCGCCGCGAGCTGGAAGATGCGCTGGGCGAGGTCTTGCGCGTCGTCCGCGAGCGCGACAAGGAAGCCAAGGCCAGGTTGCTCGACCTGGACCGGAGAGTGGCGAGCTTTGCCGCCGGTCATCTGCTGGACGAGATGGAGATCAAGTACGCAGCCTTTGACGAAGTCCTCTTGTACCTCAAAGAAGTTCGCCAGGATATTGTCGAGCACGCGCAAGATTGGAAGGACGACGGCGCGTCGGAAGAAGAAGGGAAGCAACCGGCTGAAACACCTTCGCCCGGTGCTGCTGCGTCTCGGCCGCCGACGCGCTATCAGGTCAATCTGCTGGTGGATAACTCTCGCCGCAAGGGAGCGCCGGTCATCGCCGAGTCGAATCCAACCTTCACGAATCTGCTGGGGCGCATCGAGCATGACGTGAGGTTTGGCGGGACGACGACCGACTTTACGATGTTGCGCGCGGGCGCGCTTCATGCGGCGAATGGCGGCTATCTCGTCCTGCGCGCCAAGGACTTGCTCGAAGACGAGACGGCTTACGCCGCGCTCAAGCGCGCGCTCGGCAATGGTGTAGTGGTCATCGAAGAGCCGGGCGCACAGATGCGCCTGCTGACGACAGTCACCCTCGCCCCGGAGCCGATCCCGCTGGATGTCAAGGTTGTCCTGATGGGTTCGCCGGAGCTTTATTACACGCTGTACTCGGCAGACGAAGATTTCCAAAAATTGTTCAAGGTCAAGGCCGACTTTGCTTACGACATGGAGCGCACGCCGGAAAATGAAAGGAACTATGCGCTCTTTATCCGCTCGCGCGTGGCCGAGGAGGAACTGCGCGACCTGGCGCCCTCCGGCGTCGCGGCTATCGTCGAGTATGGGAGCCGTCTGGCCGAAGATCAGACCAAGCTGACCACCCGCTTTGGCGACGTGGCCGATGTGATCCGCGAGGCTTCGTATTGGGCGGGCAAGGCAGGGCATCAACTGGTGAGCGCGGAAGATGTCCACCGGGCGGTGGACGAATGGACGTATCGCTCGAACCAGGTTGAAGAGCGCGTGCAGGAGGAAATCGCCGATGACACGCTCATGGTGGACACGACCGGCGCAAAGGCGGGGCAGGTCAACGGGCTTTCGGTTTCGATGCTGGGCGATTATGGCTTTGGACAGCCGTCGCGCATCACCGCGCGCACGTTCATGGGACGCGCGGGCGTCGTCGCCATCGAGCGCGAAGTCAAGCTGAGCGGCCCGATTCACAACAAGGGCGTGATGATCCTCGCCGGTTATCTGGGCGGGCAATATGCGTTGGACAAACCGCTCACGCTTTCTGCCAGCTTGAGCTTTGAGCAAATGTACAGCGAAGTCGAAGGCGACAGCGCCTCGTCTACTGAACTCTATGCGCTACTTTCGAGCCTGTCGGGTTTGCCCATCAAGCAAAGCATCGCCGTGACCGGCTCGGTGAATCAGCGTGGCGAGATTCAACCCATCGGCGGCGTGCAGCACAAAATCGAGGGGTTCTTTCAGGTGTGCCAAGCGCGCGGATTGACGGGCGAGCAAGGTGTGATGATCCCGTATCAGAACGTCAAGAACCTGATGCTCAAGCCGGCAGTCGTGCAAGCGTGCGCCGAGGGCAAATTCCACATCTGGGCGATTCGCACGATTGACGACGGCATCGAGCTGCTGACGGACGTTCCGGCCGGTCAACGCGATGAGACAGCCAAATTCCCTGACGGGACTGTACACGCTCGCGTTGAAATCCGGCTGCGCGGGTTGGCCGAAGGCATCGAGAGATTCGGCAAGGGAGATGAGAAGCCAAGCGCAGAAACTTGAAACCTGCATAAGCCAGATAAGCGGAACAAGTTTGTGCGCCGTGGCGAGAGGTTCGAAATCTGATCCCATCTGCAAAACGTAACATGATTATCGTGTTTGATGTCACATCACAAACGCCCCGAAGTAATGTAGCCTTTTGAGAAGCACGAGTACGAGGTGAATAATGGGTCAAGTAGCAGAGGCAACATCTAAACCGGCCGTAACAGAGGGGCCAGCTCCAACTCGCCCGCGCAAAGGACCGCGCGGGCAGGTGATCATTTTTGGAAACTGGTGCAAAGGCTGTGGGTTGTGCGCGGCACTTTGCCCGGTCGGTGTGCTTGAGATTGACCGGGATGGACGTCCCATCATCATTGCGGCGGAGAAATGCACGGCCTGCCATATTTGCGACACGCACTGCCCCGATCTCGCCATCGTCGTCAAACGTATTGAGGGAGCATAGAGGGGGTTGACTTGGCTGTCAAATTGATGCAAGGCAACGAAGCGGTTGGTTGGGGAGCGCTGGCGGCGGGTTGCCGTTTCTTCGGAGGCTATCCCATCACGCCGTCCACCGACATCGCCGAAATGCTCTCCCGCGAACTGCCCAGGGTCGGCGGCAAGTTTATCCAGATGGAAGACGAAATCGCAAGTTTGGCCGCGTGCATCGGCGCGTCGGTAGGAGGACTCAAGTCCATGACCGCCACGAGCGGCCCGGGCTTTTCGCTGATGCAAGAGCACATCGGTTATGCCGCCATGGCCGAAGTGCCATGTGTCATCGTGGATGTGCAGCGGCTCGGTCCCAGCACGGGTCAGCCCACGAGCGCCTCGCAGGGCGACGTGATGCAGGCGCGCTGGGGCACTCATGGCGATCATCCCATCATCGCACTCAGCCCCACTTCTGTCCGCCAAACGTTCGACCTGACTGTGACAGCGTTCAATTTTTCGGAAAAGTACCGCACGCCCGTCATCCTGCTGCTCGACGAAGTCGTAGGACATATGCGTGAAAAAGTCGAGCTGCCGGACTTTGGCGCCGTCGAGCGCGTCGAGCGTATGTCCACCAGTGTCCCTCCCGAATGGTACAAGCCCTACGGCGATTCGCCCACCGACGTTCCGCCAATGTCAAACTTTGGCGATGGCTACCGCTATCACATTACCGGCCTGTTGCACGATGTGGCCGGCTATCCCACGCAGCGGCTCGACGAGATTGATCCCTGGATTGAGCGCGTGCATCGCAAGATCGAGCGCAATCTGAACGATATTGTGCTGGCGGAAGAAGACGGTGTAGATTCGGCCAAGACCGTCGTCGTGGCGTATGGCGCATCGGCGCGCAGCGCCAGGCACGCCGTCAAGCTCGCACGCCAGCGGCGCAGCAAGGTCGGGATGGTGACTCTGTTGACGATCTGGCCGTTTGCCGAGGATGTGATCGAACGCATCTCGCACACGGCCAAGCGCATCATCGTGCCGGAGATGAACCTGGGACAACTTGCGCTCGAGATCGAGCGCGTGGCCGGGCGGCACAAAGTCGTGCGCGTCAACCGCGCGAACGGCGAGATGGTGACGCCGCAAATGATTTTGGAAGCGATTGAAGGCAAGTAGTGACGCAGGTAACAGGTCGTAAGGCGCGGATTCGTAGAATGCTTTACAATTATCGCGAGGCGGCTATCAAAGGCGCGACCAAGGAAGGTTGACCTTCGCCTTGCGCCGTGAACTTGCGACACGCGCCCTACGACATGGAGTTCGTATGCTACAAGAAGAACATTCAGCCTATACTTATTTGAGACAGACGAAAAAATTTCCGAATGTGTGGTGCAGCGGGTGCGGTATCGGCGTGGTGATGGGCGCGCTCATCCGCGCGATTGACCGGATGAGCCTCGACAAAGACGACGTTGCCGTCGTTTCTGGCATTGGCTGCACCGGGCGCATGCCGGTCTACCTGGATTTCAACACGATGCACACCACGCACGGGCGCGCGCTGGCCTTTGCGACCGGCTTGAAGCTGGCCAAGCCCCGGCTCAAAGTGATTGTGGTGATGGGCGATGGCGATGCGCTCGCCATCGGCGGCAATCACTTTTTGCACGCGGCGCGGCGCAACATTGACTTGACGGCCATCATCGTCAACAACTCGGTCTACGGCATGACCGGCGGGCAATACAGCCCGACGACGCCGCTCGACAGTCGCGCCACGACTGCGCCCTATGGAAACATCGAGCAGCCGCTGCCGATCTGTGAATTGGCGGTGGCGTGCGGCGCATCATACGTCGCGCGCAGCACCGTCTATCACGCGGTCGAGCTGGATCGCTACATCGAGCAGGCGATCCGCAAGAACGGCTTTAGCGTTGTCGAAGCAGTGAGCTATTGCCATACGACGTTCGGGCGCATCAACAAGCTGGGCACGGCCGTGGACATGATGCGAAGACTCAAAGACAACAGCGTCACGCTCTCGGCTGCGGACAAGCTGGCGCCGGAAGAGCGTGCTGCCAAGATTGTGCGCGGTGTTTTGCTCGACGTGGACAAGCCCGAGTACACAGCGCTGTATGACCGGGTGATCGAGCGCGCTAAAGAAAGCGCCAATGGTAAGCAGCGCACCGCGGGAGGCGTCTAGTGACTACTCAAGACCACGGCAGGAATCACAATGGCCGCTATGAAATCCGGCTGGCTGGTGAAGGCGGGCAAGGCATGATCCTGGCTGGAATTATCCTAGCCGAGGCGGCGGCGATCTATGACGGCAAAAACGTCGTTCAGACGCAAGACTATGGGCCAGAAGCGCGCGGCGGCGCAAGCAAGTCCGAAGTCGTCATCGGCCAAAGCGAGCTTGACTATCCCAAGGTCATCGGCGCGGACGTGCTGGTGGCGATGAGCCAGGAAGCGTGCGACAAGTATTATTCGTCGGTCAAAAAGGGCGGCCTATTGATCGTGGACGAGGAAAAGGTGGGCCGTGTCCCGACGACGCACGCGATCAAGGCGCCCATCACACGACTGGCCGTTGAATCCACCGGCAAAGTCATTACGGCGAATGTCGTCGCGCTGGGTCTGTTGGTCGGTCTGACGGAGGTGGTATCGCGCGAGGCGATTGAAAAGTCCGTGACCGCCCGCGCGCCCAAGGGCACAGAAGAGATGAATCGCGCCGCGCTGACGGCCGGGTTTGCGGCAGCCGATCGGGTTTCCAAGCCTGACAAGGGTACGGCTGCCTAGCGCATCGAGTGCGACCCCCAACGCATTGAAGAACAATGATGGAGGTCTCTATGCCAGATCAGGTCTATGATAAGCAAATGCTTGAAGACGGCGTGATTGTATTCCGGTTGAAATCTACGGCACACGACCACGTTGACGCATGGTTTCAGGATGTGGGTCGGGTGCTGACCGAGGCGCACGACAAGCACACCATGGCGCGCCTCATGTACGACACGCGCGATATTGCGCTGATCACGCCCTATCTAGTGCAGAAGGCCGAAGACCTGAACAAGTTCCCTCAGCCTGACGATTGGCGCATTGCGACGCTGGTCAAGAATGCGTTTATGGCTAACATGGTCAACTATGTCAGAATGGTCTCCCTGCAACCGACGATGCGGGAGCGGTCGCGCGTCTTTAGCGACGAAGCCGAGGCGCTCGCCTGGCTGCGCGCATAAATCTCAAATGCCAAACGACCTTCAATCCGTTCTCGATCCCCTCGCACAGCAAAAATGGGCCGATGCCCGCTCGACCGTGTTTGCGGTTCAAGCTGAACTCGTTGGCGACACAATCAAGCTGACGGGCCAAGTGCTCACAAGCGATCAGCGCGCCGAGGCCGAGCAGGCTGTTCGGGAGGCGGCGCCTGGACTACCGGTCGCCAACGACATCACTGTGCTCTCTCGCCCGGACACGCAATGGGGACTAGTCCGACGTGGACTGTCGAATCTGCGGCGCAGGCCGGATAGCGGCTCGGAGCTTTTGGCGCAAGGCTTGTTCGGCGAGCCGGTCGAGCTGCTCAAGCACGACGCGCAAGCGGGCTGGTGGTTTGCGCGGATTGCCGATAGCTACCTGGGCTGGCTGGCCGAATCGTCGCTGTATCTCTGCAGCCGCGATGAAGCGCAAGCCTATCGCGCTTCTGCCAACGCGCTCGTGCGGGCTGAGTTGGCGATGACCTACAGCAGCCTTATTGTCAGCGGGGGAAGCTCACCTGAGGGCTTGCGCGCGGGTCGATTGCCCTTTGGCATTCCAGTGCGAGCAATCGAACGGCGACTGGGCATGGCTCGCGTCAACTGGGAAGGTGAGCCGCCGCTGTGGGTGTCCGAAGACGATCTATTGCCCCTATCTCAACGCCCGCGTCCCGATGCCAAAGGTATTGCGCGCACGCTTGATTTGATGGGACGCTTTATCGGCGTGCCGTATTTGTGGGGCGGTGAGACGCCGTTCGGTTACGACTGCTCTGGCTTTGCGCAGACGACGCTGGAATTCATGGACGTGAGTGTTCCGCGCGATGCGGATCAACAGTTCTTGGCAGGTCAACCTGTCGAGGGCGAGCCGCAGCCGGGCGATTTGCTGTTCTTTAGCAGCAACAGCGACGATTCAGCCGTCGTTCGTCACGCCTCGATTACGCACGTGGCGGTTTCGCTAGGCGGGACCGAGTTCATTCACTCGACTGGTTATGTGTGGGGCGTCACACGCAACAGTTTTGATGCCTCGTCCCCCATCTATCGCGCATGGCTCAAAGAGAATCTGGCGGGCGTTCGCAGATTCGTATGAGGTCAAACATCTTGCGTGGAACGTAGCGCGTCACGGGTTACGTTTCACGTTTTGTTTTAAGGAGCGACTCGATGCGCATCACGGCAGAACCTTTGGACTTGTTTCTTCGCACGACTTTTACCATCGCTCACGGCGCGAGCGACGTGCGCCACAACGTCCTCGTGCGGATTGATGATGGCATCGGTGAAGCGCCCATCGTGCCGTATTACCACGAATCGCCTCAAGGTGTGATGGACTATTGCGCACAGATTGCGCCGCTGCTGGGCGACGATCCGTTTCAGATTGAAGACATCCTCGCCCGGCTGCCGCGCGCTGGCGCGTCGGCGGCGGGCTATGCAGCGATTGACGTGGCATTGCATGACCTCATCGGCAAGCGATTGGGTGTGCCACTTTACAAGCTGTTTGGCCTCAACCCAGCGCGCGTGCCGGAGACTTCGTTTACCATTTCGATTGACCAGCCCGAGGTGATGGCCGCGCGCGCCAGAGATTCCGGCTTGCCGATTCTCAAGATCAAGATCGGCGCGGGTAATGACGTGGCGATGGTGAAAGCGATTCGGAACGCGACGAACGCTCGCTTGCGGCTGGATGCCAACGCGGGTTGGACGCGCGAGCAGGCCGCGAGTATCATCCCTCAATTAGCTGAATGTGACATCGAGTTCATCGAACAGCCGCTCGCGCGCCAAGACTGGGAAGGCTTGCGCTGGCTCAAGCAGCGCGTCATTGTGCCCATCTTTGCCGACGAGTCCGCGCAGACCGAGCGCGATTTGCCCAAGCTGGCCGGCGCGATTGACGGTGTAGTGGTCAAGCTGATGAAGACCGGCGGCCTGCGCGGCGCGATCAAGACGATGGCCGTGGCGCGCGCGCTCGACCTGCAGGTCATGCTCAGTTGCATGGTGGAGAGTTCCGTCGGCGTCACGGCGGCTGCACACATCGCGCCGCTGGCCGACTATGTTGATCTCGATGGCCCGCTGCTGATTGCCAACGATCCATTCGTCGGTTTGCACTACGATGGCGCGAAAATCATCTTGCCGGATGCGCCGGGGCTGGGATTGCAATCCAAGTAATTCGGTTGGGGCAGGTTCGACCCCCTACTTTTCCTGCTCGGCTTCGACAAACGCCGTCGGGTTGCGATAGCCCCAAAAGTCGGGTGCGGCGCGCAATGGGTCATCGTCCCACGTGTAGCCCAGCCCGGGCACTCGACCGTTGCACGTTCCGCGTCCGCCAGCCGAGTCGCCTGGAAAAAGCGACGTGCCATCCCCGAATGTCCGAATCTCCCAATGCAAATGCGAATTTTGTCCTCGATCGAACACGTTGGCGATCACATCGCCGCGTTTGACCGCTTGCCCCATTGCAACGACAGGCCGCGTGATGTGCCAGTATGCTGACCAGATACGCGAGTCATCCGGCAAGAGGTGCACGAGCACGACGATATAGCCATCCGCGCCGATGCTCTGCGCCCACGTCACTGCACCGTTGGCGACGGCTCGCACGGGGGCACCGGCCGCGCCACGCCCATCCACGCGACCACGCGCGTCTTTAGCAAACCAGTCTTCACCTGCATGATACAGTTGGTTGAATAGAACATTGTTTCCATTCCGATCCACAAAGCATTTGCCTGCTGTCCCGACGCCGGGGTTTTGCGCGCCGTAGCGAGTGTCAACCGACAGCGGACCACTGATGTAAGGAATGTACGGTCCGAACTTGGCGCGAGGAAGTGGAAAGTCAAAAGCATCAGCAGGCTCGGGTGTTTGTGCGGCGACGGGAGGAAGCAAGTCGGGCTTGGGCATCGGCGCGCATGCACTCACCGCTGTCAGCAGGAGCGAGACAAGCCCGGCAGCAGAGCGCCGGGCTGAAAACTTTTTCAACGCAGAGACGCCGACACCAGTTTTTATCATCTCATCAACAGCGCACCCAGCCCGCCCCCAACCAGTGCGCCGACGAGCGTGCCGGTGAAATTCACCCAGTCGTTGTTCAGCGCGCGCCAGCCGCGCACGAGCCGGGTGCGATTGCCGCAGCGATGCAGTTCACGCTCGGTCTCTTTGCCGCAAGCATCGCAGTAATAGATGCCCTGGACTGTTGCGCCGAACATGCTATCGGCAAGTGCGCCGATCACACCTGCCAGTGCTCCGATGGGCAACAGCATCACCGCTGAACCTGGCGGCAAGCTGGCGATCAGCCCGAACAGTGTTGCCAGTCCCCCGATGAGCGCTGCGCCACCCAACGCCGCGCCGGTGCCATCCCGCGTTATACCTCCCGAAGCGCCCCGTGCGACCGGCTCGCGTGTTGTGATCAGGCGCGGCGTTTCGGCGCTGAGCACACCCAATTCCGTCGCCCATGTGTCTGCGTTGGCTTCGGCAATCGCTCCGACAAAGGCGAAGAGTAACGGCCAATAAACTGCTCCGGTCAATCCGTAGGCCACGGCCAAAAGTGCTGCCAGACCGCCGTTGGCTAACGCTTGCCACAGGTCACGCGGGCCGCCTTTGGCAAATTGATCGGCTACCTCGGCTTTTGCGGCTTGCTTGTAGCGCGTGAGCAGACTCGACGAGACAAAAAATGCAATCAGCAGCAAGCCCCAATCCAGCCCACCAAAGCCCAAGATGGCCGTGCCCGTGAGGATGGCGCCCAATGCGCCACTGGCGGTGAGCGCATCGCGGCGATAGGCCAGCCAGGCGATCAGGGTGCTGAGGACGAGGCCGATGGCAATTTGCAAAAGGTTGATATCGGGCATAAGCAATAGGCCGGTAGTTGATGGCTTTGACAACGCGGCGCATTGTACACCGGATGGACTGAAACGCCAACGAACCATCTGGAATTTTACATTTGACATTTCATATTTGGCCTAGTACACTGCTTGCTGATGAGCGATTATCTTTGGCTCGTGCCAGCGTTGGGGCTATTAACGTTCATGGCCTGCCGTGCCGCGCCCATCTGGCTTGACTGTAGGTGGCGCAGTGTGCCGCGTCGCTGGTACTGGACGCTTGCCGGAATCGTCGCGCCTTCTCGCTACTGGTGGCGAGCGCGGATCGAGGCGATGTCTCCCGATGAGCAAGCTGACGTGCTCGCCCGCGAGACGGCTAAGCTGGGATTGAGCCGCGCCGATAGTTTGCGTTGTCCTCTATGCGGTACAGACGTGCCACATGCATGGACGCTTGATGCAGAAGGTCGGCCCATGATCGCGCCCGGCCCGGTGCACTGTCCCCAGTGCGATTTCCGGCTCGACGCATGTCGTCACTGTGAGCATTTTCTTCCGGGCGCGCCTGGCGCGTTGGGCGGCTATGCCCTCGGCGGCGGCGACATGAGCTTTGGTCGGTGCGGTCAGTACAAGACGCCGCAATCCGTGGATCAAGTTTACTCGCCAGAAATGGCGCAGCGACTCAAAGAGCGGGGCTATGAGGTCCTCAACGCCCCCATACCGATTGTGGACAGCTTCATGCCGCCCGACTTTTGCCGAGCCTTCCAACCTCAGCGGAAGCGGTTGCAGGTCGGCGGTGTGCGTTGGCCCGAAGCTCGACGCGCGGCTTTGTTGCGCCTGCTGGCTCCTTCTCAATCTGCTGGGCCGTCAGCGTCTGAGGAGACTGCCTCGGACGCTGAGCAGTGGCTGTTGTAACTCGGCGAATCAGTGTAAAATCTGGTTCTCTGGGAATTGGTCGTCGCTTCAAATCAAATCATGGGAGGTCAAAGACCATGCAGTTGTGGCAAAGATGACCGACTCACATGCCCGCAAGCTTGCTATCTTGCAAGCTCAAGTTGAAGTGATGCAGAAACCGGTGTATCTCGACACCGAGACAACCGGCCTGGAAACTGCCGATCAAATCGTCGAGATTTGCACCCTCGATTATAGCGGCAAGGTGCTGGTCAATTCACTGGTCAAACCAAAAGGCAGGATTCCGGTCCTTGCCAGCCGGATTCATGGCATCACCGATGAGATGGTCGCCGATGCGCCGACGTGGCTCGAGCTTTGGCCGCAGGTCGAAGTGGCGCTGGCCCGGCGGCGAGTGGCAATTTATAACGCCGAGTTCGACCTCACGATGCTGAAACAGTCGCACCGCCACTATCACCTACACTGGGTCTTTCCAGGCGAGGCGTCGTTTTGCGTGATGAAGTTGTTCGCCCAGTTCTATGGCGAGTGGAACTATCACTATGGCTCGTATCGCTGGCAAAAGCTCGAAGAGGCTGCGCGGCAGTGCAAGATCACCGTCGAGGGCGCGCACCGCGCCAAAGCCGATGCGCTGAAGGCGCGCGGCGTTTTGCATTACATGGCGGAAAGGAAACGATAATGCCCGCCCGACCGGCGATGAATTTGCCGGTCTATGAAGTATGCCCTGTGAACGGGGCTATCCGGATTTAGCCGGATTCATCCGGCGGTGTCGTTTTTTAGCGCCGTTCGAAAATCAGACTACAACACGTCACAGCCCCTTCGGCTTTGGCGAGTTCCGAAACATCCACCGTCATTATGCGGATGCTGCGAGCTTCCAGCCGCTCGCGTGTGCGTGGAAAGCTGGCAGGATAAATCACGGTTTCGCCGATCAAGAGCGCGTTGCCCGCATAAGGCTCTGAGGCATCCACCTCGATCAAGTTCCAATCGCTGAATGTGCGTGCGTCCAACCAATTCGGGTTGATGAGCAACGTGTCGCTTGCCACTTGCGTCACCGCCGATTTCAAATGCAGACAACCGCTGACCTTCACTCCTTCCACTGTGTAGCCATGCGGGCGCAGCGCGTTTTGCATTTGCTCAATGGCCGGCTGATTGCTCCGGCTCGATAGACCCACAAACAGCGTCTTGCCCACGCGCAGAACATCACCGCCGTCCACCGTGCCTGGCGCTTGGATGTGGAACAGTTTGCGATACGGCTCAAGCGCACTGGCGATGGAAATCGTTTCGGGTCGGCGCGAATCCGCGCCTGGTCGCGTGATGATAGCCAGCTCATCCACTACTATGGCGCAATCTTCAACAAACACCGAATCGGGCAAATCGGGTTCGGCGGGTAGACGATGCACTTGGCAGCCGAGCGCAGCCAAGCACTCTTCGTATTGAAGGTGCTGGGCCTTGGCAAGATTGACATCAATCCCCACACGTTCCAGGTGCGTCAACTCGCAGCGCCAGATGGCGGGACTCACTTCTCGCGTAACTGCAATCAGCATTGTCTTGGCTCCTACCGGTTGATCTTGAGGTCGTCGTGCCGATTATGCCACAGGGCACGTTGGATGACCAACACAGTATGGCACTTATGTCAGTTTGGCGATTTGCTGATACAATAGGCTCACGATGAATCCTGTTGACTTTGAGCGAATAGTAACTGAAGCGCTGGACGATCTGCCGTCCACTTTTCTCGAACGATTGGACAATGTCGAGATTGTCATCGAGCCGTATGCCGACAGCGAAACATTGCGCCTGGCGGGTGTCCAGAACCCAATGGAGTTGCTCGGCTTTTATCACGGCATCCCGCTCACCGGGCGCACGAGCGGCTACACGCTCGTCTTGCCTGACAAGATCAGCATCTATCAACAGCCTATCGAGTACATCTGCCGCACGCCGGAAGCGATTCGCAGGCAGGTCGGGAAAACCGTGATGCACGAACTTGCCCACCATTTCGGTTTGAGTGACGACCGTTTGCGTGAGATCGGCGCATATTGACATTCTAGACTTGACAGGTTTCCAAAACCAGTTGGATCTCAAGGAGATCAGCATGGACAAATTCCAAGCTTACGTCGAAGCAAACCGCGATCGTTTCATAGCCGAGTTGCAAGATTTTTGTCGCCAGCCCAGTGTAGCTGCGCAAAATCTCGGCATGCGCGAGATGGCCGACAAGGTTCTGGCGCGGCTCAAGCGACTTGGCGCAGACGCGCGCATCATTCCGGTCGAGGGCGGCGCGCCGGTTATCTATGGCGAAATCGGCAGCGGCCCGCGCACGCTCATGATTTACGATCACTATGACGTTCAGCCAGCCGAGCCGCTGGAACTTTGGGAGAGCGGTCCGTGGGAAGCCGCCATCCGCGATGGCAAGCTCTTTGCGCGCGGTGTAGCTGATAACAAGGGCAACCTGCTATGCCGCATTCAGGGCGTCGAGGCTTACCTGGCAACGATTGGCCTGCTGCCGCTCAAGATCAAATTTGTCTTTGAGGGCGAGGAAGAGATTGGCAGCATTCATCTTCCCAAGTTTGTGGAAGAGAATCGCGCGCTTTTAGGCGCGGACGGATGCTTATGGGAGTTTGGCGGCAAGGACATCAACGAGCGTCCGGAACTCACTTGCGGCTTGAAGGGCATCGTCTACGTCGAGTTGCACGCGTACGGCGCCAAGCGAGATTTACATTCTGCGTTCGCGGCGATTGTTGCCGATCCCGCGTGGCGATTGACGTGGGCGCTGGCGACGTTGAAGGACAAAGACGACCATATCTTGATTGACGATTTCATGCGCCACGTCCGGGCGCCAACGGAAGCCGAGATGGAAGCGCTCAAGCGTGTCCCGTTCGATGAGGAAAAAGAGAAAGCCGAGCTGAGCATTCCGGCTTTCATTCGCAATCTCGCCGGCTTAGAGCTGCTCAAGAAATACCTCTACGAGCCGACCTGCACGATTTGCGGTTTGTATTCTGGCTACATTGGGCAAGGCTCCAAGACCGTGCTCCCCAATCACGCTTTTGCCAAGATTGATTTCCGTCTCGTCCCGAACCTCACACCTGGGCTTGTCGTCGAGTTGCTCCGCACACATCTGGATCGTCGCGGCTTTACCGACGTTGAGATTCGGCTGACCGAGGCGGGCGAGGAGGTCGCGCGCTCGCCGCTCGATTCGGCGATTGTCCGCGCGGCGTTCGAGGCGAGCAAGGCGGTCTATCTGAACGAACCGGTGATCGTGCCGACGTCGGCGGGCAGCGGGCCGATGTATCCGCTGTGCCAGGCGCTGGGAATTCCGGCGGTGAGCGCGGGCTGCGGGTGGTACGATTCGCGCGCGCACGCTCCCAACGAGAGCATCCGCCTTGCAGATTATTTTGAAGGCATCCTGTTCATTCGCGAGTTATTAGATCGCTTTGCGAGGATGTAGCATACCGCAAGGGCGGCTCGATGTGGCCGCCCTTACTTTCTATATGTCCGATTCCAGTCTTGTAAGTAGCGCAGGAACAACACTGCGCTACTTGCCGTTCCAAGGACAATCGCTGGCAGCGATGCGCCGAACAGCCAGGTCAACGGCCCGGCAGCAAACATTGCGATGACCACTGATCTTGCCGTGTGACGGATCACGGTCTTGCGTAACAATAGCCACAGCGCGATCATCACCGGCAGCACGGGCCAGCAATAGTAAGCCATCAATCCAGATGACGTGCCTACGCCCATCCCACCGTGAAAGCCGATATAGATTGACCAACAATGCCCGATAACGGCAGCCACTCCTGCCATGACGCTTACCCACGGATCAGGCGTAATGAATCGCTGAACGATCAAGACCGCAACTAATCCTTTCGCGGCATCCGGAATCCCAGTCAGAAAAAATCCGAACCAGCCGATGGTACGCGCCACATTCAATCCGCCTGTGTGACCGCTGCCCACGTCGCGTGGATCGCGTCTTGCTACCACGCGCGATACAATCACTCCGCTGGGTATCGAGCCGATGAGGTAGCCAATGACGGCTGCAAATATCAAATGCCAAACTCCAAATGTCAAAATGCAATCACCTTCAACTTGTGAGGCAAAAGCTCCATCGTGAGCGATTTGGCTGCTGTGGCAAAGATTTCACCATCCGCGTGAACGGCATAGCCTTCGTCGCAACTCACGGTCACTCGCCTGGCGCGAGTCATGTGGATGTGCGGATCAGTTGTCTGTGTGCCGTTCAAGAATTTGGGAATCAACCCAAACATTTCCAATCGGCTGATCTGATCAACCATGCCGACGTCAAAATATCCGTCGTCTGCCTCAGCTTGAGGCGCGACGTAGAATCCGCCTGCATACCTGCGCCCGTTGGCGACCGAAATCATCAACAGATTTTTTTCGATGCGCTGTTCATCGAGTTCGATCACGGCGCGGGGCGCGCGATAGTATAACCACATCGTTTTGAGCACAGCCAATGTGTACATCACGAATCCGCGCACCCACTTGATCTTGCGGCTCTCAATGTTCACGATGCCATCAAAGCCAATCCCTACGCCGTTGCCAAAGTAGCGACAATTACCGGACTCGTCGCAGATTCTTCCCACGTCAATCACGCGCGTCTTGCCAGCGGCAAGCTTTTTGACAGCTTCTTCGAGGGTCCGCAGGTCGCGCGTTCGCCGCACGCCTGGCGCTGCTCCTATCATCCACGCAAAATCATTCCCAGAGCCAATGGGTATTAATCCGAGTGTCGCGCAACCTTCCCCTTGCGGACCACGCTCGCCGCACGCGGCGAGCAATCCGTTGATGACTTCTTGTGCGGTTCCGTCGCCGCCGGCTGCCGCGACGACGTCATAACCTTCTTCGCAAGCGCGCGCCGCCAACTCGATAGCTTCGCCGGGCCGCGACGTTTCGGCCCAACCGACTTGGTCACTTGGACCGAGCCACGTTTTGATGTGCGGCGCTAGCTCGCGGGCATGTCCTCGGTCGGCGACAGGATTGAGTATCACTTTGATCTTTGGCATTGTACTCTCCATGAGATATGCGCGTGCATGCAATACATGAGAGGTATAACACCACTGCTGGCACGAGGTAACGCTTGCAACCCCACATAAAGCGTGCTATACTCTTCGCACAATTACGTCAATCGCAACCGGTCGGATCATTTTGACAACGTGAACGAATTGACTACAATTATTGTCGCGTCACACTGCAATCCAATGGCAGAATTGTGTTAGAACTGGATGACGCTCGGCGCGAACAGTTGATTGACAAATGGGCTGTGCGGCTGGAGCAATGGGGATTGATACCCGTTGTCCCCGTGATGTTCCAGGTGCTTAGACCTTTTGCGTTTATTGGCAGCCAGATATTGTTGTTCGGCCAACCTTTCCTGACACTGTTCGCGGATGCCCGATCGCTTGAAGAGTTGTCGTCATTGTTGGACGATCCTGATGCGCTGAGTCAGATTGAGTACCGTTTAACTGACGCGCGTCAAGCCCCTTAGGAGACAGTCCAGTGCTGCGAGATTTCACGCAAATTGCAGGTCTGGCCCTGATCGTCGTCATGGTTGTGATCTTGCTGATTGGACGTGTATGGGCGCGCCGGCGTCCTGTTTTGCGTTCTCTGTCTGGCTATCGCGCGTTGCCGGGCCAACAGAGCCGCGCGATTGAAAGCGGTCAGAGCCTGCACGTTTCCCTCGGCACAAGCGGCGTTGGCAGCGGCAACACGGCGACGACATTGGCCGGCCTCAACCTGTTGGACACGCTGGCCGATGAAGCTGCTGCGACAGATACGCCGCCCACAGTGACCGTTGCCGATCCGACGGCATTAGTGATGGCGCAAGACATTCTCCGCCGCGCCTACGTTCGTCATGGCAACCTGGCGGGTTACGATCCTCGTTCGGTTCGTTTTATCGCGGCGTCGCCCTTGCCTTATGCCGCTGGAGTGATGGACCTCCTTTCTTACGAGGAACCCTCTGCGAATGTGATGGCAGGCGTGTTTGGCTCGGAAGCGGCCTTTATTGCGGAAGAAGGATCGCGGCAGGGCTTCTTGCAGGTGACTGGAGCGGCTGACCTGGCGCCGCTCTCTGTGCTTTATCCCTCTGTGAATCACCTGCTAATGGGCGAAGAGATGTTTGCGAGCGGCGCTTACATGGACGAGCGGCCATCGCACGTTGCCAGCCTGTTTGCGCAGGACGTTATGCGCTGGATCATTATCCTGGTTATTTTGGCCTCAACGTTCGGTTATATTTTGTCTCCGAAATAATGTCGAGAGGATAACGCAAGTGAAGCGCTTTTTGCCTCTCCTAGTCACGATGATCGTCGGTTGGGTCACGCTGTTGACCTACTTTTTGCCCGGCCTGGACACAGTCCGCTACCCGTTCATTGAAGTAGCGATGATTGTGGTCGCGTTCAGTATGTTGCTAGGCTTTGTCAATATCTTTTACGTCCACGCCACGCGCATCGTTCGGCGCCGCCCCGGAGCGTTTTACAGTTTGGTGCTGCTGGTGAGCCTAGTCCTTGTAGCGGCGGTGTCTTTTGCGGAGGGGCTGATTCGCGGCGGCTTGTCTCTGTTCTCTCCTTCTGTCGCACAAGATGTCGTCCAGGCGGGCGTTGCGGGTGGCTGGATGACCGCCGTATATCAATACATCCTTATCCCCATTCAATCTTCGCTGGCAGCGCTGTTGCCATTCCTGTTGGCCTTTGCGGCATATCGTACTCTGCGCATGCGTTCGACTTCCGGCAAAGCAGCGGGCGCCGTCTTTCTGATCACGGCCATCGTCGTGTTGCTCGGTCAGGTGCCTTTGTTCAACTTGCCTCTAGTCGCCGGTTTGCGCGAATGGATTATTCGCGTATGGGCTATGGGCGGCGTGCGCGGTATTTTGCTCGGCGTCGCGCTCGGCATCACGGCGACGGCGCTTCGCGTGCTCATCGGGGCAGATCGCCCAACGAGTGAGTGATGATCAACTGTCCAAAATGCGGCACACTCAATCCAGATGATAGCCGGGTCTGCGGCAAATGCGGAGCATCCCTGCCCGCATCCGGCGGACGACGTTGCCCGATGTGCGGCAAAGTGAACCCGCCGACTAACGTCATGTGTGAGTCGTGTGGTGCGCGTCTTGTGCCGCTGGCAGCTCCGGCATCCGATTCGACCGTGGTCAAGCCGGGCGCTGCGCCATCTCAACCAACATCACCCCCAACGCCTCCTTCGCCGGATGATTGGCTGAGCAATTTGCGTGGGACACTGACCTCCGCGCCTCAAGAGGAAGATGTGCCCGATTGGCTGCGCGGCGACCAAGCGGCGCCTTCTGAACCCGAGCCGTCTGCGTTCGACCTGAACGAGCGTCTCGGTGGATCTGAACCGGCACAAGTGCCTGACTGGCTCAAGGGGATTTCATCCGCGCCTGCCTCTCAAGCTGCGCAAGCGCCAGCGTCAAGTGAAGCAGATGTTCCCGATTGGCTCAAGCAGATTTCGTCTGTGCCTGCCCCTCAGTCCGCAAGTGAGCCAGAGGTCCCAGACTGGCTAAAGCAACCTTTGCCGCAGCCTCCTTCGCCTGTAGTCTCTGGTGAGCCTGAGCTGGCAAGTGAGGCCGAGACGCCGGACTGGCTCAAGCAACTCGGAGCTGTATCCACGTTCCCTGCTGTGCCAGCGCCGCAACCAACCCAACCGGAAGCGCCACGCGCAGTTCCCCTTGAACCGACGCCGCAGGCCGCGCCAAGCGAAGCGGACGTGCCCGATTGGCTCAAACAGATTGCGCCTACGTCGCTCGCTGGCGAAGCGCCCGAGGCTTTTGAGGCACAAGCACCCGAGTCACCCACGCCGACGCCTCTTGAGGCCAAAGAAATTTCTGAGCCAGAGACGCCGGCCTGGTTGCAAGACCTCACTCTGCCAGCCGAAGCTGCTCCTGCTGTTAGTGGCCCGGCGCTTGTCGGTGCACCTGCGCCCGAGCCGGCAGAAACGTTACCATGGTTCACGGGGCTAAGTGAGCCAGAGGTCCCCTCTCCGCAGGCCGAGGTTGCTTTGCCGGACTGGCTCAAAGAGTTGGAGCCGCAAGCCGCGCCTCAAGGACCTGCTGCGCCGCCAGGTGAGCCGCCTGAGTCAGTTCTCGAAGCCGTGCCCGAGATGCCCGGCGAGTTGCCAGATTGGCTAAAAGAACTTCAACCTTCGGAAACCGAAGCCGCACCCCAGGCTGTCTTTACAGGCGTGCCTCCTGCTCAACCGGCCCCGGCGCCGGAGACCGGTGGACTGGTGGCAGCACAGTTGCCGGCCTGGCTCCAGCAACTTCAGCCGACCGGTGAAGGCAAAAAAGAGCTGGAGAAAGAAGAACCCGCCGAGTCCGAAGGCATCTTGGCTGGGCTGCGTGGCCCTCTACAGGTTGCGCCTGTCGTCGCTCAGCCCTTTTCCGGCACGCCGCGCCCGGCGCGCGCGGAAATTCCAGCGGCTGATTTGGCGCACGCCGGCGCGTTGCAAGAACTGCTGACGCGTGGACCATCCGTTGTAATTCATCGTGCAGGCGAGAGCCGCGCGCAGAAACTCTGGGCCAACACGCAACGTTGGATTGTCTTTGCCATCATTCTGGTATTCGTTCTTGTCCCGTTGCTGAATGAACAGCTTGCCCCATTCCTGGTGAGCCCACCGGCACTAGGCGAAGCAGGCAATGCTCTGTACGAAGCTCTCGCCAAGCTCAATCCAAATGACCGGGTGCTGGTCGCGTTTGATTACGATGCCAGCCAGTCGCCTGAGATGGACACGCAGGCGCGCGTGGTGTTGCGGCACCTGGCGGCGCGCAAAGCGAATGTCCAGATTGTGAGTCTTTATCCATCCGGTCCGGCAGTGGCAAAGGTGGTCGCCCAGACGATCAGCGGCACGATTGAGAACAGGGGATATCTGGCGGGTCAGGATATAGGCATTGCTTCGATCATGACCGAGCCATACGCGATGGTGATCGAGTTTGCCGCCACGCCCGATACTTTGCGTTTGTGGGTTGAGCAACTCTCGGCGCGTCCTGGTGCGCCGCCGCTATATGCCGGGGTCAGTGCGGGCGCCGAGCCGATGTCGCGAGCATATTACTTTGGTAAGCGGAGCGATGGCACCCAACAAGTCAGTGGGCTGATCGTTGGCGTGCCCGATGCCGCTGCTTACCAGCTTAGATTGCAAAAAGATGTGCCAGGCGATCTGGACACGCTGGCTCGTGTTCTGGCTCCGCTGGCGTCCATCAGCTTTGCTAACGTGGCCCTGGTTTTGTTGATGGCGATAGGCGGCCTGATTCAACTCGCGGCAGGAGGAAAGCGCAAATGACGAACCTGCCCGTGAGCCTCGACCTGATCGGAACGATGGTCGCCGCGCTGCTGACGTTCTTTGTCTTCAGTTACCTTTTGGGCGATCTGCCCGGTTTGGGCGTGCTGTTCAAATTCTTTTACCGTTTGGCGATGCACATCCTTATCGGCGCGGGCGTGGCCTATGCGCTCGCCATGGCATGGTGGAGCGTCCTATATCCTCGCATCGTCGAGCGGCTCTTACCGGCCCTCGGCGCGAACGACTGGCCCACTGTTGCCATTTATGTCGCAGGCGGAGTGCTCGGGTTGTTGCTGGTGTTGACCAAGATCAACCGCCAGGTGGCCGGACTGGGCAACCTTGCCACCGGCTACCTGGTCGGCGTTGGATTGGGCGTGTCTGTCGGCGGAGCCGTCATCGGCACCTTGTTTGCTCAGGTGCAGGCCACTGCGACGCTATCAGGCGCATCCAGTGTTCAACCCTGGGTGTTTGTTGATCCGCTGCTGCTGGTCGTGGGAACGCTAACCGCGTTGGTCGCTTTCAACTTTACTGCCACAGCCCGCAAAGGGCCGCTAGCTGCGCTGACACGGTTAGTCCAAGTCTTGTCAGTGGCGGGACGTTTCTTCCTGTATATTGCGCTCGGCGCAGTATTTGCTGGAGTGTATTCGGCCAGTGTGGCGGTTCTTGTCGGACGTTTGCAATTCGTGATTTCGGCTATTTCCAGACTCTTTGCTGGTAGATAATCTATTCCGTATTGCGCACGAAGGTTGTATGCAGTACCAGGCGCGCAATACGCGGTAAACCAAGACGATGGAAGAAGTTCACATCGAATCCATCCTGGCAATTGATATTGGCGCTGTCGCAACCAAGGCGGTGCTGGTGGCGCGCGTTGAAGGCGCCTACCGTTTTGTTGGTTGCGGTCAAGCGCCTTCGACCGTCGAGCCGCCGTGGCTCGACGCGGTGACCGGCGTGGATCACGCGCTTCAACAACTCGCGTCGGTCACGCGGCGAACCGTGCTCGACGAGCACGGAGGCCTGATCACACCAGAGCGGCCTGATGGCAAGGGCGTGGATGTCTGCGTCATCACCGTCAGCGCTGCCGGGCCGCTCAAGCTGGTGTTGATGGGACTTTCGGCGGACTTGAGCGTGGCAAGCCTCCAGCGCGCCGCCTCCACGACATACACGCAAGTCGTGGACGTGCTCACACGCGCAGGCAGCCTGGATGGGCAAAGCGCCCAGCGGCTTACGGAAGAAGATCGTGTGAGACGGATTTACCGTGCGCGCCCAGACGTCGTCTGCATCGTCGGCGGCACGGATGGCGGAGCAGACACGCCCGTCATCGAGCTGGTTGAAAGCGCGGCATTGGCCGTGTCGCTCATCAGCGAGATGCATCGCCCGCGCATCCTGTTTGCGGGCAACGCCAGCCTGCGTCCCAAGGTGGCCGAAAGCATTGGCTCGGACGCCGAACTCAAGGTGGCTGAAAACATTCGCCCCAGCCTCGATGTGGAAAGCAGCGGCCCGACGCAAATTGAACTTGAGACGATGTATCAGGCGATCAAGGTGGCGCAATTGCCCGGCTTTGATGCGCTGAAGACGTGGTCTACCCTGCCGCCGTTGGCCTCGTCACGCGCAATGGCAAACGTGGTTCAGTATCTCAGTTTAGAGAACACGCGCAAGGGGACGCTGGGTGTGGATGTGGGCGGCGCTTCGACAACAGTCGCCGCTGCGCGCGCGGGCCAAGTTCAGCTCCACGTGCGAAGCGACCTGGGCGCTGCGCTCAGCGCTCGCGGCGTGCTCAAGGCGCGCGGCGAAGAAGTGATTGCCCGCTGGCTGCCGTTCGAGCCGCGCCCCGGCGAGATCGAGACAGTCATCACCGAAAAGGAATTGTATCCAACCTCGGTGCCGCAAGACACGAACGAGTTGCTGATCGAGCAGGCTATTGCGCGCGAGGCTCTGCGCATTACGCTGGCTCAAGCGCGAACTGCCTGGCCTTCTGATCTGGTCGGCCCATACCCATCGCTCATGCCATACCTCGAACCCGTCGTCGGCGGCGGGAGCGTGATCGGCCACGCGCCGCGACCCGGCCAGGCCGCGCTCATGCTGCTCGATGCGATTGAGCCAATCGGCGTGACGACGCTTGTGCTCGACGCCGCCGGATTGCTGGCAGCCCTGGGCGCGTGCGCGATGGCGCACCCGCTGGCGGCGGTGCAGGCGCTCGGCTCTGGCGGATTGGCGACGCTGGGCACCGTGGTTGCGCCTGTGGGGCGCGTCAGATTGGGTGATACGATCCTGGGCGTAAAGATGAGGTATGAAAACGGCGGCGACCTGGAAGTCGAGGTCGCGTTTGGCTCGCTTGAAGTGCTGCCGCTGCCGCTGGGTCACAAGGCTGTGCTGGAACTCAGGCCGCGCGGAAACATTGACATTGGGCGCGGTCGAGGTCGTGGTGGCTCGGTTGAAGTACAAGGCGGGCTGGTGGGATTGATCATTGACGCGCGCGGCCGCCCGCTGGCTTTGCCCTCCGACTCAGGCAAGCGACGTGAGCGCGTTCAGCAGTGGTTGTGGGATATGGGAGCGTAAAACGTGATGCGTGAAACGTAATCATCACGTTTCACTGTTCATGTCTTTGCTTTTGAACTATGGCCGACGAATCAGTAGCCTTTTACCCATCCGAAGCGCAAATGATGCCGTTGACGCTCATCCGGCGAGAGCGGCGACTGCCCATGCCCGGCGAAGTGCTCGTGCGCTCGGGCGAGCGCGTCGAGCCGACGCAGGTGGTGGCGCGCGTTCATCAAACGCATGACTTTCGCATCGTGGATGTCGCTCGCGCGCTCCGGGTGCCGCGCTCGCAAGTCAAGCGATATATGCTCAAAGAGATTGGCACGGCCATAGAGGCCGGTCAACCGATTGCGGGGCGCGGCGGGTTGTTCCGCCGGCTCGTGCGCGCCCCGGCCAAGGGCGAAATTGTCGCCGTCGGCAACGGGCGCGTGTTGCTTGAAGTCGAGCCGGAACTGATTGAAGTGCGCGCTTACCTCAACGGCCAAGTCGCTGCGGTCACGCCGGGCATTGGCGTGATGATCGAAACGCCCGGCGCGATCGTGCAGGGCATGTGGGGCTGCGGCGGCGAGGCGTTCGGCGTTTTGCGCGCCGTAGCCGAAAAACCCGACGAGCCTCTGCGCGGCCGGCACATTGACGTGGCGTGCCACGGCGCGATTGTCGTCGGCGGCGGCTGGATCGAAGCTTCGGCGCTAGAGCAGGCGCAGCAGCTTCAGGTGCGCGGGCTGATCGCCGGGAGCCTGGAGGGCGAATTGCGCGCTCAGGCCGAGGCGATGCCGTTCCCCATCATTTTGATCGGCGGCTTTGGCCGCGCGCCGATGGCCGAACAGATTTTCTCTCTTTTGCGTGGACAAACGGGGCGCGAAGCGTCCATCAGCGCAGAGACATGCGCTCGCTTTGGCGTCAAGCGGCCCGAGATTCTCATTCCGTTGCCGACTGAAACACGGCCACCCCTTCCGCCTCCACCGGGCGCGCCGCTCTCTATAGGTGCGCGGGTACGTCTAGTGCGACCGCCGTACCTCGGCGCTGTCGGCGTGGTCTCCTCGATCCCCACGCAGGCTCAGCGCGTAGATAGCGGTGCGCGTGTGCACGGCGCCGAAGTGGAATTGGGTGGAAGCACGGGCACGGTGTTTGTGCCCTATGTAAATTTGGAGCTTTTGAGGTAGAATATTATCTGAACCGTGCCCCTCAAGGAGGATACAATGGCGATTGAAGAAGAAGAGACGATGGCAGGCGAACCCGAAGAAGAGGAGGGTGGGGAATCTTCCAATCGGATGTTCATGATCCTGGCAGGCGGCCTAGCAGCGCTGTTTGTTATCGGTCTCATCTGCATCGGGGCCGTGTTTGTAATGCAGCAAAACCAGGCGAATGCTCAAAAGGCGGCAAACGCAACGCAGATTGCCAAGAACACAGCGGCCGTTGCTGCGGCCACAGCCGCGGCCATGCCCACTGCGACGCTTGCGCCCACCGATACCCCGGTGCCGCCCACCGAGACGACGGTTCCGTCTACCTCGGCTCCACCGACCGACACGCCCGCCGCTACCGCGACGACGCTACCCACGGTCGCCTCGACGCCGGGCAAAGCCACAGCCACTACTACTCCGGCTAAGGTAGCCGCGGTCACGTCTGCGTCGTCCGCCGCTGGAGGGGGCACGGCAGCAGCGCTTACTTTGACGCCCGGTGGAGAAACGACGACGCCGCAAACCGGCGTGGGCGGGTTCGGCATGGTGCTGGTTGCAGCGGTCTTGTTGATCGCGCTCTTTGCCGCCCGCCGTCTGCGCCTGGCGCAACGATAGGCCGCTCGTCTTGACCCGACTGCGGGCCAACGCGGTCGCCGCCTGTGGCCGCCGCGTTGGCCCGCCTTTTTAAAAGTCTCCATGTTCCAGGGGATGGTAGCCGTATGACCGAGTTCGCATTTCTCCCTCATCAAGAAGACCTCTCTCGCCTGATGTCGTTTGTGTCCGAAGGCGAGTGCTGTTCCATCGTCGCGCTCAGCAATATGGGCAAATCCACGTTGCTCCGTTATGCTTGCCTGCCGGCGGCGCAGCAACACTCTCTCGGCCCGCGCGTCGCAAGCACTGCGTTTTTTTACGTGGACTGTAACCTGATGCTCGAGCTTTCTGAACAGGGCTTTTACGAAGCCGCCCTGCGAAGCGCGCTGGCTGAAGTCAAGCGGCTGGGCGCAGAGCAAGGACTGGTCGAGCGATTGCAAAATCTGTACCACAAAGTTGTCGAGCCATCTTCGCCGTTCCTTATCCCTTTGAGCTTCAACGAGGCAATCGTTGTGCTGAGCGAAGAACTTTCGCGGCGTGTGGTGTTTCTGTTCGACGAGTTCGACGATCCTTTTGCGCGGCTCGATGGGCGCATATTTCTAAACCTGCGTGCGCTGCGCGACGAGTATGGCAAAAAGCTGTGCTTTGTGACGGCCACCGCCTCGGAACTGTGCGACTCGCGGCAAGATGTGGAAGCCTCCGAGTTCTGCGAAATGTTTACCGAACACGCCATCTTTGTAGCGGGGCTGGATTATGATGAGGCGTGTCAGGTGATAGCGGGCCTCGCTCGCACGGAGGGCGTGGAACTCGATCGCGATGAAACTGATTTCGTATGGAAGCAGGCCGGCGGTCACCTGGGGCTGTTGCAGGCTGTGACAAATGTCGTGCTGCGTGTTGCGGCTGGCGCGCCGGCCAGTCTTCGCGCGCGGAGCCTGATGATGGCGCGCCAGCAGCTTGATAGCGAAAGCCCCGTGCGCGTTGAATGCGCCAAGCTCTGGGAACAGTTGACGCTCACCGACCGCGATGCCCTGGTCAAGGTTCTGGCTTCCGGTGGAAAACTGCCGCTCGACGAGGCGACGCAGGTCTTGGTTCGCAAGGGAATCCTGGTCAGCCGACGCGCGCCTTCAGGGGAAGTCGAATCGCCGGCCGTGTTTGGCGAGTTGTTCGCCGGCTATGCGCGTCGCCAGCATCGCGTCCAGCAGTCGGTGCATATCGGCGTGTATGTGGATGTGGACAGCGGCGATGTGTGGGTGGATGGCAAGCGCGCCCCGATCCTCACCGATCACGAGTATCGCCTGTTGTTGCTCTTGTACGGACGCATAAACAAGATCGTAACGCGCGACGACGTGGCTGAGGCAGTGTGGGGGGCCGATTATATGGAAGACATTGACGACGCGCGCTGCGATAAACTCCTCAGCCGCCTACGCTCCAAAATCGAGCCTGATCCAGCTAATCCCAAGTATTTGCAAACCGTGCGCGGGCGCGGCTACAAGCTTGTTGGCGAATAGAACTTGAGAAACGTCAAACGTGGCGAATGGACGTTGGGGTAACCGCTCAGGCCAGTCGCGCCCCACTCTCGTTGCGAGCGACCTTTCGGCTTCGCTCAGAGCAGGCGCGAAGCCGCGAAGCGTCTGCACTCCAATGACGGAGATTGCTTCGGCGCTATGCTCCTCGCAATGACAGCTTGAGCAGTTATGACGAACTATGCTTAGAGTATTCAAGCTTCTGTCTCGCCGTCAGCTCATCACCCTGGCAGTGCTGTTTGTGGCCGATGCGGCGTTGCTGGCAGCGGGTTATATGATCGTGCGGCAACCCGCGCCGAGCGTCGCTGCGACTCGCGTGGTGAGCCAGGCGAGTTGCCAAGTGATGGGTGCTGAACGTTTGACAGAGCGTAACCTGGCCGGTGTGGCGCGTCTGGATGCCGATGGCTCGCTGCGTTTTGAATTGAGCGGGCAAGATGCGTCGGGCCACACTTTGCCGCGCGCGGCAGAAGCCGCGTGGGATGCGCTGGCGGCGGCAGTCACTTTGCCACAAATGGGTTGCGGCCCATATCCCTTTGTGCGCGTGGATGTGCCGGACCCCAACGGGCAGCCCGGCGCGCGTCTGCTAGTTGAGGTCAACTGGATTGACTTGCGTGCCTGGGGTCAACGCGAACTGGACGACGGCGAGCTTGCAGCGCGTTCCAAGGCGGCAATCTATTTCCACTCCGAACCAGCCCCACCATGAATGATTTCGGATGAGCCTTTGGAGCTACCCCGCAAAATCTCCCTATGCCTTTCGAACTATTGACCCGACTTGCTTGCCGGTTCTAGAATGGATGAATCGAGGCATCGAGTTTGCACGAGAGGTTTATAATGTTGACACGACGTCAATTCATTGATCGAATGCTGGCGCTGGGACTGAGCAGCACAAGCATTCTGGCTTTGCTAGAAGTTGTCGCATGCGCGCCCAAGCCAGCCACTCCCGCAGCCACATTGGCTTCAGGGGCTTCGCCCACTGCGCCTTCCACCAACGCGCCCAAGCCAACGTTGCCCGCGGCTACTGTCACACAGCCGCCAGTTATGGCAGTCTCTTCTTCCACGGCTGTCCCGCCGATATCTACTGCCGCGCCGCAAGCATACTTGTCGGTGGCGCGCGGCGATGACCCGGCTGTCCTGGTCCAGCGAGCAGTCAAGGCGCTGGGCGGGATGGAGCGCTTTGTCAAGAAAGGACAGAGTGTTCTCGTCAAGCCGAATATCTGCGTGGCCTATCATGGCCCAGAGTATGCCGCCACGACGAACCCGCAAGTGGTGGCTGCGCTCGTGACGCTGTGCCGCGAGGCGGGCGCATCGTCTGTAACGGTGATGGATCACCCGTTTGGCGGCACGGCGGAGCAAGCCTACAAGATCAGCCAGATTGGCGATGCGGTCAAGGCCGCCGGCGGGCAGATGGTGGTGATGGGGTCGGCCAAGTTCAGGGACAGCCCGATTCCAGAGGGCAAGGACATCAAAAAGTGGCTGGTCTATCAAGACGCGCTCAAGTTCGACGTGATCATTGACGCGCCGATCGCCAAGCATCACGATTTGGCGCGGCTGACGCTGGCGGGCAAGAACCTGATGGGCCTCGCGGAAAATCGCGGCAACCTGCATCCCAACCTGGGGGAACGCTTGGTGGACTTGTACACACTTTTCAAGCCAAAGCTAATCGTTGTGGATGCTTACCGAATATTGATGGCGAACGGCCCGACGGGCGGCAACTTGAACGACGTGAAACTCGCCAAGACCGTCATCGCCAGCCACGACATTGTCGCCGCCGACGCGTATGCCACGACGTTATTCGGTCTCAAGCCCGATGCGATCTCGTATGTCAAGGCGGGCGCGGCGCGCGGAATTGGAACGGCCGACTTGAACAGCATCAAGATCGAAGAGATCAATGCGTGATGCGTGAAACGTAAAACGTCATTGTGTTTCACGTTTGACAAGCGTTACATGAGCTTCTCGGATTCCCCCTGGAATGTTCCCATCACCGACCTCAACGACAATCTTCGCGCAGCTGGCGTGGAACCGGCGCAGCAGGACAGCGCACAATTTATCTCTGAGTTGAGCGTTGAGGTTCGCACGGCATTGGCGTCTGCGTTGAGCGAGCGCGTACACCTGGCGCGAAACGATGCGCCTCCCGTCGAGCGATGGATGGCTGCCTCGCAAGAACTGTTTATGAACGATGACGGGGGTGAGGCGGCGCGGCAACGCGAAGATGTATTCTGGCAAAGTCTCACGTGCATCGTTCATGGTTGTTTGTCGCTGGTGATGCTAGGTGACCTGTCCGAGTTTCCGTTCTTTATTGATTTGCTCAAGCATCAGCCTGCTGGACACCTTGTCGAGATGGCGACTGACGTGATGTGCCGCTATGTTGATCCTTCGCACGAATTGGACGCGCCTCGCTTGATTCAACGCGCCGACGAGTGGTTTCAGACCTGCCAGGCGCTTGCTGACATCTGACAGGTCTTTGAGTTATACATGAACCGCAAGCCTCGATCTCGAACGCCGAATCCTTCTGCCGTGCCGTGGCGGCGCGCCAGGCAAATCACTCAAATCGTTGCGCTGTCGATTTTTCTCGCGTTGTTGCTGGCGATGCGCGGCGGCGAATTTCCATCGTTCGGCAATGCGGCGGCGACGCCCTTGTTCTTCCGGCTCGATCCGTTGGTCTGGCTCGCTTCAATTATCGCCGGGCGGCGCTGGGTAGAAGGACTCGCGCTTGCGCTCGTGACGCTGGCGCTGACGCTCGTCGCAGGCCGTGTGTGGTGCGGTTGGCTTTGCCCGCTTGGCACGACGCTTGACCTGATTCATCCTCGCCAGCCACGCCTCCGCCGCCCAACCTCCTCCGCCGTTGTTGCGCGACAGGAGAGGGAGAGTCGCTGGCGCGCGGTCAAGTATGTTGTGCTCATCGCGATTCTGGGCGCGGCGCTCGCGGGCAATATGACGCTGGTGGCCTTTGATCCGATCAGCCTGTTGACGCGCGGGCTGACTTCATTCTTGTTGCCCGGTCTGAACCAGGTGATGCTGGGAGCTGAGAAACTGCTCTACAACGTCGGGCCGCTGCAAGGCGCGCTCGATTGGTTCGAAGCGTCCGTGCGTACACCGATCTTTCCGGCGGACGTGTGGCGATGGTGGAACCTTGTGCCGGGGCTGTTGCTCGTGGGCATCGTTGCGCTGAACTGGGTGGCAGAGAGACGCAGAACGTGGTGTCGCTATCTGTGTCCGCTTGGTGGATTGCTCGGGCTTGTCAGCCGCGTAGCGATTTTGCGGCGCGTCGTGGGTGAGGAGGCTTGCCGTCATTGTCAACGCTGCGTGCGAGCGTGTCCAACAGGCACGATTGACACGGCGACGTTCGAGAGCGATCCCGCCGAATGCACCGTCTGCCTCGATTGCCTGCCCGAATGTCCCACGCCCGGCGGACAGATGTTTGCTCCAGTTTGGAGACGACCCGATGGATCATCTCTGCTTGCGCCGGCACAAGTTTACGATCCAAGCCGACGACAGGCGCTGGCCGCCCTGGGCGCGGGATTCGTCGCCGCGGCTGTGTATCCGTTCGCGCCCAAATCGTCGCGGCGCGATGCACGATTGATTCGTCCGCCGGGTGTCCAGGGGACACAGAAAGAAGAGTTCCTCTTCGAGTGTATCCGATGCGGTGAGTGCTTGAAGGTCTGCCCGACCTCGGGCCTGCAACCCTCGTTGTGGGAATCGGGCCTGGATGGGTTCTGGTCGCCGACGCTCGTTCCGCGCTTGGGCTATTGCGATTACTCGTGCCACTCGTGCGGCCAGGTCTGTCCCAGCGGGGCGATTCCGAATCTCTCGCTCGAAGTCAAGCGCCAGCAGGTGATCGGCAAGGCAGATATCAACCGCGACCGGTGTTTGCCGTGGTCCAAGAACACGCCGTGCATCGTGTGCCAGGAAATGTGCCCGCTCGCCCCCAAAGCTGTCGAGCTAGATATGTTCTACGTCACCGACGACGCGGGTCAGTCGGCGGTGATTCAGCGTCCGCACGTCGTCGTCGAGCGATGCATCGGATGCGGCATCTGCGAGTTCAAGTGCCCGCTGCCGGGTGATGCGGCGATTCGGGTGGCGAATGCCTGAGAGTGCTTTCCGGTTCTTTGCCAGCCATTGCGTTCCCGCATTTTCGCGCGCTTCACGACCGCGCCATTCCAACATTTCTGCGGCCCAGTGGATGAATTCTGCTATGCCGGCAATCGCCAGACCATACATGACCGTGATGCCCAAGTTGGGCCACAGGGCAATCAAGGTGAGCATGAACGAGCCTACGTGTGTGCCTGTGCAGATCGGGCAGGATAAGCAGGCCCCGATAGCGCCCATCAGGCCGCGCTCATATTTCGGCTCTACACCATCGCCAGCGCCGGAGCTATCGGGCACGACCTGACAGAAAGGCTCTCTAAGCCACGCAAAGACGCCGTTGTAAGATAGTGCTCGCGCGCCGCGATAAGCTCCAAGGCCCAAAAGGATAAGCTGCCAGGGCGCAAGAGCCAAGATGGCCTGGATGTGCATAGAGCTAATTGCCATCTCTAGGCCAAAGAGGCCAACAAAGGCCACGTACCCCAAGGTGGCCCAGCCATTGCTATTGTATAGGATGTTGTTCAGAGTTCTTTTTACGACGCCGTTTCGGTTCATCTTCGATCCTCTTGAAAGCCGACACCCACCTTGGGTGTCTGTATCATGCTTAGAGCATACTCGCCCAAGATAAGAATTGGCTGAAGCGGCGATAAAGTTTCATTAAGTGTTTATTGACCCAGCATTCGCTACTTTTCGCCCAGAGAGGTTCTATTCGCTTATTGGCCATCATCTGTTGCCGCTTGACCTTCTCTCCCGCCTCAGTTAAAATTCAATACATGAAACTTATTATTGCCGTAGTCCAAGACGAAGATGCCGAAACGGCCGTGCAAGCCCTCACCGAGCACGGGCATCGCGTGACGCGACTCGCGACGACAGGCGGCTTTTTGCGCCGGGGCAACACGACGCTGTTGACGGGCGTCGAGAATGACAAGGTGGAGGAGGTGATGACGGTGCTGCGCACTACGTGCCGGCGCCGCAGCGTGTTCACTACGCTCGTCACCGAAACGCCCACCATGCTGCCCTCGTCCGTCGTCGAAGTCGAAGTCGGCGGCGCGACGGTGTTTGTGCTCGAGATGGCGGATCTCATCCAGATCTGAGGTCGCCCGGGCTGCGCGTAAAACGTATGAAGTTGCGTTTCACGCTTTACGTTTGGCGTCTCCCAAACTTGCCGCGACAAATGGCCGAAATTTGAGTGGCAATTGTCACTTCTAATCCCCTTGCCTTCTCGTTATACTGACTTGTGCCGACCGCCGACGACTAACCGTTGATCGTCGTCTATTGCGGCGATCGGTGGTCCGCGGTCAGCGGTCTGATAGGGAGTGAGACATGAAACGAATGCTTTCGGGCAATGAGGCTATAGCCCTCGGCGCCTTCGAGGGCGGAGTGCGGTACGCGGCGGCCTACCCCGGCACGCCGTCCACCGAGGTTTTGGAAAACCTCGCCACCTACAAAGGGGTCGTGGCCGAGTGGGCGGCCAATGAAAAGGTCGCGCTCGATAATGTCATCGGTGCGGCGTTTTCCGGCGCGCGGGCGCTGGCGGCAATGAAGCACGTCGGCGTGAACGTTGCGTCCGATTCGTTGATGAGCCTGAGCTACACTGGCGTGCGCGGCGGGCTGATCCTTGTCAGCGCCGACGACCCCGGCACGTTCTCGTCGCAGAACGAGCAAGACAATCGCATCTACGCCAAGTTTGCCAAGATTCCGTGCCTCGAGCCTTCCGATAGCCAAGAGGCCAAGGATTTTACCGTCTTTGGCTTTCAACTTTCGGAGCAGTTTGATACGCCCGTGCTGCTGCGCTCGACGACGCGATTGAGTCATGGCAAGTCGGCTGTCGAAGTGGACGTGCCCAAGGAGCGCGGCGAGCAACCACCGTTGCCCAAGTTCGAGCGCAACCCGCAAAAGTACGTCACCATCCCCGCGCACGCCAAGCTGCGCCATCCCATTGTCGAAGACCGCATGCTCAAGCTCAAGGAATACGCCGAGACAATGCCGCTCAATCGCGTCGAGTGGGGCGACAAAAAGATCGGCGTCATCACGGGCGGCATCGCGTACCAGTACGCGCGCGAAGTCTTCGAAGGCGACAGCTTCCTCAAGCTCGGCATGAGCTATCCCATCCCCGAAAGAATGATCCGCGATTTTGCTTCTCAGGTTGAAACGCTCGTCGTCGTCGAGGAGCTCGATCCGGTTTGGGAAGAGCAGATTCGCGCGATGGGACTCCACTGCTACGGCAAAGACGTTTTTCCGATGACAGGCGAGTACACTCTGACTGTCGTGCGCGATTGCGCGGTCAAAGCCGGGCTGCCGGTCAAGCAGGTGGAAAAACTCGAGCCGGTCGAGATTTCGTTCAAGGTCCCCCCGCGCCCGCCGGCGCTGTGCCCCGGCTGTTCGCATCGCGCGCCGTTCTATTCACTCTCGCGGCACAAGGTCATCGTGGCCGGCGACATTGGCTGCTATAGCATCGGCACGCTGTCGCCGTTCAACGCGATGGACACCATCATCTCGATGGGCGCGTCTATCGGCGTGGCGCATGGCGCGAACCAGGCCGGGTTGCAGGAAAGGATGGTGGCTGTCATCGGCGATAGCACCTTCTTCCACGCGGGCGTCTCGGCGCTCGCCACGGCGATTTATAACAACAGCCCCACGTTGACCGTCATCCTCGACAACGGCACGACGGGCATGACAGGCCAGCAGGGCAATCCCGCGTCGGGCCAGACGCTGCAAGGCACGCCGGGCCGCCGCGTGCCGATTGAGCCGGTGGTGCGCGCGATGGGCGTCGAGGACGTGTGGACGGTCAACTCGCTCGACGAGCCTGCGGTGGACAAAGCGATCAAGGAGGCGCTCACCATCAAGGATAAACCTTCGGTCGTCATCGTCGAAGGAACGTGCGTGAT
>Ga0315268_10000909_pt1 | contig 34522 bp, 38 predicted proteins | sample C1_top_MG_FD_204535 | JGI IMG/M metagenome (GOLD analysis project Ga0315268, IMG submission 204535) | Sediment microbial communities from Yellowstone Lake, YNP, Wyoming, USA - C1_top | ecosystem: Environmental > Aquatic > Freshwater > Lake > Sediment | place: USA: Wyoming | collected 2017-08-01
CTTCAGCAACTGATTTTGTCGGGCTGGAACTGCTTGAAGTATAATATTCCGTGACAAATCCGATTATTACTCCTGCTGCCAAACCCGAAAGTATTGACCAATACACACCCATATGTTCTTTTCCGAGAGTATAATATACAAGGACGCCGGATACGACCGCAACAATCAACGAACTTGTGTAGACGCCTTTTCTCAAAGCAGCCAACAGCACAGACTGACTTGCTTCTTCTCTACTGCGCACAAAGAAAGTACCAATCACCGAGGCAAGCACGCCTACCGCTGCCATAACCATTGGAACGGTTACGCCGGCTAAACCTAAACCTGCTGCCACACCTAAAGCTGAAGTGGCTACGATTGAACCCACATAAGATTCATAAAGGTCTGCTCCCATACCCGCGACATCTCCGACATTATCACCTACATTATCAGCAATAACAGCGGGGTTTCTCGGGTCATCTTCGGGAATTCCCGCTTCTACTTTGCCCACTAAGTCCGCTCCCACATCAGCAGCTTTAGTAAAAATTCCTCCGCCGACCCTGGCAAAAAGTGCCTGGGAACTGGCGCCCATACCAAAACAAAGCATAGTTGAAGTAATTGCGCCTATCTTGTCTACTCCTGCAGGAAGCGGATGAACTGCGTAATACCAGTTAAGGAAATAATACCAGATACTTAAGTCTAAAAGCCCAAGTCCAACAACCGTCAACCCCATAACTGCGCCGCTGGAAAATGCCACGCGCAGCCCCGAGTTTAAACTCTTCATCGCGGCAGCTGCTGTGCGGCTGGATGCCTGAGTAGCGGTGGTCATGCCGATAAATCCGGAAAGCCCCGAAAAAAATCCGCCGGTTAAAAAGGCAAACGGAACAAAAATCGGCAGATATTTGTTAAATGCCAAAAGCAAAAGAATTATAAATACGCTCACAAAAAATATGCTGACTCCCAGATACTGCCTTTTTAAGTATGCCCTGGCTCCAATGCGCACTGCTTGGGCAATTTCTTTCATCTTATCATTGCCCTCGTCTTTCTTCATAATCGAGAAGTAAAAATAAGCGGCAAAAGTAAGGGCAAATATTGACCCTACTGGTGCCAACCATAACAAATCCTTAAACATTAAGTTCCTCCTTTTGGATAATTTTAGAAGGTTATTGTATTACAACCTCTACAAAAGTCAACCCATTTCCTGGCTAATCAGGACCCGGACTCGCTTTACTTTTTCGGTAACTGCGCCTTAAAATCCGCAATCTCCTGCCTTAAAGAATTAAAGCTCGTTTCCAGGCGCTGGTTGGAATTTACAAGGGCAAGGTTAGAACCGACGATTGCCTGACTGTTTTGGCCGGAAACAGTAAATTTTGCTTCCAAGTTCACCAGTTTCCAGGCAATGAAAATCAAACCAACGGCAATAATGGCAAGGATAATATTAAGATACTTCATCTGCCTCACTCCTTTAATAAGCAGCTAACTTACGGAGTGTATTTTACGACGTAAGTTATAGCTCCGACGATATGTCGGAGCGTCTGCGAATTAATCCCGCACCTTTTTAATATTCAAGCTTTTAGAATTAAATACCCGAATAAATAAAAGGTGCGGGACAAATTCAGACTTATAACTTACGTTCGCTTGCGCTCCGTAAGTTATGTCTTCATTTGATTGTATTCTGATTATGGGAATCTGGCAAGAGATTTTGATAGGGATTCTTTGCTTGACTAAGCTTATTTCAAAGAATATACTAAAAAGAAAATGGCAAATAAAACAGTCAGTATAATTATCGTAGCTGCCGGCGGAATAGAGTATCTTAAATCTCTGTTGGATTCGTTAAAACAGCAGAGTTATCCTCTGTTAGAAATTATAGTAATTGACAATTCCCCCGGCCAAAATTTAGCGGGCGTATTCGGAAAAAACTATCCGGAGGTGAGATTTTATCACGCTGGAAAGAATTCATCCTACGGCACATCACTCAATAAAGGGATAGATACGAGTACGGGCAGTTTTATCCTTTGCTTGAACGATGATGTAATTTTAGACAAAGGATTTATTGAGGAAGCTGTAAAAGCTTTCGCTATACACAAGAATGTAGGAATGGTCAGCGGCAAGATTTTACGTTTTGATAGGGAGACTTTAGACAGTACGGGCCTGTTTTTAAGCCCTTTTAGGAGCGCAAAAGAAAGGGGATACGGGATTAAGGACAGAAGCCGCTTTAATAAAGAAGGCTTTATCTTCGGCGTAAACGGGGCTGTGGCTTTTTACTTAAAGATAATGCTGGAGCAGATTAGATTAAACGGCGAATATTTCGACTCTGACTTCCGTTTCTTTTATGAAGACCTGGATCTTTCCTGGCGGGCGCATAATTCCGGATGGAAAGGATATTATATGCCCGAAGCAATCGCTTATCATTTAAGAGGCGGGACAGCCCGGGAGGTGAGTGGAATAAACAAGAAATATGCCCGGAGATACCTCTGTGATGAATTGCATTTTGATTTGGTAAAAAACAGGTACCTGGCAATTATAAAAAATGAGAATTTATCAACCCTGATAGTCTTCTTACCGTATATTATTTGCTATGAAATCCTTACCTGGCTTTATATCATATTTTTTAAGCCGGGGGTACTAAGGCTGTTTTTTCTTAAAGGCATTCCACTGCAGGCCTCTTTCAGAAAAAGATTATATTTAAAAAAGTGCAGCTCCCGCTGATTTAGTGGTATAATAAGGTTTATTATGGATGATTTGGAATTTGTCCAAAGGTGCATCAAAGGGGATAAGCAATCCTGGGATGAGTTCTTGACTAAGTATTCACGCCTGATATACAGCTACATTTTCAATGTAATAAATATTAAAGGTTATACCCTTACGCAAGCCAATATAGAAGACCTCTTCCAAGAAACCATTTTTTCGTTAATCACCGGCAATTTTAAAAAGTTAAGAAGTTTTAAGGGCTTAAACGGATGCAGCCTTGCCAGCTGGTTAAGGCAGGTGGTCATTAATTTTACCATTGATTATCTGCGTAAATTCAAAACACCTCCTCTTTCGCTGGATGAAGAATACGAAGACGGATTTAGCCTAAAGCAAAAGATCGCCGATAACGCGCCAATCCAGTCCGAACAGCTCATGGACAGGGAAAAAATATCTTCCTTGAGGGACTGCATAAAGCGGTTAGATACGGACGACAGGTATTTCCTGCAATTAAATATCGATATGGGGTTTGGTTTAGAGGAATTAAAAGACCGTTTTGGTGTTTCGCGCGGCGCTATAGATATGCGCAAATCCAGGATTATTCAGCGCCTGAAAGACTGCTTTAAGGACAAGGGTTTTATTTGGATTTAGAAATTATTTCGGTGTTAGATTTTTGAAGCTTTTACGTCTATTGATATCGGGAGGATAACAGCAAAAATGTCCGAAGACTTAGAAAAAATAATCCGTCGGGTCTATCGGGAATGGAAAGCCGCACAGCCGGAAACAGGCGGGCTTCATCCCGATGAGGAAACTTTTGTCTCTTTTTTAGAAAAGAGGTTATCTGCCGAAGAGAACGAGCGCATGAAAAACCATATTACAACCTGTCAGAGGTGCGCTGACATTTTATCCTTGCAAATAAGGTCGAAAGGACTGGAAGAAAAAGAGGTCCCCGCGCAGCTGCTGGAGAAGACCAAAAAGATGGTATCGGAAATGCTCACCTCTTATATTTTAGAGATAATCTTGAAACTTAAAGAAAAAACCCTGGAAATAATTAACACCACCGGGGATGTACTGCTGGGGCAGGAACTGGTCCCGGCAGCGGTTTTACGCAGCCGCCAAATAAAAGATTTCAAAGATACAGTCAATATTTTAAAAGACTTTAAAGACATACTGGTTGAGGTGAAAATAGAAAGCAAGGACGGCAATACTTTTAATTTGACGGTTATAGTAAAGGAAAAAGTGACCCAAAACATAATCAAAGATATGCGGGTAACGCTTCTCAAGGACAATTTGGAACTCGAATCTTACCTTTCTGAATCCGGGAAAGTCACTTTCGAACATGTCTTATTAGGTAAATATACGCTAGAAATATCTACCGCTAAAGACAAACTCGCCACGGTCATATTGGATATAAAAATATAGCTAAAAACCCCCCAAACGATAATCATATGGCAGAAGATTCCACTACGCTGGTTTTAGAAATATCAAGGCTCGAGAATCAGCTTAAGATGAGCGTTTATGAACAAAGGGAACTCGTTCACACTGTAAGGCGTTATAGCCAGTGTCCGGTGAATTTCCAAGAGATCAATAAATTATGCCGGGAAGCAAGCTTCATATTAAACAAAGCAGGAAAATCAGCCGCTAAAGATTTGGATTTAATTAACGGTTTAAAAAAGTCCAGCCATCTTCTTTGGGACCAGTTACTGACCCGTTCGGTTAAAGACAGATTAAAGATAACCATCATCAAAGAGTTAGTCTTATCTCTGGATGAGGAGCTGGTGAGTATTCCCTGGGAGATGCTTTATGACGGTAATGATTTTTTAGGGCTAAAATTTAACCTGGGCAGGTTAATCAGGACCAGCCACCAGGAAGCACACCCTCAGTACCGCAGCCTTTCCGGTAAATTAAAAATGCTGATTCTGGCTAATCCCACCAATGACTTAAAATCCGCATACCTTGAAGGAATTAACATAAAAAACCAGTTTGATAAAACCAGGGACTTAATGAGCATAGATTTTAAATCGACAAATATCGATACGCTTTATGTGAAAAAGAGCCTGCGCGAATATGATATTATCCATTTCGCCGGCCACTGCGAATATGAAAAAGATAATTCCAAGAATACCGGTTGGGTATTAAGCGACGGGAGATTTACCACACAAGATATTCTCACGTTAGGAGAGGCTTCTTCCTTACCCGCATTGGTATTTTCAAACGCCTGCCACACGGCTTGCGTTACCAGGGATTCCGTAGACTTGGACTACCAGGAAAAAACATATAGCCTGGCATCTGCATTTTTATTTTCCGGCGTCAGACACTATATCGGAACCGTACATAAAGTAGAAGACCCGGTCAGTTTTGCCTTCGCCAGGGAATTCTATACACAGATAATCAAAGGCAGGTCTGTAGGCGAAGGTGTCCGATTGGCGCGTTTAAAATTAATTGAGGAATACGGCATAAGTTCTATACTTTGGGCTAACTATATCCTCTACGGCGACCCAAACTTTATTTTATTCAGGCGGAAGTCAAAACCACTTACACTGAAGCCTAAAAAGGGCTTCTTGTTATATAAAAAACACAAAAAGAAGTTCTGGGGGATATTAGCAGGTGTGGCTATTATATCCGCTTTTTTATTGCTATATAGTTTGCTGCCGACGATAAATCCCAACACCTATATCTTGTTTAACAGATCTAAAAGATTGCTCAAGAACGGCGGAAACGCAGAGGTTATCAAAATCGGCAAGCGGATTATAGATAAAGACCCTAAATTCTTGGATGCCTATCCGTTAGTTGCAGAAACTTATGCAAGATTAGGGCAAAGGGATGAGGCGCTAAAATACTATTTTGATTATGTCTTAAACGCTCAAAAGAGAAATGATAAAAAACACCTGGCGTCTGCCTACGCCATGATTGGCTGGCTTTATCATCAAAAGGGCGAATATTCCAAGGCGTTTGATTTTTATAACAAATCTTTGACCTTGAGCAAGGAAAATAAAGACAGGTTGAATGAAGCAATTGCTATGAGAAAATTAGCTGTTTGGCATATGGATGATGAAAACTATGCCGAGGCATTGGAATTACTGACGAAGAGTTCAGAGATTAACAGAGAAAAACAGCGCATCCAGGAACATAAGTACAATCTGGCCTGCGATTATTTTGATATTGGTTTATTATTTGTGAATAAAGACGATTTAAATACTGCAAAAAAATTTTATGACAAAAGTCTAAAAATTTTCAGGGAGATGAACCTTAAGAATGAAATGAGCGATTATTATTTTAATCTGGGAGAGATTTTCCTGTTCCAGAAACAATACCAGAAGACATTAGAAAACTATATGCAGGGGCTCCGGATAGATGAACTTCAAGCCAATAAGGTAAACATTATAACAGATTATAATATGATTGGCGAATTATACATAGATATGGATAACACCCAGAAGGCAGAAGATTCCTTTAAGCATGCGGAACAACTGGCAAAAGAAATCAAAGCCCAGCCGGAATTAGCCTATGTGAGTTATAATCTGGGGCTTTTATATAAAAAGAACGGTCTAAAAGCTAAAGCCGAAGAATATTTCAGGCAGGCTCTGGAAATTTATCGGCTTATCGATACCCCTGATTATGAAGAGGTTAAAGAAGAACTTCTAAATTTGGACAATTAAAGACGACCCTTAATTTTGAAACCGTTTTCAAAAAAGAGCCAAAATACACTTGAAATTCTAATAAAAATGAGTTATTGTTATATCGTAATTTGAATTGGGTTTAGGAAACATACATCATAATTTAAGGCCTAAACCATAGGTTAGATTAATTAAGGCCACGGACTAGATTAATTAAGGCCACGGACTGATAAGAGAATCTCTTACTTTTTATCAAACTGTGGCTTTTTTTATTGGCTGGGTCAGATAAAAAAGGAAGAAAACATGTGGCAGTGGAATTTAGAGGAGAGAAGAAAGTTTCCCAGATACGAAGTCACTCTTTTTTCAAAAAATTTTGATGCAAATTTACAAAAACAGTCAGAGGCTCATACTAAAGATATAAGTGCCCAAGGAATGGGTTTGTTTATGACCCGCGAATTATCTGTAGGGACTCCGCTGGATATATGCTTGTATATGCCTGATAATGGGGGACAAATCCAGATAAGAGGGACGGTAGTCTGGTCAAGATTAGTCGAACCTTGTAATTATAGAATAGGAATTAAGTTAGAAAAGGATGAATTAAAACCTATACCGATAGTCTTAAGGACAATAACTCAACAAATAAAAACAAGATATTACTACTTCTAAACTTGAAAGGAATTTATTGAACAAATTCAATTTTTCCGGTAGTAAACTTCCCTCCTTTTCTAACAAACTCGCTGCAGAAGTTAAGGTTTTCGATGTTGGAATAGCAAACTTTTACCTTAAAAGTAATAGTAAGCAAATGAGGAATAATCTTTTCTGTCACTTCTCTTAAAAAATGCCCCCTGTCAAAAACTCCAAATTTTAATTTTATCCCTTCTTTGGGTTTTAAAAAATCTATATTTTCAAATTTTAGAATTAAAGATTTCTTAAAACCGGAATCATCTAAAGTGAGTTCTAAATCTTCTACCCGGATATCTTTGGCAAGAAAAAAACTTTCATTCTTAAGATAAAGGCCTTTATCGTCCTTCTCTTCGTCGAAAACCAGTTCTAAAATCAATTGCGGGATAAGCCGACTGTGGACTTGTTGGACAATTGACTTTTTTAACCTGCGTATTTCTAAAATACACATTACCAGGATAGATGCGGTAATAACAATAAGCCAATCTTTAATCGTAAAACCTAAGGATGTTAAAATAGTGTTCATATTAATATCATATCACAAATAAAAAGTAAGCGAAGAACTGATTTACAAGTGGCTTGGCGAAATTTACGACTCTTCTTCGCGCTGTTTCTTTTTCTCTTCAAGGATTTTTGCCGTTACTTCGGCGGGAACCTGCACGTATTTATCAAATTCCATCGAGGCGCTGGCGCGTCCGCTGGATAGCGAACGGAAATTCGTGGTATAGCCGAACATCTCGGAAAGCGGCGCTTCTGCAGAGATAATCTTCTGATTGCCTTTGGTCTCCATCCCCATAACCTTACCGCGGCAGGAACAGATATAACCGATAATGGCATTGACATATTCCTCAGGCGTAGTAACTTCCAGTTTCATCGAGGGCTCAAGTAAAATAGGATTGGATTTCAGGAAAACTTTCTTAAAACAGCCGATGGTGGCTAATTTAAATGCCAATTCCGAAGAATCAACTTCGTGGAATGAACCGTCTAAAAGGTCTACCTTAATGTCCACAACCGGATATCCCGCATAGGCTCCTTTTTTCATTGCCTCGGCCAATCCCTTTTCTATTGCCGGAAAATATGACCTGGGTATTGCCCCGCCCTTAATACTATTGGTAAACTCAAAACCTTTGCCCGGTTCATTGGGTGAAATTTCAAAAACTACGTGTCCGTACTGTCCGCGGCCGCCTGACTGTTTAACGTGTTTATATTCATCGGTTACTGTAGCGCTTACTGTTTCACGATAAGCTACTTTGGGCTTGCCTACTACTGCCTCAACGTCGAATTCAGTCTTTAGTCTGTCTACGATAATTTCCAGGTGCAACTCACCCATACCGGTAAGCACGGTTTCCTTGGTTTCTTCATCAGTCTGGACAATAAAAGTAGGGTCCTCTTCGGTAAGTTTGGCTAAACCCTTGCCTAATTTGTCCTGGTCAGCACGGCTGGCCGGAGTAATGCTCAAAGAAACCACCGGTACCGGGAACTGTATAGCCTCTAAAATTACGGGATTATCCAGATCAGAAAGCGTATCGCCGGTTACAGTATTATTCAGGCCGATTACCGCCACAATATCTCCGGTAAAGGCGCGTTCCTTGGGTTCTCTCTGATTAGCATGCATTTGTAAAATCCTGCCGATTCTTTCTTTTTTGTCTTTGGTGACATTGAGCACATAAGTGCTGTTATCCAGGTGTCCGGAATAAATCCGCAGATAAACTAATTTTCCCATATGCGGGTCTGCCTGCACCTTAAAAGCCAGGGCGCAAAAAGGCTCATTTGGATCCGGTCTTCTTTCTACTATATTCTCTGCATCCCGCGGGTCATTGCCTTTTACAGGGGGCAAGTCAAGAGGGGAAGGAAGATAAAGGTTTACAGCATCCAAAAGTTTCTGCACCCCTTTGTTTTTAAAAGCCGCACCGCAAAGCACAGGGACTAATTTGTTAGCCACCGTGGCCTGGCGAATAACTGCAATCAATTCCTCCTGTGTTATGGAATCTTCGGACTCCAAGTATTTCTTCATCAGGTTATCATCAAAGTGGACACTCTTTTCCACCAGGATGTGGCGGTATTTCTCGGCTGTTTCTTTTAATTCCCCGGGTATTTCCTCAATATGAAACTCTCGACCCATTGATTCATCATCATAAATATAAGCCTTCATCTCAACAAGGTCAACTACTCCGCGGAAATTGTCTTCGCTGCCCGCAGGTATCTGAATTGCTACGGGATTATTGCCTAAGATTTTTTCCATAGCTGCCAATGTACCAAAGAAATCAGCTCCGGTACGGTCCATCTTATTCACAAAGGCAAGTTTGGCGACATTGTATTTGTTAGACTGCCGCCATACCGTTTCTGACTGCGGCTCCACCCCTCCCACTGCGCAAAATAAAGCCACTGCTCCGTCCAGAACCCGCAGGCTGCGTTCAACCTCAACCGTAAAATCAACGTGGCCCGGCGTATCAATAATATTTATCCGGCAGTCCCCCCAATAACAGGTCGTAGCTGCGGCGGTAATGGTAATTCCTCTTTCCTGTTCCTGCTTCATCCAGTCCATCTGGGCTTTGCCATCGTGGACTTCGCCTATTTTATGCGACTTTCCCGTATAATATAAAATTCTTTCCGTGGTAGTAGTCTTACCGGCATCTATATGCGCAATGATTCCGATATTGCGGATCTTATGCATATCTATTTCGGGAGAAACGTGAATTTTTTCTTTTACTTCTTCCGCTTTTTCTCCCGCGGCTTCCTGCTTTTGTTCTTTTGCTTCAACGGATTGTTCCTCCTGGACAGGGGGAACCTCGGGGATTTCCTGAACTGCCTCTGGTTTCTCCGCAACAGGTTCAGTTAATTGCTCCTTCGTTTCTGTTTCGCTAACCGTCGCTTCTGATTTTTTAGTCTCTTGCTCTTGAATCTCTGGTTTTACAGTTAATCCGGCCAAACGCAAGTTTTCGGCATACAATTCCTTGATCTTCTCGTCCTTCTTTTCTATTTCCTTTTCTTTCTCTTCCAACGCTGTTTCCAACTCACTATATTCTTCGTTCAGACTCTTGAATTCTTTTTTGGGAACCCACTCGCTTTCTTCCTGCTCTTTTTTCAGATAGGCAATACCTTGGCGGTGCAACTTTATCTGATTTTCGCGTTCTTCTATTTCCTTGATAAGCGCCTCTATATGGTGTTTCTTTTTCTCGATCTCTTCGGACTTTCCCTTGTCCTGGATTTCCAACGCCTTGTATTTATCGTTTAGCTCTCTCAACTGCCTGTTTAAATCCACATTCTTGGAGAATTCCGCAGTCAATTCTCTTTCTTTGTTAATAAGCTGGCTTTTATATTCGGCACTTTCCTTTTTTACGCTGTTTAGGATTTCCGCATTTTTTGCATCCCAATCTTCTCTTTTTATTAATTTTTCCTTTAAATCCTCTCCTGATTTTTTAGCCGTATCCAGCGCGTTGTCCATATTAATATTAACTGTACTTAATTTTTCTAATTCAGCCTTTAAGGTCTTTATCTGTTCTTCTAACTGAGCAATCTTTTGTTCTTTATAAGAAATCAGCTGTGCAGTATTGTCCTGGGATTCTTTTGCCCTGTTTCTCTTCTGCGGCTTAGGGGCAGTGAACAAATAGAAAAGAAGCGCTAACAAATTAATCCCGATTAAAATCGCTATTAAAATCGGCGGCATATCTTTTTTCCCTAATTATTCTTTAGTTTTATGCAAGTTTATTCCGGGTTTTTTTGAAATAGATAGTTAAATAAAATATACAAGATTAATCCTTATTTTTCAAGAGGTTGTAATAAAATCCCTGGAAGCGTTTTCTTCAAAGTAAAAGCCCGGGATTTCACTCCCGGGCTTTTTATAACTTTTAAATAATCTTAATAATCCTGGCTACCAACCCTGCATACTATTAATTACCTTCTGGCTGACACCGTTCTGCCTTAAGTAATTAATGTCATCGGGGGTGAGATTAAATTTGGAATTAGTAAGGCGTATCCTGTCAACAATTACGTCTTCATTGACGCCCTGGCTGCTCATATTTACGATTTGCTGTATAGACATCTGGTTTTGGTTTACAGCGGCGCCTGAGCCTTGAGTTTGAGCGGGTTGCTTCTGCATCTGGCTGCCGGCTAATGCCCCGGTCAACGCCCCCACGGCTCCTCCGATTATAGCGCCTTCGGTTCTGCCCTTATCTCTATTCTTGCTTTGATTCCCGATAATTGTCCCTGCACCTGCACCTAATAGGCCTCCGATAAGCGCTCCTTCAGGTGCTCTGTTTGGTGAACTTTGACACCCCAGTAGCGATAAAACGAATAAACTGCTCATAAAAATAGATACTATCTTTCTCATTGCCTTTCTCCTTTCTTAAAAATCCAAAAATCCGCCCAATATGTTGGAGATTATACCACTAATTTTTTAAAAATGCAACCTTATTTAGGTAGTTTCAAAATGCTCTGTGTAATTCAGGTATTTACTCTCTTCCCGGCTTAAAACCAATCTACCCACTATCTCTTCCAAACTCATAAAAGGCGAGATAAACCTGATTTCTTTTTCAAACAGCTGTTCCAGCTCATCGATATACTCATCTTCGCAGAGACCGAAGATGATATCTTTCCATTCGAATTCGAAATTACCCGAATACCTCCATTCATGTTCCCATTGAAAATCATATAGCTCTCCGCCGGCTTTGGTCCAGCCGAATATATCGATATAAGGCGCAATCTCTTTCTGTCTGGCGGCATCGAGTTTCCTTACGGTATCTACAAAGGACTGTTTCCTGTTTTGATTGGCGTAGGTATTCACGTAAAAAACAGGGTTAGCGCCTTTTTGGATGAGAAAATCTTTGGAAAAAACCAGGCCGTAAGGGCTTAATTCAATATCCCTGCCGTGCAATTTGCCTATCATATGCCTGATACAGCTGAGCGGCGTCTCGTTAAAACAAACGCTCCTCACCTCATGGCTTACCTCCTCTACGGCATAAAACAATCCTTTGGCATTGCGCGGTTCAATGATTCTGCTGCAGATAATCTCAATCAGGTTTTCTTTCGCCGGTCTGCCATCTTCGGTATTTCTGGTTAAATGCACAAGGAATGTGGACGTATCATTTTTTAACTTTCTTGCCTTTCCCGTTTCTTTGTCTTTCATGAATATCACCTCCCCCACCGCCTTGATACACCAGGCTTCATTAAAAAAAGACAATCCTTTAATTCCAGGATTGTCTTCGCAAATCTATTTTATTCTAAAGCCATAACCACTTCCTTGTGGTTTACGTTCATACTTTCGCGGCCTGTAACCTGCGTTCTTTAGAACGCGGATAATGTTGTGGCCGCTCTAGTATGAATTCAGGAGAAACCTTAGGCTTTTAAGCCTAAGGTGACAAAAATTCATTTTATCACTAATTATTCGGGAATCAATATAAAATGTATCTAACTACAATAACTCCCTTTCGCAGGAACCGATTGCCTTGTCAATCTCGCGCTTAAGCACATCGGGCAGCCCCATAATTGAAACATCTAAAAAGCCGCGTACAATCGCAGCCTGGGCCTCGGCCGAAGAAAGACCTCTGGACATAAGGTATTCTATTTCTTCTTTGGCGATTTTTCCCACTGCGGCCTCGTGAGACATATCCACGCCTTCGGTGCAACCTTCCAGTTCAGGTATGGCATAAATATTGCCTCCTTCGCCTAAAATCAGGCCGCGGCATTCCAGGTGCGCCTTTATGGGCGCTGTTTCTCCGCGTAGATTTCCCCGCGCAACGATAGTACCGTTATGCGATATTGCCCGGGCAATAATCTCCGCACGTGAACCTTCAGCCGATAAAACCACCTTTGAGCCGACATCTAAATTTGAACCGGGATGGGCGTAAAGAATAGAATTATAGCGTGCCAGGGAATTCCTGCCTGTAAGCATTGCCTTCGGATACATCTGTAAAGCTCTTACCGGCTTAAGACAAATATAATTTGAAAGGAATATCCCGTTTTCTTCTACGATTGTTGCGGTGCGGGGGCGCACCACGATATGCTCTTGCCAGTTATGAATCATGGTAAAAGTTATTTTTGCGTTTTTCTTCACATAAAATTCCGATATCCCGATATGCATACCCGGCTTACCCACTGTTTCGGTTGTGCATCCGGTAATAATCTGCAGTTCCGAATCCTCCTCGGCAATAATAATATTATGCACGCTCTGAATGAGATTACTTGATTTTAAGAAAAGACAGGCCTGTAAAGGAAATGAGGCTTTTTCACCCGGAAGCGCCCGGATAAAATAACCGTGATAGGGATTAAGCTGGGCATAGGCAGTATATTTATCGGTATCTACTGCCTGCGCCTTCCAATAATAATCCCAGAGCCAGTCGTATTTCTTTAGCGCCTCTGTAGTGCTCATCACTTCAAGACCTTCTTTATTACTTCTGGCATGGACTACGCTGTGGTCCATCTGCAGAAATGTCCCCAAGCGTTCTCTTTCATTTAAATCTATACCTGCTTCTAATGCGACCCTGGCTTGCACATCGCTTAGAGCCTTAAGGCTTGAAGGGTATTCTTTATCCTTCGGCTCTCTTGCGAACTGACTTAAATCAATATCTTCTCCCAGAGGAGCCTTTTTATTTATGGCGGCTTTTGCCTTTTCATCCAGATTTGCTTTTATCCTTTGCAGGTCAGACATTTTTCGTATCCGAATTTGCGGATATCTCCGATAATCTTTTTGGGGTCCTTCAAACAATGAAGCTTGTTATCCGAAAGCACACAACCTAAATCCGCCTCTACATAGTCCAGGATATAACCTGTATGTGTAATGATTAAACCCGCACGGTCCTGGTCTTTTAGGAAATCATCGATAATTTTGCCCATAGTTGCCACATTTTCTAAATCCACGCCCGATTCAGGCTCATCCAAAAGCACCAGCTGCGGGTCTTGAGCAATCACCTGTAAAAGCTCTGAACGTTTCATTTCTCCTCCTGAAAAACCTAAATTCAAATCCCTGTCCAGAAAATCGGTCATTGCCAGGCTTTCTGCTATTCTATCTAAAGCGAAATCTTTTTTATGCGAAGCGATATCCAGTATCTGACGTAATTTTACCCCCCGCACCGTCGGAGGACGCTGAAAAAGAGCGCCTATGCCTAAATTTGCCCGTTTATCAATCGCAAGTCCAAGGATACTCTTCCCCTTAAAAAGAATGTCGCCCCGGGTCACCTCATAAGCGGGGAAACCCATAATCGTCATAATAAGCGAGGTCTTGCCGGAGCCGTTTTGACCGAGAAGCACCATTATATCTCCCTGGCAAACCCTAAGGTTTATTCCGCCAATTACTTCTTTACCCCCCACCTTAATATGGAGGTCTTTAATCTCAAGAAGAGTCTCTTTCATATTAAAAAATTATACCATAAACCAATATCACTGTCAGGACTTTCTTAAACCTTAGAAATCTGCCAAACCCGCATTGGAATCTGGTTTATATTAGTGAACTTTTCTTGCTCCGAGCATCAATGCTGTCAAGGCGATGATAAACAAAATAACACTGATTAACTGGGAAGCCGTAAATGCACCGAATACAAAGTTGGCATCGTAATAACGGAAGCCCTCAATGATGAATCGGAAAAAAGAATATAACAGGATAAACATCCAGAATGAAAAACCCGCAAAGTGTTTACGCCTCTCAAGCAATAAAATCAGGAAAAATATCAAAAGGTAGGCTGCTGATTCATAAAGCTGCGTGGGTATAACCGGCAGAGAACATACCGCCCGGGGCGATATTAAACTATCCCATACCTGCTGTGAAAAAACAGGCGGGTTATCTTTTGCCGGGAAGCTTATCCCGTAGGCAAAAGAAATCTCTCCGTAACAGCAGCCGTTTAGGAAACAGCCGATCCTTCCAATGGCAATACCTAAAGCAAGCGGCACTGATAAAATATCACCGACCTTCCAGATAGACAATCTGTTCTTCTTTAAAAACCAAACCGCGGTAAAAAAGGCGGAAATTAACCCGCCGTAAAAAACTAACCCTCCCTCCCAGACTTTAAAAATATCCGCAAGATGCTCTTTATAATAATCCCAGCTTAAGGCGACAAACAAAATCCTGGCGCCTAAAATCGAAGAGAGCAAAATATACAGACTTAAATCAACTATCTTTGTGCCCTCTATCCCCTCTCTCTTTGCTCTCTTGACCGCCAGATATGTTGCGGTGATAAATGCCAAAGCCAGCATTGCGCCATACGAGTAAATCGTAACCGGACCTATTTGTAACAAATATCTATGCATATTTAGTTATCGGCTGTCGGCTAACAGCTATCAGAAAAATATTTCTAATATATCAGATATCCCACAACACCCGAAAATAAAATCAAGAATATGGGATTGACTTTAAATCTATGCCCGGCGATAAAAACGGCAAGAACAATCAACATCCCTTTATAATCAGCCCATAACCGGATATCTTTGGCCATGAATAAAGCACTGGTTGCTATAAGGCCTATAAATATGGGCCTTAAACCCCTAAAGAACATTTCGACGTAGGAATTCTTTCTAAAAATATAAAATAGCCTGGCGACAATCAACATGAGTATAAAGGTAGGAAAGATATTAGAAAAGGTTGCCAGGACCGAGCCTAAAACCCCCGCTACTCTATAACCGGTATAGGTAGCGGTATTAACCCCGACCGGACCCGGTGTCATCTGGGATATCGCCACTATATCGATAAATTCAGAACCGGAAATAGCGAATTTTCCGACTTCTTTCTGTATCAAGGGGATCATAGCGTAGCCACCGCCGAAACCTAACAATCCCACTTTTAAAAAACTTAATGCCAGGAGTATATACATCATTTGCGTTTTCCCATAACGATTGTTCTTAAAACATTGAGCGCTATACCTGCCAATATTACCTCTACGGGGTTTAAGTTTAGTACAAACAAAAGCAATATAACTATTATTGGTACAATAAAGGTTGCCCTATTTATCTTTGCTGCTTTAGATAGATTAACTACGGGGATAACAATCAAGGCTATAACTGCCGGCCTTATCCCGGAAAAAATTCTTGTTACAAGCGGGGCATCCTTTATCTTCAAGAAAAACCAGGCCACGCAGACAATCGATAAAAAAGGCGGGACAACCGCACCCAAAGATGCCCATATCGCTCCCTTTATGCCGGCAATCTTATATCCCACGGTTGTGGCTACATTCAAAATCATTACGCCGGGCATAGACTGGGAAATCCCCACCACATCAAGAAATTCTTCTTTATCCAGCCATTTCCTTCCCTCCGTAATCTCTCTTTCAACCAGAGGAAGCATCGCCAGTCCGCCGCCCAGGGTAAAAAGCGAAACCCGGCAAAATATAAAAAACAATTCCCAACATTTCTTCATATATAAATTAGAATTTATGCTGAACCAGATAGCGGAATGCGCTTAAAGACGCCCTTGCTCCTTCTCCTGCGGCAATAATAATCTGTTTATCGTGGACATCTGTAACGTCGCCCGCAGCAAATATTCCGGGGATATTAGTTTCGTTATTGCAGTTTACTTCTATTTCTCCCACTTCATTTTTTGCTACTCCTTTAGCGAATTCACTGCTCGGGATAAGGCCGATTTCTACAAAAACCCCCTGCACAGCAAGATGCTCCTCTTTATCATCCCTTCTTATCTTAATACCGCTGACCATCTTCTCTCCGGTGATAGCGATAACGCGGGTATTATTCATTATAGTAACATCTGCACTTGCATTTATTTTCTCCTGCATTACCGCGTCTCCGGTTAAACCCGCAGAAATATTAACTATATAAATATGTCTGGCTATACGCATTAATTGCAAGGCGGCATCCAACGCAGAATTACCGCCGCCGATAACCGCCACATCTTTGCCCGTAAAGAGCGGCCCATCGCAGGTAGCACAATAGCTTAAGCCCTTATTCCTAAATTCCTTTTCGCCCGGCGCATTCAGTTCCTTTGATTTCTTTCCCGAGGCAATTACCAAAGTCCTGCTTTCATATCCAGACTTGGAAGTCTTAACGTAAATAACGCCGTCTTTCTTTTTAAGTTCAACCACGGATTCATTTTCTCTGACCGGAATATTATATTTACGCATATGTTCTTCAAACTTATTTACCAGCTCAGGCCCCGTTATAAATTGATAGCCGGTATAATTTTCCACTTCTCCGCTCCACGCAGTCTGTCCGCCTATATCCTGTGTAATAACTAAAAAATTCATCTTCTTGCGAGCAGCATATACGCTGGCAGTAATTCCTGCCGGACCCGCACCGATAATAATTAAATCATACATACCTATAAGCCCAGTAAACTTTTTATTTTTTCCTTATCAAAACCTACAATAATTTCGCCGCCGATGTCTATTACCGGAACCCCCATCTGCCCTGATTTCTGAATCATCTCTTCAGCCTTTCGCTGGTCAACTGAAACATCGTAGTTTTCGAAAGGGATGTTGTTTTCTGTCAGAAACTGCTTAGCGCGGATGCAAAATGGACAAGTGGGAGTGCTGTAGACCGCTACTTTTTTATCCATTTCCGCCTCCTCAAATTTCTCCAAACATTGTTATAGAAGAGAAATTTGACCCTTAAGCGGCAGATGCCGCGGAGGATCTAACTTCCTCCAAATATTTTTATTTTATATGGCCGGGGGTCAAATCTATAACCTCATTTACCTCCATAAGAATCATATACTGAGGCTTAGGGAGACTGGCCTCGGGATGGCGCGGATGGCCTTGCTCGCCGCGCAGGTTTCTGATAATCCTGCGGCTTATCCTGCTTGTGATTTTTTCTTCCCAGGCTTTAGTGATGGAAGGATCAAGCTGCTCCGCTTTTATAATCTTTCCTTTGCCTTTAAGGCAATATCCGCTAAAACTGTGTTCGTCAACCGCAGTAAGGCTGATGCGCGGATTCTTTTTTAGATTATCCAATGTCCTGGCGGAATAAAGGTCTAAGAGATAAATCTTACCGCTTTTGTCTATCTTGACTATTCCTTTGCAGGAATTATGGATACCGCCCTTTGTATCGAGCGTGGAAACGACAGTAAAACCCTGCCTCTGAAAAAAATCAATTATCTCATCGTTTAATTTGAACATAGAGGCTATTCTTTTAAATCCTCAAACCTCTCTTCATGGCCCACTTCCTCAGCCAGGATATGAGTTATCAGCTGATATGTTACATGGTCTCTGCCCTGTGTTTTAGAAGCGATTTTGTTGTAGACCGTAATAGCAGTCGCTTCCGCATCTAAAACTACTTCGATGAAATTTTTATAGTCCGAGGTATCCTTAGGCGGCACCGGATACGGAGCATTAGCGTTTTTTTCCAGTTCCGTAGGGTTAGATAAAGGCAGGCCTCCCAACTCAAGGATTCTGTTGGCAATCTCTTCTGCGTGTTCTGCCTCATCCTTTGCAGTCTTCTCCAAAAACTCGCTCATATCTTCGTATCCCATTCCGGTGACGATTTGTGCCATATACCAATAAGAGTAATATGCCAACCATTCATCACAGTATGCCCGGTTTAAATCCTTAATCAACTCCTTTACGTTTAAGCCCACAATTTTTGTTGCTTGTTTTCCCATTTTCTCAACCTCCTTCTTTATATTTTGTAACCCTCATAAAAACTATTATAAAACCAGAAACTACAAATTACAATATCTAAATTCCAAACCCGCATCGGACACGGTATTTTACAGCCCCGCTTCTTTAATGACTTTCTTTACCGCTAAAGCGGAATTTTTAAACGCTTCTTGCTCATCCGTAGCTAACGTAAGCTCCAAAATCTGTTTAATGCCGGTTTTATTCACCACCGCGGGTAAACTCAAAAATACATCGGTTATACCCAAATAGCCTTTAACTAATGAAGAAACCGGCAATATAGCATTCTCGTCGTTGATAATTGCCTGGGTTATTCTGACTAAAGCCAGGCCAATACCGTAAGAGGTCTCGGCCTTCCTCTCGATTATCTTGTAGGCGGAGTCCTTGACTTCATTGAAGATTTCCTGGAATTCTATGTCCTGGCGGCAAAGCCCCCTGCGAGCGCATACCTTGCAGTATTCTTTAAATAGTACGCCGCCTATCATTGCCTTGCTCCAGACCGCGAATTCACTGTCTCCGTGTTCACCCAATATATAGCCATGAATATTGTGCGGGTCAACCCCGCAGTGTTTGCTCAAGAGAAACCTAAACCTGGCAGTATCTAATACCGTGCCTGAACTCATTACCTGGGAAGCAGGTTTTCCGGAAATTTTGTAGGTAGCGTAAGCCAAAACATCAACAGGGTTGGTAACAACGAGCAGTATGGCTTCCGGAGCATATTTCATAATCTCCGGCACCATTTTTTTAAACAACTCAACATTGTCTTTGACCAGGTCAGTGCGGCTCTGTCCGGGCTTTTGCTTTCTACCGGCAGTAATTACTACCAAATCCGAATCCGCTAAATCCGGATAATCCCCCGCAATTATTTCCACCGGCGAGACATAAGGAGCGCCGTGGGATAAATCCATCACTTCTCCTTCAAGACGTTTTGTGTCGATATCCACGATAACAATTTCTCTGGCAATGCCTCTAATCATCAAAGCATAGGCATAACGCATACCCACGCTTCCGCAGCCAATGATGGAAACTTTTGGTTTTAATTTTTCCATCCCTACCTCACATTCTATGTCTCAGATATTAATACCAAGCCAAATGCGTATCATAATACCAATAATAAAATTTATGGCCGCTACCCCCAGGCTAATCCCAGCCATTTCCAGGAATCTGATTTTGAAATTGAGCCCTTTAGCTACGGAAATGTAAAAAGTAAAGACAAAAATTACCAGAAGCGCAGCAAAAACAACCACCCCCAGACAGACAAAGATGTTTTTTAGAATTAGATAGGGCAGAATTAACAGGGTTACGGTTATTATATAGGCAATACCGGTATAAATGGATGCCTTAAGCGGGTCTTTTTTGGTTTCTTCCTGTTTTGTGGAAAGGTATTCCGAGGCAGCCATGGACAAAGAAGCGGCGATGCCGGTAATTGAACCGACAATAGCAACCAGTTGTGTTTTTTGCAGAGCGAGGCTAAACCCCACCAGCGCACCGGTCAATTCCACAAGTGCGTCATTTAATCCCAGAACCACCGAACTAATATACTTAAGCCTCTCTTCATCAATCAAATCAATAAGTTCGGTTTCATGTTCCTCTTCGTCGCGGATGATTTTGTCTACATCGGGTGAGACGGATTTTAATTGTCCGTAGACGCCCTGAGCAGCGTCTTCGCCGTTTTCTAGAAGCTTGAGACCAAACGTTAACCCCAGGAATTTCGACAGCCACACGTAAAAAAAGATTTTGATTATACCGGGCTGAACGTCTTGCTCCGTTATACCCTTCCAGAAATTATAATGCGACAACTCATCCTGGGAGATTCTCTCTAATATGGCTGCCCTATCTTTATCTCTGAGTCTTGCAGCTAATCGATGATAAATGATATGTCCGGTAATCTCATTTCTTTGTTCTCCGAGAATCTTCTTCATTAATGCCGGTGTCATCATTTACTCCAGATAAACCAGATAAATAAATAAGCTGCGCTTACCGCAGCTATAGTAAAAGGTAATCCTATCTTAACAAAATCGCCAAACCTTACCTGATATTTTTCTTTACGTAACAGCCCTACGGCAACCACATTGGCAGATGCCCCAATGGGTGTTATGTTTCCGCCCAGCGATGTGCCGATAAGCAATCCAAATAAAAACAGCTCGGCAGGTGCGCCTAAAGAAGATGCTACGAGTTTTGCTACAGGGATCATTGCCACGGTATAAGGTATGTTGTCTATGAATGCGGAAAGTAACACAGAAAGCCAGACGATAATTGTGTAGGCTAAAAATTTATTCCCCTTTGTGAAGTTTGTGATAAAAACGGCTATATCGTCTATTACGCCCGTATAAGTCAGGCTGCTGACAAGTATGAATATTCCGATTAAAAAGAAAAACGTATGCCAATCCAAATCTTTTATAATAGAAAGGGATTCTTTATGCCTTAACTCATGCCATAGGAGACCTCCTATACCATATGTTAAACATATAATTGCTATGGAATAAGCCGGTTTATTATCAATAAAACTTGATGCTGCAAGCGTAAGCATCATCATAACTAAAAGCAAGGTCGGAAACCAGGTTTTAACTTTAACTTCCTCTATTTTGATCACCGGTTCTTTGTATTTTTTAAATAGCAAATACAAAACATAAAAAGAAGCTATTGCGCCTAATTCTACGGCAAAGGTTATACCTGGCCTGCCTTTCATCCAGAAAAAATCCATAAAATTCATTCCGCTGGAAAGGGCAAGGATTATACTCGGACTGTCTCCTATCATTGTAGCGCAGCCTTGAAGATTGGAAGAGACCGCTATACCTATTAAAAAAGGAATAGGATTTGCTTTTAATTTCCTGGCCACCTCAAAGGCAATAGGCGCTACGATTAAAACTGTAGCCACATTCTCTACAAAGCTGGAAATAAAACCTGCCAGAAGACAAACAGATAGGAGCGCCATTCCTACGGTCTTTGACCTGTCCACTAACTTCGTGGCTAAATATGCCGGCACAGCAGAAAATATAAAAAGGCCGGAGAGAATCATCGTGCCCATAAAAACCCCGAGGACATTATAATTTATGCTTGAGATTGCCTGGATTGGATTAATTGCACGGCTGACTAGAAGCGAACCTATCGCGCTGCCCAAGACGATAAAAGGATGACCCTTTTTCAACATCAGGAGTATGTAGGTAATAAGAAATACTCCTACCACAAACAGCTTCATCTTTATTTTCTCCCTGTTTCAACCAAACATACCCGGTATCGCTGCATCGCAATGAACGCACTTACTTTGTTTTATATTATCCTCTAAAACGCTAAAACCTTCTCTTTTGATTAATAGCTTTTTACAGTTATGGCAATAAGTATCATTACCCCAGCCATAAACATTGCCAACATATATGTAATGCAAGCCTGCTTTATTACCTAAATCCCGCGCCATCTTAAGAGTCCGTTCAGGGGTGGGTTCCTCGTCAGTAAATTTGTAATTGGGATAAAAACGGGAAATGTGCCAGGGGATATTTTTGTCCACACCGGCAATGTATTTGGCAATATCATTGAGTTCTTCCGTAGAATCATTGGTACCCGGAACAACCAAGGTAGTAATTTCCAGCCAAATATTTAACTTACGCATCAACGCAATTGAATCCAACACCGGCTCAAGGCTTCCTGCACAGATTTTACGGTAAGAATCTTCACGGAAAAATTTTAAATCCACATTGGCGGCATCCAGATACGGCTGAATCATCTCTAAGGCTTCTTTAGTCATATACCCGTTGGTGACAAAATTATTATACAGCCCTTTTTCTTTTGCCAGCTTGGCGCAATCCAGTGCATATTCAAAAAATATGGTGGGTTCAGTATAGGTGTAAGAGATACTTTTACATTTATTCTTTAGCGCGGTGTCCACTACTTCCCGAGGCGAAAATTCTCTAGTATAAGAATCAAAGCCGTCTCTTATGTTGCTCTGGGATATTTCCCAGTTCTGGCAGAAGCCGCAATGGAAATTGCAACCGATGGTGGCGATAGAGAAACTGGTCGAACCGGGCAAGAAATGATATAGCGGCTTCTTTTCAATAGGATCAACATTGGTAGCAATCACCCGCCCATAAACATGGGTGTAAAGCGTACCGCCGCTATTCTGCCGCACCCCGCAGAAGCCGAATTTTCCCTCGGCAATCCTGCACTGATGTGCGCAGAGATAACAGCGCACCATATTGTTATCTAACTTTTCGTATAGCAGCGCTTCTTTTTTCATCTTAACGATAATTGCAAAAACTAAGCGGGATAGAGAAATCCAAGCTTCTTACATGCGCGATAACTGCCTGTAAATCATCTTTCTTTAACGAGCTAACTTTTATTTTTTCCCCTTCAATCTGAGTTTGCACTTTATACCTGAGCTTCTTTATAATACCGGTCAACTCTTTTGCTTTTTCCTTATCAATACCCACGCATATATCCACTATTTGGCGAAGGGTGCCCCCAAAAGCTTTTTCGGGGTTATTAAATTTAAGTGATTTTAAATAAATACCTCTTTTGGCCATCCGGGTAGCCAAAATATCGGTAAGGGCGCGTAACTTAAAATCGTCATCCGCGATCAAGGTGATTTTCTTCTCTTTGCGATCATAGGCGATAGAAGACTTGCTATTCTTAAAATCATACCGCTGAGCCAACTCTTTATTCGCCTGATTTACCGCGTTATCCATTTCCTGCAGGTCCACTTCAGAAACAATATCAAAAGAAAAATTTGCCATCTTTTATTCCTCAAATTTCTCCAAACATTTCTATAGAAGACAAATTTGATCCTAAAGCGGCAGATGCCGCGAAGGATATTAAATTTTCCTACCCTTTATTTGTCTATCCCATTGCATCTCAAACAATCCAAATATATTGCCCGATTAATCTCAAGCATATTGGATAAATCGGATTTAGTTTTTTCGGAAACCTGCCTTGCCTTTTCAGCGCACATTTTCCTGATTTTTACAGGCCTTACTAAAACCCAGTAGAAAGCCGATATCGAAAATAAAATAACCACCCACATCGCCACTATTAAGAACCATTTCTGAAGGTTAGTCATTTTATTTCTCCTTCTTCATTGAAATGAATCTGTCGGATTTTCGAGAGGCGTAAACCGTAGCAGACGGCAAAAAATTTCAAGCACCACGAACAACATCCCGCAGCAAAATTTTAGAAATTGCCGATTACTAAACAAACCGACAAAAACATTTACAAAGAGCTATAATCGAAACTTCGCCGATTCTCCATCGGGAATCGGCGAAACGGTTAATAGATGTTCTTCTTTGTTGGGGAATATCCTGTAACTTATATCTATCATCTGGGCACCTTCGAGGTCGCAGTAACGCGCAGCTATTCCGACGCAGAGTTTAATCTCTTCTTCGCTAAATTTTCCTCTTCCTAATGCTGTGGGACCCGCTATCTCCGCCGGAGGGAAAAATAACAAATCGCCGTCCTGCGCCAATTTCTCAATCTCCTCATTCTCTCTCTCATTCCTGCCCACTACTAATTTTGCTTCAGGCGATAAACGAAAGTGCCTGCCGGTTTTAAGCAGTTCCACATTGCCTGAATCGTATTTGCCATATTTAATCAAGTCCTTAAGCCGTTTAGAAAATTGATGGTCGGTCAATAAGCAACCGCCTGCAGGCTGGGCATATTCCTGAATACCCAAAGTTCTGGCTAATTCCATCTGGTCTCTGCGGCTCCTGCCGTTGAAACTTAATAATTTTTCCCGTTTAATCCAGCCCTCTTTCTCAGGGATAGTCTCCGGAAGAAGCTTAGCTGAAAGCGGCCTTAAAACCAAACCTTCAAGGCCGGCTCTCTTGGCAATAGTGAGTAAAACCTGTTTATGTTGAGACATCGGCCGTTGCCCCAAGACTTCACCGGTTACAATAAATTTTGCGCCGTATTCTTCCATTAACTCTCTGCTTTTACGCAACATAAGAATCTTACAATCTATGCAAGGATTCATATTCGATCCGTAACCGTAGCGCGGATTCTTGAGCATATCTAAAAAATCATTATTGATATCGGCTTCCTTTATCTCTACTCCCAAATCAGGAAGATGTCTCTTCCCTTTCAAACAAAAAGGTATTTTAAATCTTAAACCTATCACCTCCATACCCTGCTCTTTTATGAACTTTGCCGCTAAACTGCTGTCTAAACCTCCGGAAATCAAGGCAATGGCTTTTATCATTAATGTATAATCCTAAAAAGGATAGGCCTTCCTATACCTTTTAACCCAGCAGGGTAGACCCTCCTATCCTTTAAGGAGGGGTCTAAGGGAAGGGCCTAATCCCGAAATTAAGTACGATGCCCACTATTAAACCTACGATAATCATTATTGCGGTTGCTTTCAGTAAATCTTTAAAGCCCAATTCCTTGAATAAAACTACAAAGGTAGCAATGCAAGGAAAGGATATGGCTAAGAGTGTTGCGGAAATAAAAAGCTGTTTTGCGGTGAGCCCCAGAGGCATAAGCATACCCACAGCTACATCTTTCCTGATAAAACCTATCAGCAAAGCAATGACCGTTTCTTTGGGTAACCCAAATAGTCCTGTAATTATAGGCGAAAACATACTACTGAAAAAATCAAATAAACGAAAGAACAAAAGTGTATTTATTATCAATACGCCTAATAAGACTACAGGGGCCGCCTCGATTAAGAATCCTTTTATGCGGAAAAGAAGCTTCTGGCCTAAAACTGATAAGGGCGGCAATCTATATGAGGGAATCTCCAGTAACAACTCCGGGCTATAACCTTTGAGTGTCCGATTTAAAATAACCCCCAATATTATCCATAAGGAAAATAGGACCAGATAAACTCCGCCTACATAAAATCCTCCGAAGCTGCCTAAGAGGCCGAAGATCATCGCTTGCAAAGGCACGCAGGGCACGCCTATCGAGATGAGTGTCGAGGCAATAAAACGTTCCCGCTTCGATTCTAACATACGCGTGGAGAGAATTCCGGGCACATTGCAGCCAAAACCCAAAAGCACGGGGATAATCGTATAACCGTGCAGCCCCAGGTGATGTAATAAATTATCCAGCAATATCGCCAGGCGCGGTAAGTATCCGGTGTCTTCTAAAATACTTAAAACAAAATAAAATGAGATTACATACGGTAAAACCATGCCAAACTCGATATAAGGCGCGGTGGTCAGTAAGCCTAAGGATTGCTTAAAATCAATCTTTCCGTTGATTAAATCGCCGATTAATAAATGATATAAAAAACTGTATAAAGACCCTTCTTGGCCTAAAGAAGAATTTATTTTCTCTAAAAGCGGTTTATAGAGATTAAAAAATATGGGGTCGGTTATCTTATTTATTATAGACTCTCCCACAAAGCGTACTACTTTGAACGAAGCATAAATAATACCCATTGCCATAATTAAACCAGAGAAAGGCCTTACGGAAGCATCCTCCAATATCTCTCTTAAAGTATGGTGGCGGTGTTCCAAATGCTGCACCTGTTCAATAATCTTGCCTATCTCCTGCCATCGCTCTTTATGGTCAGGTTTGCTCCTGACGGTTAACTTTGTTTCTTTTAATCTCTGGATGAGCAATTTTATACCTACGCCTGTTACGGCACAGGTGGAAATTACGGGAACATCTAAAAGTTTCTCAAGGGCCGCCACATTGATACTGATACCTCGATGCTTAGTATCATCGCACATATTTAAACAGACCACCGTCTGATAACCTTCCTCGATTAGCTGTAAAGTCAAATAAAGATTCCTTTCTAAATTAGTGGCATCCACGATATTTATGACGACGATCCCATCTTTTTGATACTCTTTTAATAATGCTACCGCCACTTCTTCTGCCTTGGAGCTCGGTTCTAATGAATATGTCCCGGGTAAATCCGCCACCTCGATTTTTTCTTCATCTATTTTTAGATAACCTTTGGTTATTTCAATAGTAGTGCCCGGGTAATTAGAAGAGATTACCTGGACGCCGGTCAGACGCGAAAATACCACGCTCTTGCCTACATTGGGATTGCCTACTAAACAAATTCTCTTTATCATTCTATCTCTACGATAATCTTACTGGCCATGCCATGGCCTAAAGCTAAAACAGTCCTGCCTACTTTTATAGTTATAGGGCCCCTGAAGACAAAGTGGCTCAGTTTAGTAATTTTCTTGCCCGGATAAATTCCCATACTCATCATTCTGTTCGCAAAGATGTTACCGCCAGAGACTTCCGCAATCTTACCCCTCTGCTTTTCTTTCATTTGGGCTAAAGATATTTTTTTCATACTGTGTTTTAAGTTGGTTAAAATGACGGGTCTTTAATGGCCGCGAGCAACTCTTGCTAATAAAATAAATAAAATCCCGCCCAAGAAGGCGAACATCGAGGATATGCCCTTTCTTAAATCTTCCTGTTTATGCAATTCAGGCACAAGGTCACAGGCAGCGATATAAATAAATCCTCCTGCAGTAAAAGATAACAGAAAGGGAGAAAAATTCTGAATATTTGCGGAGATAAAATATCCCAGTATTGCTCCGACGATACAGGTAAGGGCAGTAACAAAATTATAATATAACGCCTTGAATTTGCTAAACCCCCCGTAGACCAAAACCCCGAAATCGCCTATCTCTTGAGGAATCTCATGCAGTATAATCGCCAAAGATGTAATTATCCCGAAGCGAATGCTCACCAGGAAACTGGCACCGATGACCAATCCGTCAGCAAAATTATGAATACTGTCGCCGATAAGGTTAAGATAGGTAAAGGCATGGACACTGCATACGCCTTCGTGGCAGTGGCGCCAGTGCAGGTATCTTTCCAGGATAAAGAAAGAGATAAAACCTAAAATGAGATAAATAAAGACAATCTGGCTCTCTGCCTGCTCTAACGCCTCCGGTAAAAGATGTAAAAATGCGCCGCCGAGCAGCCCCCCTGCAGAGAAACCGATAAGGTAAAATAAAACCCTATGCAGTAAGTTCTCTTTTATAAAAAAAGTAAATATGCCTATAAGCGAGATGAGGCTGATCAGGAATGCACTTGATAGAATCCAGATTAGAACCATGGAAGAACTTTCTTATTACCCAAGGCAGGGTTTTCTTCCTTTATTGGCTTTCTTGGAACGCCAGTTAAGCTTTCCTCTTCGTTTACGTTTTCCCATCTTTTTTCTTTTACCTGTGACGTTGTCCCCTTCGGGGAGGCTTGCGCACTGACTTTGTGACCTAAATTAGTATTTATAGTAATTAGCCGGTATAGTCTGCGAAATATACTTCACTGCCTCAATTATACAGATGCGAATTGCCTTTTCCATTGGGGTATTGGCGTACATAGATAATCCGCCGCCTAATGCCCAGCCGCCCAAAAAGCCTCCGATAAAGCCGCCGGAAACATCGGATGCCTGGCCCTGAACGCGTGTTGCTGCCAGGACTTCAGAGGTAGATGTATCGACGATACGGATATCTAAGGCCATGTGTGACTTGTTTAAAGCCGCTCCTAACAAACCGCCCAATATTCCGCTGCCCACTCCGCCTCCTCCGCCTATGCCGCCAGCACCTCCTGATGCCTGGGGCTCAAACTCAGTAACCGCTGCAGTAACTACCAAATCCGCGGTTTTAATCTGGCCTCTCTGCGGGCCAGTGCCTGCCTGCGCAGCCCCAGATGCGGACAATTCCTGTTCTCTCATCACTGCATCTAATACCTGGCGTTCAACTACTCTAAAACGATTGCTGTTTATAAGTGCGGTTACCAGCATTTCACGAAGCCCTGTGCCTATCTCTCCGCCGGCCTTGGCTGCTTTGACATCAAAATCCGCTACGGCAATGCGCGCCTTAGGGCCCGAATAAGGAGGAAGCGCAGGTGCTCCTGCGGTGTTATCCACCCTAGCAGTGGGCTGCATCATCTGATCTAATGTTGCGCAACCAACTAAACCCATCATTAATAATCCACAGAAAATAACCAGTGATAATCTCCTCATATTATAAGCCTCCCTCTTTTGCTAATCCTGACTGGCTACAGCTTACCTACTTACACCTGCTTGTTTGTTTAAAGCTTCGATTATCTTGGGGGATAAATTTAAAGCAGCATTAACCAGTGCCTCTTTACCGCCTGTAATTACATCCATATGCACAGAATTGCCCGACGCATCCAGATAAGTTATAACTTTATTATCTTTAACCCGGATTAATTTTGCTGTCAAGTTAGCAAAACAGGAACGCATATTCGACTGAGGAACTGTTCCGCCTGAAGAAGCAACCGCTTTACCCAATACTATATAATCTGCCTTGGAGAGGCTTGCCATCTTAACAGAGTCTCTTTCAGATATATCCAAGATACGGAAAGCACGGTTCTTTTTGATTATAGTTTCCAACTCCTGGGGCTCAATTACTTCATAACCGGCTTCTATCATCTTTCCGGCGATGGTGGCTTCGGTTGCCGAGAGGTCTACTTCAGAAGCCCACCAGGCAGCTCTTGGCCCTTCGATATTCTGTTCGGAAATCAAAAGCATTATCTTGGGGTTAGCCGCATCCGCCGATGGCGCGCTCAAGCTAAACCATAAAAATGCTACCGTCAAAAACACAATAAGTTTTTTCATCTATCCCTCCTCTACCTCTATAACTATATAGAAAATACCATACCCTGTCAAGCGAATTCGCCATGTGATGAACTATAATATTTTCAAGAGGTCCGCTATCTTGGCGATGATACGAAACGGTTCTTCTTTTACAATCTCAGCACGGCTACTTGAACCGGTAGGGACAATAACCGTCTTTACTTTGGCGCGCCTTCCGGCCTGGACATCAATAACCATATCCCCCACATACAGGGTTTGTTTTGGCTTTAAAAAAAACCTGCGCATAATCCTGTTTAAAATTTCCGGATGGGGTTTGCCGTATTTCAGCTTGTCCCCACAAAGCATATACGAAAAATACTTTCTTAGATTAAGATGACGCAACAAGATAAGAGAAAACTTAGTCGGACGGTTGCTGGCTACAGCCAGTTTATATCCCTTGTCTTTTAAGCGGACAAGCAGAATCCTTACCCCTGCCATTAAGCGGCTTGACCGGATTAAACTGAGCTTATGATGGTTGCGGTATATGAGCAATGCCTTTTTTAAATCCCGGGGCTTGACGAACGGCCTTAAAAGATTCTCATCGCCCCATCCCACTGCCCTGCGGATAACTAAACTGCTCTGTGCAGGATAATTAAGTTTACGCATAGTAAAATTAAAACTGCTGGTTATTGCAGGATAGGCATCAATTAATGTTCCGTCTAAATCAAATATAATGAGTTTAATATTCTTCATAAAAGTGCTGCTCGAAAAAAAAGCAGGAGATTTTAATCCTGCCTTTTTTAGTCTTTACATTTTTAGGATAGTACCGAAGCTTAGATGAGCTACTTCGGTTCGGAGCCCACCTTCTCAGGAATTACCTCTGTTTCAGGTGCCGGCAGCGCGCCTTCATCTTCAACTTTCTCTACGCTAATATTCTTAGCGATATTCTTACCATCGGCACTAACTACGTAATCAATACTTACCGTATCTTTAGGATTAATCTCTTCTAACGATTTAATATTCTCAAAAGCTGTTTGCTCATCCACATTAATGCTTATTTCCTTCTCGATATCCGTGTCATAATCAAGATATTTAACTACAAAGGACTTATTGGGGATATCCACGGAAACCACATCGCCCCAAAGCCATTGTACATCGGAAGCGGTGGGAGCCGCAGTTTGCCCGGCTGTCTCATCCTGCTGGGCAATAATAAAACCTGTATTTAAAAGAATTAAAAAACCGATTATTACTAAAATATAGATTGTGTTTCTGTTCATTATATCCCTCCTTTTAAATTCCTCACAGCTTAACATAATTTAAAACCAGTGTCAAGCAGCGAACAAAATCTAGAATTTCGTGTTTAAAAAATCTCTCTGCAGCGTTTGTGTAATCTGGAATAAATAACTGAGGCAGCAGATATTTTTAACAAATCTCCCGGGATAAAAGGCAAAAAACCGATAACTACGGACTTTGTAAAGGGATATCCTAACATAGCCTTAAGCCATAATGTGCCGCAGCTCAAAAGAATCAAATCAGCCAGACAAAAGAGGACAAAAACATAAAATATCCCTTTTGAGCTGTATTTTATTAACTTCCCGACGAATAAAGAAGCTAAAACAAAACCTAATATGTAGCCCCCGGTTGGTCCAAGAAGAGACAATAAACCATTACCTGCGCCGGCAAAAACAGGTAACCCTGCCATTCCCGCTAAAATATAAGTCAACTGGCTTAACCCTCCCAAATTTCCACCCAGGCAGGCGCCGGATAATAAAACAAAAAACGTCTGTAAAGTTATTGGCACAGGGCTAAACGGTAAAGGTATGCGCACGAATGCACCTAAACCCATAAAGACCGCAAACGCCGCTACCCCGATTATGCGGCACAGGGTTCTATCCAAGATAACTTCTTTTTTCAACGAAATCTCCATTACTACCTCCGTTTAGAGATAAATAAAGAGGGCTAATCACTCGCACACAAAACCATGCGCGGCTATTAACCCTCTCCCGGTTCTACTTAAATCCTGAATTATTCCTTGGCTATTGCCAGGGTAATTATGCCTGCTAAGATAAAGAATAACCCTACAGTACCCTTAATCACATACCACAGATACACCCAGCCTTTATAAACTAACCAAGCACCCAAAGCTAAAAACGCCAGCCCTAAAATAACCTTGAATATGGTCGAAAGTATTCTTTTTGCGTTCTCTTTCTTTTCTTCCTGTTTTGCCTCTTCTGCCATTTCATTCACCTCCTCAATTTTTTCCAAACATCAATATAGAAGAAAAAATTAATCCTCAAGCCGCAGATGCGGCGTAGGATCAAACTGCCTCTCTAAGGCAGATTTTCCCTCAACTCAAATTTGTTTCGGTCTGCTTTTCCACCTGCGGTGAATCCAACTCCATTCTGCTGGATACCTGCGAATATAAGATTCGATTATATCTGTTAACTTCTGGATATTTATGAGTATTGTCTCTGTGTCGGTTTTGCCTTTCCCCAACTCTAAAACATCCTCAAAAATAATCTTATGGCTATCATCCTTCTGCCTGATTATAAAACAAGGCAGGATTACCGCTCCTGTGCGACGGGCAAGAACCACCGGCCCGGTAGCAGTGGCTGCTTTTCTTCCGAAAAAATCCACGTACACCCCAGCGGTACCAAAATTCTGATCCAACGGGATGAAAAGAAGCCGATTATTTCTCAAGCTGCGTATGGCGCTTTCCACGCATCTCTTGCGGGGAATGCTGTATATTGTATCTATATCAAGCTTGGCGCGCTCCGGCTCAAATAATTCTTCTATCCGCTTATCCTTCATTGGGCGCATAATAACACTGGTCTTATATCCCTGAAGACTTAGCCTGACCAATATCAAGGGAAAATTGCCGAAGTGCGCGCTGACCAAGATTACGCCTTTGCCCTTAGCTAAGGCCTTATCGATAATCTCTCTGCCTATAATCTCAAAGTTATTTCTTACAAAATAGGGCCTGTCGAGCGTAAATAATAATTCTGTGCTGGACTTGGCTATAAAAATAAAACAATCCTTGACTATCTGTTTTATCTGAAAGCGGTCTTTTCCCTTTCCAAAAGCCTGAATCAAGCCGTCAAAAGCAATATGCCGGTGTCTGCCAGCCAAGATATAACCCAAATAGCCTATTTTACGCGCAAAAACATACAGGTCTTTTTGAGAAATATGTCTGGTTATCAAAGAACATATCTTCAAAAGTATCCACGTGAATGCGTACCCTATATTTTTCAGTATATTTTTTGAAGCCATTACCTTATATTAAAATGATTATAGCAAAAATTTGGGGGAATTCAAGAAAAATAAGTGAAGCCACAACTTAGCGAGCTATCGCGAAGCTAAGTTGTCTGGCTGAACTTTCCCCACAGATTTGCCGATAATAAGTAGCGGACAAATCTATGCGTGGGGATTAATCCGCCCTAACAACTTATGTCGCTATAACAAAGCTATTTGCCAGTTCCATAAGTTGTGGGCTCATTAGATTTACAACTTATACCCAATCTTGCGCAATAACTCCTTGCGCCAGATTATATCCTGGTTATTTTCAATCCCTTTGGGTTTTAATCCGTCGATAACCCCTAAAATACCCCGGCCCATCTCAGTTTCCGCGATAACTACTTCGATGGGATTGGCTGTGGCACAGTAAATATTACAGACCTCAGGAACATTCTTAATTGCGTTTAATACGTTTATCGGATAACTGTTCTTTAAGAGTATAATAAAACTATGGCCTGCTCCAATCTCTAAGGCATTTTTAGAGGCGAGCTCTTTCAGTCCATCGTCGGTGCCCTCAATCCTCACTTTACAGGCGCCTGAAGATTCCACAAATGCCAATCCGAATTTTATTCCCGGAACATTATTTACTAAAACTTCGTACAGGTCCTCGACTGTCTTAATAAAATGACTCTGCCCCAAGATTATGTTTACCTCTTCGGGTTTGGTAATTTTGACTATTTTAAAATCCAACATATCTACCCTCCTCAAATTTTTCTAGACATTAATATAGAAGAAAAATTTGATTCTGAAGGCGCTAGATGCGCCGAAGAATCTTAAATTTTATCAAACATCCCTATAGAAAGAAAATTTAATTCTAAGGCGCTAGATGCGCCGAAGAATCTCCTGGTTTACAATAATGAAAGGTATTCTATCATAGAAAACACTATAAATCAATCCTTGCGGCTAAAAACATTTGGAAATAATTACGAAATGTTATATAATTAATCTATGTTTGCCGATACAGAGATACAAAACCATTACAAGCGAATCAGAGTTATCCTGATATGGATACTGGTCTTAAACTGGGCAGTGGCCCTTGCCAAGATTTTCTACGGATGGTTAAGCCGCTGCGCAAGTATGACGGCAGACGGCTTTCATTCCCTTGCTGACGGGGCTTCCAACATCATCGGCCTAATCGGCATACATTTTGCCGCTCAGCCTACTGACAAAGACCATCCCTACGGACACAAAAAATACGAAACCCTGTTTTCATTAGTTATCGCCGCGCTTCTGTTCATTGTCTGCTTTAACCTTATCAAAGAAGGAATAAGCCACTTAAAGAATCCGGTTTCTCCCCGGATTGACTTAAATAGTTTTATTGTGATGCTTATAACCCTGGGGATTAACTTCTGGGTAATGAGTTACGAATATAAAAAAGGTAAACTTTTAAAAAGCGATCTGCTTGTCTCAGATTCACTGCATACCAAAGCGGATATCTTTACTTCGCTCTCAGTAATAGTAGGCTTGGCGGTCATGAAATCCGACAGATATTTCATCATTGACCCGATTGTAAGCATAATGATTTCCATATTCATCGCGCATTCTGCTTTTCAGATAATCAAAGAAAGCTCCAGCGTACTCTGCGATACCGCGGTAATATTGGACGATAAAAAGATTACGGACATTGTGCTGGCTATCAAAGGGGTTAAAACCTGCCATAAAATAAGAACCCGCGGCAGAATCGATGATATACACATTGATTTACACGTACAGGTAAGCCCGCATATGCATATGGACGAAGCACACAAGATAAGTTACGGTATCGAAGAGACACTTAAGAAAGAAATCCAGGGAGTAACAGACGTAGTCGTACACATGGAACCCAGGGAGGGACATTAGAGGCCTTTTAAGATAAACCAGAGGCCAATGCTGGCAACTATTCCCATAAACCCGCCGAAATAAAAGGCAGTAGCCGGACCAAAGATCTTCCAGAGCATACCCGCCAACAAGGAAGCAGGCAATAAACCAATACCCACAAGCGTAGCATGCAGCCCTATGACCGTGGCGCGCAGATTAACCGGCGCAATATCCGCTACCAATGCCTTCTCCACCCCTTCGGTAAAACCGATATACAAACCATAAATCACGAACAAAAGCCAGAACATATTCAAGGAGGTATTCATGGCAAAACCCAGATACACCAGCCCGTAAAAAAAATACCCTGACACCAGAAGTTTTTTCCTGCCGATTTTATCAGACAAACGCGAAGCCGG